>WBZN01000081.1_pt1 | contig 152681 bp, 136 predicted proteins | sample 5204281 | NCBI WGS metagenome assembly WBZN01 (sample SAMN12344347, study PRJNA552823) | activated sludge metagenome | biome: Activated sludge suspended growth; feature: Nitrification reactor; material: Wastewater; isolation source: activated sludge from nitrification reactor of wastewater...
GATCTCTCGAACGGTCATCCCACGAGCATACAGGGCGATGATCTTGTCATCAAAGCCCGTGAAGCGCCGCTCGTGCTTGCCGATTAACTGCGGCTCGAAGGTCCCGATCCGATCCCGCGGCACCTCGAGCCGCACCGTCCCGTCGTCGGTCAGTACGGTCTTCGGCGTCGTGCCGTTGCGGTGGTTGCCACGGGGCGCGCCGTGGGCCTGCTCCGCCTCCAGGTGATGCGTCAGCTCCGCCCCCAGGGCGCGCTCCAGCACCGCCTTCTTCAGGTCCCGGAACAGCGTCTCAAATTGTGCCGGTGTCAGCGGCCCAGTCACCAACTGGTCCAATACCTCCTGGCTCACCGGCAGCGCCGGCGCGAGGTCCTTCGTCGTATTCGTCTTGCGAGGCATAGAGGCTCCTTTCCGCCACACTATGCCTCACACACAAAATTTCGGACAAGTCCGCAAATCCGCCAAGAATGGATTCTCTGCTGTTGCTCTCCTATTTGTTCATTCTGAGTGCATTGGCACCACTAACCGAAGGTGGATCACTCAGAAATTGGGCAGCGTTGCTCTTGTACGCAGAAGTCTTTGCCTTAGTCGCCTATCTCTGTTCCGACGCACATAAGTGGCTGGTGCACGAGTCGCCTATTCGTTTAGAGAAGTGGTTTCGAGTTGTTTCGTGACACAGTGGGTTCTGAGTAAAGGATCTCAACCCCTTTCCACATCCCTCACGGCGACCACGCTGCTGGTAGCATGGAGATTGATCCCGGCATACGTATATCGTAAGCTCCTCGGTTTAGGTGGATGAGTGATCGGATCCGATGCGCTCACGATTTTGGACTCCATGTGTTTTCGAGATGATTATCTGAAGTCTTTGTGTCCCAAACCTGTCCGTAATGAGCCTGTCCGATAGAGAAGGGACCTAGCGCGGTGTTGTGGGCAGGCGGCGGGAGCGTTGCGCGTGGAGCGCAAATTCCAGCGCGGCTTCGAGGCGGATGACGCGGGCGTTCAGATCTTCAATGTGGGACTGCTGCTTGGCGACCGTGGTGTTGAGTTGTTCCACCTTGTCGTTCAGCTTGATGGTGTTGGCGAAGGCATCTCACACACGCTCGGTGAGTCCCATCGTCACCCTTTCTTGCGGGTCTTGGCGAGCGCCAGCATGCGCGCTTCGGACTCCGCCACCAGGGCGAGGGTTTTGTCGATGGCGCGAATGGTTTTCTTCGTCTCCCGGATGACTTGCTTGGCCATGTGATCCAAAAGCGAGGGATCATCGGCCGGCACGTACCGCTCGCCCCCTTCACGAAGCAGTTCTGCCATGGTGAGATTGGCGGCTTTCGCCTTTTGTGCCAGTCGGCGCTTCTGGCCGGGGCTCATGAGGATGGGGACTTGGACCATCGTGGATGGCATGGTGGCCTCCCTTGGCGTAGATATATAGGCCGTATATATCATAGGGTCGGATTGGCTGTCGATGCAGCCCATTTCCTCAGCGAGTACGTGAACAGATGCCGGATGGCGTCATCTTGCCCAATGGCTCCCGGATGACGTATACGTACGGTTGATCGTCCGAGGACGGACTCCATAGAAACAGAGGGGGAACTCTCGAGTGCGAGACAATCGGTGGGTGTGAAGATGAAAGGATCGTACTGTGTCGATTGACGAGAAACTGACCAGCTTCGGTCTTACCCTTCCAGTTGCACCAAAACCGGTCGCGAGTTATGTGCCGGCGGTATTGGCCGGTGACCTACTGTATCTGAGCGGCATCTTGCCGTTTCGGGACGGCCAGGTGGCGATCACAGGCAAGCTGGGGCAGGAGGTGACGGTTGAGCGGGGCGCCGAAGCGGCTCGATTAGCGCTCTTGAACGCACTGGCGGTTGTGAAGCAGGAACTCGGTTCGTTGGATCGTGTGCGCCGGATCGTGCGAGTCGTCGGTCATGTCGCGTCGGCCACGGGATTCGTGCAGCAACCTGCCGTGATCAATGGCGCGTCCGATTTGCTGGTGCAGATTTTCGGTGAAGCCGGACGCCATGCGCGTGTGGCGCTTGGTGCTGCGGAACTCCCGCTGCATGCCGCCATCGAACTCGAATTACTGGTGCAGGTCAGAGTCTGACGAATCCATTGCTCCCATCCCTTCCGGCCGTCGCCGCTTGCCTTGACATCAAAAAAAACCGCTTGTTATAGTCCGGAAGTCTTCGGGTTTAATACCACACCCCCCATCCGGCTTCGTTGCCTCAGTGGCGTGGGGTTTTGTGCCACGTGCGGGGCGTTCATCTGGCGGACCATCATTCATTCATCCTCACCCGGCCTGCTCGTCAGGCTCACTCAAAGGGTATCGGTAGGGAGTGAATCCCATGAAATACATCACTTGTGCCATCCTGGGCGTTGCCTTAGTGGCGAATTCCGTTGATTCCATGGCTGCTCCGGCTGAACCTCCGGCTCTGCATCCCAATGCGGCCGTGCCGGGAGCCACGCTGTCGATCACGGGGAAAGGCTTCGGTCCGTTCAAATCGACCCGCTTCAATCAGGTCACGTTTCAGGGCGTTCCCGCGCTAATTCAGCGATGGGATCCGGATCTCATCGAGGTGCGGGTGCCGTCGCAAGCCGCCAATGGTCCGGTCGACATCATCATGGGGAAAAAGCATGTGAAGGCGGGATCGTTCACGCGGCTGCAACCTATGATTCAATCGGTCTCACCAGCTGAAGCAGAACCGGGCTCGATTTTGGAACTCACCGGAGAACATTTCGGCAACACGGCCGGCCCGCGCGATCCGAACACGATTTTCGGGGTGAATAGCGTGGCTATCGGCGACGTGACGGTGCGGGTCCGCAAGTGGCGTGACGATAAGATCGAGGTGGAGCTGCCGGGCAACGTGCAGTCGGGCGATGTGGTGATTCGCATGGCCTCGTCTGATCCCTTGCCGGATGGATCCTGCTGTGCGCCGGTCAAGCAGGTCGTGAGCAATTCGATGCCGATGAAGGTACTGGCTTCGGTGCGGGTCGATCCCACCAGCGGACCGGTCGGTACAAAAGTCGTGCTGTTCGGCAAAGGGTTCGGGACGAGCAGGAACCCTGAGGATGGCGTGCTGTTTGGCGGGCATCTGGCCACGGTCTCGCAGTGGACGGATACGACGATCGTGGTGCATGTGCCGCTCGATGCCCAAACCGGCCCGGTCGTGATGAAGCGCAACGGGCAGGAACGGGCCATTGGAACGTATACCGTGCAGACGCCCAAGGCCACGGCCTTGGCGCCGACCGAGGCCCCCATCGGCACCCTGTTGAAAATCACGGGAGAGAATTTCGGGTTTTATTCGGAGGCCGGGTCTACGCCGTTTAACTACATCGATTTTTCGCTGAGCGAAAACACCGTCGAGATCGGCGGGGTGCAGGCCATTGTGTATCGGTGGGGACATGATCGCATCGATGTCTGGGTGCCTTTCAGCGCGAAGAGTGGGCCGGTGGTGGTGAAACGCGCCGCGAACATGCCGAAGCCGGACGGGACCTGTTGCGCCGAAAAAAAAGTGCTGGAGACGGAGGTCGGAAACTTCACACTCGTGACGCCGAAGATCGATTCGTATAGCCCCAATACCGGGGGACTCGATGAAGTGGTGACGATCAAGGGACGCGGGTTCGGTAAATTTTTGAAGACGGCCGAGCCGAGCAAAGTTATCACGGACAGTGTGTATGCCCGAGTGTCCCCCGAGTTGGGAGAGAATGTCTCGCGGACCGAAGTTTTGTTTAACGGCGTCGGGGCGATCATTCAATCCTGGACAGATACGGAGATCACGGTCAAGATTCCTCATCGTCATTCATATGGAGTCGGCAAACTCGGCGAATTCAATCCGGACCTGACGTCCGGGCCGCTGGTCGTGCGGCGCGGGTCATGGGATTTGCTGCCGGATGGGTCCTGCTGCACGCCAAAAAAATGGCTCACGTTGGAAGCCGGCCCCTTTACCATTCAACAGTCCGGCCTGCCGGATGCCAGCTATTGGCGGAATAGCAATCCCGACAACACTCATCACCAACAATGAGGCCTCGAATCTTGCACATAATGGCGGCTGCATCCTGTTTGATCATGAGCCTGCTAGGCCTTGGCACGGTTGAGGCGGCTTCTCCTGACGCGCGGGTCACTGTGGCCATGCAGAAAAGTGGCTCTGAAGCGACGCTGTTGGGAATGTTTTTTCACGACCATCAGCTTGGGTGGGCCGTTGGATCAGGTGGGACGATTCTTAAGACCACCGACGGTGGCCACAAGTGGAAGAAGGTCTCCAGTGGCACCTCGTCGCTCCTGACCGCTGTCTACTTTCGAGACGCGCAGCGCGGGTGGGTCGTGGGGGCGAATGGCACGGTCAGAACCAGCAAGGATGGTGGCGAGACTTGGAGCGTCGTCGTGGTGTCCACGCAAGCGCCTTTGTACGGGATTGCCTTTGCCTCTCCGACGAAGGGCTGGATGGTGGGAGGGAACGGCACCATTTTACAGACCACTGACGGCGGGGAGAATTGGGTCGATCAAGCCAGCGGCACGAGTGCGGCATTGTATGCCATTGCGTTGACCAGCGAACTGCAGGGCACGGCCGTGGGGGCCTTGGGCACGATTCTTACGACGGCGGACGGCGGGAAAAACTGGACCACACAGGCCAGCCAAAGCTCGGCCACCTTTTTTGATGTCGCCTTTGCGGATGATACCAACGGATGGGCGGTCGGTAATGCGGGGGCGTTATTCCAAACGACCGACGGCGGAACGCACTGGGTCGATCGCACCTTGCCTTGTGGCAGGACCTGCAACAAACTCACGGATCTCATTCGTGTGCGCTTCACAGACGCGCAGCAGGGGTGGATCGTGGGGGAACGTGGTCAGATTCTGCGAACCAGCGACGCCGGGTTCAACTGGGTGGAAGAAACCAGTCCGGTAAAACGTTCGTTGATGGCGCTGAGTTTTCCGCGTGCGACCGCCGGCTGGGCAGCCGGTGAGGGAGGGACCATCATTTCCATCAGTGCTGGAAAGAAGTAATCACTTCCCCGTCGCTACTCGTTTAGCCCAATCGTCCTAACCGACTCTGCACGATGCTTAGCGCCGTGACCGCGGCCGTATCCGCTCGAAGGATGTGCGAACCGAGACTCACGGCCCGGCAACCTCCTTCCATGGCCTGGGACAGTTCTTCTTCCGCCCATCCCCCTTCAGGTCCGATAATCAACGTGACACTGTCAGTTGGAAGAGCCGGCAGTGGAACATTGGCCAATCCCAAGGCGTCCTGACGCTCGGCCAACAAGAGTGCGGTGGTCGCTCCATGGCTCGAGAAAAATCGGCGGACCTCCATCGGTTCCACCACCTGTGGAGGCTGCCATTGTTCCGACTGTTGCGCGGCCTCGGTGGCAATCCGTTGCCAGCGAGCCACTTGGGCAGTCACTCTCCCTGGTTGCGGTCGTACGACGCCATGCCGTGAGATCAGCGGGAGAACAGCTTTCACACCCAACTCGCTCGCCTTCTGCACTACCCAATCCATGTGATCGCCTTTGAGTATGGCTTGCGCGAGGATGATACGAGGCGCCGTATCGATCGGTCCGGGCCGCGATTCGAGAATCTCGGCCGTCAGCGCCTGCGGCGCCACGGCGCTCACGCGCACCTCATACCGCTGACGCTGTTCATCCGTCAGCCGCAGAATTTCACCGGGCTTGACGCGCAAGCTGGCACGCAGATGATGGCAGAGTTCGCCGGTGAGGGTGAGTTCGGTTCCGCGGATTTCGGCTGAGGAGATAAAAAATGCCGGCATGACGGTCGGCGGATCGGGAGGGTCCAGAGGCCCGGTCTATTCGAAAAACGTCTTCATCTTGTCTAAGAATCCTTCGCCCTCGCTATCTTTCGTGTAGCCGCTTTCCTTCGCAAACTCTTCCAGCAGCTCTTTTTGTCTCGAGCTGAGCTTGGTGGGGATCTCCACTTTCACATTGAATAACTGGTCCCCGGTATGGCCACCCTTGAGGTTCGGGAATCCGAGGCCCTTGAGCCGCAATATTTTATCGGGCTGCGTGCCTGCGGGAATTTTCATGAAGGTATTGCCCTTGAGCGTGGGCACTTCGACGCGGCCGCCCAGGATTGCCGTCACGAGATTGATAGGAAGGTCACACGTGATATCCTGCCCTTCCCGGTGGAAGTGGGGATGGGGTTTGACCGATACGGCGACATACAGATCGCCCTGCGGGCCACCTTGGACGCCATGTTCCCCCTCGTTGGCGAGACGGAGACGCATACCGGTTTCGATGCCGCCTGGAATATTGACCGACAGCATGCGTTCCTTGCGGATGCGCTGCCGTCCACCACAGGCCTGGCAGGGTTCGGTGATGATTTGTCCGACGCCTTCGCATTGACCACAGGGTCGGCTGACGCTAAAAAATCCTTGTTGGAAACGGAGCTGTCCCTGTCCTTTACAGGCAGGACACATCTTGATGGCGGTCGCCGATTTTGCGCCGGTTCCCTTACAGTCCGCGCAGGTTTCCCAGCGGGGAATTTTAAGTTTGGCTTCTTTCCCGAACACCGACTCTTCAAAGCTAATCTCAAGATTGTATTGGAGATCATTCCCGCGTTCGGCCCGAGCACGACCACGAGGCTGGCCGAAGAAGTCTTCGAAAATGTCGTTGAAGATATCGCCGAATCCGCCCTGTCCGCCGAAATCGAATCCCTCGGCGCCCTGGGGGCCGCCCGCATGGCCGAACGTATCGTACCGACGACGTTTTTCCGCGTCGCTGATGACTTCGTAGGCTTCGTTCAGTTCTTTGAATTTCTCTTCAGCCGACTTTTTCTGTTCGGGAGAGGTATGAAGGTCCGGGTGATGTTGGCGAGCGAGCTTTCGGAAAGCCTTTTTGACTTCGTCGTCGGTCGCGTTCCGTTCGATGCCGAGGGTTTCGTAATAATCGCGTTTAGCCACAGGAGAGGGGTATCCGTTGTAAGGTGCATGCAGGACCGAGCCTCACCGTCCGTGAAGCCTGATCCTGCATGCAGTGAGGAGCTTACTTCTTATCCTTGTCGACTTCTTCGAATTCCGCGTCCACGACCTTCTCATCGGTCTTGGCCTGCGCCCCCCCATCTGCGGCAGAGGCACCGGCGTCGGCAGGCCCAGCGGAAGCTGAAGCCTTTTTGTACATTTCCTCAGCCAGTTTGTGCGAAGCCGTGGTCAATGTTTGCGTCGCCGTTTCGATGACGGCGGGATCATCGCCTTCCATCGCCTTGCGGAGCCCGGCGATGGCCTCGGTGATCTTGGTCTTGTCGTCTTCGCTGATCTTATCGCCATGCTCGGACAGGTTCTTCTCGGTGCTGTAGAGCAGAGAATCAGCCTGATTGCGGGCTTCCGCGGCCCGACGGCGTTTCTTATCGTCCTCAGTATGGGACTGCGCATCCTTGACCAGCTTGTCCACTTCCTCTTTGCTGAGTCCGCTCGACGCCGTGATCTTGATGGACTGCTCCTTCTGCGTCGCCAAATCTTTGGCGGCGACGTGGACGATACCGTTGGCATCGATATCGAAGGAGACTTCCACCTGCGGCATGCCGCGCGGGGCGGGAGGAATGCCGACGAGATCAAACTGTCCCAGGAGCTTGTTGTCATTGGCCATTTCACGTTCGCCCTGGAAAACTCTGATGGTCACGGCCGTTTGATTGTCGGCCGCCGTTGAGAACACCTGGCTCTTCTTCGTCGGGATCGTGGTATTCCGTTCGATCAGTTTCGTGAACACGCCGCCGAGGGTTTCGATGCCGAGGGACAGCGGGGTCACGTCGAGCAGCAGCACATCCTTGACTTCGCCCTTCAGCACGCCGCCTTGCACACCGGCGCCAATGGCGACGACTTCGTCAGGGTTTACCCCGCGATGAGGCTCTTTCCCGAAGAAGTCCTTCACGACCTGGATCACTTTCGGCATACGGGTCATGCCGCCGACCAGGACGACTTCCTGAATATCCTTGGCGCTCACCCCCGCATCCGCCAAGGCCTTGCGGCAAGGCTCAATGGTTTTCTGGATGAGGTCGCCCACCAGCTGTTCCAATTTCGCGCGGGTCAGCTTGGTGACCATGTGCTTCGGGCCGCTGGCGTCTGCCGTGATGAACGGCAGGTTGATTTCACTTTCCTGAGAGGAGGACAGTTCGATCTTCGCCCGCTCGGCCGCTTCCTTCAAACGTTGTAGCGCCATGCGGTCCTTGCGGAGGTCGATCCCCTGATCTTTCTTAAATTCCTCGACGAGCCAGTCCATCACGCGTTCATCGAAGTCGTCGCCGCCGAGGTAGGTGTCGCCGTTTGTAGATTTCACCTCAAACACGCCGTCGCCAATTTCAAGGACGGACACGTCGAAGGTTCCGCCGCCCAGGTCGTACACGGCGATGCGTTCATCTTTTTTCTTGTCGAGGCCGTAGGCAAGCGAGGCCGCGGTCGGTTCATTGATGATGCGCAGGACGTTCAATCCGGCGATTTGCCCGGCGTCCTTCGTCGCTTGTCGCTGGCTGTCATCGAAATAGGCTGGAACCGTGACGACAGCTTCCGTGACCTTTTCGCCCAGATAGTCTTCGGCCGTCTGCCGCATTTTCTGCAGGATCATGGCGGAGACTTCCGGCGGGCTATATCGTTTGCCGCGCAACTCTACGTGCGCGTCGCCATTGTCTGCCTCCACGACCTTGTAGGGGAGGCGCTTCATGGCTTCCTGAACTTCCTTGCTCTTGAATTTGCGTCCCATCAAGCGCTTAACCGAGAAGATGGTGTTTTCAGGATTGGTGATGGCTTGCCGCTTGGCGATTTGTCCCACCAGACGCTCATTCTTATCCGTGATACCCACCACGGATGGAGTGGTGCGACTTCCTTCCGCATTGGCGATGACAACCGGGTCTCCACCGCTCATGATGGCGACGCAGGAGTTCGTCGTGCCGAGGTCGATTCCAATAACTTTGCCCATGGGTTGGCTCCTTCGCAAAAAATATCAATACGTGAACGATCGTGTCAGCTGTGCTCGCGAAACCGATTTGCGTACCTACGTACCATCTTAATTCGCCGCTCCGGTCGAGACGGTGACCATGGCAGCCCGGAGGATGCGGTCTTGGAGGAGATATCCCTTTTGATACTCTTCCACAACGTGATTTTCAGGGATCGTGTCCGACGGCACCTGGGCGACCGCCTGCTGCGTGGACGGATCGAATACTTGACCAACACTCTCGACCGCTTTGACGCCGAACTTGGTGAGCGCCCCTACGAGTTGCTTGAGCGTTAACTCGACGCCTTCCGTCAGTGCATCCACGGAGCCGGCTCCTTTGGCGGATTTGATGGCTCGCTCTAAGTTGTCGACGACGGGCAGGAGCTCTTTGAGAATCTGTTCGTTGCCGAACTTGATTTGCTCACGCTGGTCGCGTTGCGCCAGTCGCTTATAATTGTCGAATTCGGCTGCGAGTCGCAGATACTTTTCATGAGCGGCTTTGCATTCCTCGGCCTTCGCATCGAGTGCCTGCTGCAATTCGCTCGCACCGTCAATCGTCGCGGAGGAAGGTTCGTCTGAACCATCTAAGTTATCGATACTGTGAACGTTCTTCTCGTCTTCAGACATTGATTGCACCTTTTCTGGTGAGTGAGATAGCCACCGGAGGATGGAAGTCAACGGGGAATGAAAAGAAATTGTCGTTTTTTCAGGTCTCTCAGCGTTCGCGAGTTGGATGATGTTGTAACGGCGACTGTCGAATGGCCGCCTAGGCGAGGCGATTTCGGTGGTACAGCAGTGCCAAGCCTTCGAGGGTGAGGAAGGGAAGGACTTCCTGGATCGTTTCCGTCTCCTGGGCAATGACGGTCGCCAGGCCGCCAGTAGCGACGACGATGGAGGTGCGGCCAAGTTCCCGTTCTATGCGCCGGACAATGCCATCGACCAGTCCCACATAGCCAAACAGGAGTCCACTCTGAATGCCCCCGATCGTATCCTTACCGATGACGGTTTTGGGCCTGATGATTTCGACTTTGGGCAATTTCGCAGTGCGGGCAAATAAGGCGTCGGCTGAAATGCCGAGACCCGGTGCGATGACGCCGCCGAGGTACTCGGCCGATTTGGTCACGGCGCAGAACGTCGTGGCAGTGCCGAAGTCGACGATGATCAGATCGGAGCGGTATTGCGCATAGGCTGCGGCGGCATTGACGATGCGATCGCTGCCGATTTCTTTTGGATTGGCATACCGAATCGTCAGGCCGGAGTCGATATCCGGTCCAACAACGACAGGCGTGTGATGAAAATAGGTTTGAAGCAGGGAATCGAAGGTTGCAGTCAGTGCCGGAACCACGCTGGACAGGATACAGCCCGTGATTTGCCCCGGGGCAAAGCCGGCGTTGTGCAGCAGGTTGAGGAGCAGAATGCCATACTCATTGTCCGTGCGTCGTGATTCAGTTGCCAGCCGCCAGTGCCCGCGCAAGGCGGACCCGTCGAAGAGGCCACAGACCACGTTCGTGTTCCCGATGTCGATCGCCAATAGCATCGTAGTCTCACTCTAACCCAGGCAGGACCCGGATTTCACCCCCGCAGATGGACGACTTCGGCGCTCCGGACTTCAAGTAGGGAGCCAGAGGGCGGTTGAACGCTGTCCGAAGCCACCCGCAGGCGGAGGCAGCCATCAGGACCGATGGATTCCGCAACCCCCTCCATGGCGCGTCCTTGCTCAAGGTTCACGCGAACGGTTTTGCCGATGGTTGAGCATCGTTGCGTGAACTCCTCGATCATGCCGGTGGGGCCCTCGGTGAGGAGATGGTCCAGGCGCTGTTCAAGCCGGAGGAACAATTCAGCCAGGATGGCGTTGCGGTCAGTGTGTCGACCGCTTTCTGTGGCGAGGGTCGTGGCTCCAACCCGTAACTCCTCCGGGAAACCGTCGAGCGGCGCATTGATATTCAATCCAATGCCGATGACGATTGCGATGGTCTTGTCAGGCCTGGTGGTCTGCTCACAGAGGATGCCGCCGATTTTCTTGGTGGCGATCAAGAGATCGTTTGGCCATTTGACGGAAATGGGCAGTGCGGTTTGTGCCGTGAGTGCATCTGCGGTGGCCAATGCCGAAAAGAGAGGAATCCATGACAGCCAGGGACCCAGACGCATGGAGCCTGGCGTGGGGGATACGACCACGGACATGTAAATGTTGCCGTGAGGGGGAGAGTGCCATGTTCGGCCTCGCCGTCCTCGGCCGGCGGTTTGGCACTCGGTGAGGAAGACCGAGCCGTGCGGGATCGGTGCCGCATTCGGTTGTTGCAGGGCAAGAAGCGCGTCCGCGTTCGTGGAGGCGGTGGAGAGGGTGTACTGCAGAACGTGGCCTACCGCATGCGTGCGCAGGGAGGCTTTGAGACGGTCGATGTTCAGCCGATCAGCGAACGGTGGATTGTCAGCGGCTCCGGGCACGGGGCCCCCGAGATGCGGAGAGGTCCATGCTGAGGTTGGCTGCGGGCGCGGAATGCGTCAGGGCGCCGACAGAAATGAAATCTGCACCGGCCTGGGCCATGGCGGCGACAGTCTGCAGGGTCATTCCACCAGACACTTCGACTAGGGCGCGCTGTTTGATGAGTGCCACGGCCTGTCGGACCATTGCTGGCGACATATTGTCGAGCAGAATGATATCGGCCTTGCCCGCTAAGGCTTCTTTTACTTCCTGCAAGGTTTTCGCCTCCACTTCAATGCGCAGGCCATGAGGTGCATTGGCGCGCGCCAAGCGGCAGGCTTCGGCCACGTCAAGACCGGCTGAGCGCAAAACGGCGAGATGGTTGTCCTTGATGAGCACACCGTCGCCCAGAGAAAACCGATGATTCTTGCCGCCTCCCAATGCGACCGCCCATTTTTCGAGGGCGCGTAATCCAGGCGTGGTCTTGCGAGTATCGAGGATCCTGGTTGGGTAGCCACGAACCGCGGCGCAAAACTGCGCGGTAAGTGTGGCGATGCCGGAGAGTTGCTGGAGATAATTGACGGCGACCCGTTCGGCCATCAATAGCGAGCGCACATCACCGTGAACCACCAGCACCGGAGTGTCCGCTTTCACGCTGCGTCCGTCCTTCACGGTTTTAAGGATGCGCACCGAGGGATCCACTGCCAGGAACACTTCGCGCGCGACGGCCGCGCCTGCGACCGTCATCGGCTGATGGGCGACAATGCTGGCGGTGGTCCGAAGGGCGGTCGGAAACAACGCGCTGGTCGTGACATCGCCATGGGAGAGATCCTCGGCGAGTGCCTGATGCACGGCGTTGAGAATGGTCTGGGGGCTAGGGGCGCTCAATACGTGTTCGTTCCAAAGTATACAGCTTGATCTGGTCCAACGCCTGTTGAAGGAGTTGAATCATCTGAGATTCGCGTTGAAGACGCTCGCGGTGTTCGCTCAGTACCTCCGGCGGTGCCTTGGCGACGAAATCGGGATTGCCGAGTTTTTGCTGCGTGCGATCGACTTCTTTTTGAAGCAATTTGATTTGTTTCTGAACATTTTCTTCCGCCTTGCCAAGGTCCGCGTCTTCCATCGAGGTCCGCACTTGGATGGAGCCGCTCGTCAAAATCAGAAGGCCGCCCGGGTTGCTGACGTCGAACGTTTGGGCAATCCAGAGATTGTCCACGTTCTCCATGTATTCAATCAGTTCTTTATGCTTCTGAAGGATGGAGGCAATTGCTTCCGTTTTGCCATGCACCTTGAAGTGGAGACGTTTGCCCGCGGCGTATCCGAGAATCGCACGCTCTTGATTCATCAGGGCACGACATTCTTCCAACAGCGAAAACTCCTGCTCGACTTGCTCTGACGCCCAATCCGTTCTGGTGGTCGGGAAGGACTTCCGGACGATGCTGGTACCTTCATGCGGCAGCGTCTGCCAGATTTCTTCCGTAATGAACGGCATGAACGGGTGGAGCAATCGCATCATGGTTTCGTACGTCTCGGCTAGTGTTTGCCGCGTGCTCTTCGCCTGTTCGGAGTTCGGATCCTTGAGCGCGGGCTTCACCATCTCGATGTACTTGTCGCAGTACTCGTGCCAGATGAATTGATAGACTGCACTGGAGGCGCGGTCGAATCGATATTGCTCCAACTCCTGGGCGACCGTGCTGATGGCGGCATTCAGGCGACTCAGAATCCAGCGGTCTGGGAACGATCGTTGTGACGGTGGAACCTCGGTGCGTTGGCCGTCCAGGTGCATGAGCAGGAACCGTGCGGCGTTCCAGATTTTGTTCGTAAAGTTTCGGTAGCCTTCGATACGCTCTTCAGCCAGTTTCACGTCGCGCCCGGGCGAAGCCATGGCCGCCAGCGTGAAGCGCAGCGCGTCCGTACCGTATTGCTCCATCACATGCAGCGGATCGATGACGTTGCCCTTCGATTTGCTCATTTTCTGGCCTTCGGCATCTCGAACCAGTGCGTGGATGTACACATCGCGGAACGGCACCTCGCCCATGAACTTCAAGCCCATCATAATCATGCGCGCGACCCAGAAGAACAGAATGTCGAGCCCGGTCACGAGGGTAGAGGTCGGATAGAAGGCCTTCAACTCCGGCGTTTGGTTAGGCCATCCCAGGGTGGAGAAAGGCCAAAGTGCAGAAGAAAACCAGGTATCCAGCACATCGGGATCTTGGACGAGCGCATCACGGTGGCCCTGCGGACAGGCGTCCGGCTTGGTCTTCGCCACGATCGCCACGGCGTTCGACGGGATGAGCGGCGCGCCATCCGAGCTTCGCCGTAAAAACGGTGTACCCGAACAGGTTTCGCAGTACCAGGCGGGGATCTGGTGCCCCCACCAAATCTGCCGCGAGACGCACCAGTCTTTGATGTCCCGCATCCAGCCCAGATAGTTGTTCTTCCAGGCCTCAGGGATAATCCTGACGCGCCCGTCTTCCACGACTTGGATCGCCGGTTCGGCCAGCGGCTTGATCTTCACGAACCACTGATCGGATAGAAAGGGTTCGACCACCGTTTTGCAGCGATAACATTTGCCAAGCGCCAGCTTGTGAGGCTCAGACTTTTCCAAGAATCCCTGGTCGGTGAGGAGCTGTTCGACCTTGAGGCGAGCCTTCACGACAGGAAGATTCTCGATCGCTTCCGCGACGGGGGGATCGGCCACTGAACCGGCCAATCGAAGGTGGGCATGGAGATCGAGGATCTTGACCCGTTTCAGTCCGTGTCGTTCTCCCGCTTCAAAGTCATTAAAGTCGTGGGCCGGCGTGATCTTGACGGCGCCGGTGCCGAATTCGCGATCGACGAGGACCGAATCGCCGACAATCGGGATCGTGCGGCTCGTGAGCGGCAGCTGAACCCGTTTACCGATGAGATGCCGGAAGCGCTCATCTTCCGGGTGCACGGCTACCGCCGTGTCACCAAACAACGTTTCCGGACGTGTTGTCGCGACGAGAAGAAACTGAGTTGGATCGTCCACCAGGTGATAGCGGATCGTGTAGAGCTTGCCGGTCGCCTCTTCGTGTTCGACTTCGATGTCGGATAGGGCTGTCAGGCAGCGCGGGCACCAGTTGATCAACCGTTCACCGCGATACAACAGCCCGTCCTGATGGAGGCGAACGAAGACCTCGCGGACCGCTTCGGACAGGCCGGGATCCATCGTAAACCGTTCTCGCTCCCAATCGCAGGAGGCTCCGAGCTTCTTGAGCTGGCCGATGATCGTCCCGCCGGATTTTTCCTTCCAACTCCAGACCCGTTTCAGAAATGCTTCGCGTCCGAGCGCTTCCCGCGACGTGCCTTCGGCCTGCAGTTGCCGCTCCACGACATTTTGCGTCGCGATGCCGGCGTGGTCGGTGCCGGGCATCCACAGCACATTGCGCCCTTGCATGCGGCGCCAGCGGATCAGGATGTCTTGCAGGGTGTTGTTCAGCGCATGGCCCACATGTAGCGATCCCGTGACATTCGGCGGAGGGATCACCATGGAGTAGGGCTGCCCGGTATGGGCCGGATCGGCGTGAAACAGGCCGGCATCGATCCAGCGCTGGTACCAGCGGTTCTCGACGTCGTGGGGATTGTAGGTTTTCTCGAGTTGTGGGGTGGACATAAGAGGCGCCGGCTGCGGCGCGGGCGCATCTTACCATGTGCTGTCTGTGCTCTCAAGGTAATGACAGCGCAGCGGTGGCGGTGCAAAAGGTTGTAGCGGAGTGAAGCCCTGTGATATACATCCGGCGGTTCAGTCGATGTCGAGTGAGCGCGCCGGCCAGCCTGCCGGTTTACCGTTGAAGGAGAGACTATGCCGAGGGGACGTGAGAAGGATCGGAAAGTTCGGAAGAAGCACCGCAAGAACGTGGCCCGCGTGAAGGCGCTGGCCAAGACCCGCCGCGCAGCGGCCAAGAAGGTGAAGCGAGGGTAACGCCGCGAGGCGTTAGTCGGGTGAGCTCAATCGTGTGATCTCGGCCCGGATCTGAGTTTCCGCCACGTCAGGAACGATCCGCTGCACTGCCTGCAGGATCGGATCTTTCGCCATTTCGCGCACAATGTCCTCGGCCGCCTGTCGCGCACAGTTCGCGGCCACGTGCTCGACTTCCTTTTTGACCAACTGGGTGATCATGTCCAGGTGAGCCTGTAGGGCTTGCGGCAGATGTTTTTGGACGCCGCCATCCGTGAGGTCACCGAGCCGTTTCTCTGCCGCTTGCTCCACGAGTGCGGGAGCCACATCTGTGACGGTCTGGCGGATCGTCGTATTCACGCCAGCAAGTTGTGCCTCGGTCTGACGCTTCAACTCCCCTTGAATGATGGACCGCAGACCCGTCTGCATCCGTTCCGGGGCGAGCGCCTCCGCAACCTGTTTGCTCACTTCAGCCTGCACGGCCTTGCCGAGCGCGGCCCCTAATTGTCCCGCGACCTCCTTGGCGACGGCGGCGGGCAACAACTCGGTGATGGCGCGATCGGCCTTGACCGTAGTTGATTGGAGGAGGTGTTCAACCAGACCCCTCATCAACTCCTCGCCCGTGGGTGTGGTCGCGGGTGCGGTGGAAGACATGGGGGCCTGCTCCTTCTTTCCCGCCTGGCGGGAAGCATGATCGGCGGAGGCATCCGGCGCGGTCTCGTCATCGTCGTCGGCACCTGTGGTGGCCGGAGGCCAGGTACGAGATTTGGCCGGTTTCTGGCTACGGGACCCTTCCGGTTTGCTGAGAATGCTCTGAATCGTTTCGAGGAGTTGCTCGCGTTGGAAGGGCTTTTTGAGGAACGCCCGCACGCCAAGCGTGCGCAGCTTGCTTTCATCCAGACGATCCGAACTGTTGACGATGGAGACGATGAGCGTTTCGGCCAGATTGTCCTGTCGTCCGATCTCCTTACAGAACCCCGAGAAGGTCATCTGCTCGAGATGGTAGTCGGCAATGATCAGTGCGGGGCTTTGTGATCGCGCGGCTTCAAGGGCGGTGGGGCCGTCCTGAAAGGCCAAGACCCGATGTCCATCGGGGGCGGAGAGTTGCTCCACCATGCGTTGCACCGCCGGGCTGTTGTCGATGACGAAGATCGTGGAACCCATTGGAAACACCTCGCTCTACCCACTCCAGCGAAGCTAACAAAGGGTCTGAAACCTGTCAAAGGAAACACCGAATCCGACTGGGTGTGACAAGGCAGGTGTGAGCCTCGGTGGGGACAGCGCTGGCGGAGGTTTTGTCCATCCTGATACAATCCGCCACCTCGCCGAGTGATGGCGGAGAAGCCGAAGATGAGGAGTGAACCCGCACGATGAGTCAGAGCCGCATCCAGGTCGTGTTTTTCGACGCTGCCGATACCCTCTTTCACATTCAAGGATCCGTGGCGGAGATTTATCTCCAGCATGCGGAGCGCCACGGCTTTCGCAAAACGCCGGATTCGTTAGCGGCAATCAAAGCGGCGTTTGCCCGCTCGTTTCGAGATGCGCCGCCTCCGGTGTTTGCCGCGACGGAACCGGGTGCGATCAAGCAATCGGAGCGCCTGTGGTGGTTCGATATTGTCCACAATGTGTTTTACCGCGTCGGCATGTTCGAGAAGTTCGACGAGTTTTTCGAGGATGTGTTTGAACGGTTCGCACAAGCGGAGGCCTGGAAGCTCTTTCCGGAGACGCTGGATGTACTGAAGACACTCAAAGATCAGGGCTACGAGCTGGGGATTATTTCCAATTTCGACTCGCGGCTGTTTGCCGTGCTGCGAGGGCTGGGGATCGCCGACTTCTTCGATACGATCACGATTTCCAGCTTGGCCCATGCCGCGAAGCCATCCGCGCGAATTTTTGAGCAGGCGCTGGAGAAACATGCCGTCGATCCGGAGGACGCGCTGCATGTCGGCGATAGCGAGCGTGATGATGTGAAGGGGGCAGTCGCAGTGGGATTGACGGGGGTATTGCTGGCGAGAGGTCTGCCGCCAGGGACATCGAACGGAACGACAATCGCGACCCTCAACGAGCTGTTGCCGCTGTTGTCACGCCTCCAGTAACAATGGCACGAGGTCCCGCGCGCGCCCCTGCAGGGCCACGTCGGCCAGATTCGACTGCGGCGTCGAGTCGAGATTGATCTCCACGATAAACGCGCCCGCCTGCTTGGCAATGGCGCCGAAGCCCGCCGCCGGATAGACCAATCCCGACGTACCGACGATCAAACAGACATCGCTGTGCTGCAGTGCGGCGGCACTCTTCTCCAGATCCTCTTCTGCCAGTGATTCCCCGAACCAGACAATGTGCGGCCGAAGCAGTCCGCCGCAGGCCTGGCAGAGGGGCAGCATGGCGATGGGCACGTCCCGATTTTCGATGATGTCCAGGCACCGAGTGCAGCGGACCTTCCAGATGTTGCCGTGAATTTCGGATAGGCGCCGCGAGCCGGCGTCGCGGTGCAGCCCGTCCACATTCTGCGTGATAAGCCAGAACTGGTCGAACCGTTGCTCCATCGAGGCCACGGCTTCGTGGGCCGGATTGGGCCGTTTGGTGGCGATGAGTTCCCGGCGCCAGTTATACCATTCCCAGACTAGCCGCGGATCGCGTGAGAAGGCGTCCGGTGTGGCGAGGTCTTCGGCGCGATATTGCCGCCACAGCCCGTCGGCGCCGCGAAACGTCGGCACGCCGCTGTCGGCGGAAATTCCCGCCCCGGTCAGGACTGTGACAGATCGGGCCGTCGAGAGTTTGTGTCGAACAAGGCCCAGCGTGGATCCGGTTCCCATGAGGGTGGTTATCCGCAGTTGATCACTGTTTCAGGCGTGTAGCTGCATGCTATAGTACGTGTCTTTTGAACGCAATCAGTGAGGACTTTGATGAAGCAGATCATGGTGGTCGGTGCTGGTTCCGTCGGTGGATTCTTTGGGGCGCATCTCGCCAAGAACAATCCCAATGTGTCATTTCTTCTTCGGCCCCGCACGTTGGAGGCAGTGAAGCGGAACGGCCTCACGATCAAGAGCGCCAAGGGAAATTTCACCGTCCATCCGCCGGCCGCCTCCGATCCCCGGGAGCTTGCGACACCCGATCTCATCATCCTGGCCGTGAAGGCCTATGATCTCGACGAGGTTATGACACAGTTGGAACCGGTGCTGACCGAGCGCACGGTGATTCTCACGCTGCAAAACGGCATCGATACGGAAGACCGCATCATTGCTCGCCTTCATCGCGACTGTGTGGTCGGCGGGGTGGCCTTCATCTATTCCAAGATCGTCGAGCCCGGTGTCATTGAGCATTACAAGCGGGGCGGGGTGGCGATCGGGGAACTGATGGGCCACAAGAGCGAGCGCGTGTCCCAGATCGCCGAGGTGTTCAAGCAGGCGGGGATTTCCTGCCAATTGAGCGAGGATATCCGGAAAAGCAAATGGGAGAAGATGTGCTGGAATTGTGTCTTCAATCCGCTCACGGTGGTGATCGACGACAAGGTGGCGAAGGCGCTCGATCATCCCGAAATGGCCGGCGTGATCCGGCAGATTGTCGGCGAAGTGGCGGCCGTGTCCGCGGCGGTGAAGGTCCCGCTGGCCCTGGACATGGCCGAGAAGGTCGTGAAGTGGACGCAGGAGCTGCGCGACATCCATACGTCGATGTACGACGATTGGAAAGCCAAACGCCCGACGGAGATCGACTACCTCAACGGCTACATCGTGCGGGTCGGACGTGAGTTGGGGATTCCCACACCGGTGAATGAAGCGCTGACGGCGATGGTCAAGACGATCACTGAAAAGGAATTGTCGGGGCCTGGCATTGTGCGCATCGACGGCGCAGTCGTTCAGCCGGTCTCATTGACCAGAACAGCCCTGGGACAACTGCCGCGCGAGCAACGGGTGGAAGATATCAGCGAACTGATGCCGGCCATGCGGGGGCGCGCGATCCGCGTGAAGGGCTTGCTGGAGATCCCGGCACTCGCGGTCGACGCCGACCATGTCACGTTTCACTCCGTCGATGGCAAGTATGCCGCGACCCTCACGCTGCAACAGGCGCAGGACTTCGGGCTGTTGCTGTACGAGCTTGACGGGGAGCCTCTTCCCGACGGCAAGGGCGGGCCCTATCGTTTGGTAACGCCGGGCCTTGGCGATCTCTGCGCGAATGTGAAGGCTGTGGGTCGCATCGAAGTGCGGGCCGGATCGGGCAAGGATACGCGGCCAGCCGTTCGCCCGCCGGAATGTGCGGTCGACGGGAAAGGCTGAACGCTTCAGGTGGGAGAGGATCGAAGTACCTGGATGCTTCTCCACCGTTCTGAACGGTGTCGCCAGAGCATGAGGGCCATGCGCAGCGTCCAGTCTGCGATCATCGCCAGCCAGACGTAAAACACTCCAAGACTCAGCCAGTAGCCTGCCGCGATGGCCAGGGGAATCCGCACGCCCCACATGCCGATCATCGTCGCGATCATGACGAACCGGGTATCGCCCGCTCCGCGCAGGGAGCCGGCCACCACCATGGTGAGCGCGAGCGGAATCTGCAGCAGAGCCACGATTTTCAAAAACAGCGTGCCCAACTCAACGACGGCCTCATCACTGGTGAAGGCACGGAGCAAGGCATAGGGGAACAAGAAAAAGACCAGCCCCATGGCTGACATCAGGTAGGCGGCCAGTCGGTTCGCTTCCCAGGTCTCGAGCTTCGCCCGGGTGTACTTGCCGGCGCCGATGCTCTGTCCCACCATCGTGGCTGCCGCAATCGCGAAGCCGTACCCTGGAAGAAACGACAAGGACTCAATCGACAAGCCGACCTGGTGAGCCGCGTACGCCACGGTCCCGTAAATCAACACGATCTTGGTGTACAGCAAAATGCCGGCTTGCTGGACGACGCGCTCGCCCGAGACCGGTGCCCCGACCTGCCAAATCGTGCGAATCAAATCGAATCGGAATTGATGGGCGCGACGGTGCATGGGTCGGCAGCGCGTGAAAAGGTACAGACAGCCGGTCGCTTCCGCGATGCCAACCGCAATGGCGGCGCCATTGATGCCCAAGGTGGGAAGCCCCCAGTGCCCATAGATGAGAGGAATCGCGATGGCAATGTGGAGCAGATTCACCACGATCATGGCATACATCGGCGTTTTGGTGTCACCCGTGCCCTGCAAGATCGAAGAGAGCACTTGCAGCAGGATCGTAAAGGGAATGAGCAGGAAGATCAGGTTCGAATAGGGGAGCGCGAGCCGTATCACATCTGCTTGCGCCCCGAGTAATTCCATCGCGAGCCCATTCACCAGAAGCCCGAACGTCAACAGACCGAGAGATATCAGGATGGAGAGTCCGAGGAAATGACGCGCGGCTTGTCCTGCATCCTCATAACGCCGGGCCCCCCACAATTGCGCCATGACGACATTGGATCCCACCGAGAGACCGGAAACTAAAGTCGTGGCGATAAAGGCGAGCAATTGCCCAAGGCCGACGGCGGCAATCGGGACGGCCCCCAATCCTCCAACCAGAAAGACGGCCACGATGCCTTCAGCCCGTTGCAGCAGGCTGCTGACGGTGACGGGGAGCGCGAGGGTGAGGACGGAGCGTCTGATCTGGGCGATGCCGTTTGCCATGCGGCGTCATCCTAACAGAACCGAGTTCGCTTCGTGGAGCATCTCGCTCGCCGGACGGGACTGGACAACCCACGTCACGCTTCGGTAGCCTGCAGCAGCCTATGTTGATCTCACCCGAGCCTGCCGCGCGCGCGTCCTATCGCTTATCCAAATCACGCTATCTGTCGGGCCTGCAATGTCATAAGCGTCTGTACCTGGAGGTGCATGCTCCGGGGCTGGCGACCAAACCGGATGCCGCCACGCAGGCCATTCTGGATATGGGCACGGACCTCGGCGAGCTGGCCCGCCAACGTTTCCCCGGCGGCCGTCTCGTCACGGCCGGGTATCGTCAATCTCAGGAAGCTCTGGCGCAGACGGCCGACTTGCTGCAGGATCCGAAGGTCACGGCGATCTTCGAAGGGGCGTTTCAATTCAACCAGGTCTTGATTCGCGTCGACGTGCTGGAACGGGTCGGGGTGAATGACGCGGGGCAACCGACCTGGCGACTCGTCGAGGTGAAGTCGTCCACCAAGGTGAAGACGACCCATGTGGACGATCTGACGATCCAAAGCTATGTCCTGGAGGGACTCGGACATGTGCTGGTGGATATCTGTCTGATGCATGTGAACACCCAGTATGTATTCGACGGGCGGCATCTCGATCTCGACCAGCTCTTCGGCGTTCGCTCACTGGCGGAGACCGTGCGGCCGCGATTACCGGAGGTGGAGGGACGGCTTGGGGCGATGCAGGCGATGCTGGAGGCCATGTCAGCCCCTGCTATCACTCCCGATGAACATTGTCAGAGCCCCTATGAATGTCCGTTCTGGGCCCACTGCACCCAGGAGAAGCCGGCCCGCTGGATTTACCATCTACCGGGGAGCAGTAAGACGGTCATCCAGCTGCGTGAGTTGGGCGTCGAGACGATCGATGACATTCCCGATCAGGTCGCTCTGACGCCGGTGCAGCGTCGGGTAAAAGCCAATGTCGAGTGGATCGGGGAGGGCTTGCGAGCTGCGCTGGAGCAGGTGGTCTATCCCGTGCATCACTTGGACTTCGAAACCTTTATGCCGGCGGTCCCAAAATTCGTGGATACCAGGCCCTATCAGGTCATTCCCACTCAATGGTCCAATCACATTGAGCAGCCTGACGGTTCGCTTGCGCATGCCGACTTCCTGTGCCGGGACGAACGGGATCCGAGGGAAGAGCTGGCCGTGACGTTATTGGAGTCGCTCGGGCAGACCGGCAGCATCTGCGTCTATTCGAGTTATGAACGGTCGGTGCTCGAACGGTTGGCGGAGGATTTCCCGTCGCTACGCAAGGATCTAAAGCGGGTGGTGGCGAGATTATGGGATCTTCATGTGATTATCCGGGACCACTACTATCATCCGGCCTTCGGGGGCAGCTACTCGATCAAGACCGTCTTGCCGGCCGTGGTGCCGTCGCTGAGTTATGCCGACTTGGTGATCCGGGATGGGGGCGTTGCGGCTTGTGAATACAGCCGCATGATCTTTACCGTGACCGATTGGATCGAGAAGGCTCAGATTCAAGAGGCACTGCTGCGATACTGTGAGCGTGATACCCTGGCCATGGTCGAGTTACGGAGAGCATTGAGAACGCGAGCCGGTTAGAGCCTGCCCCTCGTCCGAATCCATTTCACCATGTGCAGGCAGGTCGATCCCAGTTTTTCATCCGCCATCAGCGCGATCCCGCCCAAAGCCAACAGCGTCATCACCAGCGCAGACTCGGTTTGTTCAAACATGCGGCCCTCCTGTGTGGACCAGAGACTACCCTGGTCCGGCGGGGGCGAATAGACCACCAGAGGTGGGGGAAGGCTTCCTGGCCTTGCTGCAGGTCGAGACACGCGACGGGATGGAAACCGAATCCTATGAGATTTCGATGCAGCAGGAGCGGCGACGGGGCGGCTCTTGCTGCAAGGGGCTGGTGCAGACCGGCGCGACAAAAGCAGGCCGTACGGGCGACTCTGCGTGGCGGAGAGGGTGGGATTCGAACCCACGGTCCCTTTCAGGACAACGGTTTTCGAGACCGTCCGATTCGGCCGCTCTCGCACCTCTCCGCGCAAGGTCAGGCAAAGACGTGCAGCTTACCGTGGAGCGTTACGAGATTCAAATGAAATCATGAGGTTGAGTGGAATTTCTTTCACCACTACGGGAAACCGCGGAGCGGGGGGAAAGGTGATTCCATTTTGTGATGCCCCCATGAGGCCGTAGACTCGCCTCGTACAGGACAGCCGGATGGAAACCGTCGCCAGACTTAGGATTTTCGAGAGGAAATCCGAATAAGTCTACGGCAGGGTCTCGCGTACGCCTCCTGAGCCTACTGGGGTTGAGCATTCTGTGGTCAGACATCCACCGGTCACCATTCCACCCGGCGACACCATCCTTGATGTGCTGCGTTGGCGGGCTGAGCAGCAGCCTGACCAGACGGCTTACACCTTTCTTCGGGAAGGCCTGAACGCCGACGCCGTCCTGACGTATGGAGAGTTGGTGGCTCGCGCTCGGTCGATCGCCGGCTACTTGCACACCCGGTTTGCGCCGGGCGCGCGCCTTCTGCTGGTGTATCCGCCGGGGCTTGAGTTCGTGCAAGCCTTTTGGGGAACGCTCTACGCCGGCCTCATCGCCGTGCCGGTTCCGCCTCCGGACGCATTCCGCATGAAGGCCGGTGTCATGCGTGTCCAACGCCTCGCCGAAGATTCAGGTGCCGCCGGCGCCTTGACCACATCCCTGATGCTGGAGACGCTCCGGTCGCAGGAAATCTCTCCCCCGTTAGAGCAGTGGGTCTCGACCGACCAGGCGCTTGCAGCCGATCCTTCGTGTTGGACCGACCGGCATCCGCAGTCTTCACACCTCGCGTATTTGCAATATACCTCCGGTTCGACGTCGGCCCCGAAAGGGGTGATGGTCAGCCATGGGAACATGACCGCTCAGAGCCGGTGTATTACCGAGGCGGGTGGGTATGGCCCCGGGTCGGTCACCCTGTCGTGGATGCCGCATTTTCATGACTACGGATTGGTGAAGGGCATCATTCAGCCTGCATGGATCGGCCGTCCCTCCTATCTCATGTCGCCGCTCACATTTCTCAAACGTCCCTTGCGCTGGCTCGAGGCCATTCAACGGTGTGCGGTCACGCATAGCGGTGCGCCCAACTTTGCGTATCGTCGATGTGTGGACGCGACGACGCCTGAGGAACGGGCAGAATTGGACCTTTCCGGTTGGCAGGTGGCGAGTTGTGGAGCAGAGCCCATCGCGCCGGACACCATCGAACGGTTTGCCGACGCGTTCGCGCCAGTCGGCTTCCGGCGCGACGCCTTCTTTCCCGCTTATGGAATGGCGGAATATACGCTTCTGATTTCGTTAAAACGAACCGGGGTGGCGCCGACCGTGACCACGCTGGATGCTGCAGCGTTGGAGCAGGGAGCGGTGATCGACGCGCGCGCCGACGGAGGGCCGGTTCGTCGGGTGGTTGGATGCGGCATGCCGGTCGGCGATACGCGCGTGGTCATTGCCCATCCCGAGACGCGTTGCCGTTGCGCGCCGCAACAGGTCGGTGAAATCTGGTTGTCCGGCGCCAGCACCACACAAGGCTATTGGAACAATCCCGACGAAACGGCGCGAACATTCGACGCCAGGCTGGCGGATACCGGCGATGGGCCGTTCTTACGAACCGGCGACCTCGGGTTTGTGAAGGACGGCGAAATCTTCGTGACGGGTCGGTTCAAAGATCTGCTGATCGTTCGAGGTCGAAACCATTATCCCCAGGATCTCGAGCGAACGGTCGAATCCTGTCATGGCGTGCTCCGGCCCGGAGGCGCGGCCGCGTTCGCGGTTGAGGAGGGCGGCGAAGAAGCTGTGGTGCTGGTCCAGGAACTGGAGCGTCAGGCAACGCCGGTCTCCACCCAGGACGTCGCCGCGCTCATACGTGCGGCCGTGTCGGAACAGCATGACCTCCATGTGTCGACCATCGTCTTCATTCAGGCCGGTAGCCTTCCGAAGACTTCGAGCGGGAAGGTGCAGCGGCGCGGCTGTCGAGAGCAGTATCTGGCAGGTCGATTGTCGATCATCGGAACCAGCGTGGCGCCGCTTCCCGTTGGGCTGCCCTCTTCCGCGGTCATTCAGGCGGACGCATGGCAGGACCTTTCGGGGGAGGCACGCCGACGGGTCATTCAGGAGACCGTGCAAAAGCTGTTGGCCGATCGTCTCGGTCGCATGCCCGACACCATCGCCGTTGATCAGCCGATCCATCTTCTGGGACTCGACTCCTTAATGGCGGCAGACGTGCTGCATCGCCTGGAAGAATCGTTTCACCTGCCACTTTCGCTCTCTTCGCTTCTGGGCGGCGCGACATTGGCTGATCTGACGACGACGATTGAACGCAGGCTGGCCGGCGAACCGCTCTGCGAGCCCGATGCAATTTTTTCGGATGCCGCTACCAGGACGGTATTCCCGTTGTCCGAAAACCAGGCGGCCCTCTGGTTTTTAAGTCAGTTGGACCCCGACAGCGCCGCGGCCAATGTGTCCCTGTTGTTGTCTCTGCCGTCCGACGTGACAGCGGACCGGTTGCGAGCCGCGCTGGAAGAAATCGGCGAACGGCAGGCCATGCTGCGCACCACCTTTGAGACGCAGCAGGAGGTGCCGGTTCAACGAATCCATCGGCGGATGCCGTTGAGTTGGACCGAGATCGATAGTTCCGCGTGGGACTGTCGTCGGTTACGGCAGGAGGCCGTAAAGGCTGCGGCGGTTCCGTTCACCCTGACGCAGGGCCCTTTATGGCGAGCGGTTCTGTTTTATGGCGGACCGCAGAACTGGTTGCTGTTGATCGCCCACCATATCGTCGTGGACGGCTGGTCGATGATGCAGGTGGTCGATGATCTGAAGCGGCGCTGTGGATCTGCTGACGCGAGTCGTTCAGCGCGTTCCTCTCGGCCTCAGGACCTACCCGCAACCTACAGTGAATTCGTGGAGTGGCATCGGACCATCCTGGATGGGGAGGAGGGCCGTCGACAGGCGCAGTACTGGAAGGCGAAGCTGGCCGGTGAGTTGCCGAATTGCGACATGCTGTACGACCGGCCTGAGACCACGGTTGAGCCAGGGCACTATGCCTGGCATGCATTCCAGATTGAGGGCGACCTGACTCGCCGCCTGCAAGCATTTGCCCGGAGCGAGGGCACGACGTTGTATGCCGTCTGCCTGACCGCGCTCCAAGTCTTGCTCACTCGCTACACAGCTCAAGAAGACACGGCGATTGTCACGCCGGTGTTCGGGCGCAGCCGGGCTCGATTCGCCCAGACGGTGGGTGACTTTGTGAACATGCTCGTCCTGCGGGAGAGTTTGCAGCCGGAATCGACCGCCCGTGAGCTGTTGGCACGGACGAAGCAGACGCTGTTGGACGCGCTGGCCCATCAAGAGTATCCCTACGCGCGGTTGGTGGCAGACAGACGATCGGCTCGTCAAGGCTCGCGGGCGCCGTTGGCGCAAGTGTTGTTCGTGTTGCAGCCGTTCAAGTTGTTGGCGGAACTCGACCTGCGGATGAATGCGTCCCGCGCGGCTGCGCCGGACGGTCGATGGCCCGCGTGGGACGCCTATGTCATTCCACAACAGAGCGGTCAATTCGATCTCTGTATCGAGCTCGCTGAATCGGACCAGGGGCTGAGCGGGTATGTCGAGTATAAGGATGCCCTGTTTGACGCGGAGCGCATCGGGCGCATGCAGGAGCATTACGTGCGGCTGTTGGAGGAACTGGTCAGCCGTCCATCCGCCGGCATCGGCAGCCTGCCGCTCATGTCCGAAACGGACATGCAGCAGACCGTGCTGGCCTGGGGACAATCCTCCGGCACGGTGGAACCTGAGCGGTGCCTCCATCGCATGCTCGAAGCGCAGGCCCGACTGACTCCCGAGGCCATTGCGGTCGAGCAGGAGGGGCGGTCGCTGACCTATCGGGAATTGGATGCGCGTTCAAATCACGTCGCCCACTACCTCCGCCGTCGTGGCGTCGAACCGGGTGTCGTCGTCGGGCTCTGTCTTGAGCGGTCGATCGAGTTGATCGTGGGTCTGCTGGGCATCCTCAAATCGGGCGGGGCCTATCTGCCGTTGGATGCCGATTATCCGACCGAACGGTTGGAGTACATGCTGCGGGACAGCCAGGTCCGGGTGTTGATGACCCAGCAGGATCAGCTCGTGCGACTACCCGCCACGAATGCCCATTCGATCTGCCTCGATTCGGAATGGGCGCAGATTGCGAAGTGTCCCGAGAGTGCCATCGCGGGCACCGATGCCTTGGATAATCTCGCCTATGTCATCTACACGTCAGGGTCCACCGGTCATCCGAAGGGGGTGATGATCGAGCATCGATCGATCGCCAACTATGTGCGAGCCTTCACAAAGATCGTCGACCTGACGAGGCGAGATCGGGTCCTGCAATTTGCCTCGTTGAGTTTTGACACGGCCGCAGAAGAAATCTTTCCCTGTCTGTCTGCTGGGGCGACATTGGTGTTGCGCACGGCGACAATGGTGGATTCTGTTTCCGGTTTTCTGGATCGCTGCCGTGATGTGACCGTGACGGTCCTGGATCTCCCCACGGCCTACTGGCATGAGCTGGTCACCCGGATGGCATTGGAGCGGATCCCGTTTCCTTCGTCCGTCAGAACCGTAATCATCGGTGGCGAGCGGGTGCTTCCGCAGATCGTCCAGCGTTGGACCAACGTGATCGGGACGGCCGTTCGATTGATCAATACCTATGGGCCGACAGAAACGACCGTCGCAGCGACCTGGTCGGAGTTGACCGGTCTAGGTGCGGACCATGACATCGTCGGCGACTTACCGATCGGGCGCCCCATTCCTCATGCGTCCGTCTTCGTATTGGATCGGAATGAACAACCGGTTCCAGTGGGCGTGGCGGGAGAGCTCTATATCGGTGGCCTTGGAGTCGCGCGTGGCTATCGGGGGAGGCCGGAGCTTACCGCGGCCCAATTCATCACCGATTCTTTTTCCACTCTTCCGGGAGCGCGGCTGTATCGCACCGGTGACCTCGTGCGATGGCGACCGGACGGACAATTGGATTATCGAGGCCGTGCCGATCGCCAGGTCAAGATTCGCGGGTATCGGATTGAGTTGGAAGAAATCGAAGCCGTCCTGAACCGGCATCCGGATCTGGAACGGGCCGTGGTCGAAGTACGGGAAGAGCAGCCGGGGGATAAGCGGATTGTGGCGTTCATGGTGCCACGTCCGAATAATCGCCTCGGATTGGTGCAATTGCGCGAACAGCTTCGCAGTCAGTTGCCGGCGCATATGATTCCGTCGACCTTCATCGAGCTGGAAACGCTGCCGCTGACCGTCAACGGCAAGGTGGATCGAAAAGCCCTGCAAGTGGCTGCCGACAGTCGCGCCAGCAAGGTCGAGCTGACCTCCGAGTTCCTCGCTCCCCGGACCCCGACCGAACAGGTACTAGCCGATATCTGGGGAGAAATCCTCCAGCTCAAGGATGTCGGGGTGCACGACCACTTCTTCGAACTGGGCGGACATAGTCTGCTTGCTACGCAACTGGTGTCGAGGGTCCAATCCCTGTTCCGGATCACGCTGCCACTGCGGCAGATCTTCGAGCGGCCGACCATTGCCACGCTGGCCGAGGTGATTACTCAGACCCAGACCGGCCAGAAGCCTCTTCACGAGCAGCACGGCTATGCCATCACACGCGCTGAAAGAGGAGTGCCGCTGCCGCTGTCGTTTGCGCAGGAACGGATGTGGTTCCTCTATCAACTTTCACCCGAAGCCGCTGCCTACAATATTCCAGCCAGCGTTCGTTTGCATGGTCCGCTCAACAAGCCGGCGCTGCGATGGGCCGTCGGCGAACTGGTTCGGCGCCATGACGCGCTCCGTACGACCTTTGCTCACGTGGATGGTCAGCCGCGTCAGATCATTCACGGCGTCTTGGACCCGATCTGGACAGATGAAGACCTGCGTGGAGTGCCGGCCGAACTGCGTGAGGCGCAAGCGCTGGAGCTCGCGACGGCAGAGGCGCGTCAGCCGTTCAATTTGGAGCAGGGGCCACTCCTGCGCGTGTTCTTGATCCAGCTGGGGGATGAAGATCACGTCGTGATCTTGAATACTCATCACATCATTTCCGATCAATGGTCCTATGGCATCATTGCTCGCGAACTCGTGACGTCCTACAACGCGTTCTGTGCGGGGAGGCCGTTTGCCGTTCAGCCAGATCTCGCGATTCAGTATGCGGACTTCGCGCAGTGGCAGCGGAAATGGCTCACCGGGCCTGTGCTGGAAGCGCAACTCGCACATTGGAAAAGCAAACTCGTCGATCTGCCTGTCGTGACCTTGCCGACGGACCGGCCACGTCTGCCGGTCCATTCCTTCAAGGGCGATCATGTCTCGGTGGACTTGTCCTGGTCGTTGGTCAATCGTCTCAAGCAACTGAGCGTGCGCGAAGGGGTCACGCTCTACATGGTATTTATGGCCGGATTTTTCGGCCTCCTCCATCGCCTCACGCAACAGAAGGACCTGGTCATCGGTACCCCGATCGCCAACCGTAATCGTCTGGAGATCGAGGAACTCATCGGCACCTTCGTCAATACGCTGGTGTTGCGAACGGAGGTGACGGGCGAGCTGTCGTTCCGTGATCTGTTACGAAAGGTCAGGGACTTGTCGCTCGACGCCTATGCGCACCAGGACATTCCTTTTGAAAAACTTGTGGAAGAACTGCGGCCGGACCGCAGTCAGGGCGGATTGCCGCTCGTGCAAGTGTTGTTTAACTTCGCCAACACGCCCTTTGCCCGCACGGAGTTTCATCAGCTCTCCTGGACTCCCTATGAGGTGAGCCGTGGTGCAGCCCAACTCGATCTGGGCCTCTCCATCGATCCGTACGCGTCGCGAAAAGCTTACTTGGAATTTAATACGGACCTGTTCGATCGTGCCTCCGCTGAGCGTTGGATTGCTCAGTATCGGGAGCTCATGGAAGCCGTGGCCGAACATCCGGAAGCCGCCCTTGGGCGCGTGGCGATTCTCAGCGGACAAGAGCAGCATCGTCTGTTGCGCGAATGGAATGCCACCGATCGACCGGTGGATCACGGCCTGTGTTTCTATCAATTGTTTGAAGCGCAGGTGAAGCGGGCGCCTGATACCGTCGCCGTGCTGTTTGAAGGGCGCGAATGGTCGTATGCGGAGTTGAATCGTCGCGCCAACCGGTTAGCGCATCGCCTGCGGGAGTGTGGAGTCGGGCTGGACGCCGTGGTGCCGGTCTTTTTGGAGCGCTCGCCGGATCTGCTGATCAGCCTCCTGGCCGTCATGAAAGCAGGTGGTGCCTATCTGCCGCTGGTGCCGGGCTTGCCGATCCGAAGGCTGGCAGCGATGATCGAGACGAGTCACGCAGCAGTGGTGATCACCGACTCAGCCCTTCTCGGCGGCCTGCCGCAGCATCAGCTCCCTGTTCTGTGCCTGGATCAGGAGGCGGCGGCTCTGTCGCGTCAACCGGAGGCGAATCCCTCGCCGCTGTCCGGGCCGGAGCATCTGGTGTACGTATTGTTCACTTCCGGGTCGACCGGCCAGCCCAAGGGGGTCGAGATCGAGCATCGTGCGCTGCTGAACTTTCTCCGCTCCATGCAACAAGAGCCCGGCATCACGGATCGCGATGTCCTCGTGGCCCTCACCCCGCTCTCCTTCGATATTGCCGGGCTGGAACTCTATCTTCCCCTTCTGGTGGGCGCCACCATCGTTCTGGCGAACCGGCAGCAGGCGATGGACGGCGCCTGGTTGCAACGGGAACTCGATCACGGCGCGGTCACCATGCTGCAAGCGACCCCCGCCACTTGGCGCATGATTCTGCAGTTCGGGTGGAAAGGCGGGCGCGGGGTCAAAGTATTGTGTGGAGGCGAAGCGCTGCCGCGTGAATTGGCGCAGGAGCTGCTGACGAGGGCCGGATCCGTCTGGAACGTCTATGGTCCGACCGAAACCACGATATGGTCGACCTTGGAACGGGTACGGAGCGCTGAACGGATCATCTCTCTCGGGCGTCCAATCGCCAACACGCAGGTCTACGTGCTGGATGCCAATCTCGAGCCGGTCCCGGTCGGGATTCCAGGTGAGTTGTACATCGGCGGGATGGGGCTGGCCCGTGGCTACCGGGGACAATCTCAACTGACAGCAGAGCGTTTCATCACCAATCCGTTCCGGGGTGGTGAGCGACTCTATCGCACCGGTGATCAGGTGAAATGGTTGTCCGATGGACGATTGGATTATGTCGGCCGAATCGACCACCAGGTGAAATTGCGCGGGTTCCGGATCGAGTTGGGTGAAATTGAATCGGTGTTGGGGAATGATCCAACGGTGAAACAGGCGGTCGTGATTGTCCGGGAGGATACGCCCGGCGACAAACGTCTGGTGGCCTATGTGGCGCCGCGAGGGGGGAGTGCCTGTGACCCCTCCAGCCTTCGCCGGGTCCTGCGAGAGGTGCTTCCGGATTACATGGTGCCGGCGGCCATTGTCCCCCTGACGGAATTTCCCCTGACACCTAACGGGAAAGTGGATCGCGCGTCCCTGCCGGCACCGACCGCCGAACCGGTGCATGACGGGGGGCAGGCCATTGAACCTCGCAATCGGGTGGAGTTGCAGCTGGTAGCGATTTGGGAACAGGTGCTGGGCATGACGGCGATCGGTGTACGCGATAACTTTTTTGCATTGGGTGGCTATTCCCTGCTGGCGCTGCGGATGTTCAGCGCGATCGAACAGACCTTCGGCACGCGACTGCCCATGGCAGTCTTGTTCCAGGCGCCGACGGTCGAGCAATTGGCGGGTGTGCTGGCCGATGAAGGGTGCACGGTACGATGGCGTTCCCTGGTGGCGATTCAGCCTGAGGGGAAACGACCGCCGTTGTTCGCCGTGCCCGGGGTCGGGGGCAACGTGCTCGTGTTCGCACGTCTCGCCAAATTGCTGGGCGACGATCAGCCCTTCTATGGATTGCAGGCCCGTGGGTTGGATGGCAAAGAAAAGCCGTTCATGCGGGTGGAAGAGATGGCGGCGCATTACATCGAAGAGATCCGGTCGGTGCAGCCGCATGGTCCTTATTTCATCGGAGGCACCTGCACGGGCGGGCTAGCTGCCTATGAGATCGCGCAGCAGCTCACGGCGCAAGGGGAAGACGTTATTCTAGCCGTCATGGAATCCTGGCATCCACGATCCTACCTGAGTCACTGGAGCCGCCCGCCCTATTTGCTGTGGCCATTGCTGTTCGTGTGGATGAAAGTGACGACCTACCTTCGGCTGATGCGCCGGTTGCCTGTCCGTGACTGGGCGGCGTTCTGGAAGGGCAAGTTGAAACGCATGTGGAATCTCATGCACCATACTGAAGCCGCCGAGCATCAGGACGAATTCCTGTATAAAGACCAGGTCACCTACGCCACCTTCCATGCCGTGGCACGGTACGATCTGAAACCATTCCGTGGACAGGTGTTGAATGTGATTGCATCCAAGCACCCACTGACGAATTCCAGCGATGACACGCGGCTGGTCTTCGGTGAGCGGGCGATGGGCATGAGCCGGACGATCTATCTTCCAGCGGAGGATTCGGGACGCCTGTTCGTGGCGCCACATGTGCAAGAATTGGCTCGTCACCTCAAGGCGTTTTGGCATGAGGCGGAAACCATGCGCAAACGGCCTGATGGCCGGGGTGACGGACCCACCACGAAGGCTGCGTAGCGCCTCCCACAATTCCAGCCCATGAGTCTCCGCAACGCGGACGCGACGACACGATGATCAAAATGTACCGGTTCCTCCTCTTCCTGCTGCGCGATGCCAGGACCATGATGATCCTCATGGTCCTGACCGGGCTGTTGGCCGGCCTGTCCAGTGTGGGCTTGCTGGCGGTGATCAATAAACTCATCAACGGAGCCGGAACCGCCTCCGAGTTGTTCGCGCTCGCCTTCATCGGGCTGGCTGTCTTGAAGGTCGGGTCGAATTATCTCTCCCAGCTCTTGCTGGTCACCTTCGCGCAAAAGACGATCCTCAAATTGGGCATGGATCTGTGCTGGAAAGTCGTGCGGGCGCCCTATCGCACGCTGGAGCGCCGCGGGCCGCATGCAATTCTTGCGACGCTGACGGATGACACGAACGCCCTGGCCTGGGCGGTGAACGGCTTGCCCGGCTTGGCCATCAATGTCGCGATCCTGACGGGCTGCTCGCTTTACCTCGCCTGGTTGTCGTGGCAGGCGTTTCTGGGAGTCGTCGTCCTCGCCGTGTTGGGACTGCTGGGCTATCGCCAGCTCTACAATCGGGTGTTGCAGTCGTCGTTGGCCGTACGCGATTCAAAGGGCGTTCTCTTCGAACATTTCCGGAGTTTGACGGAAGGCATGAAGGAACTCATGCTGCATCGAGGCCGCCGGGAGACGTTCGTCGAAGAGGATATCCGACAGGCGGCCGACGCGTTGCGGCGTCATAACCTGACCACGACCAAACAATATCTCGTGACGGATTCCTGGACGCAGGTGCTGTTTTATGGCTTGATCGGCGTCATCCTGCTGCTCTTTCCACGATTTCTTTCGTTGTCAGGTGAATCGCTCACCGGGTATGCCTTTGCCATGCTCTATATGATCGGTCCGATGTGGGGCCTGCTGGGCATGGTGCCCACGTTGAGCCGCGGGCAGGTGGCGCTGGAAAAGATTGAATCGTTGGGACTCGCACTGAATGAGGGGGGCCGGGAAGGCGGTGCGGAGCGTCCGGTGGCGCAGGGGAGACCGTGTGTCGAATTCTCCCAAGCCGTGTTCGCCTACGAATCGAAAGGCGAGGATGAACGCTCATTTAGTTTAGGGCCGTTGGATCTGTCGATTCGCCCCGGTGAGCTCGTATTCATCATCGGGGGGAACGGCAGCGGCAAGTCGACCTTTGTGAAGGTACTGACGGGGCTCTATCTGCCGCAACAGGGGCAGGTGACATTGAACGGAGAGGCGATGACGCCCGCGACTCAGGATTGGTACCGGCAGCATTTTGCCGCGGTCTTTTCTGACTTTTACCTCTTCAAAAAGCTGCTCGGGCTCGACCCCTCATTGGTTGCCAGTCAGGCGGATGGTTGGCTGAAGACGCTCCGGATCGATCACAAGGTCAGCATTGAACAGGGCGAGTATTCCACGGTGAATTTGTCTCAAGGACAACGAAAGCGCCTGGCCCTGGTGACCGCCATGCTGGAGGACCGGCCGTTTTATGTGTTTGATGAATGGGCTGCCGATCAAGATCCTCAATATAAGGACGTCTTCTACGGCGAATTGCTGCCGAATCTCCGGGCTCGCGGAAAAGGGGTGATTGTGGTGACGCACGATGACCGGTATTTCCATGTGGGCGACCGCGTGTTAAAACTGGATGACGGACGAATCGTCGAGGCCTCAACCGGCGCCGCCTTCAGCGCCACGCACCGTCCTGCGCCGCTCTTGAAACCTGTGGCCCGGTCATCGGCGTAATCGAGTTGCTGCCCTTCATGTCAGGCGAATGATGTCGCGTGTGCCCGATCCCATGGTCGCATCCCCCTCGTTTCCCGTTCTTGATCCGCCAGCCGTCCATGTCTGGTTCTGCGAACTGTCGCGCTATGCCGGGTGCGAGGCCTCCCTTGCCGCACAGCTTTCTGACGATGAGCGGGCCCGTGCGGCCCGATTTGCGTTTGAGCGCGATCGGCAACGCTTCATCCTCTCGCATGGATTGCTGCGACGGGTGTTGTCCCGTTATACGCACATCACAGCGCAAGCCATCCAATTTGGCACAGGGGAGCATGGGAAACCGGCGCTCAGCGTTCCAGCAGGCCCTGCTGAGGACTTCCGGTTCAGCCTCTCCCATTCCGGTGAGTGTGCGCTGATGGCCGTGGCGCGTGGACGGGAAGTCGGAGTCGATGTCGAAGTGCGCAAGGCGAACCTGGACTGTCTCAAACTGGCCGAACGATTCTTTGCTCCGGCGGAAGCGCGGGCAATGGCCACGCTTGACGTGGACGCGCAGCAGCGCCTGTTTTATCGCTTGTGGACGGCGAAAGAAGCCTATCTCAAAGGGCGCGGTGTGGGGTTGTCATTCGGCTTGGAGCGATTCGAAATATTGTTTGAGGGCGAATCATCTGGTGCGCACGTGCGGCTGAGAGACTCGGGAACCGTCGATCAGGCGTGGCGGATTCAGTCGCTGTCGCTGCCGGATGGCCTGGCGGGAGCGGTTGCCGTGGCAGGCGGTGACTGGGATTTGCATCGCTACGACGCGACGGCCTACGTTCTCGCTTAACCCGACTTCTTCTGTGCCGCCTCTTTCCTCAGTCCTCGAAAAAATTCCTGCAACAGGACCTGGCTCTCTTCCGCGCAGAGGCCTCCGACGACGTTGACGCGATGATTCAGTCTCGGCTCCGGAGGAATGTTCATGATCGATCCACATGCGCCTGCTTTGGGGTCCAGCGCTCCGAAGACCAGACGGGGAATTCGTGCCAGCACAATGGCGCCGATGCACATCGTGCATGGTTCCAGCGTGACATAGAGCGTGCTCTCGGTGAGGCGCCAGCTGTTTGTCTGCTTGGCGGCTTCTCGAATGACGAGGAGCTCCGCGTGAGCGGTGGGATCCTGATCGGTTTCACGCAGATTGTGGGCTCGGGCGATGACGATCCCATCGCGGACGAGCAGGGCGGCGATCGGCACTTCGCCGATCAGCGGGGCTTCACGTGCAAGGCTGAGGGCTTCTTGCATGAACTGTCTATCGAGCTCGTCGTGTAGCGGCATGGTGTCGTGAGTGATTCCCGTCAACGAGAGAGCGCATCGTCCTGTATCGACGGGCATGCTAGCATGTTTGGGCCGGGAACCGCAGGAGAAGGGCGTCGGGGGATTGAAGGCTAGATCTGACCGATCAGGTAGATGGCGCCTGTCGGCTCCGGGCGTCCGCCGTCCGGCTCCACGGTCACGGCGAATTTCTTCATGCGGGGAAACTCACCCATATTCTTAATCAACATGCGGGCCTTCTGGCCTGCGTCCAGGCCAAACACACCAGCGCTGACCGGTTTGTCGTCGATGGCCCAGAGTTGGTACACCTTGCCGCTCGGAAGGGCCGGCAGGTTGAAGGCATAGAGCCAGGCCTTTTTGGTCGCCGGATCAAAGAGCAGGAAGGCGCCCGCCGATTTTGCCATGTCGGAGCCCGACAGGGAGACGACTTTCGAGGCAGGATTTTTGAACAGCGCGGCAAATTCTTCACTCTGCCGGGCGAGCCGTTGCAATGAGCTGTCATGCTGGGTCAGTTGCGTATGGGCATCGTCCAGCTCGGCTTCCCGTTGCAGCAGTTGATCCCGGAGTTCGGCAACTTCGGTCGTGCGTTGGTCCAGGTCGGATTTCAACCCGTCCAGGGTCTGCTCGCGTTGGCGGAGTTCCGATTGCAGGCTTGCGACGCGCGACGTCTCCTGTTGGACCGTGGCTTGCAGCTGCTGGATTTCGCCGGAGCGTTGAGCCGTCCGTGTGTAATTCATCCAGGCAAGATAGCCGCCTCCGAACAGAATCACGGCGGCCGCGAATCCCATGGCGAAACGGAACGGCAGGGAACGGGCCGGCGTGATGGGGGGAAACAGATGATTCATCCATTCGCCCGGTTCCAGGCTCGATCGGGGACCCGGCTGTTCCGGTTCCGCTTGGCTCGCGGTGGAAGCCGGCGCCATCAGGATCTTGGCTTTCAACGTATTGGGAGGCGTGGCGGGCGTGAGACCGAACGGCAGTAGCGAGGCCACGGTTTGGTAGTCCTTCAAGGCAGCATGACAGGCCGCGCAGCCGGACAGGAGATGCGCTTCGATCGCCTGCCGCTCGGACCGTTCGAGGGCGCCGATCGCATAGAGGGGAACCGCTTCTTCCAGTTCCTCGTGTGTCATAGCTGATGACCCTGCGGCAGCGTCTCGTGCAACGAGGCGCGGAGTTTCGACATGGCAAGTTTGATTCTTGTCTTCACAGTGCCTAACGGCTGATTCAATTTCGCGGCGATCTCCGTATGCGTCAGCCCTTGATAAAAGGCCATTTCAATCGCCTGTTGCTGCGGAAGGGGCAGATCCAGAATGGCCTTGGCCATCAACTGGCGCATTTCCGTGTCTTCCCTGGCTTCATATGGATTCGGGCTGACATCGGGCGTGACGGACACCAGCGGGTGCTCGAACGAGTCGGCGACGACATGCTGGCCGCGCGAGGCACGGGAGCGCAGTCGGTCGATCGCGCGACTACGGGTGAGGGTGACCAGCCAGGCGATGGGACTCCCTCGACCCACATCGTATTTGGCGATTTTCCGCCAGACTTCGAGGTAGACGTCCTGAAGGAGTTCCGCCGCTTCGTCGCGATCGTTGAGGATACGGTAGGCCAGGGTAAAGAGCAGGGTGGATGATTGATCGTAGAGTTGGCCGAATGCCTGTTGATCACCCTTCGCCACCCGGGCAAGGAGTTTGGGCTCAATCGCGGATGCAGCTTGTCGGGGAGCGGATTCCATGCAGTCGGCCTAGGCGCGGGCGCAGTCCTCGGGATCAGAATTGGGCCCACTATAACACTCTCTGAGAAAAACGACTAATCGGATGCAAGTTTGTGCGGCGCGCATTGTAGGAATCAGGGCGTGGTCTAGAAATACCTATGCAGGATGCTCGCGGCATCCCGAGCGCCGGAGAGCGGCGGCGGCGGTGTCGCCGGTGATTCGGCGAGGGCGTGCCGGATGGCCGGCTCCCATTGTCCGCGGGAAAAGTCGTCGAGTGAGAGTTCGGCGCTTCGACCGTGTCGCGTAAGGTAGTCCACGAGCGATTGTTCGTCCGCGAAATTATAGCGGCGTACGTAGACGACGGGAATGCCGAGCGCGACAGATTCCACGGTGGTGCCATATCCGGGCTTGGTCAGCACCAGGTCGACCGATGCCAGAATGTGCTTGAAGGGTAGTCCTAGGGCGGAGAGCGAGGAGACCCGGGAAAGTCCGTCGGGCACGGGGCCGTCAAAAAGAAATCGAAAGCCGTGCATCGCTTCCATGTGATCGAACGGCGGGGACGTCAGCGCAATCCCGCCGAATCCCACTAAAACAATCTTCTCCGATGTCTGTGCTCCAACGGCGTGACGGAGGGTGGCCGTTTTTGGTTCGGTTGGTTCGGCGATGGGACCCACGTCGCGCACCTGTCGAAATGCGGTCACCGCCAGGCCTGGAGCCACGAGAAGGAAACAGTCGGCTTTCGCATAGGCTTCGCGGATCTGGCTTACGATGGCGGCATGGGCCGGCTCGGCAGGATCGACGAATGGTTCCAGGACCAGGTCCCAGGAAAGGGAACAGAGCCCGATGGTCGGGAGCCCGGCGGCGGATCCGGCGGCGATACCCAGATGCGACACATCGGACAGTACCAGAGCGGGGCCGGCCTGACGGATCAGGGCAGCTTCTGCTTCGATCTTTTTATCCCAGTCGGCATGCAGGGCGCGATGAGCAGACCAGGTGCCGGCGACATCGATGCTCAGTGGTCCGTTCTGGATGCAGCCGATATCTTGTCGGGCTGGGCTCAGGTTCCAGGGAATGGTCAGGCGAGGTTCAAAAAATGCGGCGGGAACCGAGGTCCGGAGGAGTGCCTTGAGACCAGGAACCAGCCGCGCCAGCGCGTTGAGCACCGGCACAACCTGCGCGGCGTGGCCGTAGCCATGGCCGGAGATGGAGCACCAGATCAACGGCATGGCAGGCTGCTGAAACAGACTCCCGATGCCGTGCTCGACTCACCACCCTCCGTAACGTCCCTCCGAACGTACGTCTCCGCGACTTTCTGATCTGTGGCCTCGCTGGATAGCCATTGCGAGCTCCCGCCCGTGGCTGTGCGGCGCAATTCCATCGTGCGTCAGCTGTTCGAGTAGTCGGATTCCATCGGGGCGATGTTGTACATGAGCTCCAGATCGAACTCGTCGATCAATTCGTTCACGGCATCGCGGCCCATGTCGGAGCGGACCTCGTTGATGACCAGTTCAATCGCCATAGCCGCATGTTGTCCGTATCGGGTGATCGCGGATTCAATCCGCTGTCTGGCTGCATCGAGATTCATACATCCTCCAGCCGGCGTTAGCCGAGTGTGCGCAGCAACTGCTGCAGTTCCGGCACCAAATCCACTCCCCCGTTGGATCGCCCGGATACGGCCGCGTCAATGCCGGCTTTCAACACGGGTTTGGCTTCGTCCTTCTTCCCAAGTTTCACAAGCGCGCGCCCGAGGGCGAGGTGAGAGGCGACATGGGTGGGATCCAATTGTGTGGCCACCGTCAGGTGCTCTGCGGCTTCGTCGAGACTGCCGCCTTCCTGCAAAATCTTATTGCCCAGGCCGTACCGGCCGAGGAATCCTTTGGGGTTCTTCTCCACCATCTGGCGAAATGCAGTGATATCCATGCGACTCCTTGTAACGCGTCATTGGTTGATCGGGACGAGCGGATCTTACCATCACCCCTGTCCGTTCAGCTATGGGCGGCACGCAGCCGTGCGAGACGGTCACGATCCTCGGCCGAGGGGGCGCGGCCGGTGCCGAGGGCCAGGTGATGAAGCCGTTCCACGCAACGGATGGCGGCAACGGTGTCCTGCCGTCGCTCATACAGGTCGGCGAGTTCCCGCAGGACCGCCGCCTCGCCGGCCGGATTGCCCAGCTTGATGAAATGTTCGGTGGCATTGTTGAAACAGCGTTCCGCCTCCACAGCGCGTCCACTGTCCAAAAACATTTTTCCCATTTGGCTGTAGGTCCCGGCCAGGCCTTCTTCATTGCCCACCACGCGATGTGAATCCAGCGCCTGGGTGAACAGCCGCACGGATTCATCCCACTGCTGTTGTCGGGCTTCTTCCAGCGCGAGGTTATGGTAGAGAATGCCCAGTGCGCGGTGGTCATTGAGCGGTTTCAACAAGTCCAGCGCTTCGAGATAGTAGGGACGGGCTTTCTCCGGTTTGTCCGCGCCGATGTGGAGATTGCCGAGATTCACGAGCGTATGCGCAATGGCATGCGGGTCGCGCTCGTCGCGTTGGATGGCGAGGACTTCCTTGTAACAGGCATCGGCTTCGTCGAAGGCGCCGGCGAGTGCCAACGTGTTGCCGAGATTGCCGAGACTATTGGACAGTTCGCGTGGCGTTCCTGCGCGCCGGTCATCCTTGACCGCGGCTTCCCAGGCGGCCCGCGCCTGGATGAGATCACCCCGATGAAGGAAGATGCGCGCACGATGTTTATCGTTTTCAGCCATGGTGTATGTGAAACATTCCGTGAAAGATGAAACGTAAGGTATGTAAGCGGGAGAGAAGCGCTCCTCTATTCAGTCTCCGCCCTTCGGCGTGTCTTTGCGAAATTCGACCACGATGTCGTCCTCTTCGTCCAGTCCCAAGCCCCCGCGAAATGAGTCGAGCAATTCGGCCACATGGGCAAGATGCTTTGGATCTTTGCCTTCCGGCGAGGCCAGGTAAGCCTCGGCCAGTGTCATGCCGGTGTGAAAATGACGGGCGATCGTTTCCTCGGTCACCTGTTGCCAGGTAATGTAAATGCAGAAGGCCTGAAACCGGTGCGCGTCGGGGTGGCGCGCGGCCAGCGCGAGAAGTTGCTCGTAGGCGTCCCTGGCCGTCGTGCCGGCATTGGAGGAAAACGTCGCTTCGAGTTCAGTGGCCTCATCCCAGTCGGCACCCAGTTCGGATGCCGCTTCCTGTAAGGTGTCTTGCGCGGCCAATGCAGCGTCGAATTGCATGCAGTCGTCTCCGGTTGTGACTATGCGGTGTCGGAATTCAAAGCAGAATACCGGGGGAATGGAAGGGAGGTCAATGCTGCCGGTCCTTGAAAGGACGGCATGCCGTCAGGACAGAGCAGTAAGTGGAAACACGGGCAGGATAGGTCCATTGCCCAGCGAAGCGCGAGGACACGGTGCCCTCTTTGCACAAGATACGTAATCCCTCAAGCCTTGGAGTCTTCGTGTCGATTCCTAGTCTGCCCTTTCCGATCCCTCAAGTTCCGCTTCAATCCAACCGACAATAACGCGTGAAGGGAAGTGTCTCCTGGTGAGGCTCTCTCGAGGTCTGCTCGCGAGCAGAAATGTGATGCACACTGAGTTGTCTCGAATCTGGGGGATCGTCGGAGTACTCCTGACGCTGAGCGGGTGCATGACCATGCCCTCTCCCGTGACCAAAGAAGAAATTGAAGGCCGCGTCAGCCAGGATCTCCGGGCGCTCTTGCGCGAGCAGGAGCCGATTGAGAAGCCGATCGATCTCTATGAGGCGACGGCCAGGGCGCTCCGCTATAACCTCGACGCCAAGGTGAAAGCCATGCAGGCCGCGCTGGCGCATCAGCAGCTGAATGTCGCGCACTATTCGCTCCTGCCGCAGGTGGCGGTGAATGCGGGGTTCGACGGGCGCAACAATTTCGCGGGCGGCGGTGCGCAATCCCTGTTGGACGGCCGTCCGATCCTCGAGCCGTTTACCTCCATGGACAAAAACGTATTCAGCGGGAACCTGTCCCTCAGCTGGGACGTACTGGATTTCGGGCTGTCCTATATCCGTGCCAAGCAGGCCGGCGACAATATGTTGATTGCGGAGGAAGAACGGCGTCGAATCGCCGTGCGGCTCTTGCAGGATGTGCGGAGCGCCTACTGGCGGGCGGTCAGCGCCGAGCGGCTGCTCCCGCAGGTTCAGCAACTCGATAGCATGATCGAGAAAGCCTTGAGCCAAAGCCAGGCCATCGTGGAACGAAAGCTCCAGACCCCGTTGACCCCGTTGAATTACCGAAGGGACATGCTGAACATTCAGCGGGAAGTGCAGAAGCTGATCCGGGAATTAAGCACGGCGAAGATCCAGCTGGCATCGTTGATGGGGCTTCCTCCCGGGTCGACGTTCGACGTGCAACAACCATCCCGCCACGCCACGACGTTGCCCGATCATCTGGATGCGGAGAAACTGGAACAGCAGGCGTTGGAATTCCGGCCGGAGTTGCGGACGATCGATTACCAAAAGCGGATCAATGCCAAAGAAGCCAAGGCGACGTTGTTGGAGTTGTTTCCCAGCATGAAACTGCAGTTCGGCGGGTATTACAACTCGAACTCCTTCTTTCTGTACCAGAACTGGTTGAATTACGCGGCCCAGGTCAGTTGGAACCTCATGGGCGTGTTTCGCGTGCCGGCGAAACTCAAGGCGGTCGAGGCGCAGCGGGCCGTTCTCGATGCCCAGAGTCTAGCGCTGACCATGACGGTGTTGACGGAAGTGCATGTAGGCGCCGCACAGTTCGTGCTGGCGCAAGACGAATTGGGCAATGCCCGGCAGTATCAGGATACGCAGCACGCCATCGTCGAGCACACGCAGAGTTTGTGGATCACCAACAGCGCGAGCGATTTGGTGCTCTTACGGGAAAAGGTGAACCACGTGCTCGCCGAGGTCCGCCTGGATGTGGCGCGAGCGGGTGTCGAGACGGCCTACGCGACGCTTCGAGCTGCCATTGGGGAGGAGGCGGTCCCACCGTCCATTCCAGACCAGACGCTTTCCGGGCTGGCGGATTCGCTCCGGCAGCTGTGGGAGCCGATGACCCCTGCGCTCCCCGACGTGTCTCAAGAAAGGGAACACCATGCGACAACCGTGGCTCATTAGTAGTCTGGCGCTGCTCGCGCTGGGTAGCTGGGGACTGTCGCCTTCCCCAGGTCATGCGAAAGGCGAGCGGCCATTGCAAGTGGTGCGGGCGGACAAGGGCACGATCCGGGGCATCGTCAAGGCCGCGGCACAGGCCGTGCTGTATGCGCAGGTCCAAGGTCGGATCAATCAGGTTCCGTTTAAAGAAGGCCAGCGTTTTGAAAAAGGAAAGGTGCTGGTTCAGCTGGATTGCGAGAAGTATAAGGCCGAACTCGCCGCGGCGAAGGCCGAGCACGAAGCCAAAGACAAGACGGCGCACAACAATCGTTCTCTCATGAACCTCAATGCGGTCAGCACGCTCGATCTAGAGGTGTCTGAAGCGGAGGAAAAAAAGGCCGCGGCGGCCGTCAAGGTGGCTGAGGTCAACGTGAAGGGGTGCCATATCACGGCGCCGTTCACTGGCCGCGTCGTCGGCGTCATGGTCAATGAATATGAAAACGTCTTCCCGAACGACAAGTTGGTGAGTGTGTTGGACGACACGAGTTTGGAAATCGAACTCGTGGTGCCCTCGTCGTCGCTGGCCTGGTTGAAACGGAAAGCCCCCTTCACGTTTGTGGTCGATGAAACCCAACGGGGATACGCGGCAACTGTGAAAGAAATTGGCGCGAATGTCGATCCGGCGAGTCAGACGATTAAAATTATGGGCACGTTCGGGCGTTTGCCGGCCGACATTCTTGCAGGAATGAGCGGCACGGCCCAGTTCGCTACGGACCAACCATAGGGGGAACGTGACTGTGCCAACGGCTACCGCTTCGGAACCGACGTCCCAAGAACTCGCCACGCTCATCCATTTGGCGACATTGACGCATCTGGAAGGGCAGGTTCGCGCCGCGAAGACGTTGCAAGAACTGCAGTTTGTCGCCGTGAATGAAACCCGCCGCCTGGTTCCGTATGAACAGGCCGTGTTGTTCAGCGCCGTGGATTCCGGGACGACGTCCTATCGCGCCGTGACGGCTTCGAGCGTCGCGGTCCTCGATCGAGACGCGCCGATGATGGTCTGGCTGGAGCAAGCGGCGCAGGCGATTCGACAGGGGCAGCCAGCGGATCTCCCGATGGTTGTGAACTCCGACATGGTCCCGGAACCCTTGCGCGCCGGCTGGCACGAGTTCATCAAGGGCTCGGTGCTTTGGTGTCCGCTGATGCATCCGGACGAAACCCTGCTGGGAGGGTTCTGGATCGAGCGGGATGGGGTCTGGCAGGAAAACGATATCACAATCGTGCTTCGTCTGGCCGGCAGTTATGCGTATGCGTGGAAAGCGCTCGCGAAACGGCGTGTCGGATGGACGGCACAGGTCACGCGACCCACGCTGCTGCTGGGTGTTGCGGCGGCGGTCGGCCTGCTGTGTCTTCCGGTCCGCGTCTCGACCGTGGCTCCGGTGAAGGTGGTCGCGAAGGATCCCGTCGTCGTGAGCGCGCCGATGGACGGGGTGATCGCCGACGTGGCGGTCGCGCCGAACACCATGGTGCAGGTGGACCACCTGCTGCTCCGGTATGAAGATACGAACATCCGCAACCAGTTCCGGGTGGCGGAACAACAATTGGCGGTGGCGGTGGCTGAACATGCCCAGGCCATTCAGGCAGGGTTCGGAGACCCGCAGCGGAAAGCCGAGGTGCCGTTGAAGGCTGCCGAAGCGGCGCTGAAGGAAACCGAACTCCGGTATGCCGAAGAAATGTTGGGACAGATCGAGGTGCGGGCGCCCCAAGCGGGCTTGTTGTTGTACACGGACAAGTCCGACTGGGTAGGGAAGCCGGTGTCGGTCGGAGAACGGATCATGGACATCGCCGATCCCCGGCGCATCGAGCTCCGTATCGATCTTCCGGTAGACGATGCGCTGTTGCTGCAGGAGGGGGGCGAGGTGATGGTGTTCTTCGACGCCCTGCCGCTGGAATCGTTCCCCGGCGCGGTGAGTCGCACGAGTTATCACGCCGAGGTCTTGCCGGGAGATGTCCTGGCCTATCGTGTCATGGCGGACCTGACCGATGTCGATTCGCGTATCCGCATCGGCTGGCAGGGCTCGGCCAAGGTGTACGGAGAGAAAGGGCCGCTGGCGTTTGTGTTGTTCCGCCGCCCGTTTACCGCGCTGCGTCAATTTCTGGGAGTGTAAGCGATGGCCGGTCTTACTCCCGCCCAGCCCCGCAAGGAGCGCGTGCTTCCCCCGCTGCGCAAGAATCTGCAATTTCTCCGGGGGGCGCCGTCACCGGACGGCGTGCCGACCTGGACGATCGTCGATCCGGTCCGCAATAAGTATTTCCAGATCGAATGGCAGGTGTATCAGTTGCTGGAGCAGTGGAGCGCCGGCACGATGGAATCGCTGGTGAACGTCATCAGGCGCGAGACCACCTCGCGCATTCGCGTCGAGGACGTGGAAGACTTCGTGCGATTTCTCTACGCCAACAACCTGACTGAGCAATCTGCGAGCGGCCGAACGACGGACTATGTGGAGCAGGAAGCTGCGCGTCATCAGGTGTGGTGGCAGTGGCTGGTCCACCATTACCTGTTTATTAAAATTCCCCTCTTCCGGCCGGATGCGTTCCTTCGAACGACTCTCCCGCTCGTCGCGCCGTTCTACACCGTTGCTGCAGCCTGGGTGTTTGCCGTCCTGAGCGTGGCGGGACTGTTTCTGGTCAGCCGCCAGTGGGATGCCTTCCTGTCGACGTTTCTGCACTTCTTCAATTGGCGCGGCGCAGTGTTGTATGGCGCGGTGCTGTGCGGGGTGAAAGTGGTTCATGAGCTGGGCCATGCCTATACCGCGACGCGATTCGGGTGTCGAGTGCCGACCATCGGCGTGGCGTTCATGGTCATGATGCCGGTGTTGTATTCCGACGTCAGCGATTCCTACCGGTTGAGCTCGAAGCGGAAGCGGCTCTGCATTGCCGCGGCAGGGGTGGTGGCCGAGCTGGGGCTGGCCGCCGCGGCGACGATGCTCTGGGCGTTTCTGCCGGACGGCGCGCTGCGCAGCACGGCGTTCATCGTGGCGACCACCAGCTGGATCATGAGCCTCACGGTGAACCTCAATCCATTGATGCGTTTCGACGGATACTATCTACTGGTCGACGGGCTGGGGCTCCCGAATCTTCAGGACCGCGCCTTTGCCTTCGGTCAATGGTCGGTGCGTGAATGGCTCTTTGCCCCCGGGGCGCCACAGCCCGAGGCGGTCAGCCCGTCGACGCGCCGCATCATGGTGCTGTATGCCTGGGTCATCTGGGCCTATCGCCTGGTCTTGTTTACGGGCATTGCCGTCATGGTCTATCACTACTTTTTTAAGGCGTTGGGCGTCGTGCTCTTTGCGGTCGAAATGGTGTTTTTCATCGGCCTGCCCATTTGGCGGGAATTGAGGGTCTGGTGGGAACGGCGGAAGGTGTTTGTGCAGACGGGACGGTTTGCCCTGACGGCGACCGTGATCCTGGTAGTGGTGGCCCTGTTGTGTATTCCCTGGGCCGGTCGAGTATCGGTGCCCGGCGTGCTGCAGGCGAAATCGTATGCCACCCTGTATGCGCCTTTGCCGGGTCGTATTGCGTCGGTCTCGGTTCGCGCCGGTCAGCAGGTGCGAGAAGGGGACACGCTTCTGGTCCTCGAGAGCCCCAAGCTGGCGAAGGACATGCAGTTGGCGCAGACGCAGGCTGCGCTGTTGGAGTTCAGGCTGCAACGTCAGGCCGGCTATCTTCAAGACCGTGAGCAGGGACAGGTGCTTGCGCACACGCTTGACGCGAAGGTGACGGAACTGGAGGGATTGGCGGAACAACAACACATGCTGGCCCTACGCGCTCAGATCGACGGGATCGTCACGGACGTCGCCGACTCGCTCGACCCGGGACGTTGGATCAACGACAAGCTTCCGCTGGCCTATATCGTCAATCCGCAGCAGCCGGTCGTCGTGGCATTGGTGCCGGTTCAGGATCTGAGCCTGCTGGCGGTCGGCCAGGACGCCATCTTCGTGCCGAACGATCTCACGCGCTCCTCGTACGCAACCCGTATCACGGAAATCCGGGAATTGGACGAGCAGGAGTTTTCCATGCCGTATCTGGCCTCGATCTATGGAGGGCCGGTGGCGGTGCGGAAGGATGCGCGCGGACGGCTCCAAGCCGAACAATCCGTCTACCGTGTGGAACTCGATGTCGCGGATCGTCCGGAGCCGCTGGGGCAGACGGTCACCGGTCAGGTGCAGATCTCCGGAACGCCACGGAGTATGGCCTCGCGCATGTGGGATCGAGTGGTGGCGGTGGCGATCCGGGAGAGTAACTTGTAAGCCGCGACGCAGCGTGGTGCTTACGCCGCTTTGGGGACCATGGCCTGGTGTAACTGATCGGATACGCAGAGCCGGAAGAATTGGCCGGCCTCCTGCTCGAACTGTTCGAGCGTCGTCATGAGCGATGGCCATTCAAGCTGTTGCGTCGTGAAGTAGTCTTGATCCAACAGGTAGGCGGGTTCTCCGGACCCATTCGTGTGACCGGCCTCGCGGACTTCCACAAATCCATGGGTCAGGCGGAAGCGGTGTGAGCTCTGGGGAAGCGAGACAACTACTTCGTGCCGGCTCCCTTGGAGTTGTCCCTTCTGCCCGGGCAACGAAAAGGGGCCCAATACCTTGGCGTTGATGAGCGCGGGCCACTGGATCTGTGTCAGTCCATAGAGAACCGGCCGTATCAGACCTTGGAACCGCAAGGTGGCGCGGGCGCAGAATGCCGGTTGGTAACAGGCCTGTAGCGCCTCGAGGGCCGCCGAAATCCGTGCGTGGAAATCCAGCCAGTCGTCGTAGCGTCTCGTGGAGAGCACAAGCGAATCGGCCTGCAGGACGATCTCGTGCGCGGCGTCCTGGGAGCCCAGGCGATAGCCATGTCGATCCTGTGTCGGTTGGAACAACGGGAAATCGTTCCGGAATCGTTCCTGAAATGACACCGGCAGTTCCCGACTGATGGTGAGAATAGGTGGAAATTGAAGACGGCACGAGACAACCACAAAGGGAGACTGTTGGTAGTGACCCCAGGCAACACGCATCGGTTCGTACTCCTGTATGGGAGGCACTCGGCTCTGGTCTTCTCTCTCTATCGGTTGTGAAGCGCAAGTTCTTGAACGGCGATCTCCTCGCACAGTCGTCCACCTATCCAAGTGACACGATGCGATTTGTGCTCGTTCGAGTCGGGTCCTGTCCGTTGAAGTTAGTCGGAGCGGGGGGAACGTCGCGCCATCAAGGATCGATCTTCAGAAATGGGCAGGTCCATCCGATGGAGAACTGACAGACTGCGCTGAGTGACTGAGAACGTCGATACCACCGGCTATGTTCAGGCGTAAAAAAGCGAAATCCGACAAGGCGGCGGCACCTCCCGCGGTGCCACCGAAAAACCCTGCGCTCTCCCATGTGAAAGCATCCCTCCTCTCGCTCGAGCCGCGATTGATGTTCGATGCTGCCGCGGCCGCCACGGCGGCGGAAGCGCATTCGGAGCAGGTCGCGCAAGAACAAGCCGACGCCGCCGTGTCACAAGACGCCCCCTCCGCCGACGCTGACATGCCGACATCCGACAGCAGTTCCGATGTGCTCAAAGCCTTGTCCGGATACATGCCGATTGAGTCGCGGCACGAGATCGCCTTCGTCGATGTCACGGTGCCGGATTATCAAACACTGTTGAATGGCATGGACCCGAACATCGAAGTCATCATGCTCGAAGGAGGGCAGGACGGGATCGCGCAGATGGCGAACGCGCTTTCGGGCCGTACCGGGATCGACGCCGTCCACATCATTTCACACGGAGGCGAGGGAGCACTCCAACTCGGGATCGGCATCTTAACCACGACGTCGATGTCGGGACAATATGCGGACGCGCTGGCGACGATCAAGCTGGCCCTGTCGGAGCAGGCCGACATCCTCGTGTACGGCTGCGATTTTGCGTTGGGCGAAGCCGGGCAGGAGGCCGTGAACCAACTCGCCGCACTGACCGGTGCCGATGTTGAAGCCAGCAGCGATCTCACGGGCAATGCGGCTCTCGGCGGCGACTGGGATCTCGAAGTGCAGACCGGGTCGATCGAAACCCAGGTCGCGATCAACTATGATACGCAAGCGAACTGGCTTGAGTTGTTGAGCCTCACCGCATCCGGCAGTGAAACCAGAGTCAATACGACGACGAGTGGGGTCCAAGATTTTAATTCCGCCGGTACAGACTGGACGACTAAGAGCGTGGCAGCGGATGCCACCGGGAACTTTATCACGGTGTGGGAGAGCGCCGGTGATATCTATGGGCAGCGATATGACAGCGCGGGGACGGCTCAAGGTAGCGAGTTTGTCATCGCCAACAATGCGGCGAGTGAACGGATCGCCAGCGTCGCCATGAATTCTAGTGGGGCCTTCGTTGTGACCTGGGAACGGGATCAGGGAACGGGCGACCACGATATTTATGCCCGCATGTATAACTCCTCCGGTACGGCAGTCGGCAGTGAGTTTCTCGTGAACGAAACCACGAGCAATGATCAAGCTTATGCCAGAGTTGCGATGGATGCCAGCGGCAACTTCGTGGTGGCATGGGAGGGCAATCAAGAAGCCGGGACGTACTACGACAACATCTTTGCCCAGCGCTATGACTCTACTGGGACGAAGATCGGTTCCAACTTCTTGGTCAATACGACAACGGCGGGCGATCAGGACCAAGTCGACATCGCGATGGATTCTGCTGGAAACTTCGTCGTGGTGTGGGAAGGCGAGCGCACGGCCGGCAGCAGTGTCTATAGTATCTATGGCCAGCGATACGACTCATCCGGCAAGGCTCAGGGCGGCGAATTCCTCGTCAACTCCGTCGCTAGTAGCAACGATCAGCATGCCACAATCGCGATGAACGACAGTGGCAACTTTGTTGTGACCTGGGATCGGCTGAGTGGCAGTGATACCGATGTTCAAGCTCAGCGATTCAATAGCTCAGGCGTGGCCCAGGGCAGTGCGATCTCGGTCACCAGCAATGCCACGTATAACCAGGATCTCGCCAATGTCGCGATGGATGCCGGTGGGAACTTCGTCGTCTCCTGGTCCAGTCTTAATCAAGATGGTTCCAGCTACGGGATATACACCAGGCAATATGACAACACGGGAACGGCGCTGACGACAGAAAGCCGAGCCACTACAACGACGACAAACGTACAGGACTTATCAGGCGTCGCTTACCAGAACGGCAAGATCGTGGTCACCTGGTCCGGCAACGGGCCTGGCGACAGCGCAGGCATTTTCATGCAGCGGTACAATGCGACCGGCGGTAATGCTGCGCCGACGATCACCAGCAACGGTAGTGGGGGCACGGCATCAGTGAGCGTCACGGAGAACACGACTGCCGTCACGACGGTGACGGCTACCGATGCGAGTCCCGGACAGACGCTCACCTATTCCATCAGCGGCGGAGTCGATGCCGCCAAATTCACCATCAACAGCAGCACCGGTGCTCTGTCGTTCGTATCGGCGCCCAACTACGAGTCACCAACCGATAGTGGCGGCAACAACGTCTACGATGTCATCGTGACCGTCGAAGATGGTGTAGGCGGAGCGGATTCCCAATCCATCGTCGTGACCGTTACCAACAGCAATGAAGCACCGGTGCTGGCGGACACGGCCCTCTCCATGACGGTGGCCGAAGACGCGGGGGCTCCGAGCGGCGCGGTGGGTTCGCTGATCAGTGCATTTACGGGCGGGGTCACGGATCAGGACAGTGGCGCCGCGAAGGGGATTGCCATTACCGGGAGCGACCAGACGAACGGGACGTGGTACTACACGACGAATGGAGGGACGACGTGGACGACGGTGGGGACGGTGAGCAACACGTCGGCGCTCTTGTTGGCGGATAACGGGAGCACGCGGCTGTATTTTGCGCCGAGCGCCAACTACAACGGGACCAGTACTGCGGCGCTGACGGTGCGGGCCTGGGATCAGACCAGCGGCACGGCGGGGACGAAGGTGACCACGGCGAGCAACGGAGGCACGACGGCTTTTTCCAGCGCGACCGATACCATCGACGTGACGGTAAGTGCGGTGAACGATGCCCCGACGAACCTGGCCTTGTCAGCCAACAGCGTGGCGGAGAACGCGGCGAACGGGACAGTCATTGGCACGGTGACAGGGACGGACCCGGATGCCGGGGATACGAAAACCTACAGCTTCACCGACAGCGCGGGCGGCCGCTTCACCATCAACAGCAGCACCGGCGTGATCACCGTGGCCGACGGGAGCCTGCTCAATTATGAAGCGGCGACGAGCCACCCCGTGACCGTGCGGGTGACCGATAGCGGCGGGCTGACCTACGACCAGAGCTTTACCATCCAGCTGACCGACGTCAATGAAGCCGCTCCTACGATCACCAGCAACGGCGGAGGGGCGACGGCCTCGATCAGCCTCGGTGAAAATATTGCCGCCGTCACCACGGTCACCGCGACCGACGGCGATACGAGACAAACCCTGACCTATTCCATCAGCGGCGGCGCGGATGCATCCAAGTTTACGATCGACAGCAATACGGGATCGCTGAGTTTTACAAACGCACCGAACTTTGAAGCCCCGACCGACAGCGGAGCGAACAACATCTACGACGTGACGGTACGCGTCTCCGACAATAACGGAGGGACGGACATGCAAGCCATCGCCGTGACGGTACGCAATGTGAACGAGGCCCCGACGGACCTCGCCTTGTCGGCGAATACGGTGGTTGAGAACGCCCCGAACGGAACGGTGGTGGGGACGATCACCGGGACCGACTCGGATTCGGGGGACAGCAAAAGTTATACATTCACCAACAGCGCAGGCGGGCGGTTTGCGATCAACCGGACGACGGGCGTGATCACAGTGGCCAACGGTACGCTGCTGAACTACGAAGCCGCGACGAGCCATGCCGTGACGGTGCGAGTGACGGACCGGGCCGGGCTCACCTACGATGAGACGTTCACGATCGCCGTGACGAACGTCAACGAAGCGCCGGTCGGGACCAACGCTACGGTGACCATCAACGAGGACACGTCCCATACGGTGACGGTCGCCAACTTGGGCTTCAGCGACGTGGATGCGGGCGACAGCTTGAGTGCCGTGCGGATCGATACCTTACCGACCGCCGGGAGTCTGACGCTGTCGGGGATCGCGGTGACCGCGGGGCAGGTCGTGTCGGTGGCGGATGTGACGGCGGGAAACCTCGTATTCACACCGGCGGTCAATGCGAATGGTACGGGTTACGCACGCTTCACCTTCTCCGTGCGCGATAGCAACACTGCCTATGACGCCGCTCCCAATACCCTGACCATCAACGTCACGGCCGTCAACGACGCGCCGACAGATCTGGCGCTGTCGGCGAATACGGTGGCGGAGAACGCGGCGAACAGGACGGTGGTGGGAACCGTCACCGGGACCGATCCCGACATCGGTGACACGAAAACCTATAGCTTCGTCGATAACGCAGGAGGCCGATTCGCGATCAACAGCAGTACGGGCGTGATCACCGTGGCCAACAGCATCCTGCTGAATTACGAGGCCGCCACGAGTCATAACGTCACCGTGCGTGTCACCGATCGGGGTGGTCTCACCTACAATGAAACCTTCACGATCAACCTGTCGAACGCGAACGAGGCGCCGACTAATATCGTCTTGGCGGGCAATACAGTCGCGGAGAATTCCCCGACAGGCACCGTCGTCGGAGCCGCCTCCACGACTGATCCGGATGCGGGCGACCGGCATACGTACAGTTTGACAAACAACGCCGGCGGACGATTTTCCATCGACGGCACGACAGGTCAGATCACAGTGGCCAACGGCAGCCTGCTGAATTACGACGTAGCTGCGAGCCATACGATCACAGTCCGCACGACGGACCTTGGCGGACTCGCCAGGAGCCAGACCTTCACCATCAATCTGACGAATATCAATGAAGCGCCGACCGACCTCGCCCTTTCTGCCAGCAGAGTGGCGGAAAACGCGACGAACGGAACGGTGGTGGGCACCGTCAGCGGCACGGACCCGGATAGCGGCGACACCAAGAGCTACAGTCTGATCGATAACGCCGGCGGCCGCTTTGCCATCAATGCCGGCACCGGGGTCATCACCGTGGCGAATGGTAGCCTCCTCGACTACGAGGCTGCCACTGCGCACAGCGTCATCGTGCGAGTGACGGACGCCGGGGGCCTCACTTACGACGAAACCTTTTCGATCACCGTCACCAATGTCAATGAAGCCCCAACGGATCTGACGCTATCGGCGAACACGGTGCCGGAAAATGCAGCGAACGGAACGGTGGTGGGGACCGTCACCGGGACCGATCCCGACATCGGTGACACGAAAACCTATAGTTTGACGAACAATGCCGGCGGCCGATTTGCGATCAACAGCGGCACCGGCGCGATCACCGTGGCCAACAGCACGTTGCTGAACTATGAGGCGGCCACGAGCCACAACGTGACGGTGCGTGTGACCGACCGGGCCGGCCTCACCTACAATGAAACTTTCACCATTCTGGTGACGAACGTCAATGAGGCACCGACGGGGACCAATGCCACCATCACGATCAATGAAGACACCTCACGGACGATTACCGCCGCGAGCTTCGGCTTCAGCGATGTAGATGCGGGCGACAGCATGAGCGCCGTGCGGATCGATACCTTGCCGACCGCCGGCACCCTGACTCTCTCGGGGGTCGCGGTGACCACGGGCCAGGTGGTATCGGCGGCGGATCTGGCGGCGGGGAATCTCGCATTCACCCCGGCGGCTAACGCCAATGGGACGAGCTACGCCAATTTCACATTCTCTGTGCGCGATAGCAACAACGCCTACGATACGGCCCCCAATACCCTCACCATCAACGTTACGGCCGTCAACGATGCGCCGACGGATTTGAGTTTGTCGTTGAGCACGGTCGCGGAAAACGCCGTGAACGGAACGGTGGTGGGGACGATCACCGGGACCGACCCGGACGCCGGGGACAGCAAGAGTTATACGTTCACCAACAGTGCGGGCGGACGGTTTGCGATCAACCGGACGACGGGCGTGATCACCGTGGCCGACGGGAGCCTGCTCAATTATGAAGCGGCGACGAGCCACCTCGTGACCGTGCGGGTGACCGACAGTGGCGGGTTGACCTACGACCAGAGCTTTACCATCCAGCTGACCGACGTCAATGAAGCGTCGACGGGAGCCGATGGTACCGTCACGATCAACGAAGATACGTCGCACACGCTGACGACGGCTGACTTCGGCTTTAGCGATGTGGATGCCGGGGATAGCTTGAGTGCCGTACGGATCGAGAGCCTCCCGAGTGCGGGCAGTCTCACCCTCTCGGGCGTGGTCGTGACGGCGGGGCAAGTGATTACAGCGGCCGATCTCAACGCGGGCCAGCTGGTGTTTACGCCGGCCGCCGATGCCAGCGGCGTCGGTTATGCCAGCCTGACCTTCACTGTGCGTGATAGCGGCAATCTGTATGCGGCAGGGCCCAACACCCTCACCGTCGATGTGACGCCGGTCAACGATACGCCGGTTGTGAGCGCCAACACAGGCGCTACGCTGGCGGAAGGCGGGACCCACACGATCGACAGCGGTGAGCTTGCTCTGACCGATGTCGATAATAGCGCGGCACAATTGACGTACTCAATCGGCACCGGCCCGACGCACGGCTGCCTGGAGCTTGTGAGCGCGCCCGGTCTGGCGGTCGCGACGTTTACGCAGGCCGACATTGCCGCGAATCGTCTGGTCTACGTGCACGACGGCTCGGAATGCATCAGCGATAGTTTTACCTTTACGGTCAGCGACGGAGCGGGAGGCTCGTTGGGGGCCACAACTGTGACGTTGACGATTACGCCGGTCAACGATGCCCCGACGATCGTCAGTGACGGAGGTGGATCGACCGCCGCAATCACCGTCTCGGAACACGTCAGCGCCGTCACGATCGTGAGCGGCCACGACGTCGATCTTCCGGCGCAAGCCTTGACCTATAGCATCAGCGGGGGAGCCGACCAGGCGCTTTTCACGATTGATGCCGCAACCGGGGCCCTGCGCTTTGTGGCTCCCTCCAATTTCACGGCCGCGCTCTCCGCGAGTGGTGATCATGTGTACGTCGTTCAGGTGCAGGTGGTCGATAGTCAAGGGGCCAGTGCGACTCAGACTCTCCAGGTGACCGTCGCGAATGTCCCGGTAACTCGGACGGTTCCGGTGCTTCCGCCTTCACTTGTTCCGGCCACACCGTCAAGTGCTCCCGTGCCCCCGCCGGCGGTTGGTCCTGGCCTTCCGGTTGTCGCCGGGCCCGTGGTTGAGCCGGGTGTGAGGCCGGCGCCTGCCGATCCGATGCCGGTCAGGGAAGTTGTCGGGCCGGCTGCACAAGGATCGATCGGACGAGAAGGAGTCAAAACGGACGACCTTCGCCGACCCGCCGAATGGGGGCTTCGGGATGAACCTCAGGGTCGGGCGAGTGATCAGTCCGAACGTGTGCTGCCTGTTACGTTGTCGATAGAACCTTCCCGTCTGAATTCGGAAGAGGGACGACTGTCGCCCGCTGTCTTGAGCGAGCTGTTGTTTGCCAAACTGGACGCGGTGATCGAAGGCTTGGAGGAGGCGGTGGCGGCTGAAACCGCGCAGCAGGCGCAGGTGACGAGAATCGCCGCCGCCTCCGGCGTGACGCTCTCGGTTGGTTTTGTCGTGTGGGCCCTTCGAAGCACGGCGTTGCTTGCGAGCCTGTTTGCGACGGTTCCGGCGTGGCAGATGCTCGACCCGTTGCCGGTGGTGGCCTCGCATCGCAGGGAACGCACGCTGCGCAAGCGCGCACAAGAGCAGGTGGCGCGAGAGGAGCAGGTCCAATACCGGGGCTTGCACAATCTCCTGGACGAACAGGACGCAAAAGCACGGCGGTCACCCGATGCCTGACAGGTCACTATGCGACGACCCTCACCGTTGACGCTTCTCAGCATCGGTCTCGTGAGTCTGACCGTCAGCATCATGCTGGCGGGCGACGCCATCATGGGATTGATTCCGAACGAGCATCAGCAGTTGTTTCAACGACGAAAGGCCCTCAGCGAAACCCTCGCGCTTCAGTATTCCCTCCTGGCCCAACGCAACGATGTGGAGACGATCGAAACCGCGTTGCGAGCACTGGTGGAGCGCACGCCTGAGGTCGCCGCCGCCGCGCTGATCACGACCGAAGGGACCACGCTGGCGCAGGCCGGCGCCTCCATTGAAGAGTGGGGCGGCGCGATCGACACGAAGTCTACCCCGACCCGCATTCATGTGCCCATCTACCAAGGCGCGCGCCCTTGGGGTGTGCTGCACATCTCGTTTCATGCGACCGATGAGACGAGCCGGTGGGCCTTGTGGGGCTGGTTTTCCCAGACCTGGATGCGGTTTGTGCTGTTCGTCGCGGTCGCGGGATTTGCCGCGTACTGGTTGTTGATGAAACGGGTCTTACGTCATCTGGATCCCTCGAAGGTGATTCCTCCCAGGGTGAAAGCCGCACTGGATACTCTGGCCGAAGGCGTCGTGATGCTGGATCTGGACGGGATCATCGTCCTTGCCAATGCCTCGTTTGCACGGCGCGTGGGCTGTGAGACCGAATCGCTTGTCGGTCATTCACTGTCCAGTTTGTCGTGGGACGCCACCGCAGAGCAGGATTTGCCCTGGTTACGCGTCCTTAAGTCGAATGCGCCGCAAACCGAAAAGAAGATGACCTGCAGGCTTCCACGCGGGGAAGCCAAGCGTTTTGTGGTCCATGCGGCCGCCATTCGTGGCGACCGAGGCGAGTTGCGCGGATGTATGGCATCTTTCAGCGATGTGACCGAGCTGGAACTGGCCAACGATCAGCTCCGGACAGCGATCGGGGAGTTGGAGGCCTCGAAAACGCAAGCCATACGGCAAAATCGCGAGTTGGAGGTGACCAACACGACGCTCCAAAACGAAATCCACGAACGGCAGAAAGTTCAGGCTGAACGCGAACTGTTAAGTAAGAAGTTGATGGAAACGTCGCGGCGAGTGGGTATGGCGGACGTGGCGTCGACGGTGCTGCACAATGTGGGTAACGTATTGAATAGCATCAATGTGTCTGTAGAGGTCGTGGGGAAAACGCTTCGGCAATCGTCGGTTCACGACGTCGCGCTTCTCGCGGCCATGTTACGAGACCATAGCGGCGACCTCGCGACCTTTCTGACCCACGATCCCAAAGGCAAGCAGATTCCGTCCTATCTCACGATGGTCGCCGAGGCCGTCATGCAGAACTCCTCCGTTGTGGAGCATGAGCTGGGAGCCTTAGGGAAGAACATTGACCACATCCGTCAGGTGGTGACCAGGCAGGTGGACATCGCCCGCCCCGGCGATGTGGTGCTGGAGCCCGTGCTCTATGCGGATGTGTTCGATCAAGCCCTTGGGATTAATCGAGCGGCGCTGGAGAAGGCCGGTATTACGGTGGTTCAGGAGTATGCGCAGCTGCCGGTCGGCATGACGGATCAGCACCAGGTACTACAGATCCTGGTCAACCTCGTCACCAATGCGAAAAATGCGATGGTGGAATCCACGTCGGACACCCACACGCATCGCCTGCTGCTTCGATTAGGGCCGGCGGTCGACCGTCCGGGATATGTTCGTTTTGAGGTCATCGATACCGGGGTGGGCATTGCGGCGGCCAACATCCCTCGTCTGTTTACCCAAGGGTTTACCACGCGTAAAGACGGCCATGGCATCGGGTTGCATAGCGCGTCGCTGGCGGCACGGAATCTCGGTGGATCGCTGAGAGCGGCCAGCGCGGGGGAAGGGCGAGGCGCAACGTTTACATTGGATCTTCCGAGTCAGGCATTGGAGGCTGCGGCATGAGATGGGCTGTTCGGTCGAGCAGGGGGACGTGTCGACGTAGGTCGGCACGTTCGAAAGGTCCGACGCACCAAGCGGTGGGGCTCTCGCGAATGTCGTGTGGTGCAGGAGTGGGGAGAGGAGTTCAGCGACCATGAATGCAGATGCAGCGTCTTTGAACCGGCGACTGATCGTGATCGACGACAACCTGTCGATCCACGACGATTTCCGGAAAATTCTGAACCCTCCGGCCGTGAACGCGGATATCCACCTGTTGCGGTCGTCCCTGTTCGGGGCGACGGCTGCCACCGGACAACCTGAACGGTTTGAAGTCGATTTCGCCGAGCAAGGCCAGCAGGGCTACGAGCGTATTCTCCAGGCGCGAACCAAGGGACAGCCGTACGCGCTCGCGGTGGTCGACATGCGCATGCCGCCGGGGTGGGACGGACTTGAAACGATTGAACACATCTGGGAAGCCGATCCGGAAATTCAAGTGGTGATCTGCACCGCCTATGCCGATCATCCGTGGGAGGAAATCGCCGCTCGCCTGGGAAAAACCGACCGCCTCTTGATCCTGCGCAAACCCTTCGATCCGGTGGAAGTCGAGCAGATGGTCACGTCGCTCACGCGGAAGTGGGAACTCGCGCGGCGCGTCCGTGTGCAAGTGGACGATCTTGCGGCATTGGTTGATGCACGCACCAAAGCGTTGCAGGAGGCCAATGCGCGATTAGAGCAGGATGTCGCTTCACGCACCGCCGAGTTATCCGAACGCAACGCGCAACTCGAGGGGGTGGTGGACGAACTGAAACGCGCCAAGGAGGCTGCGGACACCGCCAATCTGGCAAAGTCGCAATTTCTCGCCCGCATGAGTCATGAGATTCGTACTCCCATGAACGGGGTGCTGGGCATGACGGAACTCTTGCTGACCACCACCCTGACGGACCGGCAGCAACGCTTCACGCGCACGATCATGCAGTCGGGCCGCGCGCTGCTCTCGGTGATCAACGACATCCTCGATTTTTCGCGCATTGAGGCGGGCAAGTTTGAGTTGGTGCTCGACGATTTCGATCTGACCGCGGCGGTGCAGGATGTGGTGAGCCTCCTGTCGGACTCTGCGACGCGCAAGCACATCGCGCTTCAGTATGTGTGCGAGGATGGACTTCCGACGACCGTGCATGGAGATTCCGGGCGACTGCGGCAGATGCTCGTCAATCTCGTCGGCAACGCCATCAAATTTACCGAGCGGGGTGAAGTCGCGATTCGCGTGCGGCCGCTCCAACGCGGGCTCGATAGGATGGTCGTGTCGTTCGAAGTGTCGGATACGGGGATCGGTATCGCTCCGGAGGCGCAACAGCGCATTTTCGACCCCTTCGATCAGGCCGATGCCTCCATGACCCGAAGGTTCGGCGGCACAGGGCTGGGCTTGGCGATTGTGAGTGAGATTGCCAAGATGATGGGCGGGCAGGTGTGGGTTCGGAGCGAACTCGGCAAAGGCTCCACGTTCGGATTCTCGGTCTCCTTTGTGAATGTTCGCAAGGAGGCGGCCTCGGGCACCTCGGCTCCAGCCGCCTCCACGATGGCGCTGCCGGCGCCCTCCCGGGAGTCGGGAGACATCTCTCCGCTGAATATCCTGTTAGCGGAAGATGATCCTGTCAATCGGGCCGTGATCCTCGGCATGCTGGAATTTTGCGGCTACCGGGCCGACGTGGTGGAGAATGGCCGGGAGGCCCTCGATATGTTGGCCGCGATGACGTACGACATCGTGCTGATGGATTGCCAAATGCCGGAGATGGATGGGCTCAGCGCCACTGCGGAAATCCGGCGACGGGGAGCCATGTGGGCCAATGGGCGAGGTCCGACGATCATCGCCTTGACGGCCCATGCCACGCAGGGCGATCGGGAGGTGTGTCTTGCGGCCGGGATGGATGACTACCTCTCCAAGCCGGTACGGACCGAAGATTTGTCAGCCATGCTGCAACACTGGTCCGGCAAGATTCGCTCCCAAGCTGCCTGACAGGACCTCGGCGCCGTAGGCCCCGCCGTGCTTTAGAAACGATACGTCGGAACCGATACAGATAACCGGGGGCTTCGCAACCGTCGCACGCACACCGCGTCGCAAGGAGGATTGTCCATCATGGCATCGGCGCAAGAACTTGTTGCATCCTGCTCAAACGTCTTTACTCTCCCGGAGATCTACTATCGAGTGCGCGATGTGGTGGACAACCCGGATTCGACGATGGACGAGTTGGCGAAGATCCTCAAGATGGACCCGGCTATTTCCGCCCGCGTGCTGAAGATCGTCAACAGCCCGCTCTACGGAGTACCCAAGCAGGTGGATACCGTAACCCGAGCCGTGAATTTGCTCGGCATGCAAGCCATCCGCGACTTGGTGACCGCCACCACCGTCGGCCGCAGCTTCAGTGGCATGACCGTGCAGATCATGGACCTGTCCGCCTATTGGCGAAAAAGCGTGCTCTGCGCGCTGATGGCCGGGAAGATTGCGAGAGCTTGCGGGATCGATGACAGTGAGCGGTTCTTTATCGAGGGGCTACTTCGCGACATCGGACACTTGGTGCTGTACCAGACGATTCCTGAACGTGCGCAATCGGCACTGATTGAAGCCGGGAATCTGGGGGAACCGTTAGCGGAAGTCGAGCAGTCCAACTTCGGGTGCGATTTTACGGAAGTGGGCGCGGAACTGATTCATTCCTGGGGCATGCCGCCGCAGATTGAGCAGGCCATTCGACATCAGTTGTGTCCCGACGATGCGGGGGATTATGCCCTCCATGCCTCGATCGTCCACCTCGCCGGGGTGGTGGCCGACCATACCGAATTGCATCCAGCCGTGGCGCCGCCGGAGTTAGCGTTTCATGCATCCGCCTTGCAGTCCACCCGGTTCGATATCAGTGAGCGACCGGCCTTGCTCAACGAGGCGCAGGAGCAACTGCAGGAGACGGTCAAATTGTTCAGCCCGGTGGCGATGGCCGCGTAGCGTCGACTTCATGCCCGGTTCATCGCCGGCGATGCGCTCTCTGGCGGGACGCGTGGCCGGCAAGATCTCACGGTCCCGGTTTTCTCACCTCATCTGATTCACACATCACTCTCGCGCTTGCCAGCCTGGCCTGCACATGTGCCCGGCCGGTCGGTGCCGAGGACTGCCCCCTCCATCGCTTGACCAGCGCCATGAAGACGCGTACACACAACACCGTGTCTGGGGACGCAGGGTTCAGGAAGGAAGGAGAACTCCTATGCCGGCGATGCCGCACAGTGAAACACATTTCACGGCCACGGCGACCGTGCGGGATATCGTCATCGGCATGGCGGACGGATTAACGGTGCCGTTTGCCTTGGCGGCCGGTTTATCTGGCGCGGTGGCCTCTTCCGCCCTGGTGGTCACGGCGGGTGTGGCGGAAATTACCGCCGGTTCGATCGCGATGGGGCTCGGTGGGTATCTCGCGGCCAAGACCGATCGTGAGCATTATGCTGCGGAGCGCATGCGGGAATTGCGGGAGACCGAGCATATTCCCGAAAAGGAAGCCGAGGAGGTGGCCGAGATTTTCCGGAGCTATGGATTGCGTGATGAACACATTGCTCCGTTAATTGACTCGCTCCAATCGAATCCCAGCCGGTGGGTCGATTTCATGATGCGGTTTGAACTGGGATTGGAAGAGCCTGATCCCGCGCGCGCGCGATGGAGCGCCTGGACGATCGCCCTGTCGTATGTCATCGGGGGACTGATTCCGTTGCTGCCCTACATGGTGTTTCACGAGATCATGACCGCGCTGTGGTGGTCGGTGGCCGTTACGCCCATCGCGCTGTTCGCCTTCGGTTTTGTCAAAAGCGGATTGACCGGCGTGCCGCCCTGGCGCGGCGGGGTCCATACGGTGTTGGTCGGCGGGCTCGCTGCCGCGGCGGCCTTCGGGCTCGCAAGGCTGCTGGGGTGAGCAACGGGTGCGTTTACTTTCTTTCATCCGCCTCGTTAGACTGCGCGCATGACTCTCGACCAACCGTCTTCCGGAGCGCCTGCCTCAAGTGATCCGATCGACCGTGTGATCGCCTATCATATTCGAACGAAACATCATTTCGATCGATACGCGCGATCGCTGGGGTTTCTGGATTGGGCGAATCAACCCGATCTGTTCCGTCGGTTCGAAGGGGCGGAACTGATCCGGTTGTCCCTGCTGAATCCTCAGGATGACCCGCAGTCGCCCTCGTACGATGCTCTCTATCAGCCGGACGCCGTGGCCTCGCAGCCATTGACCGTGCGCACCCTCTCACGATTTTTCGAACTGGCGCTCGGCCTTTCGGCTTGGAAGCGAGCAGGGGAGTCGGAGTGGGCCCTCCGCAACAATCCGTCGTCCGGCAATCTGCATCCGACCGAAGGGTATGTGCTTCTCCCGCCGGTCGAGGGCTTGGATCTGTCTCCTGGGCTCTATCACTACGCCGCCAAGGAACATGGGTTGGAGCGACGCGCGGACTTTCCACCGGCGGGGATCTCACAGGTGCTCGCACCGTTTCCTGCCGGCGCATTTCTGTTCGGCCTCAGCTCCGTTCATTGGCGGGAAGCCTGGAAGTATGGAGAACGGGCCTTTCGTTATTGCAACCACGACGTCGGCCACGCTCTTGGTTCCGCGCGTATCGCCGCCGCAACGCTCGGATGGACGATGCTGTTGCTGGACGGGCTGGAACAAAATCAAGTTGCACGGCTGCTAGGCACTCATCGCCAAGAGGATTTTGGCGAGGCCGAACCGGAACATCCGGACTGTCTGGCAGTGGTCTGGCCCTCTGCCACCCTGCAGCACGATGTCTCACAGCTGCCGTTGGGTTTGGATCAGGCGGTGGTGAAGGAGCTGGCGGCGGGACCATGGCATGGCCGGGCGAATGTATTGAGCCGCGAACATGGTGTGCACTGGGAGGCCATCGACGAAGCGGCGGAGGCGTCATGGAAGACCAGCGAGGAAAGCCTGCTGGTTTCTCTGCCTGTTGAGTTGCCCGTGCATTCCGAACCGCATCACAGTTCCCAATCCCCAAGCGACGCCGCGAAGATCATCAGACAACGCCGCAGCGCCGTGTCGTTCGACGGGCGCACAGCCATTTCCAGTGCCACGTTTTTTCATCTCCTGCATCGACTGATGCCTCAGGCACACCAACCGCAATTGGCGCGGCCTATGCCGTGGGATTTTTTGCCCTGGGATCCGGCGATTCATCTGCTGTTGTTCGTGCATCGAGTGGAGGGGCTGGAGCCTGGCCTCTACGTGTTGGCGCGGGATGCGAAGAAGCTGCCGATGCTGCAGCAGGCCATGAACCCTGAATTGGAATGGACGCCGGTGCCTGATTGTCCGACAGGTCTTCCCTTGTACTGGCTGCTGCAAGGCGATGCGCAGCGTCTGGCCGCACAAGTCAGTTGCCATCAAGGCATCGCCGGTGACAGCGCCTTTTCACTGGGCATGTTGGCCGAATTCGAGGGGCGCTTGCGGCAAGGAGGGGCTTGGTGCTATCCACGCTTCTTCTGGGAAGCAGGGTTGGTCGGGCAGGTGTTATATCTCGAGGCTGAAGCAGCCGGGGTGCGAGGAACGGGGATCGGCTGTTTTTTCGACGATCCGGTGCACGAGATCGTCGGGATCAAGGATCTCACGCTGCAATCGCTCTATCACTTTACGATCGGCGGACCAGTAGACGACGGGCGACTGTTGACCTTGCCGGCCTATTACCACCTCCAACGTGGGTGATTGCACGGCACGTGGTCTGAAGGAATAACGAACGACGAGGAACGAATCCATTATGTTCAAGATCAAGAAGAAGATCGACAAACCAAAGCCGCCGATTCTGTACAACGTGATCGAGGATTACTCGGAATTCGATGCGCCGGGCAATGTGACGGCCTGCGCCATGACCTTGCCGGAAGATCTGCCGGCGCATGCGAAGATCCTGGCGGAGAGTTACGATGTGCCGCTGGACCAGATGGTCGAGCTCCTGACGACCGGAGGCGTATACGTTTATCCGCAAGTGGGAGGCTTGCTCACACGGGGGCTCTTTGCCTGCCGGGTGGATGCAACGGGTGGTTCCCCCAAGCAGACCTGGGTGCTGGATCTCATGCAGTTCGCCGAAGCGGAGCAGTGGGCCAGGGCACGCGCCGTTTCATTGGCCGATGCCGCCGCAGAGATCTTTTACCGGACGCTGCCGGAGGAATTAAAAACCAAACTGGCACAGAGAAATCTTGGCCTCGACTACCGCACGCTGGACCGCGCCGTCGCCAAGGGCGGCGATATCAAGTTCATCGATTTCCGGAAAGATTGGTCCCCCCATTTCAAACGGCTGTGCATCATGCCCGACGGGCGTCTGGTGGAAACCGGCGGGTTGGAGGAGTTTGCCCAGCTGCATCAGATTACGGTGCCGCAGGCGAAAAAACTGGTTGAAGAAGGGGGAACGATGGATGTCCCCGGCGGTGAAGTTCTGGCCTGTCAGATTGTGAATGGCCAGCCGGCTGTGGCCCGGTTCAGCGCGAAAAACTACGCCAAGGCAAAAGAGTTGGTGGCTGCCAAAGGTCTGCATATCATGGATGCGCTCAGTGAGGTGGCTTACAACGATTCCGTGATGATGCGCACGCTGCAGCGCAAGGACTTGGGCGGCCGGATCTGATCCATACCGTTGCATCGCCGGGCCGGTCTGCTGTGTTTTCGTACATTCAGCGCGCCGGAGGTCTGTGTTATGAGGCAGATGGCTTGTCTCTGTGTCCTGAGTCTCGCGCTGTCCGGCTGCGCTGCACCCAAACCCATTCTGTATCCCAATGCCCATTACCAACAGGTCGGCGCCGATGCCGCGCAGGCTGATATTCAGGATTGCATAGCCATGGCCAAGGAGGCTGGGGCTTCGCCCGACGAGGGAAAGACGGCCCAAGTCGCGACCGGGACAGTGGGCGGCGGAGCTGTGGGTTCTGCTGCCGGAGCGGTGGGCGGAGCGATTCTGGGGCACCCGGGACGGGGCGCAATGGTCGGCGCAGCCAGCGGCGCCACCGCGGGCTTTTTGCGAGGATTGTTCAAACGGTCCCCACCCAGCGCGGCGTTTACGAATTATGTCGATCGGTGTTTACGAGACCGGGGCTATGATCCGACAGGCTGGCAATAAACTTATGCGGCCGGTTCTACCACCGTTGCCATACTTCTCCTGACATACACTTCTCCCGCTTTCATCCCGAGGTACGCGCCCAGGACATTGTCCAGCAGATCGAGGAGCGACGTGCTGCGGTTATGACAATAGACCTGGTAGTACTCGATGCCGAAGGACAGCGCAAAGGCCATCAGCAGCAGATGGCGGGGAGAGGGAGGTTTGCCTTCCAGTCCGCGAAGCGCATAGAGCAGGCCGAAGGGCACAAAGAGCAGGATATTGGCGACCGCATCGACTCCCAGATCCAGGAGGATCGCCGGGGAGCTCAATTGGTCCGGCGTCGGCACCCAGCGAATATATTGCCAATGCGCATGGCCGACGAAGTTGTGCAGAGGCAAGATGCCCACAAGCAGAATACAGATGCCCCAGGTATACCAGAGGCCTTTTGCGCGGGGCGGGGTTACCAACACGAGCGCCTGATTGTGGGGGGCTGCTGCACGGCCGATTCTGGCAGAATCGGCGAGAGGGTTTCTAGTACTTTCTTGTTCAGCGAGTGGACGCGATCGGGAGCGATGTTTATTTCTGCGCCAGTTCCGCCTCCACGGCGTTCAGCATTTCCTTCAAGTCGAAGGGCTTTTCGAAAGTCCGGTGTGCGCCGAAGAGACGGGCGATATCGAGAAAGTTCCGATCCCCCTGGGCGCCGGTCATGGCGATAATTTTGGTGTCCATATATTCGCGGGTGAGTTGCAGCGTGGCTTCCAGTCCATCCACTTCCGGCATCAACAGGTCCATGATGAGCAGATCGGCTTTATGCTTCTGATAGAGATCCAACGCTTCACGCCCATCCTTGGCTTCGACCACCGTATGTCCTGATCGTTCCAGGACCTCGCGCAAGAGGCCGCGGATGGACGGTTCGTCGTCGATCACCATGATGGTCGCCATAACTACTCCTCGGGAAGATGGGCCGGTTATGAATTCGTTTGAGCGGCTGCGCAGGCCCCTGGCTTGCGTGCAGACACTTCGCCTCGTAGAGGAAAGCTTACCGCCGGGATGAAAGTCTGTCCAGAAAAGAGTCGGAAGCGGCGCCGGATCGGGTGCGGGTGATGGCCGTTTTCTCGTGATGCCACAGGGGGTTATACCTGAATGGTGTGATCCTCTGGCTGCACAGCTGCCGGATGGGGGCTGGCCCCCGCCTGCGGGACCAGGCGCGAATACAGCGCGGGGATAACCAGCAGGGTCAGGGCTGTCGACGTCAGCAAGCCTCCGATCACCACGGTGGCGAGCGGCCGTTGGACTTCGGCTCCCATACTGGTGGCCAAGGCCATGGGGAGAAAGCCCAGGCTGGCGACCAGCGCCGTCATCAACACAGGCCGCAAACGATCCATCGCACCGTGCAGGACGGCTTCCTCAGTGGAAACCCCTTCCGCCTCCAGCTGGCGGATATGGCTGACCAGGACGACCGCATTGAGGACGGCAATACCGAAGAGGGCGATAAACCCGATAATGGCCGAAATGCTGAGCGGCAACGCTCGCAGCCACAAAGCCAGGATTCCGCCTGACAGGGCGAGTGGCACATTGAGGAAAATGAGGAGGGCCGGGCGTAGCGTGCCGAAGATGACGGACAACATGCCGAGAATCAGCATGAGTGTCACCGGCACGACCATGGCGAGACGTTTGCCCGCCTCCTGCAGATGTTCGTACTGGCCGCCCCAGATCAATTCATACCCCGGTGGCAGCGTGACCGCCTGGGCCACGGCCTGTTGAGCCTCAGCCACAAAACCGCCCAGGTCACGTCCACGAATATTGGTCTCGACCACGATTCGCCGCTGTACATGTTCCCGGCTCACCTGTGCCGGGCCGGAATCGACGAGGATGCTGGTGACCCGCGAGAGCGGGACCAGTTCTCCATGCATGGTCGGTATGAGCAGACTGCCTAAGGAACCAGGATCACGCGAGACCCGATCCGCCAGCCGCACGACCAATTCGAACCGTCGGGAACCCTGGACGACTGTCCCCACAACCGTTCCGACCCGCGCCGATTGAACAAGGGTGAGTACCTCTTCAGCCGTGAGCCCGTAACGGGCGATTTCTGCACGATCGACAATGACGCGCAGTAAGGGTAAGCCGGCGACCTGCTCCACTTTGACATCAGCCGCGCCGGGGACGTGTTGAAGCGCCCGCGCCGCCCGTTCAGCCTGTTGCTTCAGGATATCGAGATCCGGCCCGAAAATTTTGACTGCCAGGTCTGAGCGCACGCCGGCAATCAATTCATTGAAGCGCATTTCAATCGGTTGGGTGAACCCGAGTCCGACGCCCGGTACCTGTTCGGTGATCTGCCGTTTCATCGCCTCGATCAACTCGTTGCGGCTGTGTGCCGTGACCCAATCGTGCTGGGGCTTCAGGATGACGAAGACGTCGGACATTTCGACGCCCATGACGTCCGTGGCCACTTCCGGGCTGCCGGTGCGCGTGACAACTTTCGTGACTTCGGGAAAACGTCTGAGCACTCGTTCGATATCCAACGCGGTGGTGACCGATTCGCTCAACGAGATGCTCGGGAGCCGCCACACCTGTACCGCGAGGTCTCCTTCTTCCAAGCGGGGAACAAATTCGATGCCCAGCCGGCTTCCCGCCAGGAGGCTGAGGGCAAACAGACCCAAGGCGATTGCCACGGGCCAGACCGGCCTGGCTACAGCCCACCGAAGCCATGGTGCATAGATGCGTCGCACACTGCGAATGACCGCTGTGGTTTCCCTGCCGGGAGTGGCGCGTAAAAACCAAAAGGACAGTAACGGGGTGACCGTCAGGGCGAGGAGGAGCGAACCGGTCAAGGCCATGATGACCGTCACCGCCATCGGGCGGAACATTTTGCCTTCGATGCCGGTGAGCGCCAGGATCGGCACATACACCAGGATAATGATCGTCACGGCCAGCGTCATGGGCCGCAATACTTCCTGGCCGGCGGCCAGCACTTCCTTCAACCGGGCTTCCCTGGTTGGCGGTGGCTTTTCTCCGAGCCGGCGGAGGATGTTGTCGATCATCACGACGGAGCCATCGACCAGAAGTCCGAAGTCGATCGCACCCAGGCTCATGAGATTGCCCGAGAGCCCGGCCTGCATCATGCCGATGAAGGCGATCAGCATGGCGAGGGGAATGGCGGAGGCCACGATGAGCCCGGCCCGCAGATCGCCGAGAAAGAGAAACAAGACCGCGATGACGAGCAGGCCGCCCTCCAGGAGGTTGTTGCGGACGGTCTGCATCACCTTCGAGACGAAGATGGTACGGTCGTAGTAGGGTTCGATGGTCACGCCGGCTGGCAGGGTGGCCTGAATATCCTGCACCCGGGCCTTCACGCGCGTGACGACCTCCTGCGCATTTTCGCCGGCCAGCATTTGCACCATACCGATCACGGTCTCGCCCTCACCCATGGCCGTGGCGGCTCCGATCCTGAGCGCCGATCCCTCTTTCACTTCGGCCAGGTCGGCGATATAAATCGGCACGCCGCCAGGCCCATGGGCCACCACGATCTGGGCGAGATCACTAAGCTGAGTGGCCAGCGCTTCACCCCGGATCGACAATTGTTCGCGCTGGTGCTCGATATACCCGCCGCCGGCGATGGCATTGTTGCGCTGCAACGCGTCGAACACTTGCTTCATCGACAATTTGAATGACAACAATTTCGAGGGATCGACGATGACGTGGAACTGCTGCGGCTCGCCTCCCCAAATATTGACCTCGACCACCCCGGGCACGGCGCGCAACTTCATGCCGATGTCCCACTGAAGCAGCGTTCTCAGGGCCATCGGACTATAGCCCTCGCCTTTCACCGTAAATTGATACACCTCGCCCAGTCCGGTCGTGAGGGGTCCCATCACCGGGCGCCCGTATTCCGCGGGGATGCGTTCCATGGCTTGGGCCAACCGCTCCGCGACGAACTGCCTGGCTCGATAGATGTCGGTGCGATCATCGAAGATCGCGGTGACAGCGGAGAGCCCATACCGTGAAATAGATCGCAGCTCGCGCAGGGCCGGCAACCCGTTCAAGGAGGCTTCGATGGGAAATGTCACGAATTGTTCCACCTCGACCGGTCCCAGCGCCGGCGCGCGCGTGAGAATTTGCACCTGCACCGGTGTCAGATCGGGGACGGCGTCGATTGTCAGGTGGGCGAATGACCAGAGGCCTGAGGCAACCACCACGGCAATCGCCACAAGCGTAAAAAATCGATAGCGGAGCGAAAATGTCAGCAAATGTTGCATGCGCGCCTCATTCGCCCGATCCGATGTGTTCCTTCAGCAGCACATTTTTTAGATCGAACACGCCGTCGGTGACGATACGGTCGCCTTCCTTCACGCCCCGCCGGATTTCCAGCAAGCCGCCGCCTTCACGGCCTGCATCGACTGGCACAAACGTATAGCCATCTGCGGTTTCGAGAAACAGACCGCGTGTTTTGTCGATCGTGGTGATGGCGGTCATCGGAACGGTGACCACTGGTGGCCCCGACCAGCCGAGCGCCACCTCGACGTACTCGCGTGGTTTCAACTGCCCGTGGAGATTGGCGACCTCGAACCGCACGCGAATAGTGCGGGTAGTCTCGTCCGCCACCGGCGACAGATAGGTGAGCGGCGCCACGATGGCTTCGCCGCCCTTCGGCGTGATGGTGCCGGAGTCGCCTTCTTTGAATTGTCTGGCCTGCTCGATGGGAAGATTGGCAAAGACCCACACACGGCTGGTATCGACGAGTTCAAACAATTCGTCACCGGGACCGACCCCCTGTCCGCGCACCGCATTCTGAATGACGACGGTCCCCGCGATCGGCGCGGTCAAGGTGTAGAGGTGGCTCTTTTCGTGCGGGCCCTGTTTCAGGTCATCCGTCGAGATTCCCATGTTCGACAGTCGTTCACGGATGTGCTGATATCGCGCCTGTGTCTCGAGATAGAGACCCTTGTCTTCGATCAGCTTGCGCTCCGTGACAATGTCGTCCGCGCGCAGTTTCTCGGTCCGGCGGAAACTGTTTTCCGCCACATCGGCTTGGGCCTTTCCGACGAGATATTCCTCGATCAACTGATCGAGTTGCAGACTGCCGATGGCGACCAGCGCCTGGCCTTTTTTGACGCGATCTCCCAATTGCACATGGATGCGCTCAACCTGTCCGCCGATGCGGGACGTGATCTTGGCGACCTGCTTCAGGTCGAGGGCCACCTCACCGGGAGCCGTGATCAGCGCGGGTACCGCGCGCAGGGTGGCGGTCTGTATGCGGAGGCGAGCCTGAACTGCCGGCGGCGGGTGAATGGCTTTGTTACTCCCGGTGGGTGCCGGGGCATCGCTGGTCGTGGCAGGTGTTGGTGGCTGCGCTCCCTGATCGCTGCAAGCCGACAGGAGCCAGAGCAGCACGGGTACCATGCTGATCGTCGTCAGTCGTCGCGTCATCGCTGCACTCCAATGGTCCGTTCACTGCGGTCAGCGTTCATAAGGACGTTCCCAGCGCGCGCTCGAGACGAGCCAAGGCGATGGAAAGATCCGCTCGCACTTGGGCATATTCGAGCTGCGTCTGCCGATATACCCGTTGCGCATCGAGGACGTCCAGTAGGCTGGCTGCGCCGTGCCGGAAACTCGTTCGTGCCACGGTGAGGGTCTGTTCCGCCTGTTTCAGCAAACCCGTCTCGAAGACGAGTAATTGCTCCTGCGCCGTCCGCACTTCCTGGGCATGTTGGGTGATGGCCTGCTCCAATTCCTGCTGCGCCCGCAGTCGCTCGGCGTCGGCGCGATGTTTGGCACCCAATGCCGATTGAATTTCTCCTTGCCTCCGGTACCATAACGGCAGGGGCACGGCCAGGCCGGCCGTGAGGGATTCATCACCCGCCTCGCGATGGTAGCTGCCGATCACGCTGATATTTGGGACACGGGCTTCTCGCTCAAAACGCAGCGTATGGTCGGCCTGCTCCGCCAGTTTGCTCACGCGCCGGACGGCGGGGTGTTGTTCCAACGCCTGGACCAACAAACCGTCTGCGTTCAGGCCTGGCTTGGGCTTGTCAAAATCGCCTTGAACCGAAAAGTCCTTGCCGAGCGTACCGGCGGTGAGGGTATTCAACCGTGTCTTGGCCACCAGCAACGCATTGTTCGCTCGAGCCACTTCCTTCTTGGCCTTCTGCACTTCCACGCCGGCTTTCAGGCTGTCGAAGGACGTGGCTTCACCGGCCGTCACGCGTGCCTGCACCGTTCGCAAGACCTCTTCCACATTCGTGACATTTTGCGCAGACAGCTCGACATCGCGTTGGCCAAACAGGAGGTGATAGAAGGCAATCTTGACATCGGCGAGCAATGAGAGGCGGGCGTCCTCCAGGGCGGCGTTCGCTCCGGCCAGACCGGCATCCGCTGCTTCCTGGCGGGCCTGGCGTTTGCCCGTCCATTCAAGCGGTTGTTCCACGGTCAATGTCCGCTCGGTGACGTGGGTGCCGGTACTGGGGTCACGAATCGCGCCGCGTCCGGCAATCCCGATGATGGAAGGATTCGGATAGGCGCCCGCGGCCATCTGTTGCCCCTGGCTTTGTTTCACCAGTCCCTCAGCTCCGGCCAGGACGGGATTGTGTTGGGCTGCGAATGTCAGGATGTCGGACAATGAATAGGCGTGAGGGCCTACTTCTCCAGCCCAGGCCAGCGCGCCTGACAGGGTGAACAGGCATACCACCAGGAGGGAAGGGACCATGTGAGGAATCATCGGAGGCCTCCTCCATTCCGCATCGATCATCAGCGGGACCTTGGACGGCCCGCGCGGATCACGAGCGTGCGATCAGAATGTGTGCTGTAAACGGGTGATACTTAGCTGCAGAGCGGGGAGGGTGGAGCTCGTGCCGGCACATCCCGGGTAAAGAGCGTGGTGACGGTGGACGACAATGGCTCATCGTGCGGACCGTCCTGCTGATCAACGAGGGGTACCAGATGATGAGCGACAAACAGGAGATGCGTCAGTAACGGTTTGGTCAGCTTACGGTCGGTGGCGTCATTCAGCAGGGCGAGGTTGAGTTCGGGATCGGAACTCCAGGCATGCGCACCTTCGGCAGATACCGCCGGCCCTTCGCCGGCATGAGGCCTTGCCAGGACAGTGTCACGTTGTTCGCCGAACTCGCCTTCGAGGTCACCAGAGAACACCGTATGGACGGCGACGGCATGCACATGACCCGCTTCGCCGTGATGCGGGTCCGTTTCGGGATGAATGTGGAACAACGGCAAGGCGAGCAACCAGAGCACCACCCATCCACGGAGAATGTGGTCGAGCCGGGCTGTGTGTGGGTGACTGGTGTGCATGATACACGTGCCTCTACGCAGACGCTATCATAGGCAGGGAAACACATCAAGAAGTAGGGCGAATCGATGCCGCCTTGCATCGCATTCCATGCGTGGTTCGTAATCGCTTTCAGGTTTATGACTAGATCCGGGCCGCGTACTTTCTCATTCGGGTACACAAGGTTCTTCCTTCGAGTCCTTTCCGCGATGGGTTCCCTCGTTGCGACATTAACGATTCCCGACAGGAGAGTGCGTCTATGCACGGTTGTGCATGGATGCACGTTGCTTCTGAATGGATGGCTCGTGCCCTGGCATCCAGTGACCGGCCGATTCCCCGATTTCTTGCATTTCACCGCTTTTCGGAGGTATTTCCTCCTGGGCCTTGTTCTTGCTGTTGAGTCCGCGCAAAGTAGCCGATGTTGGAGACCTTCGTGTCATGGAAGCCGTTGTTCCTCTATTAACGATCTTTGCTCCCTTGCTGGGCACGCTCTTCATCGCCCTGTTCTGGCGCGAAATGGGCGAACGCATCTCGCGCATCGGGATCGGGGCGCTGTGGTGTGCTGCGCTCACCTCGGTGGCCACGTTTGTGATCGTGTTCTACGGGGAGCCGATCCGTCTGACGATCCTCGGCGGAGCGTCGGGGCTCTTGGCCTATACAGTTCTGGTGGATCGGCTGGCGGCCGTCATGATGGTCCTCATCAGCAGCGTCAGCCTGATCATTCATGTGTACTCCGAGCGCTACATGGTTGGCGATGCGGGGTACGTCCGGTATTTCGCATTCCTGGGCGCTCTCACCTCCGTCCTCTTGAGTCTGGTCACCAGTGGCAATCTTCTCTGGATGTTCGTGTGCTGGCATTTGGTGACCTGGTTGCTGTCATCGCTGCTGGTGTGTAACCCGACGAGTCGCGCGGCCAGGGAAGCGGGGCAGAAGACGTTCTGGACGCAGGGGCTCGGCGATGTGGCGTTTGCGGTGGCACTCGTGCTGCTCTACGGCGCCTATGGCACGTTGGATCTGACGGAGCTCTTCGCGCGATTGCAGGGGGCTTCTGCATCAGTGTCCGACTCCAACGCACTGCGGACCGGCCTGGATGTGCCCTTGGTGGCGACCCTTCTGTTGATCCTGTCGGTCATGACCAAGTCGGCCCAATTTCCCTTTCATGTCTGGCTGGTCGGTACGATTGAAGCGCCGACGCCGGTTTCAGCCTTGATGCACGCGGGAATCGTCAATGCCGGCGGCTTTCTCGTGAATCGATTGGCGCCTCTCTTCAGTTTTGCCCCCACGACGCTGCATCTCCTGTTTGTGATCGGCGGCGTGACGGCCTTGATCGGTGCCAGCGCCATGTTAACGCAGACCAGCGTGAAGCGCCGCCTCGTCTATTCCACAATGGGACAGATGGGCTACATGGTCATGGAGTGCGGACTGGGCGCCTTTGCTCTGGCCGTGTTTCACCTTTGCGCCCATGGCCTCTTCAAGGCCACCTTGTTTCTCAATTCCGGATCGGTCATTCACAAAGCGCGGACGGAGTTCAAATTGCCGCCCGCCGCGAAGGTGGATGAGGCCGGCGCCTTCTCGCCGATGACCTGGACGACCGGCCTGGTGGCGACATTGGTGTTGCCACTGGTGATCCTGCTCGTCGTGCATGGTGTTGTCAGTATTCCGCTCCAGGATGCTCAGGGCGCGGTGATCTTTCTCTTCTTCGGGTGGGTCACGACGTCGCAGGCGATGTTTACGCTCTACCGGTTGCACACCGGCGCCTCATGGACGGTGTCGCTCACGATGCTCGGGGCGCTCGCGGTGATCGGCCTCACGTATTTGTGGGCAGGCGAGGCGTTCACCCATTTTCTGTATCCCGGCCATGAGACTGCGGCGGCCTTCATGCGCGCGGCGGAATGGAATCGTTCGTTCTTCGATCTGGTGGTGGGCTGCGCGGCGATCCTGATTGTCGCCGCTTGGGGAATGATCTATGGCAAGGCCAAAGGGGTCAAACTGCTCATGCCGCCTTGGATCGAGACGTTGCGCGCGCGGGCCTACGTGACCTTTCTCAACGGGCTCTATGTCGAGGACCTGATGCGCATGCTCGGTCGCACGGCATTTCGACGCTAGTCAGGCTGCGCCGGCAGGTACAACGGAGTCATTGGATGACACTCGAACAACGCGCCTTCACAGATGCCCAGCGGATGGAACTGCGGTCCCATGTGGAGCTGGCAGGCGAGGCGATTGCTGCCTACTGGCCGATGCGCACGTTTATCCACCACAATCCGTTGCATGGGTTGGAGCATCTGCCCTTCGACCAAGCGGTCAAGCGCGGCGAACAACTGCTGGGCGGAAAAGGGTATCTCACCGGCGCGCTCTATCGCCGGTATTATGCGCAAGGTCGTCTCGGGCCCGAGGATGTCACTCAGGTGCTGGCTCCACTCGCCAGCGACCGGCGTGTTCATTTTGCCGGACGGGAGTTGTCCCACCTGGAGTTGCTCCGATATGCCATGGTGCATGGGCTGGACGATGCAGAACAACCTGCTCCTTCATCGGCTACAGATGAGCCGCTGGAATGTCTCGCCACATGGCTGACCTCCTCTGTCGCGCAGGCTCGGACTGCCGTGCCCGAACCGCTCGTGCCGTGGGAAGCCGTCGATCTGTTGTCGCATGAAACCCTTTCGACCTGGTGCGACCGCACGTTGGGCACGTACGTCGCGGCGGACATCGACGAACAGATGATCAAGTGGTGCGGGGTCTTTCTGGATGAGGGCGAAGCTTCCTGGGTCATGCCGGATCGCGAGCACACGTTTTATCGCGCCTGGAAGCGATTGGCCCGGTACGATGCCGGCTTGCGGCTGCTTGGGATTCAGGATGCGGCCACCAAGATCGATGCTCTCGGCGAGCGGCCGGAAGAAGCGGTCTTGCAGTGCCTCACCGATCTGGGCATCCCAAAATCCGCCTGGGAGTCCTACTTTGCCTTGCATTTGGCCACCCTTCCCGGCTGGACCGGGTATATCAAGTGGCGTGCTGAAGAACAGTATCATCCCTGGCAAGCGCGATATCCGATCGATCTCGTGAAATATCTCGCGGTGCGGTTGTTTTACGAACGCGAGCTGGTGGCGTTGCGATGCCGGGAGTTGCTGGATATCGCCGGGCAATACGATGCGATTCGCGGCTACATCGATCAAGCGCCTCATGCCCATTGGTTGAGACGTCAGTTGGTGGCAGGTCGATTGGCTCCGTTCGTCGATGGGGAGACGCGGACATGGAGCCGTCTTCACCGGACGGCCTCGCCGGCAGAGTGGAACGAGATCGGGAAGCAGGTTTATGAACAGACTGCCGAATGGCGTGCCGCGGAAATCATGCGGCGCGACGCCAAGCGATTGCTCGCGCTCGCGACGGCGATGGGCCTCGATCCCGAACTCATCAGTCAGACCTCATCTGCCGATGTGCTCACGATTCTGATATGGTTGGATGGATTTCCACCGGCGCAGCACAGCCATCGCTGGTTGGAAGCGCTGGAAGCCCGCCATCGCCGAGACGTGGTCGGACAATTGGCCGGAGTGGCGAAGCAGTTGCGCGATGCCGATGAGAAGCCGGCCCCGAGTGGAGCGTCACGGCCGTTGGCGCAGATGGTGTTTTGCATCGATGTTCGATCAGAGATCCTCAGGCGGCATCTCGAACAGCTCGGTGGATATGAGACCCTGGGCGTGGCCGGATTTTTTGGTATCCCGGTCAAGTACCAGGCATTCGGAGAGGAGCATCCGGTTACCCATGCTCCCGTGCTGCTGAAACCGAAGAACCATATCCGTGAGATTCCGCGCAGCTACCATGGGGCGGCGGCGAGCCGCCATCGACTGTTTGCGCGGCTCAGCCACGCCGGCCATACCCTTCTGCACGATTTGAAAGAAAACGTCATCACACCGTACGTCATGGTTGAAGCCCTGGGCTGGTTCTTCAGCGTCCCGTTTTTCGGTAAGACGCTCTTTCCCCTCTGGTACCAGCGCATGAGTGCCTGGTTGAAGGGCCTCTGGCTGCCGCCTTTGGCGACGACACTCACCATTGACAAGTTGACCAGGGACGAGGCGGAAGAGATGGTGGCTGTCGAACAGCGCGCCGCCATCCGCGCCGCGCTGCGCCGCGAGTTCCCTTCACTCGGTTCCGACATCACGCCGACCTTGATCGAAGCCATCCGTCTCGGCGCGATGGAGAGTCAGGACGAGCAGAAAACGCGCGAGGTGGCAAAAAGCCTCGGCCTGACACCTGTCGAAGCGGATGCCTTGTACGAACGCTTCCGGCGCACATTGAATCTCACACCCCGCGGCATGTCGTCCCGTCTTCAGCGCATCACCGTGCATGGTTTTTCGGTCTCCGAACAGGCCTATGCCGTGGAGGCGGCACTCCGTCTCATGGGATTCACCTCGGGCTTTGCACGGTTGGTCGTGATGTGTTCCCACGGGAGCACGTCCGACAACAATCCCTATGAGTCTGCGCTCGATTGCGGCGCCTGCGGAGGGAACAGCGGCCTGCCGAATGCGCGGGCCTTTGCGGCAATGGCGAACAACCAGGCGGTGCGTAAGGTTTTGGAGGGGCGCGGCATCAAGATCCCGGTCGATTCGCATTTCGTAGCGGCGGCCCATGACACGACGCGGAACGATGTCCGGATCGTCGACCTGGAAGACGTGCCTGCGACGCACCGGAAAGACCTCCTGCGACTGCTCGATGACTTGGAAGAAGCGGGGGCGCAGTCGGCGCAGGAACGGGGGCTGGCCTTAGAGGGACCGGTGGGCGCATCGAAACGGAAGGATCCGCTTACCAGGGCCAGCCGGCGAAGCGTCGATTGGGCGCAAGTCCGTCCCGAGTGGGGCCTCTCCAAAAACAATTTGCTCATCGTCGGCCGGCGGGAACTGACGCGGCCGTTAAACCTGGAAGGCCGGTCGTTTCTGCATTCCTACGATTACCGGCAGGACGAGTCCGCGAAATTGCTGGAGACGATCATGACGGCGCCGCTCATCGTGGCTCAGTGGATTAACATGGAGCACTATTTCTCCACCGTGGACAATGAAGTGTACGGAAGCGGGAGTAAGGTGTACCACAATATCGTCGGGCGGGTCGGCGTCATGAGCGGCGCCACCGGTGATCTACGGTTGGGACTACCGGCGCAGACCGTGCTGGACGGTCCGGTGCCCTATCATGACCCCACGCGATTGTTGGCCGTGATCGAGGCTCCCCGGGCACGGGTCGAGGCAGTGATTGCGCGGCATCCGGGCCTCGAGCGGCTCTTCGAGAATGAATGGGTGTCCCTGGTGGTCTGTGAACCGGATGAAGCCAAGTTTTATCACTACGACATCATGCAGGGCTGGCGGCCCGTGTCTGACGTGCCGGAGCCACAGCCCGTTCTGTCCGCCGAGCTCGTGGCAGCACCGGAGCGGTCCCCGTTCGAGAAAGATGGTGAGGTGGTCGGCACAGTGCAAGAAACCTGGGCACAGGCGACATCATTCGAGCAAAAGAGGAAGGATCAATAGGAGAAAGGGGCGGAGTATGCTGACGTTGCATCCGATGAAAGAGATTCGCATTGTGGTCGAAGGGGAGCATTTGAAAATCGTCACTAGCCTGTTGGACCGGGTGGGGGCGACCGGGTACACGATCATCAACAATGTATCGGGTAAGGGCCACCATGGATTTCATGAAGGACATCTATTATTCGACGACACCAGCAGCCAGGTGATCGTGTTCACCGTGGTGCCGGAGGAGCGGATCGAGCCGATTCTGGCCGGTCTCGGGCCTGTGTTTCACAAACACTCGGGCGCCATGTTTGTCAGCGACGTCGCGGTGACACGCCGGGATCATTTCGTGGTCCCCTAGACAGGGCGGTCCTCCGGTCTTCCTCTCGACGGGGTCGCGCCTGCTCGGTATACTGGCACCGCACGCATGCACGTGCCGCATCGATCACGTGAGACTCCGACGATCAGGACAGTGATGCCCTCTTCCCATCGCACCCGTTCCAAAGTCTCCCGGCCGGTTCGCTCTGAACCAGCGGCCGCAGAGGTCCTCGCCTGGTTGAGCGACTGCATTCACGGCGGTCTCTGTTTTGTCTGCCAGGGCCTGCTCATTTTCGAAAATTCTCAATTCGCGGAACTGGTGGAAAGCGCGCCGCCTCAAGAAGGTGGGGAGCCAGCGCTGCGAAAACGTTTGCTGGACGATGCCATTGTCTGGAACCAGCGCGATTTAGGTTCGCGAAAAAGCGTGGAGTACCAGCTGGCGGGGCACGATGGGCGCCCTCTCTACTATGCCTGCCGCTTCAACGTGGTGCCCTATCGCGGCGAGCGTGGTGTCCTGATGGTATTGGAGGATGTGACGGAACGCGTTCTCCTCGCACAGGATGCGTCGCAGGTGGCGCGATTTCAATCGGTGCTCGCGCGCATCGGCACGCTGGGCGTCAGCGGGGTATCCGCGCAAGAGCTGATGAACGAAGCGGTGAAGGAAACGGCGGCGGCCCTGGAAGTGGAGCTGTGCAAAATTCTCGTGCCTCGGGAGCCGGACGGCCATCTCTACATCATGGCGGGAAGCGGATTGCGGGATGAACTCATCGGGAAATTGACGATCGAGGGCGGCACCCATTCGCAGGCCGGCTACGCGATTCGTGAACGGGTGCCGGTGGTGGTCGAGGATCTCCGTCGGGAAACGCGGTTTTCCGCCTCGAAGTTGCTGACGGAACATGGCGCGGTGGCCGGTATGTGTGTGCCGATGCTGGTCGAGGATCGCGTCTATGGCGTGATGACCGCCCATTCGAAACGCGTTCGCCGGTTCACGCAGAAGGAGCAGGAATTTCTCTGCACGATGGCGAATACCATCGGGGCGGTACTGGAGCGCCGCCGGCACGAAGAAACACAGATGGATTTTTATCATCGCCTGTTTCTGTCGGCGCAGGACGGGGTGATGATGACGGATACGAACGGTAAAATCCTGGACTGGAATCCGGCGCTGGAGCGCATGACCGGATGGACGCGCGAGGAGGCCCTCGGCCAGCGCCCGGCGATTCTGAAATCCGGCAAACATTCCCCCGAATTTTATGAGCGACTCTGGGACTCGATTCGAGCCGGCCATCCGTTTGTGGAGCGGTTCGTCAACCGGCGGAAGGACGGATCGGAATTTCTGGTCTGGGAAAGTGTCAGCCCAGTGAAGGCGTCCGACGGCACGACGCAATATTTCATGGCGATTCTGACGGATCTCAGCGAGCGTGAGCAGATGTTGGAAGCCCTTCGGCATACCGAACAGGTCAAACTCGTCGGGCAACTTGCGGGGGGGATTTTGCATGAGGTGCGGAATCCGCTGATCGGGCTCGGGAGTTTAGCCACCCATCTGGCCGAACAAACCTCTCTGCCTCAAGAGGCCCGCGACCGGTGCCGCTTGATCGCCCGGGAAGCCTCGCGTATCGATGAGCTGCTGGAATCCCACCTGGGCCAGTTGCGACCCAGGCCCTTCGACATCGCGCCCTGCGAGCTGCCCTCGGTATTGGACGATACGTTCACGCTGCTCCGGCCCAACCTCGTGAAGAATCAGATTTTGATCAGGACCTCCGTCGCGCCGGATCTTCCGCCTGTTGATGCCTCTCGTGCCCACATTCTTCAGGTCTGTCTCAACATTGTGATGAACGCCATCGATGCCATGCCGGGAGGTGGTACCCTGTATGCCACTCTGTCGCCGGAACTCCGGCGCGTCCCCGGTGTGTTGATGCGGTTTGCCGACCAAGGGAAAGGTATTACGGCAGAGGATTTGAAGCGGATTTACGAACCCTTTTTCACGAACGGCAAAGCCAAAGGGGTGGGGCTCGGGCTGACCATCACGAGGGATATCGTCGAACGCCACCATGGGCAGCTCGTCATTCAAAGCCCCCCAGGCCAGGGGGCGGTGGTGGATGTGTGGCTGCCGATCCGATACGAGGGCTCATGAAGCATAGGAAGAGTATGCATACAAAACAGCTGAGGCGTGACCGTCACACCGAAGGCGGGACCTTCTAATGGCCTGGCACCTGTTGCTGCTGGAAGATGAGGCGTCGGTGCGTGAGGCCTTTGCCTTGCGCCTGCGCGACCAGGGTTATGTCGTGCAAACGGCCGGCTCGGGGGAGGAAGCCCTGAGTCTCCTACGATCGTTTGAGCCGGATCTGCTGGTCGCCGATCTGGTGATGCCGAATCTCTCCGGGCTGGATGTGCTGGCCCGGGTCAAACAGATGCTGCCGGGACTGCCGGTGATTGTGTTGACGGCGCGGGGAACGGTGAAAGATGCGGTGGAGGCGATGCGGTTGGGGGCGTTCGATTTCGTCGCCAAGAGCATCGACATGGACGACCTCTTGCACACGCTGCGCCGGGCGACCGAGTTGTTGACCCTGCAGCGTCAGGTGCAGTTGCACAGCGGGCAGGACGCCGCCCGGTATGCCATCGACCGTGTGATTGCTCGCAGTCCTGTCACCAAGAACTTTCTTGCCCACTTGCAGGAGCTGATTAAAAACGATCGGGTGACGGTGTTGCTTCAGGGCGAGACGGGGACCGGCAAGCAGTACATGGGGCGAGTCATCCATTACAACAGCGCCCGTGCCGGGAAACCTTGCGTGGAGGTGGACTGCCCTTCGATTCCGCGGGATCTGTTCGAGAGCGAGCTCTTCGGACATGAGAAGGGCGCGTTTACCGGAGCGAGCGGAAGAAAGTGCGGTCTCCTCGAGTTGGCCGAAGGGGGGACGATCTTTTTTGACGAAATCGGCGACTTGCCGCTTCCGCTGCAGGCGAAGCTTCTCCGGGTGTTGGAAGAGCGGACGATCCGCAGGGTCGGCGGGGCCGTGAACATTCCCATCGATGTGCGGGTGATGGCGGCGACCAATCGCAATCTCAAGGAGGCGGTGGCCAAGGGAGAGTTCCGGGAGGATTTGTACTTCCGGCTGAATGTCGTCACCCTGGTGGTCCCGCCGCTCCGCGAGAGGCGGGAGGATATTATTCCGTTGGCGGAACAATTCCTGACCAGATCCGCCCTGGCCCTGACCAAACCTGCCCGGACGTTGGGCGCGAGCGCGCAGGCCCTGCTTCGTGAGTATCAGCTTCCCGGCAACGTGCGCGAGCTGAGCAATCTGATTGAACGCGCGGTGTTGTTTTGTGGAGAGACGACCCTCGAAGCCACCAACTTTCCCGGCGACGTGCAACAGGCAGCAGCCTCCCCCTCGGTCCCGCTATTTCCCGTGGCTGCTCCTTTTGGTGCCCAACCAGCTGATCCGTCGCAGGTCCACATCAGTTTTCAGGTCGGTGCTCAAACGCTGGCCGATCTGGAGGACCGGATCATCGAAGAAGTGTTGGCCCGTTCCGGCGGAAACAAGACCTTAGCCGCGAAGCAGCTCGGTGTTACCCGCTGGATGTTGGACCGCCGCCGAAAACCGCGCGCCTGACCCATAACCTTGCCGAGTGCCGGCGCACAATCCCTGCCGCGTTGGTGCACGCGTACACGTTTTTTCACCGCATGTGCCACATGATCCGGCACTGAACCTGCGAACGAACCAGCCCCATTCTCGGTAACAGCCGGTTTTCATATGGATCCGCCGCAGAGCGCGGCACGATCCTTTACTGACGAGGCCTGGACCAGGCTTTGCACACCTCCCATGCAGCAACCGAATCCGTGCATTCCTGCACCACCAGAACGTCACAACGGAGGCGTGATGAATTGCCTGCGATGCAATAGTCCCATGTATCGGGAAGTCTATGATCATGTGTTGGAGACCCAGGGCCAGGGATTCCAGGCGCTGCACTGCATGATGTGCGGCGACATTGTCGATCCCGTCATTCTGAAAAACCGGCGCGAACGAGCGGAGCCCCGCGGAGATCGGGCCAGGCTTGCAGTCGTGACCTCGCTCTCATGAGGGCATTGTTCACGCTTCGATCGACGGACCAAGCCGGGACGATGCGCGACCGCGACCAACGGGAACAGAAGGTTGTGTCACGGACAGCCGGTTCAGCCCCTGGGCAGAGGGGAAGGGGATAGCGTATGGGACAGGCCAGGAGTAGCGCCGATCTCGAATACGCCGTCATGTTGGCGATTCTGAATTTCCATACGGAATTCATGAAGTCCAACTATTCGCACGTTCAAGTCCAATTGTCCGACGACGTAATCAATGCGACGATCACGCGAAACGGCGCCGTCCCCGCCGAGGCACGGTTGGCTCAATCGGAGGAGGGACGTGCCTTGCTGAAGCAGGTGCACGAGGCGATGTTTACTTCGTGCCAGGATGTGCTCATGGAGCGGATTGAACGCGTGGTCGAGCGGCGTGTCCGAACGATGGTCACCAGCCTGGACCCGGTCTCCGGACGAAGCAGCATCACGATTCGATTGTAGTCCACTCCATCGATAGGCCCTGCCGTCGAGACCCCAGAGACATCTGTCCTACAACACCATGCCGGGGAAGGAGGATCCTTCGATCCTCCTTCCTCGCGCATGAGGTACCGGCGGGATCAATGTGTAGTGCCGTCCATGGCGTTGCTATTCCCGTGACCTGGCTGCCCTTGGTTTGGAGGCTGGTTGTCGCAGCCCGCGCCAAGACAGTTTTCCGTTCTGGTTCCGGTTGTCGGGACGAAGTCGGTCGGGCCTGTCGTACGCGTCACGTCAACCGGCAGGCCGTCATTGATCGCCAACGGTTGGCCCAGAGCACAGGATAGTTGCCCACTTGAACCACCGGTCCCTGAGCCACCATTCGATCGCCGGCGGCCGCTCGCAGCGGTGTCCGATCCTGATTGTCGGGCCCCAGATCCACTAGCGCCATTCCGCCGTCCGGGGTTTGCACGGCGGCCGCACGATGGAGTTCGCCGCTGTGATTCATGCGCATGTCGCGAAATTGTTGGATGCGACCTTCAACGATCCTGTCCCCAGCCGTGGTTCCGACGGGACGGTTCAGCGTGACCCGTTTGGCTTCGGTCCTGATCTGTTTCGCCATAAGGACAGAGTAAGGGCCCACATTCTCCCATGAGCCGGCTATGACAACGGGATCGCCTTTCGTGAGCGCCAAATCCAGGGTGCGTCGTGAAGAACCAAGGTCCGTCGTGACTTGCCCGCGGTCGGGGGTAGTGACTAAGACCACGGTATTGTGGTCGCCGGTTGTACGGTTGCGGATCTGCTTGGTCGCCGTGATCGTCTCTTTGACGACGTCCTTGCCGTGGGGATGGGAGCCGGTTTCCGGGATGCCAGACAGCGGGTCTCTCTGTGCATAAAACCAGGGATCGACGGCATAGGGTGTGGCAGCGACATTCTGGTCGGTCCGGTGGGATCGAGGATGCCGGACGGATGGGTGTGCGGCATCCGTCAGGCTCACCGTGCTGTCGTTGGGCATCTGGGCGATGGAATTGGAATCAGCCCGGGTATATCCTGGCTGTCATAAAAATCATAGTACCAGTCGTCGGGATTTGAGTGGTCATCATAGAAGCCGCCGGTGATGTCTGTATTGTGGATACGACTATCGTGTTGCGCCTGTAATTCCCCAGCTCGTTGCCCACCTGGTTGGTCTGCATAGGCCCCTGTCGCACTTATGATTCCTACTCCCAGCAGTGCGACGAACAGTTGAATGTGCCTCTTTCGTTTCGGCATGGTGTGCTCCTTCAAAAAATGGAAGCGGTGCCCAGCGCTGATCCCGGTCTATTTCCCTGTCTCGCCGGAATTCCCTTTTCCGTCAGACCTGAACATTAACGTCGTGCCGGGAGTGCCCTCTCGTGAGTCCTGCGCCTTTGGTTGAGACTTGCGGGCGGTCGAGTCTTCGACATGGCCCTTGGCCGATGACCGTCGTTTTTTTGTGGCTCGGCCTTCTTTGGATGCCTGTCCCGTAGACTTGCCCGCTGCCTCCGCTCCCACCTTGGGAGTTGTCTCCGTGGTGGTCTCTTGGGCGGCTTCAGTGGGGATTCCTGAAAGCAAGGTGGATCCCATCAGCATCATCGCGATTGTGACGCCTTGCCATCTGTGCATGTGTCCCCCTTTCACTCCGGCAGACTGGAAGCGGAGAGCTCAGACTATTGGACTGCGCGCATGGCGTCTCATTGAGAGACGGCGGTGCGCGATTCCATCGCTTCTTTGAAGCGCTCGAGATCGTGGGCGATTTTCTGCCCCGGTTCCTGCCCGAACAGATCCGCGATGGCCGCGCCGATGGCGCCGGCCGGTGGATCATAGTGCAGCGTGACCGTCACCCGGGTCTGGCGGTTATCGTTGAGCGGCGTGAACCGCACGGATCCGGCATGTTCGACCGTCGCGCCATCGACGGTTGTCCAGCCGATTCGTTCGTTTTCGACCTCATTGATAATTTCCGCATTCCATTCCACGGTCGGCGCCCCGGGAAGGGTGTTGATGACCCAATGGGATCTCCGACCCTCACGGGGTTCGACACTGCGGACCTGACTCATGATGGTGGGAAGGTTGTCGAGTTGCCTCCAGAAGGCATAGAGATCCTTGGCAGAACGTTGAATCGTAATGGAGCGCTCGATCTTGATCGCCCGAGCGCTATGTATTTTGGGTCGTCCTATCGCAGACGTATCCGCCTGGTCGTGGGTGTTCATCCCGAGCATCTCATACGCGGCACAGTGGCCCGTGAAAGCACGCTGCACAAATGCCAGGCCCAAGAGGGCTTTGATGGCGCTCAGGCCGGAGAAGGGACCCTTCAGGCTATGGAGGAGCAAGCCGCCGCCGATGAGGCCCGAGACAAGACGCTCCTTCTCGCCCACGTTCCGGGAGGTCCCTTCCAGTTCCGAATGCGGCCATTGTCCCATCGAGTCTCCGTTGCTCGTCTGCTGTGCTGATCTCTGCCGACGCTCCGGTGGCGTTGTTCTGATTCCCCCGCGCATGTGTGCCATGTGACCTCCCCAGATCATTCTGTTAAGACTTTGGCGAACAGGATGCCGGTGTCATTTTCAGCGAGACAGCGGTGCAAATGCGGGACCATGTTGGGATCGAGTGATGCGTTGATTGATCGCTCGGTCCGTGCGTTCTGGCGGCGGCGTTTGACAGAGCTTCGCGTGTGGTGCACCGTGCATGGTGATACCAGTCGCGGACCGGTTGTCTGCGCCGGGACAATTTGTCTCTGTTCGGCCGAGCGTCGTCAGTCATGTTTTCATCGCTCATACGGCCGAGGGCGACGGCGCTCATCAGTCGGTTGTTGCAGGGCAGGGTGTTTCGACTTGCGATGGGCGAGCTCCTGCCTGTTCGCAGCGAAATGACCGGCTTCTGGCCATAAGGCGATCCCACCAAGTAGCCCATTCAGGCTGGACACGACGGTCACATTTCCTGGTACCCGCCCGATATCCACTTGCGCCGCATTGCCGCCGCTGATGTAAAGGTGGTCGTAGTGAAACATGTGTTCGAGTTTGGCGATCACTTTGAGGAGACGATTGTTCCACAATTTGTTTCCGATGCGTTCGAGCTCAGAGCCACGCAGCCGATTCTTGCCGACCTCTACATTCGGAACAAGGCGACCATCGACGAATAGGGAAGAGCCGACGCCTGTCGCCAAGGTTACAACCAGTTCCACGCCTTTGCCGGAGATCGCGCCATATCCTTGCCCATCGGCATCAACAGGATGTGACGATCCTCAAACTAGGCATGGCCCTAGTTCAGAATGGAACGGGCGAGGGCCCTCGATCGAGCTACGGTGGAGAAGTGGTGATAATACGTATGTGTCTCGGTAGTCCTGCAATTTCAAGAGTGAGCCAGTCGAGCAGAAGCAGCAGGAGGGGTTCTCTGCCGGGAACGATTGTCATGCACGACGGGTGCGAGAGGCGGCTGAAAGCCAATGGACGTCTTCATTGACCTCGCGATCGAGGTTCCCTGTGACGATTCCGAGTTCACGTTCCCGGTACGGGGCTGAAGGCGAGAATTCTTGGTTGATGCAATGCTGCCGTTCGGCTGCTCGGCGAGGTCTGAAGTGTCTGACTCTTCGGAATCGGTGTCTCCTCGAAAACGCAGAAGCGCCGCGCGCAAAGGGGTGCGGGGCGCAAGTGGTCAGGAGCGTAGGGTATGAGCGGAAAGTATGATGTCAGCGTTATGGTTCCAGTTGTTTGTGGAAATGGGTTGGCTCTGAGTCAATAATTCCAGTCCCCAATCGATCGTGCGGGGGATCGAGGGTGTGGAAGATGAGGCGTCGCAGGAGAAAATGTTTCTATCTCAGGAATTCCACTCTTGCATCAGGACGCAGCGCGAGAGAGGGGATGAAACGCCTCGAAACCATATTGTGAACAACGTGAGTGATGGGCAGGGAAACCGGAAACTTCTGAGCCTGGCGTGGGTCCACCGTGGGCTACATACATGTTTGCCGCTAGGTGAGAGAAGATAGTCGGTATTGGAAAAGTGGTGCGCCCGACAGGACTTGAACCTGTAACCTTCTGATCCGTAGTCAGATGCTCTATCCATTGAGCTACGGGCGCTTTATACACTTTTGAGCCCGCTCGAAGAGATGTTCCTTCGGAGCGGGCTCAAAGGTACAGCGCCCGTTATACAGGCTTGAGGGAAGAGCGGTCAAGCCTGTCGAGCAGACATATTTTCTAGAACAGGCTCCGGCTCAACTCTCCCGATGGAGAACTTTCATTGCCGCTCTTGTCGTAGGCCGTCACCACAAAGAAATAGGTGGAGCCTAAGGGCAGGGTCAGCCTCGTGGAAGTGACATTTCCCACGTCGAACGCCTGCGTGCGGGCACCGGAACTGGTACCGACATAGACCCGATAGCCTTGCAGGTCCGCTTCCGTGTTGGCATTCCATATCACCGTGACCGTCCCGGTTGCCGTCCCTGAAGGAGGAGGCGGGGGCGAAGTAGCACTTCCCGTCGGCGATGGCGGCGGCGGGGGCGTCGTGCTGCCACTGGCCAGGACGGAAAGCGAGACGGGGATGCGCAAGGTTTGTGATCCGTTGGGGCCGCTTTCCAGGATATAGACGACACCCGTATAGTTGCCGACGTTCATGGTTGCTGTGTTCACCGAAACCGTGATGGGATCAACCTCTGTCGTGATTGACTGCGTGCTGCCATAGGGGGGGGTCATCAAGAGCCATCCCTGATTCGCGCTGATGCTATAGCTGCTCTGTTGCGTGCTGGACTTTTGCAGATTAAATACGCCGGTGGCCGTATTCCCCTTCGCGGCGGTGAGCGAGAGCGCGGATGGGAACGCTTGGAGCAAGGGTGTCAATGACCCGGTCGGCGGCGGCGGGGGCGGTGTCGTCGCGGGCGGGGGGGGCGGTGGAGTTGTTGCCGGCGGGGGCGGCGTGGTTGAGGGTGGTGGTGGTGTCGTCGACGGCGGTGGCGGGGGAGTGGCACTGCCGCTGGCGAGGACGGTGAGGGACACGGGGATTCGCAATGTCTGCGACCCGTTGGGCCCGCTTTCCAGGATATAGACGACACCCGTATAGCTGCCAACGTTCATGGTAGAGGTATTGACCGTCACTGTAAGGGGATCGATTTCTGTGGTGATGGTCTGGGTGCTGCCATAGGGCGGGTTCATCCAGAGCCATCCCTGATTCGCACTGATGCTATAGGTGCTCTGTTGCGTGCTGGACTTCTGCAGGTTGAACACGCCGGTGGCCGTATTCCCCTTCGCGGCGGTGAGCGAGAGCGCAGACGGGAACGCTTGGAGCAAGGGTGTCAATGACCCGGTCGGCGGCGGGGGGGGCGGTGTCGTCGCGGGCGGGGGGGGCGGTGGAGTTGTTGCCGGCGGCGGCGGCGTGATTGAGGGTGGAGGTGGTGTCGTCGACGGCGGTGGCGGCGGTGGAGTGGTGCCGGCGGCGGTCACGGTGGTTGTGACAGGGATGCGCCACGTGGTCGACACGCCAGGCCCGGATTGCCCGATATAGATTACGCCCGAATAGGTGCCCACTGAGAGTCCCATTGCAGAGGTATTCACCGTGACGGTGAGCAGGTCTGTTTCTGTCGAAATGGTCTGTGTGCTGCCGTACGGCGGATTCAACCAAATCCAGGACTGATTGGCGCTGATGAAGTAGGTATGTTGTGCGGTGTCCGATTTGCTTAGGCTAAGCGTTCCGGTGGCCGTACCTCCCTGCGCGACGGTTAGCGACAGGGCGCTGGGTGTGCTGACGATATTTTGCGCCAGAGCACTGCTTCCTCCCGCAACGACGTCGCATAGCCACAACATCAGCATCAAGCCCACAAGATGTCCAGCCGCATGTCGCCTCATAATGCGTGGTGGATGCTGACTCGGTGTGAAATGCTGTGCCGTCATGATCAGTACTCCCTTAGGTGATCTTCCTGAAATGTAAAATGCAAACAATTGGTCGGTGAGCAACAGGCGTGCCACAACAAATCGCTTCGGCGTTCTTCTTAGTTGATTGTCGGGAATCGCTCAGCGGAGTTCGGTGAGAATCCCGTCAGGATATCTTGCAGAGCCGACCCTAACGGATCAAACGCGAATAGGCAAGCAAAAATTTCACTCGTCTCACGTATTTTGCGTGGACCTCCCTCTCGTACAAATGCTCTAGGAAATTTTTTCCGCCTGTAGGGTCGTGGCACTTCGGCGTACAAAATCAGAACGTCGGTCTTGCGATGACGAATGCCTTTCAATCGTCCGCACAGGGAGGTATCGGGAAAGGTGGATATAGAGCCCACTAGGGCCGAGAAAGTTGTTGACCATGCACGACAGGTAGGGTATCAGTGGGCGCGCTGTTCCGGCCGGGATACGTAGTCTCGCGGTCATGCGAACGAGTCTTTGGCCCGGATGGTTAGGGAGTGCCTCACCTATGATCCCGCTACGATGTCTGCTCTGTGCGATAGGCCTCTGTATGACGGCATACCCCGCTGGTTTGGCCGAGGCGCAGGTTCCTCCGGCCCAGTCCTCGTCGGTGACGCAGGTCGATCTCAAAATTTCCGAATGGTTCAGTCAGGGGGAAACGGTTTGGAGCCATAATGCCTCCGGGCTTGATCCAAATCTGGGAAATCCCAGTTCCAAATTGAAATTTAAAGATACTGGCACCAACGTGACCGAGATCACCGGGCGGGTGCAGTTGAAGAACAAGATCTATTTCCGCGGCGCCTTCGGCTACGGGGCCATCGGCGGTGGACGTCTGACGGACGACGATTTTTTAAGCGCGCAAGGCGCTGCATCACAAGGGGCGACCGTGAGCGGCGAACACCGGTTTTCGCGAACCTACAGCGACATCGGCGGCGACAATCTCTGGTATCTCAACGGTGATCTTGGCGTGACGGCGCATACCTTCCAGGAAAAACGAGGAAGCATGGGGGTCTTTGCAGGGCTGCAATATTGGCGTGAACGGCATGTAGCCACGGGGCTTGCTCAGGCGGAATGCACGACGCCTTCGGCTCCGACTCCAGCGTTCAAGTGCTCTCCTGCCGGCACGGTCGGGTTTCGCAATCAGTCCGTGATTACGAATACGACGACATGGTTTTCTGGACGGGTCGGTGGAGAGCTTGAATATAGGCTCGATCCGCGCGTGAGCGTTGAGGCGAGGGTAGCGCTGCTACTGTCCTATTTGAATAATGAGGATGTGCATCACCTTCGGACGGATCTTGCGCAAGATCCGAGTTTCCGAATGACCGGCCTCGGGATCGGCACCACCTCAGATTTTAATCTACGGGTCAAAATCTGGGATCGGCTGTACCTCACGGGAGGATACCGCGTGTGGTGGAATCGCGTACTCGTCAGCGATCAGTGGAAATTGTACGGGGCAGATGGATCTACGGCGTCCGCACCGTTGACTCAGTTCCAAACGCTTCGCCATGGCCCGACGGTCGGCCTGACCTATTCGTTCTAGCCAGCAGCTGTCCTTCCCCTATTCGCAGGGGCCTGGCTAACTGGACTTCGTTCATCACTCGTAGGTCATCATTTCGCAATGATGGCAGTAGGGATGGAACGGCTTTTTCGTTTGCGAGAGCCGTTTCACGCTTCATGAGCGACATCAGCTGGAACAGCGACTAGCGTGATCGGGAGGGGCCGGTCTCTTCTTCGTATTCCATGAAGAGCCGTTTCGCTTCCGGGTGCAAAAGATGGGGCTGGCCGTACGGAATGCCGGCGGTTCGAAACAGCGGCGTGAGTTTTTCGTTCGGATGCAGGTAGCCGGCCCGCAGCGGAACCGATCGCTTGGTGTGGCGAATCAGCGAGCATGGGGTCGGGCGTATCGCGGTCAACCAGTCTGCAATATCCTGTGGATTGCCGATAGAGGCCGATAGAAGCAGGAGACGAGCCTGCGAGGGACAAAAAATCAGCGTTTCTTCCCACACGACTCCGCGCTCCGGATCAGCCAGGTACTGTGACTCATCCATAATCACCAGACCCAGCGTGTCCAGGCGCACATCGATCTCGCCTCCGGCGGCGTCATAGAGCAGATTGCGCAAGATCTCCGTCGTCATAATCAACAGTGGTGCTTGGCTATGCTCGCGGCGGTCGCCGGTGAGGATGCCTACCTGGCCAGGGCCGAACACGCGTGAGAACTCGGTAAATTTCGTATTGGAAAGCGCCTTGAGGGGGGAGGTGTAGATGACGGTCCGATTCTCGCGCATCGCGCGAGCGGTCGCTTCGATCGCCACATAGGTCTTGCCGCTCCCGGTCGGCACGCTGACGACCACATCCGTCTCCGCCAGTTTCGCCAGCGCCTCCACTTGCCAGGCATCGGGAACAAACGGTTGGGGGGGCGGTACGCCGATCCCCGACAGCCATTCATGCAGCGAGACAGGCGGTTCATGATGGCCATGGTCATCATGCCTATGCGGTCTGGGGGTGGCAGGGACGGCTTGGCGAGATCGTGCTTGAGCTGGTCGTGTTTTTTCGAGCGGCGCTGGTTGTGGCCGTTGAGCCCGTTCGTCGATCAAGGTTTGCAGGTCGGACTCCAAACCTGGGCGATTTTCGGCGGACGCTTGAAGGAGCAAGTCGACCAGCTTGCGTTTTCCGGAGCGGAAATGCCGGCTGATCCGTCCCCGCGCCAATCGGTGGAGCAGGGAGACCGGTTGCTGCATCAGCAGGCGTTCGAGTTCGGGCGTGTTCATACAAGCCTCGTTAAACGGGAAACCGTGAGAGGTGAAACGGGTGGAGTGAATACGAGGCCTGTCGGAAATTCTCTTGCGCACGAGGTACTCATGGCAGTTCCTCCAGCACGCCCCGGCGCATCGCGGCGATGGCGTGATCGGCTGATTCCGCCAGAGACGGATGGGTGGCTTTCAATGTTTTCAATTGCGACAAAAATTCGATCGTGCGCGCGAACAGCCGGAACATGTCGCCTTCCGCCATGGTCGTCAGCCGGGCCAATCCGATCCAGGTGAGCGTCTGATCGGACACCCAGCGTTCGGTCAGCGCCGCGACATCGGCCCGCAACATCGGCGGTGCTTCGTGCGGCGTCAAACTTTCCGCCAGCTTGCGTACTTGGAACAGCAACGTGACCAGACCGGTGCTTCCGCGCGGAAACGAGCCGGGACGATCATCGTCGTGGGCGATGCTGGCCATGATAGCGGCCAACAGCGGCGGATCGATGGCGCCGAAGGCTTCAGCCCGGATCAGTTCCGTAATCAGCAGCGAGTGATCGATACGAATCAAACGCGCCCATTCCCCGTCGGCGGTGAGCTGTGCAGTGGCATTGAGGTAGCCGAATTTTTCCAGGACGTCGATGCGCTCCTGGAACCGGTGCCACAAGCTGGTCTGGAGGGCCTGAATCGATTTGATATGGCGTTGGATTTCCTGACGCACCCGTGAGGCGCGCGGGAAATCGCGCTGACAGGCCTGGCGCGACGGGCAGGTCGGACAGGCGAAGTCGCCCAGGGTTTGAATGATGGAACTGTCGATAGGAGTCTCTTCGTGCTGATGCGCGAGGATCGGAAGAATCGGCAGCCGCGGCGGAAGATCGGTCAGATGATGCGTCAGTTGTTCCAGCGTCTGCGGCGTGCACCAGGGATAGGCCGAGGTTTCCTCGCAGTCGAAGGTACGGTCGAAGACCTGCGTCACGATGGAGGCCGGGCATTCGTTCAGCGAGCCGCCTTCCCGAAGAAGGGTGACCATCGGCGCATGTTGGCCTTTGCTGCGGTACTGGCGCAGGATGATCCCGCGCCCACGCGTGACACCCACGACACGTCCCGGCGTCAGAAAATGCAGGCGCGCGGCGACATCGGGCGACTCCTGACGGGCGAAGGGGCTGCGGGGTTTCTTTCGTTTCCGGGCTTGTTCGAAGACTTGCCACTGCGTGATCCAATCGGAACAGACGCGGGGGCCGAACGGCTCCATCTCAGCACGCAGGCTATCGAGTTTTGTTTCCAGCACGGCCGTGCGCTGGTTCAATTGGAACTGCGCGAAGCTCTTGGCCAGAATGGATTGAATCTGCTCCCGTGGATGCGCCTTGAGCAGGTTCAAGACCATCGGGTAGGTGATGACGAATTGACTGTGGATGGCCTCCGGCTGTCCGGTGAGTCCTTTGGTTAAGACGGTCAGGTCGATATAGGGAGACGGGGTGATGACGGCGAACCCGACGAGGTCCTTGCCGCGGCGGCCGGCGCGGCCCGCCAATTGTTGAATCTCACTCGCGGTGAGATCGGTAAAGTCGCGCGCCTTGCGGATGCTGGATTGTGTGACCACCACTGTGCGGGCGGGAAAGTCTACGCCCGCTGCGAGCGTGGTCGTGGCAAAGACGGCATCCAACGACCCCGTGCGCATCAGTTCTTCGACGGCAATTTTCCAGGACGGCAAATGTCCAGCATGATGCGCGGCCACGCCGATGCGTTGAACGGTCTCGATCAACGGATGTTCGGCAATGCTGGGAAACTGCTCGGTGACCTGCGTCAGCACACGGGCAATTTGTTCTTGTTGCGCTTTCGGCAGGGTCACCTGACTGCGCTCGAAGGATTGCATCGCTTCGTCGCAGGCCCGTCTCGAGGTGAGAAAAATGATCGCAGGGGTGAGGTTTCGTTGGCGGAGGGTCGCGACGAGATCAACCGGATGGATCGACGGCGGCATGCAATTTCATTCCCTTTGAGATGACTACCAAGCCGGAATCGGTGACTTTGAATCGTTGACGATCTGCAACCGGATCGAAGCCGATCACGGTTTTGGGCGGAATCACGACATCTTTATCGATGATTGCGCGCCGGATGCGGGCCTGTTCGCCGATGACCACGTTTTCCATCACGACCGATTCGCGCACGTCGGCGTGATCATGGACACGCACGTGCGGCGACAGCACCGAGTTCTGCACGCGGCCGCCGGAAATGATGCAGCCTCCGCAGACGATCGAATCCAAAGCGACGCCCATCCGCCCGCCCTGAAAGTCCTGCGCGAAGACGAACTTGGCGGGTGGGAACTGACCCTGATAGGTGCGGATCGGCCAATGCTGGTCGTACAGGTTGAACTGCGGGTCGACGGAGACGAGGTCCATATTGGCTTCCCAATAGGCATCGAGCGTCCCGATGTCTCTCCAGTAGTTCACGGCCTTCTTGTTCTCGTCTTGAAATTTGAACGCGTAGACCCGGCATTCCTTGATCATGCGCGGAATGATGTTCTTGCCGAAATCGTGCTTGGTGCCTTCCTTGGCATCGCGGATCAATTGCTCGCGAACCACATCTGTGCGGAACAGATAAATGCCCATCGAGACGAAGGCCTGAGTCGGATCACCGGGAATGTGCATCGGATGCTCGGGCTTTTCGTCGAAGCTCAAAATGCGCCGGTCTTCATCCACCGCGATGACGCCGAACCGGTTGGCCTCCGCAATCGGGGTTTCAATCGCGCCGACAATCGCATCCGCCTGTTTTTCGATCAGGAGGTTGTACATGTCGGCGTAGTTCATTTTGTAGATGTGATCGCCGGCCAGCACGAGGAGAAACTCAGGATGGTCGTTATCCATCAGGAAGAGGTTTTGGAAGACTGCATCGGCGGTGCCGCGATACCACTCTTCGCTGATTCGCTGCTGCGGTGGAACCGACACGATATATTCGCCGAGTTCGGGATTCAGAATGTTCCATCCCGTCCGGATATGGCGGTCGAGAGAATGCGATTTGTACTGGATCAGCACGGCGATCTGCCGGAGCCCGGAGTTCAGGCAGTTGCTGAGCGTGAAATCGATGATGCGATATTTTCCGCCGAAGGGGACCGCGGGTTTTGCGCGCTGGTCGGTGAGAGGCTGGAGCCGTTCGCCCTTTCCTCCCGCCAGCACCATCGTGAAGATCTTCGCCATAGATGCGCCGATTGTAGCAGGACGAAGGATGAATAGAAAGGATGCAGAATGATTGACTTCAACTCCGACTCGGATGATACTACGATTCAACGCGCGTTCCCGACAGCGGTCGGGCTGAAGAGAAGGAGCGGACATGAAGAAGCAGAATGCCCGTCCGGCGGTCATGAAACCAGCGATCGAACCGGCTAATCCCATGATGGAAATGGTCTGGCGGCTGGAGCGATTGGAGCGACAAGTGCAGCGCTTGTCCGAGCTCGTGCGCAATCACGCCGAGGATAACGACCGCCTCGTGCGGATCGTGGCGGAAGATCGCGATGTGATCCGCCGTGAACTGTTGCGGAAGCATGAACATCGCGTGCGCGTGCGGAAGCATCTGCGCGACGTCAGTTCCAAAGTCGATTTGGAGCATTGATCCGAGACCGTCGACGCGGCGGTCTGACCCCAGCCCTCGATGGCCATCTTTTCCACTTCTCCTCTCATCACTTCCGGCCACTCCGTTTCGTCGCCAGCCCCGACGATCGACATTCGCGCCATTGTGCGGAACCATGGCTCGGTGGCGGCCGTGGATCACGTGAGTTTTCAAGTTCAGCGGGGCGAGTTTTTTTCCATTCTCGGGCCGAGCGGCGCCGGAAAAACCTCGGTCTTGCGTATCGTGGCCGGTTTCGAAGATCCCGATGCGGGCGACGTCTTGATCGATGGCCGGTCGATGCTCGGCGTCCCGCCGAATCGCCGTCCCGTGAACCTCGTGTTTCAATCCTACGCGCTCTTTCCGCATCTGACCGTCTTCGAGAATGTCGCGTTCGGCCTGAAGATGCGTCGCGTTCCTGCCTCGCTCATCGACGAGCACGTTCGGCAAGCCTTGACGATGGTCAAACTGGTCGGCAAGGAGGGGCGGAAGCCGGCTCAATTGTCCGGCGGCGAACAGCAACGTGTGGCGCTGGCCCGTGCATTGGTCAATAAGCCGGCCGTGGTCCTGCTCGATGAACCGCTGGCGGCCCTCGATCAACAATTGCGGCAAGCGATGCAGGTGGAGTTGAAGTCGATTCAGGAGCAGGCGGGGCTGACCTGTGTCTGCGTCACGCACCATCAGGAGGAGGCGATGATGATGTCCGACCGGATCGCCGTCATGCACCAGGGGCGGATGTGGCAGGTGGGAACTCCCCGCGAGGTCTATGAGAATCCGCGCACGCTTTTCGTCTCACGATTTCTCGGGGTGTCGAATGAACTGCCGGGGCGAGTGGGCGAGGCGGTGGAAGGTGCGCATCTGTTTCAGCCCGCGGATGATCTGGTGCCGGGATTTCCGGTGCGTATTGGTCCCGAGGTGTCAGCCGGTCGTCCCGCTACGTGGTCGCTTCGGCCGGAACAACTCCGGATGTCACGCGAACGACCGGCTACTCAGGATCCGGTGCTGCCCGGCGTGCTCGAGAAGGTGCTCTTTGCCGGCAGCGAGACGAAGTATCTCGTTCGCGTGGGCCGTGACAGGCTCTGGGAAGCGAGGACGAGCGGCGCCATGCAGCTGCCCTATACTTCGGGTGATCCGGTGTTTCTCCACTGGGCCTTGGGTGATGGGCGAGTCTTTTTTGAGTGACCATGCCGCCTGACGATGTCGCGCACATAACTCCTACTGCGCAAGACTCCTGCCGTTCCTGCTGGCTGGCCGTTCCCGGCCTGCTCTGGATGATCCTGTTCTTTCTCGTCCCGCTCTTGTTGGTGTTGGCGATCAGCTTTGCCTCGCGCGGAACCTATGGCGGCATCGTGTGGGAGTTCACCTGGGCGAACTATCTGGATCTGCTGCATCCGCTCTACGGCAAAATCCTCGTCCAGTCCTTGTGCTACGCGACCGTCACGACGGCCATCTGCTTCCTGTTGGGATTCCCCTTGGCCTATGTGATCGCGCGCAGTCCGGCCCGCTGGCAACCGGTGTTGCTGCTCCTGGTCATGCTGCCGTTCTGGACCAACTTTCTCGTGCGGACCTATGCCTGGATGATCCTGTTGCGCCATGACGGTCTGGCCAACCATCTGCTGCTCGCACTCGGGCTGATCACGGAGCCATTGGAATTACTCTATACCCCCACGGCGGTCGTGATCGGATTGGTCTATGGATACCTGCCGTTCATGGTGTTGCCATTGTACGTGGCGGTGGAGCGACTGGATCCTGTGCTGGTCGAGGCGGCCTGGGATCTCTACGCGTCCCGCTGGGCGGTCTTGACGCGCGTCGTGGTGCCCCTCACGATGCCGGGTATTGTGGGCGGCTGCATCCTGGTATTCATTCCGTCGATCGGCTCGTTTATCACGCCGGATTTGTTGGGTGGCGCGCGCAGCATGATGATCGGCAACTTGATCCAGCACGAATATCTGGTGGTGCGTGACTGGCCGCTGGGCTCGGCGGTCTCCTTCGTGCTGATGGGAATCGTGATGGCGGCAGTGGTCCTCTATTACCGCCGGGCAACCCCGGGAGACGGGCCATTGGAGGGACGGTGAAGCCGCGATCGCTCGGCCTCAATGCCGTCAGCCTGCTGGCGATGCTCTTCCTATACGGACCGATTATCGTGCTGGTGCTGTACTCCTTTAATGCCGCCCATCTCTCAATGACCTGGCGAGGGGTGACCCTGAAATGGTATGCGGCCCTGTGGCATGACGAAGCCTTGCTCGCCGCGACCGTGAACAGTCTGTTCATCGCCCTGGTGTCGACCGTTGGTGCCACCGGCCTTGGCGGGCTGCTGGCGCTTGGGATGGAGCAGATGCCGCACCGCCGGCAGCAGACTCTTGAAGGTGGTCTGGTGCTGCCGCTCGTCATTCCCGAAGTGATGATGGGCGTGGCGTTGATGTTGTTGTTTGTGACGGTTCATGTGCCGCTCGGCCTCACCACGGTCATCCTCGGGCACATCGTGTTCAATATTCCGCTGGTCACGATCATGATCCGCACGCGCCTGCGGAAACTCGACCCGATGTTGCGCGAGGCGGCAGCCGATCTCGGCGCCGATTCCTGGCAGGTGTTCCGCTATGTGACGCTGCCCTTATTGCGACCGGCGATTTGGGGAGCGGTTCTCGTCGCCTTCACGGTCTCGCTCGATGATTTTCTGGTGACCTTCTTCACCGCAGGTCCCGGCGCAACGACCCTGCCGCTGAAAGTCTATTCGATGATCAAGTCTGGCGTGACCCCTGAAATCAATGCGTTATCCGCGTTGCTATTGGTGGTCTCGATGATCGGTGTCGCCGGTTCACTGTATTTGCAACGTCGCGAGGTCTGAGTGCGATCAGCGATTCGCGGGATGGTCCTGTGGTCTCTTTGCCTGGTCTGGCTCACCGGGTGGCTCACGGCTTGTGGGCAACGGTCCGGCGAGGACCCGGCCCAGTCGCGCCCCGTATTGCACTACTTCACCTGGTCCGACTATGTGGGGCCGGAGATCATCCGGGAATTCGAGCGGCGCGAGCAGGTAAAGGTCGTCATCGACACCTTCAGCAGTAATGAAGAGTTATTGGCGAAATTGCAGAGCGGTGCCACGGGATACGACGTGGCGGTGCCTTCGGACTTCATGGTGGCGATCATGATCCAGCAGGGCCTGCTCAGTGAACTGGACCAGGCCGCCTTGCCCAACACCACGCAATTGGAGCCGCATTTGCAAACCCTGCCGTTCGATCCCGAGCGCCGTTACTCCGTTCCGTATCTCTGGGGCACGGTGGGGATCGGGTACGATTCCGCTGCCATTTCAACGCCTCCGGACAGTTGGTCGATCCTGTGGGATATGCGGTACAAGGGCCGCATCAGCATGTTGAACGACCAGCGCGAGGTGTTCGGGGCGGTCCTTCGGTCGATGGGGCAATCGATGAACAGCATTGACCCGCAGGTGATTGAGTCGGCGAAGGAGCGATTGCTGCATCAAAAGCCGCTGGTGAAGACCTATACGAGCGATCACTACGATCAACTGCTCGCCTCCGGGGAGGTCGTCCTGGCGCATGGATGGGGCGGACCGGTGGCCCGCGCCATGGCCGATCGACCGTCTATTCGGTATGTCGTGCCGAGGGAAGGCGCCACCATTTGGGCCGATTGTCTCGTCGTGCTGAAAACTGCGCCGGAGAAACACCTGGCCATGCGTTTTATCAACTATTTAATGGAGCCGTCGGTGGCGGCCCGCACATCGGAGCGACTCCGCTTTGCGTCCGCCTCCCGGCTGGCCAGGGAACTCGTGGACGTGTCGACGCGAGACAACCCAGCCATCTATCCGCCCCTCGATCAATTGGCCCGGTTGGAGTGGATGCGTGATGTGGGGAACGGAATCCGGCTCTACGATCGGGCGTGGACCGAACTCAAGATGCAATGACCAGGGCCAGGGGCCTTGTTTGAAATGCTGGGAAGAATCAGTATAATGCGTGCCCTGTCCTCCGTTGATCGATATTCCCGCGCCATGTGTGACGACATGTCCCAGTACAAGAACGGCACCCCGAGTTGTGTCATTTCACGGAATCAGCCGCGTCGCCTGTGGTGCCTGATCGCGCTGCTGGGTCTGATGCTTCTCGGAAGTGGATGGGCGCAGGCCGCGGAATCCACTTCGGGCGCCACTACGACCTTGGCTAGTTCCTTTGCTCCCCCGGTCGTCCGCCTGAATCTGTCCGAGGCGATGGCCCTGTTCCTCAAACAGAATTTGGATCTCCTCATCGCCAGGTACGGGATCGAATCGAGCAAGGGGCAACAGATCACGGCGCGCCTCTTTCCGAATCCCGTGGCGCAGATCGGCACCGTGGCCTCGTTTACTCAGGGCAATACTGCGGCGAACAGCGGCGCCCTCACGATGCAGGTGCAGCAACTCTTTGAATTGGCCGGCAAACGCGGCTATCGCATCGAAAGCGCCGGTTTCGGCGTGCAGTCGGCGGAAGCAGATTTTGAAGACGCCATCCGGCAGCTGGGGTTTACCATCAAGGATGCCTACTATCGCGTGCTGGTGGCGCAGCGCCGATTGGCTTTGGCGGAGGAAAACCGGGATCGCTTCGCCCGCATCCTGGACGTCAATACGATTCGCTTTAAGAAGGGCTACATTGCCGAGGTCGATCTGATTCGTATCCGGCTGCAGGTGGTCGATTTCCAATCCCAGGTGATCGAGTCGATTCAGGAAGGGGAGTCGGCACGGGCCGACATGCGACAGCTGCTGCGTCTCTCACCGGCATCGAAGCTGGAATTGACCACGGAGATGGACTACCGGCGGGTCGATCCGGACATGGGAAAACTGCGTTCGGTGGCGCTTGATGTCCGTCCCGATATCAAAAGCAGACGGGCGCTCGTGGCGCAGCGTGAAGCGGATTTGAAACTGGCCAAAGCCTTCCGGGTGCCGGATGTGACTATCGGTGCGGGGTATTCGATCCAAGGGCCACGCGGACCCGACAACCCTCAGATGGGTATTCTGAATCTCGGGGTGCCCCTGCCGCTCTTCAATCGCAATCAAGGCGGGATCGTGCAGGCCGAAGTCGGCGTACAGTCGGCCCAGGCGGAATTGGATCGCACGGTCAATCAGGTGGAGAATCAGGTGGATGTGGCCTATCACAATCTCCTGCAGAGCCGCCGGTTGGTCGAGGCCTATCTCGCGGGCGTCTTGGAAGATGCCCGTTCGACGTTCACCATCGTGGAACGCGCGTATGAACGCGGCGGCGCCACGATTCTGGATCTCCTCGATGCCGCGCGCACCTCCCGCACGATCCAACAGAATTTTATCGAAGCCCTGTTTTCCTATCAGCGGAATCTGTTTCAATTGGAAAGTTCTGTGGGGCAGGAGATTACGTCATGAGTTCCGGCGCCATCCCGGTCATAGGCCTGACCGTTGTGCTTGCCTGCTCCGCTTGCAGTCAAAAGCAGGATCCCGCGCCTTCCCCGCCTTCCGCCTCATCTGAATCCATTGCGACTCCAGCCACCGCCCCGGCCTCCGGGCAGATTGAAACAGCCGTCGTGGATTTCAAACCGGTTCAACCGGAATTGGTGCTCGTCGGCAAGGTGGCCTATGGCGAAGATCGCTACTCGAAAATTTCCTCACCCTTGCAGGGGCGGGTGGTGGAGGTGCGCGCCAAATTGGGTGATCGGGTGGAGGCAGGGGCGACACTGTTGGTCATCGATAGTTCGGATATTACGGCGGCCTATTCGGAATTCGTCAAAGAGGCGTCCGAGCTGGAATATTCCACGCGGGCGCAGGAGCTGGCCAAGGAACTCTATGCCACGAAGGCCCTGGCGCTGAAAGACCTGAAGCAGGCCGAGAATGATCTGATCAAGGCGCGGGCCGAATTCAGGCGGGCCAAGGAACGATTGTTGTCCTTGCGCATTCCGGCCTCCGAGCTGGAAAAGCCGCTCGCGCAACAGCGCATCACCTCACGCTTCGAAATGAAGAGTCCGCTGACAGGAACGGTGGTGGAACGGGCCGTCACTCCGGGACAGTCTGTCGGAGGTGATGTCGGGCAGGTGTTATTTACGGTGGCCGATCTGGACCGACTGCAGGTCGTGGCCGATGTCTACGAGCGGGACCTGGCGTTGGTAAAAGTCAGTCAGGTGGGCCGCATCAATGTGGAGGCCTATCCCGGGACCGATTTTGCGTCCGTGGTGGCGTCCATCGGCGACGTGGTCGATCCGAACACCCGCACCATCAAAGTACGCGCCTGGGTCGACAACCGGGATCAGCGACTGAAACCGGAGATGTTCGCGCGACTCAGATTGGATATCGGCGATGCCACTCCGTTTTTGACGATTCCCAAGGAAGCCGTGGTCGAAATCGACGGGAAGCATTTTGTCTATGTCGTGGAGGGGGCCGATCACTACCTCAAGCATGAAGTGACCGTATCGAATGTCTCCAGCGGACAGGTCCGTATTCTGGAGGGCCTGACATCGGGCCAGCGCATTGTGATCAAAGGTGCGGTTCTGGTGAAGGGACAGGAGGTCAAAGGATGATCAGGCCGGTGATCATACGCCACGGTCAACCACAGCGTCCCGAAGCCTCATGATGGTTCGAATCGTCGAACTATCCCTGGTACAGCGGTTTCTGATCTGTGCACTCGGATTCGCGCTTCTCTTCGGCGGATTGTACGCCTTCCAACAACTCGACATCGTCGCCTATCCGGATCCCTCGCCGCCCATGGTGGAGGTGATTACCCAGTTTCCCGGCTGGTCCGCGGAGGAAATCGAGCGACAGATCACAATACCCATCGAGGTCGCGCTCAACGGGATGCCGGGCCTCACCGATATCCGCTCGCTCTCGATTTTCGGATTGAGCGATATCAAAATCTATTTCGATTTTAACACCCAGTACTTCTTCGATCGCCAGGAAGTCGTCAACCGCCTCTCGACTCTCAGCCTCCCGCAAAATGTTCAACCGGCCTTATCGCCCTGGTGGGCCATTGCCGAGATTTACCGGTATGAATTACAGGGCGACGGGAAGGCGAGCCTGACCGACCTCAAAACCATCCAGGACTGGCAGTTGCGGAGGGAGTTCCGGCGGGTGCCCGGGATCATCGATGTGACGGCCTTCGGCGGCACGACACAGGAGTATCACGTCGATATCGACCCGGGGAAACTCATCAGCTACCAGGTCAGCCTCGCGCAGGTGATGGAGGCCTTGACCAATAGCAATGCCAACGTCGGCGGCAACTACCTGACCGTGGGCGCGCAAAATTACAACATCCGGGGGCTCGGATTGATCAACGGTCTCGCGGATATCGAGAACGTGATGGTCGCCGAAAAAGAAGGCACCCCGATTTTTGTCAAGACGCTGGGGACTGTGTCCGTCGGTCATCGTGTGCGCCTGGGCAAAGTCGGCATCGATGACAACGACGACGTGGTCGAAGGCGTCATTTTGCTGCAGCGGGGGTACAAGGCGCTTTCGGTATTAGAGCGGGTGCGGGAAAAAGTCGAGGAGTTGAATAAGTGGAAGTTGCCGGAAGGCGTCAAAATCAAGACATTCTACGATCGGACGGCGCTGATTCATACGACGGTCGAGACCGTCACGGATATCCTGATCAGTGGCATGGTGCTCGTGTTTGTGATCCTGTTTGTGTTTCTCGGTCATCTCCGCGCGTCCCTGATTGTCGCGCTGACGATTCCGATGTCGCTGCTGTTCACCTTTACGATGATGGTGATGATCGGGCAGTCCGCGAACCTGATTTCCCTGGGCGCCATCGATTTCGGCATCATCGTCGATGCGACTTTAGTCATGGTGGAAAGCATCTTTTTCCATTTGGGACATGATCGCCGGCTTGGCCTGACCGTGCCGCAGCAGATCGTCCGTGCCGCCCGCCAAGTAGGGCAGCCGATTTTTTTCTCCACGGCCATCATCGTCGTCGCGTTTATTCCATTGTTTACGATGACCGGCGTGCCGGGAAAAATCTTTGCGCCGATGTCGATCACCTATGGATTCGCCCTGTTCGGCGCGCTGCTCATGGCGTTTACGTTGGCTCCAGTCCTGTGTTCGCTCCTCCTGACCGGTGTGGTGACGGAACAGGACACGAGGTTCGTCAGTGCGATTCGCCGGGTGTACCTCGCGGTGTTGCGATGGGCGTTGGCTCACAATGTGAAGGTCATCGGCGCCGCTTTGCTCCTGTTGGCGGCGGCGTTCGGAGCGTTGCAATTCATCGGCGGGGAATTCATGCCAGCCTTGGAGGAAGGCAACCTCTGGGTGCGCGCCACGATGCCGGTGGATATTTCATTCGACGAAGCGGCCCGGCTCACCGGTGAAATCCGGCAGATGTTTAGAAAGTCGCCGGAAGTCGTCACGATCGTGTCTCAATTGGGAAGGCCCGACGACGGCACCGATCCGACCAGTTTTTTCAACGCGGAATTCCTGGCCAACCTCAAGCCGCATAAGGACTGGCGGCCGGGGCTCACCAAAGATCAACTGGTGGAGGAAATCGAAGAACGCCTCAAGGTCATACCGGGCATCATTTTTAACTTCTCCCAGGTGATTCAAGACAATGTGGAAGAGGCGATGTCCGGTGTGAAGGGGGAAAACTCCATCAAGCTCTTCGGCACCGACCTGAAAACGATGGAAGCCAAGGCGGGCGAAATCGAGTCGGTCATGAAGGGGGTGCACGGGGTCAAAGACTTGGGGATCTTCCGCCTGGTAGGGCAGCCGAATTTATTGATCCAGGTCGATCGTGAAGCCAGCGCGCGATATGGGTTACGCGTGTCCGATGTCAACGCGGTCGTGCAGGCGGCGGTGGGCGGGCAGGCGGTGACGCAGGTGTTCGAAGGCGAGCGGTTGTTCGATCTGGTCGTCCGGTTTCTCCCGGAATTCCGGCGGGATGCGGAGACCATCGGCAATATTCTGGTGAACACACCCGATGGCGCACGGATTCCGCTGAAACAGGTCGCGACGATCAAAACTCAAACCGGGGCCTTCATCATCTATCGGGAAAATAATGAGCGGTATATTCCCATCAAATTCAGCGTGCGCGAGCGCGACCTGGAAAGCACGGTCAAGGAGGCGCAGACAAAAATGGCCCAGGCCGTGTCGCTTCCGGAGCGGTACCGGATCGAATGGGCGGGCCAGTACGATCAACTCACGGCGGAGCAACAACGCCTGACGATGATTGTACCGGTCAGCCTGGTGATCATCCTGTTTCTTCTCTATACGACGTTCAACTCCTTGACCAACGCCTTACTGGTTCTGGTGACCGTGCCGTTTGCACTGATCGGTGGCATATTCTCGCTCGTGTTCACGGGCACGCACTTCAGCATTTCTGCCGCCGTGGGAGTGATTTCCACGCTGGGAGTAGCGATTCTCGGGGGAGTCCTGTTAATCTCCCGTATTGAGGATTTTCGGCGCAACGGCCTGGAGTTGCGTGAGGCCATTCTGAAGGGGGCGGATGTTCAGATGCGTCCCATTCTGATGGCCACGCTGGCGGCAGCGATCGGGTTGCTGCCGGCCGCATTGGCGACGGGAATCGGATCGCAGGCACAGCAGCCCCTGGCCCGGGTGGTGGTGGGAGGCATGTTGACTGCGGCGGCGTTGATCCTCGTGGTGTTGCCGGTGTTGTATGAGGTGGTTCACCGGCGCACGGCGCAGGATGCACCGTCGGATGCCGGACAAGAGCCGCCGGCCCCTTATTAACGACAACGTGTGTGAGAGGGATGCGATCATGATCGGAGCGGGGCAGCAGAGGATGCGTCGAATGGTGGTGTTGGGTCTGGTTGTCCTGGGCTTGATGGGGATGCGCCCTGAGGCGGGCTGGTCTGCCGCCATGGTCTGGCCGGTGCAAATGCCGTATGAGGCGCCGCCCAAGTCGGAACCGGTGCCTGACGTCTCGGTGGCGCCCAATACCAAGGCGCTGACGGTGGAGGAGCTTCAGCGGGCGGAGTCGCTCTTGCCGCTCTTGGAAGGAAAGCAGGAGTTTTGGGCGATGGGCGAATTCGTCCATTTGGGCGAGCCCGTCTTGCCGGTGCTCACTAAGGCGCTCACGATGCCCGGTCCCCGCATCCGGTACAATGCGATTGAGACGATGTCCATGATCAAAGCGCCGGCTGCTACGCCGGCGTTATTGGAAGCGGCCAAATTGGCCACCGAAATTCCGCGTATCCGGGAACATGCGCTACGGGTCGCCGTGCGACTCGACCCGCAGCAGGCGCCTCCCGCCATCGAGACCATGGCGAAGGACCCGAATTCGGTGATTCGCAAGGCCGCCGCGTTCGAAGCCCGCTATGTGCGGAAAAAAGAGGTGATCCAACCGTTGATCGATCTGCTGGGAGATGAGGAAAAGTTTGTCGCCATGTCCGCCGTCCAATCGCTCTGGACGTTGACCCGGCACGAAACGGAGTTCCACGATTGGGACGCGTCCAACAAGCAGGATCGCCAGAACTGGGCGCAGGAGTGGATCGAATGGTGGAATCAGTCCAAGGAGACGTTTGAAATCCCTGAGCCCAAAGGCCGCAAGCAGGCTGGTTGATTCGGATGCCACGAGGCGGTTGCACAGCCGCGAAAGGCCGTGGTAGGTACATACGTAGCCAAGAGTGGCACGGCCGAACCGGTCGTGCGTCGGCAGAGACAAGGATGGATTATGGCCATATTGGCAATCAGTAAACTGGGGAATCCGATTCTTCGGCAGCAGGCACAGTCGGTATCCCCGAGCGAGATAAAGAAGGCGGCCTTTCAGCAGCTCATCGACGATATGTTCGAAACGATGTATGACGAACCGGGCATTGGCTTGGCTGCCCCGCAGGTGGGACGGTCGCAGCAACTCGTCGTCATGGATTGTCCCGGAGAAGGGGGCTTTCCCAAGACCGTGCTCATTAATCCAACGATTCGTTTCTACGGGCCCGAGCAGGTGGAAGGCTGGGAAGGCTGCCTCAGTGTGGACGGGCTGCGGGGCCGGGTGACCAGGCCGTCAACCGTGCGCGTGACCGGACTGGATCGGAACGGCAAGCCGTTCGATTTTGAAGCCAGCGGGCTGTACGCGGTCTGTATCCAGCATGAGCTGGATCATCTCATCGGCAAGTTATTTATCGACCGCATGACCGATTTCTCCACGCTCACGCAGATGGATGAGTTTCAGAAGTATTGGCAAAAGGAACCGGCCAGTGTCATCTGATCCGTTCCGGGTTGCCGAGTCGTTGTGAATTCCCTCCTACGCGTTCTGTCTTACCTCAAGCCCTTCCGGATGCTGGCGGTGGTGACCTTCGTGTGTGCGGGGCTCGCCACGGCGTTGGAACTGGTACCGCCGTATCTCGTCAAAATCGTCATCGATGATGTCATCCAGGGCAAGCGCCCCGACATGCTCGTCTGGGTCTTAAGCGCTCTGCTGGGTTCCTATGTCCTGCGGAACCTGATGAGCTCGATGCGGGTGCGGTTCAACAATTTGCTCGAGCAGAAGGCGGTACACACCCTGCGCATGCAGGTCTTCGGCGCCTTGCAACGGTTATCGCTGAGTTACTTCGAAAATCGATCGACCGGCGAGATCATGACCCGGGTGACCAGCGATACGGAACATGTCGAACGCATCTTTGTCGACGGGCTCGAAGGGCTGCTGACCGCCTCCCTCACGCTCACCGGCATTACGATCATGATGTTTTCTCTGAATTGGAAACTGGCGCTGCTGTCGCTCGTGCCCATTCCGATTTTGATCGTGTGTGCCGCCTGGTTTACAAAGCGGGTGCACAAGTACTACGCCGAGATCCGCAGAAGCGTGGCCGACCTCAATGCATACCTGCAGGATGCCCTCTCTGGCATCAAGGAGACGATTGGCTTCAATCAGCACGATTATGAGCGGAAGCGCTTTGAAACCCTAAGTCAGACCTATAGCCAAAATAGTTTGCGGGCCATGTTTTTGTGGTCGTGGTATTGGCCGGGCATGGTGTTTGTGGGCAGTACCGGCACAGTCCTCATTCTCTGGTATGGAGCGGAAGAAGTCATGGCCGGGAATTTGACGGTCGGCCAATTGGTCATGTTCCTGTCGTATCTCGGGTTGTTTTATACGCCGATCAACGAGATCCATTCGTTGAACCATATGCTGCAACATGCCCTGGCGGCCAGCGAACGCGTGTTCGAAATTCTCGACACCAAAGCGGAGGTGGAGGATCGGCCCGGCGCGGTCCGGCCTGTCGAGCGGTTACAAGGAGCGGTGGAGTACCGTCGGGTGCAGTTCGGCTATCGGCAGGACGGGCTGGTCTTATCCGATGTGAATCTGACCGTGCGCCCCGGTGAGCGGATTGCACTGGTGGGGCCCAGCGGCGCAGGGAAAACGTCCTTGCTGAAGCTCCTCATGCGGTTTTACGATGTCCGCAGCGGCGCAGTGCTGGTAGACGGCTACGATGTCCGGGACCTGCCGGTGGCGTTTTTGCGGGGGCAGATCGGCCTGGTCCAGCAGGAGCCCTTTCTCTTTAACGGAACGGTGCGGCAGAATATCGTCTACAGCGACCTGTCGGCGAGCCATGAACGTGTCGAAGCGGCGGCCCGCGCGGCGCGCGCGCACGACTTTATTACCCGGCTACCGGATGGATACGATAGTTGGATCGGGGAGCGTGGCGTCAAATTGTCGGTCGGGCAAAAGCAGCGTGTCTCAATCGCCCGTGTGCTGCTGAAGGATCCGCCGATCATTATTTTCGATGAAGCCACGTCCAATATCGACACTGAAACAGAGGTAAAAATTCGGGAAGCCCTGAACGAACTGACGAATGGACGTACGACCTTCATCATCGCCCATCGCCTCGCGACGCTGCATGATGTTGACCGTATTCTGGTTGTGGAACGAGGTACGATCGTGGAGGAAGGCCACCATGAGGCGCTTATGAAACGCGGCGGGGTATATGCCGGTCTCTATGAGGCGCAGTTTAAAATTTAGCCGGCTGTTGATAAAGCCCGCCGGCGGCGTTCTCGGTTGCACGTCTCCCTGCGACGTACCCGGAGGGTACGCCTCAGTCGCCGCGCGTCCTGCGGCCTTGCCGGACGGACTTTCTGAACAGCCTGCGACGACCAAGACGAACGACGGTTCATGCCCAGATATCAAGGAGTAAGAGGACCATATGGTGCTGATTTACGAAAATGATCCGCTCGACAACGAAGATGCACGAGGGCGCTTTTATCATGTGTGCCGGGGGCGAATCGATCGCACGGAAATTACATTGCCGCAAGGCCAATCGATATACGAGTGTGCGGTGTGCGGGATTGATCTGGAACCGGAAGATTTCTGGGTGGCCAGGCAAAAGGGGTCGGTGTAGCGCGGTTGCGCGCACCGGATGACGATAGAGAGGGAGTTCGTTATGGCTGGAAGTATAGGCCGGAAGACCGTATCGGTCTCACGTGGGCTGATGATGTTGTGTGAGACCTGCTTTGATCAGGTGTATGCCGAGAAGCTGCCGGATGCGCGGAATTTTATCGCCGACCATGAGGCGCTGTTCGACACGATTTGTATGGGCTGCACCGACATCAATCGTCCGCTCATCGACGATATGCTGGGAAGTTCGGAGTAGCTATCGCGTGTGCTGACCGACCGAGCAGCGCTAGGCAGCATCGAACGGTCAAATGGGCCTCTCGCAAAAAAAATGAACTCGTTGCGACAACTAGTGGACTGTAACAGTTAATTTGGGAGTAATTTGTTGCTGTGATGCCGCTGTATTCACTCCCATTTGCGTCACATCATCACACTGTTCATGGTTACGGTGATACTACCGATCTAATCGTTACAGTCCACTAGCGACTGATGTGCACGAGGTTATTCTGACACTTCCATCAGGCCGGGTGGCTCGAATTGAGTCGTGGCTGATTCGCTTTCCCAGTGCGAACCCTGATCGGTTGCCGCTTGGAATGTTAAGAAAGTCGTATACGGTGAAGCCACTCGTCGCGATCAACGGCGCCTCGATGTTCGGTGAGCTCGCGATTGTGTCCTGCTTGGAAAAGGATGGTTGGACGGCGTGTTGGGTGGATACATTTCACGGACGAAAGTTCTGGCACGGCATGCCGCATGCGACCCAACCCTTGGAACCACCGGCGAAGGTAAAAGCTCTCTATAATCGTATTGCTGATCGAAAGGGTGGCCCTTCAGGCTGTTTTGACATCGTCGCGTCGAAAGGCGACCGCATCATATGGCTAGAGTACAAGGGGCCAAAAGATACGGCGAATCGAAACGAGTTGTGCTGGATCGAGGCAGCTCTTGGAGCGGGTGTCGCTGAGTCTGATCTCTTTTTTGTCGGCTCAGATCGGCGGCCAGAAGCAGTAGAACGCACGATCTAGCGGACATTGCAGCGCTACATTCAAGTTGACCACTGCGGACCGCGGTCGAATCTTCGGAGATAGCTCCAGGTCAGAAGTTCTTCTACACGTACCTGCTATTATCCCCGAGCTACTTGCACGTTTTTCCGTCGAAGTGCAGGCAGGCCGATTCGCCGGATTTCACCTTCCAGGTTTTCAAGAGCGGGGGCTGTCCTTCGCGCGTTTCCACAACGATATCCACCAATCCCAATTGCGGCAACTTCTCGATGTGCGGGCGGGCTTCTTCCGGCACGTCGACCCAGAATACCGAGCCGAGTGTTGAAATAAGAATGCGGCTGTTTTCAGCATCCACATTGATGATCGGGCTGTAGTAGCTTTTTTCGGCTGCGAAAGTCGTCCCGGGATGCGTGAGGCCGGTTAGGCACAGGATGAAGGCGATCATGACGAGCAATAATCGCATCGAATACTCCCTTCGATGACAAGGTCAAAGCCGGATTATGGCATCGTTGTCGAGCGATTGGTAGAGGGAACCTGGTGGAACTAAAGGCTGGGAGAAGCTGTTACATGATATGGATGTCGGCGGGGCGAACCTGGCCGCCGGTGATCCAATAGGTACGAATGTCTGCGGCAGGGGAGTGCATGAGCGAAACCAGCAGATACGCCGGAACCGGCAGATTGATGCGTTGCCAGATTTCCTCGTAGTCCGTCGCGATCTTGATGTCGGTGTGCGAAGGACGCGCCGGGTCCTTCGGATGGGAATGATAGACCACTTGCAGATCGAGACCGTTCTTACGAATGTCTTTTTTGGCTGCGGAAAAGTCGCCCATATCCATCACAAAGGCGATTTCCGCCCGTTCTTCCGGAGACAGGCGCTCGAGATGGGCCACCTTGTCTTCATCGAACGTTGAGAGTTTTTCCGCCCCTTCGACGGCCACGATGTTCGTGATGCGATAGAGATGCGTGACGGTCTTGTTCGTTCCGGCCAAGAGACCGCAGCATTCGAACGGAGCCAACTCGCGCGCATGGGCGACGATTTCATCCAGGATGTGCTGCGGAATCGACAGATCAGGCATGTCAGATCGTGCAGGCCACGCTGTAATCTCCGCCGAGATCCTTGATCGTGGGAGTGGCGCTGCACAGAGGGCAACGCGGATCTTTCGGGCGGGAGACTTTGCGGAATTTCATTTCCAACGCATCGTAGATCACCAGCTTATCAGCGATGGTTTCGCCGATGCCGAGAATTTCCTTGATGGCTTCCGATGCCTGTAGAATGCCCATCGTGCCGGCCAGTACTCCCAACACTCCGGCTTCCTGACAGTTTGGAACAAGGCCAGCGGGAGGTGGTTCTGGATAGAGGCATCGGTAGCAGGGGAATCCCGCATGGGGTTTGATGCTCGTGAGTTGGCCTTCGAAGCGGAACATGCTGGCCGAGATGAGTGTCTTCTTGGCGAAGAAGCACGTATCGTTGACCAGGAATCGCGTGGTGAAATTATCTGAGCCGTCCAGCACGATGTCGTAGTCGGACACCAGACCAAGAATATTTTCGGTGTCGACGTTCAGCTGATAGGTCTTGATCGTGATGTCGGGATTGATCGCCGACAGCATCCGTCGTCCTGATTCCACTTTGGGCACACCGACAGTGGCGGTGGTATGCAGAATCTGCCGCTGCAGGTTGGAGAGGTCAACGACATCGCCATCGACCAGACCGATCGTCCCAATGCCAGCTGCAGCCAGGTACAAAGCGGCCGGAGAGCCAAGACCGCCGGCGCCGATCAGCAGGACTTTGGCCTTAGCCAGTTTGACCTGCCCCTTGCCGCCGACCTCGTTGAGGATGATGTGCCGGCTATAACGCTGTATTTGCTGCTCGGTAAATTCCATGTATTCGTCTCTCTGGAATGCTCAATGTTGAGTGGTAGATGTTCAATCGAATAGTGAGCATTGAACCGGGAACAGTAGTTCGGAAAGCGAGACACGCTGCACGAGGTGCGCGTCACCCAGTGCTATTCGACCACGTTGAGTTCGATGGGATCGACGACACAACCCTTCGTCCGGATGCCATCGATGGCGCGTTCGATTTCTGCGGTGTCGCCAGTCAGTTCGAGATCCATCCAGCCGGTGGTTTCACGGACGTCGGCCCGGCGCACGTTCGTGACCACCTTGTACTCATGGCCGATCTGATAAATGATCGGCTCCTTGATTTTGTTTTCAGGAAAACGAATGTGAAAGCGTAGGCTGGTCATGGTTACCCTCCGGCGATCGCGGGAACGATCGATACTTCATCGCCGTCTTTCAGCGAGGTCTCTTTCCCGTTCAGGAAGCGGATATCTTCCTCATTGACGTAGATATTCACGAAGCGCCGCAGATCGCCCTTTTCATCACAGAGCCGGTTCTTCAGGCCCGGATAGGTGGCGTCGAGCGATCCGATCATGTCCACAATGTTGGCTGCCGCGGATTCAACCTCACCCTGGCCCTTCGTAAGGGGACGCAAGGGCGTTGGAATACGAACCTTAATCATGATTCACCACCACCGTTCTTTCCCATTTTGAATGTTTTTTGGAAGTTCACCAGGCTCGGCTGGATCCGGAACGGCCGCCCGACGGCATCCACGACCGCTTCCTGCGTCTTGAGTCCGTTGCCCGTAATGTACGCGACAGTGACGTCGTTCTTCTTGATCAGGCCCTGCTTGACGAGTTTGCACAAGACGCCGATCGTCACGCCGCCCGCCGTTTCGGCGAAAATGCCTTCGGTCTGCGCCAGCAGCTTGATGCCTTCTACCACTTCCTCATCCGTCACCGCGTCCATCGCGCCTTTGCTTTCGGCGGTGGCTTTCAGTGCGTAGTAACCGTCAGCGGGGTTGCCGATAGCGAGGGATTTGGCAATGGTCTTCGGCTTCACCGGCTTGAAGAAGTCCCGGCCGGCCTTGAAGGCCGTGGCGATGGGGGAACAGCCTTCAGCCTGCGCACCATTGATCTTTGTGCGCACCTCATCGACCAGTCCCAGCGCCTTCATTTCGTGGAGGCCCTTCCAGATCTTGGTCAGCAAGGAGCCCGAGGCCATGGGAATCACGGCTTGGTCCGGCGTGCGCCAGCCGAGTTGCTCGACCGTCTCGAAGGCCAACGTTTTCGATCCCTCGGCATAGTAGGGGCGGATATTGATGTTTACGAAGGCCCAGCCATGTTCACCGGCGATTTCGCTGCAGAGCCGGTTCACATCGTCGTAGTTGCCTTCGACCTCGACCACGTTCGGCTTATAAATGAGGTTGCCGAGCACCTTGGCCGCTTCGAGGTCGGCAGGGATGAAGACATAACACTTCATGCCCGCTGCGGCGGCATGGGCCGCGACGGAGTTGGCCAGATTGCCGGTTGAGGCGCAGGCTACTGTTTCGAAACCGAGTTCCCGCGCGCGGGTGAGGGCGACCGAGACGACTCGATCTTTGAACGACAGGGTCGGGTGATTGACCGTATCGTTCTTGATGTAGAGCTCGTCGATGCCCAGATGTGCGCCGAGATTCTTCGCCCGCACCAAAGGCGTCAGTCCCGCATGGGGACCGATAAGCGCGGTGCTCTCGACGGGTAACAGGTCGATGTAGCGCCACATGCTGTTCGGACCCTGCTCGATTTTCTTGCGCGAGATCATGCCCTTGATCTCGTCGTAGTTGTATTTCACTTCCAGCGGGCCGAAGCACATCTCACACACGTGGATGGCTTTGGGTGGATATTCCTTCCCACATTCCCGGCACACGAGCGCTTTCATTTTCGACATGGAGACACCTTCGCTACAAGTTGCGTTGACCCGGAAGCGCACATGTCGGCCCACCGACGTCGCCGTCTTCAACCAGCTCCGTAATCGTGGGCCGCTCCCCGCACAGCGGACAATCGGGGTTCCGTTTAATGCGGATTTCTCTGAACTGGGTACGTCGCGCATCAAAATCCAACAGCCGGTCGGTCAGCGGGCGACCGATGCCGAGGATCAGCTTGAGCGCCTCAGTGGCTTGAATCGTACCGATAATACCGGCCAACACGCCGATCACGCCTGCTTCCTGGCAGGAGGCGACGAGCCCCTCGGGCGGCGGCTTCTTGAACACACAACGGTAACAAGCCGACTTTTTGGGAATGATGGTGGTCACGCGCCCGTCGAACCGGAGAATGCCGCCATGCACCAGTGGCTTACCGGCAAAATAGCAGGCGTCGTTGATCAGAAACTTCGTCGGGAAATTGTCGACGCCGTCGATGACCACATCGTAGCCGCTCATGATTTTCAGGGCATTGCCTGCCGTAAGACGCTCCTCGTACATCACCACGTTCACGTCCGGATTCAGCGCCAGGATCTTTTCCTTGCCGGAAACCACCTTTGGCCGCCCGACGTCCGGTGTCTGATGGATGACCTGCCGCTGCAGGTTGCTGAGATCCACCACATCGCTGTCGATGAGACCGATCGTCCCGATTCCCGCAGCCGCCAGATACAGAGCCGCCGGCGAACCCAGGCCACCAGCCCCGACGATGAGGACCTTGCCCTGGATGATCTTCTTTTGGCCCTTGCCGCCGACTTCGGGCAGGAGGATGTGGCGGCTGTAGCGGTTGATCTGTGTTTCTGTAAATTCCATCTTGTATGGGATGCTGAAAATGGCCTTCGGCTGCGTTCTCGGCTCGACGAAATCCTCAACGTACCCAGAGGGTACGCCTCCGGTTTCCTCTCACCTGCGGCCTTGCCGAGAGACCATTTTGAGCATCCCCCTCAATCTTTAAGCCAGTAATCAAATGTTGAAATACTTTTCGATGCTGATATACCGCTCGCCGGTGTCGCAGAGAATCGTGACGACATTTTTGCCGGGGCCCAGTTCCTCGGCGATCTTCTGGGCGGCGAAGACGTTGGCTCCAGCGGAAATCCCGACCAGCAGCCCTTCTTTCTTCGCGAGCAATTTAGCCGTTTGATAGGCTTCATCATCGGTCACGGTAATCACGCGGTCGAGCAGGGTACGGTTCAACACTTTGGGCACGAATCCCGCGCCAATCCCTTGAATCTTGTGCGGCCCCGGATCTCCACCCGACAGCACAGGTGATCCCGCCGGCTCCACCGCCACGATTTTCGCCGCCGGATTACGCTCCTTGATGACTTCACCGCAGCCGGTAATGGTGCCGCCGGTTCCGACGGCCGCCACGAACGCATCGACCCGTCCATCGAGCGCGTCCACAATTTCCGGACCGGTCGTTTTCCGGTGCATGGCCGGATTGGCCGGGTTGGAAAATTGGTCGGGCATGTAATAGGACGGATTCTGCGCGACGATGCTTTCCGCTTCCTTGATAGAACCCTTCATCCCTTCCCAGGCCGCCGTCAGAACGAGTTGTGCGCCGTAGGAAGACAACAGGCTCGCGCGTTCCATGCTCATGCTTTCCGGCATGATTAAAATCAATTTATACCCACGAACCGCCGCCACTAACGCGAGGCCGATGCCGGTATTGCCGCTCGTCGGTTCGACAATGGTCCCGCCCGGCTTCAGTTTGCCCAGCCGCTCCGCCTCGTTGATCATGTTGAGGCAAATGCGATCCTTGATGCTCCCGCCGGGATTGAACGATTCGACCTTCGCATAGATCGTTGCCGAGCCCGGTTTGGTCAACCGGTTGAGCCGCACCAGCGGCGTGCCGCCGATCAACTCAGTAATGTCTGCGTGGGCCTTTGCGGTCACCGGCCACCGCCCATGTAGAAAAGAAATTCCACATGATCGCCGTCTTTCAGCTGCGTGGTCTCGAGGTGCGTCCGTTCCAGCATGGTGTCGTTGACTTCAACCGCGACCATTTGCGGCTCGATACTTTTGGCTTTCAAGAGGTCCAGGACCGTGCCGCCTGCGATCTCTTCCGCCTTGCCATTGATCATCACCTGCATATCTGCTCCTGAGAAGGTAAGAGTCCGACAGGATGCTGAAACGCCTTCTCGGCGGCGACTCGCCTGGTCTGTGTTTCGCGTGCCGACTGAAACGATTCAGTCCTTGGCCGATGCCGAGGTTGCCGGATGGTTGTTTCGCCGGTCCTGTGACCAGAGATTCCTGGTGCATCTTCCCTGCGGCGCTGCGCGTCTTGCTGCGAGGCCACGAGGTCACTCTAGAAACTGCTAAAGAATTTCAAGAAGTTAGCAAACGCGTTCTTGTGTTGTCAAGGTAACAGACCCCCAATAGGTGCGACGAGGACGTTGCTGCGGAGTCGTATGGTCGAGACGGCCGCTTTCTTGACTTTCACCATGCCTAGCTTACAGTATGCGCCGGTCTGGAGGGTAGGGTATGTGGAAGAAAAATTTCTTGTTTCGTGCGCATGAAGCGGCACCGTTGCAAGAATCTGAAAACGAATTGTTTCATGACGATGCCGAACCGGCCTTGGACAGCGCCGGACTGCAAATGGAAAAGTTTCTCTCAGTGTGGGTACAAGGGGAGGGCGAAGACGAGCGCCCCACCATGTATACGAACATGTATGTGCGTACCGCGACGCTGGATTTTAAAACCCGCGCGGGCTTTCTCCAACCCTTGCAGGGACGGACGCATCAGATCAAGCAGATGTTGACACCGGAGCAGAAGGGTTTTTTACGCGAGTGGTTGTCCACGACCTCACCCCAAGCCTGGGAAGAATCCGACGACCATTTTCGAACGCTTTTTGACCTCGAGTGATCCGTTCTAGCAGGATGCTGAAAACCTCCGCCAGCGGCGTTCTCGCGTCATCTAGATCCTCAAGGTACCACTAGAGTAGGTTGAGGATTTTCATTCGCTGCGGCCTTGCTGGGCGAACATGTTGAGCATCCTGCGGAAATCCACCGGGGTTTCATGTGTAAAACATCGACGTTCACTTACGTTCATCGAATCTCTTCTTCCAGCTAGAGCACGCATGCGTCGTCAGACCTGTCTTCCCTTAATTGCCATGGTTGTTGTCGGGTGGGTGTGGTTGTCGCAGGTACCTGTCTGGGCCTCTGCCACGATCGATGTCTATTATGCTCCCGAAGATCACCCGATTGATCGAGTGGTGAGTCTGTACGACGGGGCGACCACCTACATCTATGTGTCTGTCTATGGGTTGACGGCACCGTCAGTGGTGAAGGCGTTGGTGGAGGCGAAGCATCGCGGTGTCGATGTGCGGGTCATTACCGATCGCGAGCGCCTCAACGATCCGAAGCAGCATCGCGCCGTGAAGACGTTGCGGCTCGCGGGGGTGCCCATACGAATCAACCGGCATGATGCCTTGATGCATCTCAAGCAGGTGGTGATCGACGACAGAATCAACACCTCCGGTTCAGCAAACCACACGACGAGCGGCAACCGGTACAATGATGAGCGGCTCGATGTCATCAGCGATGTACGGCTGACGACCAAAGCGCGTGAGAAATTTTTAGCCATGTGGAACGACCACGATCGGTTTGTTCTGTGGACGGAATAGGCGAGAGCGAATGGGGCGGGCGATGATTGAGACGGATGTGGCGATTGTCGGCGCGGGCGGCGGAGGCGCTGTGCTCGCGTTGATGCTCGCACAGCAAGGTGTACGATCCCTGGTGTTGGAACGCGCTGCCGGTCCGCCGCAAGGTCTGCGCGGTGAAATTCTCCAGCCGAACGGCCAGCGCGTGCTTGATCGTTTGGGGTTGCTCGACAAATTGTCGGCTCAGGCCGTGCGATCAGTACATCGATTCAATTTCTGTCGGTCGGGTGGCGAACGGCTGTGCACGGTCGACTACAGTGATCTTCCCGCTCCGTACAATCGCGCGGTGGTGACGCTACCGAATGTGGCGCACCATGCCATTCTCGATGCGTTGGAGAAGCAGAATCCCGGCGGGCTCTGGTACGATGCCACCTTTACCGGACTTCGTTTCGACGGCAGCCGTGTCGTTGGCTTGCAGGCGACACGACAGGGCGAGCCGGTGGAAGTCTCTGCGCGTCTGGTCGTCGGGGCAGACGGCGCGTTCTCCAAGGTTCGCGAATCGCTCGGTATCTCAGCGGATATCCATCGGTACCCGGAAAGTTATCTCATCGCCATTCTCAAAGCCTCTCCGGGGTTCGATGAAGCGCGGTATCTGGTCGGCAAGCGTGAGATTCTCGGGTTGTTTCCCGCCGCGGGGCAACAGGTCTATGCGTTTTATATGATCAAGGCCGGATCGTATGACGCCGTGAAGGCGCAAGGGCTTGAGGCGTTGCGACGCGCTTGGGTTCGGATCGATCCCGGCATGGAATCCATCGTCTCGGGTTTGGTCGATTGGAGTCAGACCGGCTACATGCCGACCGGGCGTGTGCGAACCGATCGGTGGGTGGCGGATGGCGCGCTGCTCATCGGCGATGCGGCCCACGCCATGAATCCCCACGCCTCCCAAGGGCGCATGCAAGCGATGGTGGATGCGGTGACGGTGGCGGATCTCATTCCCGGTTGGCTGAAACAGAATGATGTGTCCGCCCATGCCTTGCGTGCCTTTGAGGTCGCCAGGAGGCCGCAGGTGAGTATGTTGCAGCGGTTGGCCGATGAACAATGTCGATTCTGGAACACCGGCAACCCACTGCTGGGCTACTTGCGCGACCGGGTATTCCGCACGCTCGACCGTAATGCGCGGCTCCGCTATCGTGTGCTGACGACGACCGCGGGCATGCGAAGCCAACCGCCGTTCTCTTTACTGGATCGAGTTATGGCTGCGGGATTGCTGCCCGATCCGCGCGCACATGTGACAGGAGGCTGAAAACGTCCGCCAGCGGCGTTCTCCTTGCAGTGCACCAGTTGTGTGCTCGATTGAAATGTTGGTTGAACGTGAACAGTCAGCAGGATGCTCAAAATGTCTGTCCAGCAAGGCCGCAGCGAGTGAAGGGCCGAGGCGTACCCTGGCGGTACGTTGAGGGGCTGAACGAGGCGAGAACTCAGCTGGCGGGCGTTTTCAGCATCCTGCCACAACTACAGCAGAGGTGTTTGTGACCCAACCGACCGCGCTTGATATTCCCTCCGAGGTGCAGCAACTTTTGCAGCGATACGTCAAAGAAACGACCACCCTGCTCGGCTCGCAATTGGAAGGCATTCTCCTCTATGGCAGCGCGGTGGGCGGAGAGTTTTTGCCGGGTCGTTCCAATCTCAACCTCCTGCTGATGCTCTCGAATTACGACCGGGAAGGGATGCAGCGGTACGCCAAGGCGCATAAGCGCTGGAGCCGGGAACAATTTGTCGTGCCGCTGCTGGTGACGGAGGCTGAACTGACCAAGCCCGGCACCGTCTTCCCACTCGAATATCTGGAAATTCAGGAGCAACATCGCGTGCTTTGGGGACGGGATCCATTCATCGGCCTCCACATCGACCCTCTGCATGTGGCGTATCAAGTACAGCAGGGCATCCAGGGCAACCTGGTGCGGCTGCGGCAGCGGTATATCGAGGGCGGCGGCACGGAAGAAGCCATGACCATGCTGTTGCCTCTCTCGCTGACGGCCTTGTTGCCCTGTTTACGCGGCCTGCAGCGGCTTGCCGGGCAACCGGCCCTGTATCAGTCCGATGCGTTGCTCGCGAGCATTCGCCATATGACGGGTCTCGATTTGGTGGGACTCGGCGATGTGCTGGAATTGAAGCGTGGGATCATTTCACCGGGGCCGGTGGAGGTCCCGCGTTTATTTGAGCGCTATGCTGGAAATCTGGACGCGTTGCTCGCGGTGATCCGGCCGGATGGAACGGTGGCGCCGCGATGAAAAAGGGATCGTTGATAATGATCGGCCTCGTCTCAGCGCTGTGGCTCGTGTGTGCGCTGATGGCGGCCCCGATGGCGCATGCGCGGGAACCGATCCCGAACTATGATCCGCAAGGATATGTCAGCGACCATGCCGGGGTGATTGAGACGGACTGGCGTGCCCGAATCCGGTCGGTCTGTCAGGACCTCGAACGAAAGACCGGCGTGGAAATGGTTGTGGTGACCGTGCCGACGCTGAAACCCTATCCCTCGGCAAACGACTATGCGATGGGCCTTTACCAGAAGTGGGGCATCGGCTCCGCTCAGGATGAACATGGGGTGTTGATCCTCTTAGCCGTGCAGGAGCGCCAGGCGGCCGTGACCATGGGGCGGCGCATGATTCCAGTGATGGGTGGCGAGGTGGTCGGCCGAGTCGGACATGAGTACCTCGATCCCGCGATTAAGAACGGGCATTTCGACGAAGGGCTGTATCGGACGGTCGTGGCCTTGGCGTCTCTTTCGCAGGAGATCCGGGTCAGTTCCACAAAAAAAGCGCATTTCCGTGGACTGGGATTTTGGATCACCGTCACCACCGCTAGCGGCGCCTTGTGGTTTCTCTGGTGGCTCAGCCGCCCGGACCTGCGACATCCCTTTGGGCGACTTCGGCGGGGGCAATATTGGGGCAGCGGACAAGGGGGGTTCGGCGGAAACTTCGGCGGCATGGGCGGCGGGATGAGCGGAGAGGGGTGGAAGTAGGGGAGAGGGGCTGGCTGTTTGTCCTCCTGCTCGCGGAACGCGCACGCTAAGAAGGTGCTCGTCCCATGCGCGCGGCTGAGGACCAACCAGCCCGCCCCTCTTTAAATATGCGGGGAAAGTAAACCGGAAGGGAAGGGCCGTTAATCTCCCTTGGTCGCGCAATGCGCGGCCTTGGAAGGCCCTCGTTGGACGCGCGCAGTGGGAGACTAAACGGGCCGCTCTCAGCTGGATGTGACATGAATGAAGCGACGGTTTACTGCTCTTTCACCCCTGCAGTTGCGCCAGCATGGCTGCCGGGTTCCAGTAGCCCCACATGATTTGGATTTTTCCTTCCTGATTGATCTCGAAAACGTCGATGCCCTCGAAGAGCACTGGTCGACCGTTTTTGCCGGTGCCGCGCCCCGTGAACTTCACGGCCACCCGGTTCCCGGACTGGAACGCATGGTCTTCCGTCATGCTGATGTTCTCAAAGGCTCCGAGCACCCCCACGAGGAATTGGCGTAGGGCCACATGCCCTTTTAACGGAGCCGGTATTCCTGGTTCGTGACTCGTCCCTTCCTCGGCAAAACAGTTCACCCAGGCATCTGCATCCATTTCCCCGATGGCTCTAAAATATTGCCGCACGGCTGCTGGAATCGTTTGGTCTGCCATGTCCCTCCTCCGGCGATCTCATGAGATGGTGTGGGGCGTGTCGGCCGGTTTTCGGCCGCTATTCATACTACGACGTGATGTGATTTTTGGATTGATCGCTGAGAACATCGGGGGTGAGCGTGAGTCGATGCTGGAGACTGGGCACGAGGCCGTGAGTTCGCACGGGACGGGAAGCGCGCAATGACGAGACGCTGAGCTTACTCGATCACCCAGAGCGCGATGCCGGCGAGCTCTCGTGAGAGGCGATCTGCAACGTTCCTGCTAAAGAGGTGCGCGGCATCCGGCCGGCTGTGTTTCGCGATCACGAGCGTGCCGTAGCCGCCGGCTCGGACTTCATCGACAAGAGTGTCGACTAGATCGCCCGCGTATCCCAGTTTGAGCGTCACCTGCTCGGCGGGAAATCCGGTCTCCTTGAGTCCTTCGAGAGCCCTCTCAAGGATGGGATACTCGAGGGTCTCCTCGGTCTGCATCCATTCTTGCTGCTCTTTACGAAGTTGCTCACCGAGCTGATGCTCCATGTCGGGATTTTCCGAGCCACCATGTTCCATCAACTCGCGTGGCATCGGGTTCAACACATGAAACAAGGTGATGGTCACCGCCGGCGTTTCGCGAAGCAAGGTACCGACGTACTGGAGAGCATGGGCGGTGGCCTTCGAATCGTCGACGGCAAGGAGGATGTTTTTCGGCGAGACAGAACGCTTCGATGTCTGGCCTGGTGTGCTACGGGGTTGGTCATGCGACGCAGTGGTAGTCATGATGTCACCATACCTGGGTGGGTGCCGGTCCTGGGCCCTGACAATCTTGGGCGAGATGCTGGTGTTGCGGAATGAGGACATCTCATGGGGCCCTCCGGAGGACGGGCTGATGCGTGATCGTATGCCGATACGCGGAGCTGCCACACGTTCATTAGCCTATGCTTCCCTTGAAGGCAAATCAATCGCGGGGCAAGCCAGTTGGAAACGGGGAGGTGCTGTCTGCCGTTGTGACGGGCGTCCCATGAGGCCGGTAGCTGGCCTCATGGGACGGGAACGGGGATGGGAAATCAGGACTTCTTCCTAGCTCCACGTGTTTTGCCAGCCTTGGTCGACGTTCCACGAGAGACGACACCAACGGGCAGGACGCGATTGCGTACCAGGTAGGACGCGATTTCAGGAACTCGGCTGCCGGCAGGTCCAGCCGGATTGCTGTCCGCATAGGAACTCGGAGGATTATGCTTGAACAGCCAGAGTTGTACGATGCTCATGGGCGTCATCGGCGTAGGGACGCCGGCTCCACGAAATTTCATCATGCCCTGTGTCTGAACCAAAACCGACCCGCTGGACAGCGATGGGTACAGCGCTGCACCGCCCATCAATTCAATCAGCGTTTCCATCGCGACATGATTGCTCTGAGGAAAGGGCACGGTTTGCGTGAGGCCGAATTTCGTAATGCCGGCGTGTTGGTGAAGCAGGCTGATTTCCTGGCCCGTGGCATAGCGAAAGCCGTAGGTGGTGGTATACCCACCGGCGCCGCCCAGGACGTCGAGGTAGGACAAGTTAGCGGTGGCGTTCAGACTGAGCCATTCGAGGTTCGTGTCAGTGTCGAGCGTGATCAGGTGGTCACCGGTGCCGGGAACGAGATTTTGTTGAACCAGAGCCATGTACGTACCTCCTGCCGATGGTTGAAAACGGGGGCATTGTCATTGTGCGATGCCTGAAGTTCACCTGCTATTCGCGTGCCAGGTTGGACCGTTCTAACGCAATGTGGTTGGACTCGACCTGTGATGGTAGTACGCAGTAGCCCATATAGATGACGCCCACCTCCGCTCGACTGTATGGCGAAGTCACAATTATCCAACGGGAACGTATCGAGAGGGATACAGTGGGAATCTGTTCGGATACGGATTGGAGGTCCGATGCGACAGGAATGCAACGAGATACCGACGTCATCAATCGGCGAGTGCCGGTTGATGACGTCAGTGAAGGGGCTGTTTTCTTCGGGGAACGGGCCTGCCTTCCTCCAGATCCTGGAGGTCCGACCAGGCCGTGATGTCGGTACGCGAAGGGTCTATCGCATCGCGGTACTTGGCGAATTTCGCCGCACTGTCCGGCGAGCTCGGCCCCCGCTCAAGCAACTTCCCATTCCAGTCTTCGAGCTCTTCGGTGCTATGAGGGGTGGCGGTACGTTGTAACCACTTCGCCACCCCCTCATCGGTCGGATGGGCTTTCACTGCAGCCGTGAATTGCCCGGCCGTGATGCCGGCATAGTCCAGCAGTCGTTCATCCATCGGGCAGGGATAGATATACTCCCCTTCGGTTCCGGCCAGCACCGCGCGGCACTTGTCGATCATCCGTGCCAGGTGGGCATAGCCAGCCAGCCTGGTTTTCATGCTGCGCGGGAATGTCGTGCGCAGATCCATCAGGCCAGCAGTTTGTGGTTGGTGAACGTGAGCGTTCGTACGAGCACGCAGCCGTTTTCATACGAGATGATCCGCCGTGTGGCCGGAAGATCGGATGCGCTGACGCGCACATGCGTATCGGTGAAGCTCTCCACATCGCGAAGGGTGCCGTCCTTCGGCGCAAAATAATACACGGTGTACTTCGTCGTCAGTTGCTTCTGATCCTGCGTGGTGCTGCTCTCTTCCACATTGATCGTGAAGGCCACATGCGGCATCTTCCGGTTGATTTGAGTGATGCGGTTATCCTTGATGCGATAGAAGGACTGCATGCCGTCGCCATGAATGTCGAGCCGGCGGCCCAGCGGATGCTCCTCCCCGGTTTCCATCGTGAGCCGGTGTTTGCCGTCTGATTCCTCGAACTTGCGGGGAGCGCGGTGCACGGCGATCATGCCGATCTGCTCTTGCGCCCATTTTTGAATCGCTTCATCGGCGAGTTGGATGGTCACCTCTCGCGGTCCCCTGACCACGACGGTTCCGGTCACGACCTGTCCATTGGTGTTGACGCTGAGGTCGGCTGAAAAACCTCGAAAATCCGGTTGCCAGCGGGCGGTGCTTTCGAACGCTCGTTGGAGAAGGGCGCGTGCCTGAGGATCATCGGCCACGGTCGGTTCTGTATCGGCAGGGGCAGCATGTTGCATCGGGGACTCCTTTGTCTCATATGGGGTGAAAAATAATTATAGTGATCTTCACCGTTCATCTACAACCGTGGGAACTCTCCATTCGCCGACAATCCCATGTTGCCTGGTCGGCACAATTTCTCTCATGTGATCAAGGTTTGTGTAGTACTGGCTAGGCCGAATCTGTTATACTGCGGGGCATTTCATCCGGCAATTTGGCGAATGTGTACCATAGGTTTGGGCATTCCTTGAAAGGAGCGCTATGGAGCGGCGAGCGGCGTCTCATACTGAAGAAGAAGAAATGAACCAGCGGCGACGGCTGTTGGGGCTGGCTCGCAAGGGCGACCCCAAAGCCATCAGCAAGTTGTTCGAACTGTACCAAGTGCGTGTGCTGAACGGCGATATGCTGAGTAAGCTCAATAAATCCTATTACAAGGCGGCGGCTGCTCAGGAGCAAAAGGTCGCACAGACGCCTGCCAAGTCTGCAAAAAGTTCGCAAGCGACCCACGGCAGCGCCAAGGGGAGTGCCAAGAAGCCTGCCGCGCCTGCTGCTCCGGCAACCAAAGCCAAATCCACCAAACCCGCAGCATCGAAAAAGCGCGCGAAGTAACCTGCGTCTGCGTCGAGATGGTCGGCGCAGACCGCCGGTCCCCTCTCGATTCCCGTTACTGAACACCCACCCGCAACCCTCCGGCCGCAAGTTTGGTTCCGATTTCTTCAGCCAATTTTCTGGCTCCCGAGTAGACCGTGGCCTGGCCTTCATGGTCGATGCGCCATGCCAATTCGAAGGCCCGGGAGGAGTTCATCCCCGGAATACATTTGCAGAAGAGTGCGATCACCTGCTGGTAGGTGTGGCATTCGCAATTAAACACGATCACGCGGGCTTCCAGATCGTCGCCGGTGCCCACGTCGGTGGTGTCGAGGGCATCGGGAGTCATGACGGGGGTGAGGGTACTCATGCGGTCGTCTCGTTCGGGGCCGAGTGTACCAGGTGATATAGGGTTGAGTGCAACAGGTGGGTATCTCCTCTTGACCGTCGTGGCAGCAGAGGAATGACAAGCCACTGACATCCCCAGCGCGAAGTAGTCATGCGGAGGAATGTCTCTGTGACGAAGCTACATACTCATTGGGCAGGTCGATGCGTTCTCGCGCCATGGTTCGGCTCAGCAATCGATGGTGAGTCACGGAGTCCGTGACCGCAACCAACCCATGCGCGCTGGCCAGGCGGAAGGTGTAGACCTGCGCTGCGGCGGTTTTTAGAAGCGCGAGGCCATATTCAAATTGGTAGGCCTCCTCCAGGGTAGGGGCTGAACGGGCCCACTGTTTCACCAGTGCGACGGTATATCGTTCAGTCGCGCGTTGCGGTTCGAGAAGGCGAAGCAAGGCGGCCGGGCCCGGCACGAGAGTGGATCCGATTCGCATGGCGTGGGTCAGATCAAACAGCCCACGTTGAAACCGTCGATCTTCCTGCAATCCGTCATGGAACAGCTGTCTCCAGTGGGGATCGGCAAAATCACGATCGATCTCGGTTGCAGCGGCGGCATCTAACGGGCCGCTGACCGCATGGCCTTGCACGATGCGGCCGCTGCTGACGAGGTGTGGATGCTCGTCTCCCATGCGGTCCTGATAGGCCGTCGTTCCCATGAACGGCGTGAGGCGAAGCGCCATGTAGTCGCGAAAGTGAATGGATTCATAGTGTGCCAGCAGGTAATCCAGCGTGTCTGGGGCACAGAGATGAAAGGGATAAAACAGGGCATTCCGAACGGGTGAGGAATTCATCGATACATCTGGTTCAGTGGGCGATTCGGTAAGGGTCCTGCGAGGTGGAGATTACGGAGCAGATGTGTGTGTAGGCTGACTACCAGCTATCCATATCAATGACTTCAGTCGCGTCCCACAAATTCTTCAGCTCGGCTTCCGCAATCGCCTTTTCACGATCGGCTTCCGTGTCTTCACCGAATCGCTTTACGTGAGCCGGGTCTTGATCCGTGGTGGACGCGGCAGGTTCGACTGGTTGACGACGGCGGCGCTTGCTGGGATCCATATTCACGGGCATGGGAAGTAATCTCCTTTCGAATCGTCAGTCTCCTCTCTGTCGGGGATGGAAGTCAATGGGACGATTGAACGTCGCTACCCATTCAGGCTCGTCAGGAGGGATACCGCTACCGTATCCGCGTACCGTCTGCCTCTTGTGGTGAGGCGAAGCAGGTCGCCCTGGCGTTCGAGCAAGTCGTCCGCCCGCAATTTGTCCACTTCCTGCGTGAGTGCCGGAAATGACAGGGCGCCTGTCTGCCTGAGTGAAATACCATCAACGAGGCGCAGCCCGAAGATCAGCCGTTCGCAACTGTCATCCGCCTGTGTGAGCTGATCGGATTCCGAGACCGGGAGGCGGGCGTTTCCGAGGGCTGCCTTATAGGCCGCCAGATCGCTCACATTGCCGAATCGCCGACCTCCAATATAGGACTGCGCACTGGGGCCGACGCCAAGGTAATGCCCGCCGGTCCAGTGAAGACGGTTGTGTCGGCTGGCAAATCCAGGTCGGCAATAGTTGGAAATTTCATAACGACCGTAGCCAGCCTGGCAGAGGATCTCTTCGGCCAGGTCCTCCATGCGGTTCTGGAGCTCTTCATCAGGGGCGGGAACGAGGCCGCGCTGAATCGCTGACTTGAGGTGAGTGCCTTCCTCGATGGTCAAGGCGTAACAAGACAGGTGCTCCGGAGCTAGTTCAATTGTCTGCCGTAACGAGATGGCCCAACTCTCCAATGTCTGGCCCGGCAGCCCGTACATAAGATCGAGGTTGATGTTGGTGAAGCCGGCGTCGCGTGCCACGGCCATGACGTGGATTGTGCTGGTGGGAGATCCTGGTCGTCCGACGCGATCCAACTCCGTTTGGTCCATCGATTCGGCCCCAAAGCTCAGGCGGGTACATCCGGCTTCCCTGAGGTTCGCCAGGCTGTCCTGTGAGACCGATCCGGGGTGGGCTTCAATGGTGACCTCGGCGCCCGGAGCCAGTCCGAACACCTGTGTGCTTGTTGCGAGGATGGTCGCGAGTTGCTGGGAGGAGAGCGTGGTCGGCGTCCCGCCGCCGAAATAGATCGAATCGAGTGGGGCCGGTCCCAAGACACCGCCCTCGCCGTACAACCGCAACTCCGTCAATAGGGAAGCGACAAACTGTTCCGCGGCGCGCGCCTGGTGAATTTCCAGGTAGAAGGCGCAGAAATGGCAGCGCTGATGACAGAAGGGAATGTGAATGTAGAGACCCTGAGCGGTAACCTGTGACATAGCCGGTTCGTGTGCCTAGGGAGTTGGTGAAAAATCGCGGACCATGGCGACTTCAATTTCTTCCGCCGGCGATTTGCCCCGGTTCCTGACATGCGATTTCCAGGCAGGGTATTCCCGGAGCGTGTCGAACAGGTTCTTGATCAGGACCGGCTTGATCTGCAGTTCCCACTCGCGCAGCCAGGCCTGCTCATCGTGGGGGCCGTCGTAGTCGTCGGGGAATTGCGCTTCCAGGCTGATGCGAAAGACGAATGATTTATCTTCTGACCACATGTGTGGACTCCTGTCGGGTGATGATTGCGAAAGTGAATGGGCCTTACTTATAATATTTTAAAATTCTAGGAGTACAGCCCATGCCCATCTTCGAATACGTCTGCCAGGAATGCAACCACCGCTTCGAGCTCATTGTGCAGGGACAGACCGTGCCGGCCTGTCCTTCCTGCAAAGGGACGGCCTTGAATAAACAATTTTCTGCGTTCGGGGTGGGCGCAACCGGCGGGTGGCCGGTGGTCTCCAATTCCGGAGGCGGATGCGGCTCCTGTGGAGATCCGCGGGGCCCCGGTGCCTGCTCCATGAATTGATTACGATGTCGAGTCATTCATGATGGACGATCAAGACACACAACTGCGTCGCGCAATTGGCACGCTGCTCCAATCAGATCCGTTGATCAAACTGTTGCAAGAAGTCCGGCTGGGTCGAATGAAATCGACGGATGCCGGGTTACGGGCGGTCGTTGAATCCTGGATCGGGACCTACGCGCAGGTGTTGAAGTCCCAATCTCTCAATGGTGATCTGCTGACTCGACTCGACCCTGTCCCCCGGCTTCAAGTGCTGGTGGATGCCGGCGTGTTGTCGTGGGAGCATCCTGCCACATGCGGGCTCAGAGACTTATTTCGCAGCCTGCCGGTCACTGCGGCCTGATTTGAGGAGTGCCTTCCACGTGCGGATCCTCTTCGCCATGGCCTTGCTGGTGCTGGCTTGGTCGATGCCCGCTATGGGTTCGGCTGAAGTACCTTCTCCGTTGCGTCCGTTGCATACGACCTTGTCTGCGGCGCTGGCAACCCTTCCTCCTGAGAACCATCTTCTTCTCGATCGTGAACCCATCGAACAGTTTCTCGCGGCGCTGGACGGAGCGCCTCCAGACTGGTCTCAGATCTATGGTCAGGGACACCATGATCCCGGACATGACGAACGACTCTTTGCCTTGAACCGTGCACGCGATGCCCGGCGCGAAGGCAAGGAGCCTTTGCAATGGCTGGTGACGGTGGTCTGGTTTGGCGAACTGTCACGGTTTGACGAGGCAGAGGGGGGATTTCGTGTCGCACTGGGGCCGAAGTTTAATCGAACGTCGTGGGGTGAGGTGCGTTTCAAACATGAAGATCTTCCGGCGACACTGATCGTCTCGGCTGGGGAGGTGACCGCCGACCTCAAGGCCAGGATGCAGCGGGGCGAGCGGATCGAGATTGATGTGGTGATGTGCGGCAGGCTGGTCCCGGACGAATCTCTCGTCTACGATTTCTCCCACGACGTCGAAGGGCAAGGGCTGATCATGCCGGTTGTGCGTATCGAAGCGGTGGCTTTTGTGTTGCCGGCCCAATCGAATCGATAACCGTCCCGGTCGTCTGATGTATGGGGTGCTGGGTAGCAGGTGATAGACACACTACTCAAGAATCCTGCGCGAGAGCTCTCGGCCACCTATGGACACATCAGCATCCAGTTGCAGGCTGCTCAGCAAGGTTGTCCGGCAAGGCCGCAGCCAGTGCGGAGACGAGGCGTACTGGTGCGGTACGGGGAGCGTCTGTGCGCCGCGAGAACGCCGCTGGCGCCCTCTCTGAACAGCCTGCTATGGCATCCGTTTCAGATGAGGATAGGCCTGATGCATGCAGGAGTCACAGACGGCTTCTTTGACCGTGGAACGCCCCAGCCGGCGTAAGTAGTCTTCGATCCGTTGCCAGTAGGCCCCTTCGGTATTGACGCGTTTACACTTGGCGCAAATCTGCACGGTGCCATGGCGCGTGGTGATGTGCTCCAAGGCATGGTCGAGTTCCTTCGTTCGTTCGAGTAGTTCCTGTTCGCGCAATTTCCTCGCATCGATTTCTTGTTTCAGGCTCAGCGCCGTGGCGGCTCGTGCCAGCAACTCCACCGGAATCACAGGCTTGCGGATATAGTCCGTGGCGCCCGCCGTATAGGCGGCCTGAATATCGTGCTCTGCCGTATGGGCGGTAATGATGATGATGGGCAGGCCCTGGAGCTGTTCTTCCATCCTGATTCTCTCGCAGGCTTCCAATCCATTCATCCCGGGCATTTCGAGATCCATGAGCACGAGATCGATGCCATTGCCGGGTTTTCCGCGTTTGCCGATCCCTAAGAGGGTGAGTGCTTCTTGAGCCGTCGCGACCGGCAGGAGGGGGCCGAATCCGGCCCGCTGCAGGATAGCGTGGAGGAGATCCCGTTCCTCCTGAAAATCGTCGATGATGAGAATGCTCATGGTCGTAGTTTTCCTCTGCCCGTCTTGGAACTGCGCTTACACGGCCTGGCTCGCCTGGGCAAGAAGCGCAGCCAGCTGATCGATGGTCCGGCGCATCGCGGCGAGATCCTGACCCTTCCCCGCTTCCTCTAACTCTGCACCCGCCAGGCCGATGTCGGGAAATCCATAGGATCCGGCCAGGCCTTTGAGGCGGTGTCCCATGATCCGGATGAATTCGCAATCTCCTCGCTCGACGGCGTCCTGCAGGCGTCTCAGCTCTCGACGGCGGTTGTCGAGGAAGAGGGGACGCCGTCGCGCGATTTCCTCGTCGATGAGGGGTGCGAGTCCGGCGGGGGCACTGTTCTGTGCCGTAGCGCGCTTCTTTGAGAAGCTGGCGCCAAACCTCTGCAACGCGTCGAGAAGCTGTTCTTTAGCGATGGGCTTGGCTAAGAATGCCGTGCACCCTGCGGCTTGCCCGTGCTCCCTGGCTTCGACCAATGAGTCGGCGGTCAGAGCCAGAATAGGTACCGGCGACCGATGATTGGATGATTCCCACTGGCGCATCAAGCGCGCGGCGGTAAAACCGTCCATGACCGGCATGTGCTGATCGAGAAAAACGAGGTCAAACGGCCGGGCCTTGAACAGGGCGACCGCTTCTTCTCCGTCTCCTGCGAGGTCCACCTGATAGGGGAGGCCTTGCAGGTACAATCGAATCAAGACCTGTGATTCTTGCGAGTCATCGGCTAGCAAGACCCGGAATGCCGGTCCAGAACCGGCGTCTGGGGCGCGAGAAAGCTGGGATGCCATAGCGAAAACTCGAAGGATCAACGTAAGGCGGTACGGATGTGACCGTGCTTAGAAGCAGTATAGCCGTTGAAGCCCGGGCGACCTAGAATCTCCTGAAAACCGGCAGGAAGGGGAAATCGGGGTTTGGGTCTCAGGCAGGGGCGTGGTCAGTGGAGCAGACTTGGATTAGTAGCTATCCTTGGCGCAACGGAATCCAGTTCCGGAAGGGCGGCTGTCCATCGTCCCCCAGTCACGATCGGAGGTGCGCAGGCTGATCGCCGGTTTGAGCCAGGATCCGCCGCGCATGGCTTTAATGGCACCTCGCTCAGGACCCTGGGGGTTCGTAAGCGGTGCCGAGCGGTAATGGTTGGGGTTGTACCAGTCCTGCACCCATTCGGCGGCATTGCCGGCCATATCCAGCGCCCCATACGGGCTGGCGCCGGCGGGAAAACTGCCGACCGCTATCGTGAGGATTTCCCCCCTCAGGCCCCTCGCTTTGGAGAGTTCCGCGCCCAGGCCTTTGAGCCAAAAGGCTTCCCACTCCGTACTATCCGCAAACTCCACGGTTTTCCCGGCCCAGTAGCTCGCACTGTTTCCCTTATCGGTACTCCATTCGCTGCCCCAGGGGTAGGTGCGTCCGTCGGTCCCCCGGGCGGCCTTTTCCCATTCCGCTTCAGTCGGCAACCGTTTGTTCGCCCAGCGGCAGAATGCGACGGCATCCAACCAGCTCACGTTCACGACCGGATGTTGCTCAATGCCGGGCAATGGACGGTTCTGCTCCCAGAGGGTCAGGCGACCGGCAGCATTGGCAGGGGCCTGATAGTTCGTGGCCTCAACGAATTGCAGGTAGGCGGCGTTGGTGACTTCGTACCGATCGATCCAGAAGGCGCCCAGATAGACCAGACGCATCGGCTGCTCATCCGGGAGGCCGCCCTGGTCTGCGGAAGCTCCCATCGTGAATTCACCGGCTGGAACCAGCACCATGTCGTCCAATATAGGTGTTGCTCCGGCCGCCTGATGCAGACCAAGGATAATGAGAGCCCACAGCGGCAGCCACCGTGGAATAGCCTTCAACCTTCTCATGGCTTCGTCAGCTTGCAGGCCTTGGCGATGCCGTCGCGGTATGCCATCCACAACGTCAGTCCTTGCCTGACGCAGGCCAACACCGCGTTCTGCTGGCTCCTGCGTCCGGCATAGTTGACGACCATGGTGTATGCGTCCTGTCGATGCCCTGCCTCTACCTTCTGGTGCGCGCGTATGAGATCCATATGTTGTCGCTCGATTTTGTGGTGCCGAATCAGAGGATGCGCGTCGATATAGGCCTCGATTTCCGCCTCGGTTTTTGGTTTGGAGGGTTCCAGAATTTCCTGGCGGTCTTTGATGCTGCCCTCCACGAACACCGCGAGGGCGGCGGCGCCGACGACCCAGTCGCGGCTGGCCGTCACTTTTTCCAACCAGCGTCGATAGCGGAGGCTGGCGGGAAGCAGCGTCGCTCGTAGGAAGACCCGGCTGTCGAATCCCAACCCGCGCATCATTTCATTAAAGAGCTCGGGATGAGATCGTCCAAACGACAGGCCGCCGGTATCCTCTTCATAAATATTCTCGGCCAACATCCGCCGGACGTCAGGAGGCGGGTTTTGCCCATGCACTCGAGCTAGCAGGACGGGAAAGTCCCGCACGTAGACCAGGTACTCCTGTTGGTAGTGAAGCTTCAGCTGGGTCTTGGTGATCCCGGGTCCCATGATGATCGGCCAGGCCCAATGGTGTTTTCGATCCATGATGGACAGGAGCCGCTCGAGAAATTGCGTACGGGTCAATCTCTTCAGTGCCATGCCTTGCCTTCCTTCGTTCCTACTGGCTACAATCAGCCACCGGTCAGATGAAGCCTATCACCATTCAGGATTCCGACGAGATTCTTAACTTCCTTGCCGAGGTGGCCCTGCATGGAAAAGGGTTCACCACGGACTGTTTGCTGGATTATGTGCTGGAAGAAGGGTTTACGGAGCCGATTTACCTCAATGCCTCCGGCGAAGACCCGGACGCGTTCTACAAGAATCAACCGCAAGCCTGGGCCATTTACCAAGTCCGTGAATGGAAACGTGTTCTGACCGTGTCCGGCGGGCCAGGGAAAGAACGGCGCGTTCAGATTACCGAGACCCCGTAAGTTGTCCGTTGTCCCCCTGCGGCAACGACATCGACGCCGATCTCCGCGCAGGTATCGCTCCATATTCAAGGCCAGCTTCTGCTTCCGGACCCTGTGCGCTCTTCCGTGAGTGTATTGACCATCCGAAGGAATTGCAACGAATCACGTGCTGTCCGCAGCCGGAGGGGCCGGTTCCAGGCTATTCCGGTTTGGTGAATGTGCGACGGTGCCTGGCGGGAGGGGTATTGTGACGGTAGGGGATCATTCTGAACATCTTCAGGCTCCGGTGAGCCTCTGCGAACCGGCAGATGTCGGGGAACTGGCGCTGATCCGGAGCCTGCTCGACGGCAACGGTATTCCTTATGCCGTTCAGCACGAACACATCAGCGCGCTTTATCCGGGGGTGGCGCTCTTGGGGAGCCGCGTCATGGTTGCGGAACGCGACAGGCAACGGGCGGAGATTCTCTTGAGCCGACTGGCGCTGCACGTTCGTGAGGCAACCAGCGAGGCTGATTGAGACGAAGATTTGAGGGGAGACTGGCCGGAGGCGTCAATAGGTAACGATTACGGGTGGCCCTTGGGTTTGACCGGTTCCGGGGTGGTCGGCAGCGGCAGGCGTACGTCGGACCCTGAAAAATGGCCGCCGATCAATTTGCCTTCCTCAAAGTAGAGATACCGGTGTTTGACGACCGCCGGGCTTTCCCAATCTTCAAAGATCCATTCCTCGCGCCGTAGCCCATCGCTGGTATGGGTCACGTTCATCGTGTTCGGCGACCCCCACGAATCCAGGACTTGCTTGCGATCCATGCCCACCATTACCCGGTGGCTTTCAATGTGTTTGGAGAAATCCGGGTCCAACCAGCCTGGCACGAACCGAAACGCGATCAGCGCGACCACGAACAGCGCCAGGAACGAATTGATAATGATCCTGACCGGCCGCTGGCGGATAAACGGTGTGGGCTCCGTGGTCGGGGGAAGGGAGGAAACCGGGTCTGCCGAGGTCATCTGATCGGTCACAAATATCCTTCCGTCAACAAGTGTGCGCGTGCAAGGTACCTGCTGCATGCTAAACAATAGGTTTTCGGTCCGTCAAGGGAGGAGAAAACCTTCCAGGGACGCGGTGTTGTCGCCGTCCTTCCTGTTTCGACCTGCTATGCTTAATGGAGTACCGTGGGAGGGCGGGAAGATGGGACGGAGGGATTGGAGACGGAATCAGGCCTGGATGTGGGTTTGGATAAGTGCGCTGGGATTCTGTTTCCCGGGGTATGGCGGATTCGAGGCCCAGGCAGGGCCTCTCTATGTCTATACGGATGCTCAGGGCCAAGCCGTCTTGACCGACAATCTCGACCAGGTACCGGCCGCTTATCGGGGCCGGGTGCGAACCATGACCGGTACGGACTCGCCTGCTCCCGCTCCTATACCCACACCGGCCCTCACCGGGAATAAGACATCGACTTCCTCGGGTGTGATCGGAGATATCCTCAGTGCCGTTGCAGCAAAAGTCGCTTCTCGAACAATCAAAGGGCTGACGGCCTATCAAACCGCCGTCGTGATTGTGGCAGGGATGGCTTCCCTGACCCTGCTGTTGTTCATTTTTTTGAGCGCCAATCCCGCCATCAGGATTCTCTGCAAGGTGCTGCTGGTGGTGGTGGGAGTCTCTGCCCTCTACCAGGTCGTCGCGATCGAGGCTCCTTCTCTGGAGGCGCTTGCGGGACCTTCTCAACAGGGAACCAGTCAGCCGGTAGACAATATGTTGGGGCGGATGCGGAGTCAGACTGAGCAGAGTTACCGCGCACAAGACGAACGCACGACCCGCCAGTTGGAACCAGCCGGACAACCAACTCCTTGAGCCTCACTAATCCGCGTACGTGGGCACTGGAATCTTTTTCATGGCGGGCTTAGGCGGCGGCTGCTGAGCGAAGGCTGTGGAATAGGGATTGAGGACGGGTTCATGCGTGTTGCGCTGGCGCAGTTTGACCAGCGGCAGGCTTTGGGTACTGATTTCCAGGCGGTCGATCGGCGCTTTCGGCGTCAGCGGATCAGGTAGACCCTGCAGGGCGAACATCTGGAAGGCGAGCGACCAGTCAAGTGCATCCTTTCCTTTTTCCCGTACGATGAAGCGCGCATCCGCCGACGGGCTCCCCGAAAAAAACAACAACATGATATTGGAGCGGAAGACCGGGGCCGAGGCGTCCTCCGGTGGTTTGAATTCCGGGACGAGTTGAGGAATTCTGCTCAAGGCCACGGGCGGAGAGAACTCGATATCGACGAGACGGACAAACAGCGGCCGCTGTTCGTTCTGATCGTTGGGATCGAAGGTAAAGCTGAAGGAATACCGGACTTCGACGCCGTCACGTTTGAAGGTGTACACATCCTCTCCGTTTTCGGGAGAGACGACCTTCTTAAAGTATTGCTCCCAGTCGCTGATGGGGTAATAGGTGAAGACGCGCAAGGCCGATTTGCGGTCCCGCACGGCCTGGGGTAGACCGAGTTTGTCGTGTAGTTCGGTTTGAGTCAGCCCGAGATACCCATCCTCAAAATAGGACCCCGCCCACAGGGAAGGGCATTCCGGTCCGATGAGGCTGATGCAGAGGAGACAACACAAAATGAGGCGGGTCACTGTCTGATGCGCCATACAATCGACTCAGGCTCGGCCCAGACACTGCTTGGCATCGTATCGGCCGGGGTAGTCAATGTCAAGGCGGAGAGTCCGTCATGGCTTGCTGAAAAAAGTCCGTTCCCGATATGATGCCCGCTCGATCGCACCCATCGCCGCAGTCGCCGCATATCTGAAGCTCGGTGACAGAAAGACATAGGTAGTCATGCCGGTACACGACATTCAAGACCTGCTCCGTGAACGGATCCTGATCCTCGATGGCGCCATGGGGACTATGATCCAACGCCACAAGCTGGACGAAGCCGCGTTTCGCGGGGAACGCTTCAAGGAGTGGAAGAAAGACCTCAAGGGACACAACGATCTCTTAAACGTCACACAACCGCACGTCATTGAGGGAATTCACCGGCAGTACCTCGAAGCCGGGGCGGACATTGTCGAAACCAACACGTTTAATTCTCAATCGGTGTCACTGGCCGACTACGGCATGGATGATCTTGGCTATGAGCTGTCCAAAGCCGGAGCGGAATGTGCCAAGCGGGCGGTCGCTCAGGTCGTGGCGGCTCAGCCTGCGCGGCGCTGTTTCGTGGCCGGTGCGATCGGGCCGACTACGAAGACCTCATCGGTTTCGACAGACTCCAATGATGCCGCAGCACGCGGGACCACCTATCCGGAATTAGTGCAAGCCTATGGCGAGCAGGTACGCGGTCTGCTGGACGGTGGCGTCGACCTGCTGCTTGTCGAAACGATCTTTGACACGCTGAATGCGAAGGCGGCCTTTTTTGCCATACAGCAACTGTTCGCAGAAGGCGCCCGGCAGGTGCCGATCATGGCGTCTGTGACGTTCATTCAGGCCGGCAGTAATCGCGGCTTCTCTGGGCAAACGGTCGAAGGATTCTGGAATTCCATCTCTCATGTGCCATTGCTCAGTGTCGGCATGAACTGCGCGCTGGGGCCGAAGGAAATGCGGCCGTTGATCGAGGAGCTGTCGCAGCTCGCGCCGATTTTTGTCAGCAGCCATCCCAATGCCGGCTTGCCCAATCCTTTGTTGCCTACGGGCTTTCCGGAAACTCCGGAGTCGCTGGCTCCTCAGTTGCGTGAATGGGCGCAAAACGGATGGCTCAATATTGTCGGCGGCTGTTGCGGAACCACGCCTGACCACATTCAGCACATTGCGGAAGCGGTGCGCGGGCTGTCGCCTCGTCGGCCCGGCAAGGTCGAGCCGTATTTGCGGCTCAGCGGCCTCGAAGCGTTGACCGTGCGGCCGGAATCGAACTTCGTGAACGTCGGCGAGCGGACCAACATCACCGGCTCACCGGCCTTTTCCAAACTGATCCTGGCCGGGGATTACGACAAGGCCTTGACGGTGGCGCGCCAGCAGGTCGAGGGCGGGGCGCAGATCATCGATATCAACATGGACGAGGGGTTGCTGGATTCGAAGGCAGCGATGCAGAAGTTCCTGCGTCTGCTGGCCGCCGAGTCGGATATCGCGCGTGTGCCGATCATGGTGGATAGCTCCAAGTGGGAGGTCATTGAAGAGGGCCTCCGCAACATGCAGGGGAAGGGCATCGTCAATTCCATTAGCTTGAAAGAAGGCGAGGCGAAGTTTTTAGAGCAGGCGCGGCTCATCCGGCGGTATGGCGCAGCGGTCGTCGTCATGGCATTCGACGAGCGCGGTCAAGCCGACTCGGTCGCGCGGCGCATTGAGATTTGCGAGCGCTCCTATCGTCTGTTGACGGAACAGGTCGGAGTTCCCCCGCAGGATATTATTTTCGATCCGAATATCCTCACCGTGGCAACCGGCCTGGAAGAACATAACAATTACGCCGTCGATTTCATCGAAGCCACGCGCTGGATCAAGGCGCATCTCCCGCTGGCCAAGGTCAGCGGCGGCGTCAGCAATATCTCCTTTTCATTCCGCGGCAACAACGTCGTACGCGAGGCGATGCATGCCGCGTTTCTCTACCACGCCATTCAAGCCGGCTTGGATATGGGCATCGTTAATGCCGGGCAGCTGGCCGTGTATGAAGAAATTCCCAAGGATCTGCTCACGCTGGTAGAGGACGTGCTGTTGAATCGCCGCTCCGATGCGACCGAACGGTTGGTGACGTTTGCCGAAACGGTCAAGCAGAAGGGCAAAGCGGCGGTGAAAGACGATGAGTGGCGCCAGCGTCCAGTGGAAGAGCGCTTGGCCCATGCGTTGGTGAAGGGACTGACGGATTATATCGATCAGGATGTCGAAGAGGCGCGGCAGAAATCCGCCCGGCCGCTCGACGTCATCGAGGGTCCCTTGATGGCCGGCATGAATATCGTCGGTGATCTGTTCGGTTCGGGAAAAATGTTTCTGCCGCAGGTGGTGAAGAGCGCCCGGGTCATGAAGAAGGCCGTGGCCTATCTCATGCCGTTCATGGAGGCCGAAAAACAACGACTGGGTACCTCCCGTGCCAACGGCAAGGTGTTGCTCGCGACCGTCAAGGGCGATGTGCACGATATCGGCAAGAACATTGTCGGGGTGGTGTTGGGCTGCAACAACTACGAGGTGATCGACCTTGGCGTGATGGTCTCCTGCGAAAAGATCCTGGCGACGGCTCGTGAACAGCAGGTGGACATGGTGGGCCTGAGTGGATTGATCACGCCATCATTGGATGAAATGGTGCATGTGGCCAAGGAGATGACGCGGCAGGGGTTTACGGTGCCGCTCCTCATCGGCGGTGCCACGACCAGCAAGGCGCATACCGCCGTGAAAATTGCGCCGTCGTACAGGAATACGACGGTGCATGTGCTGGATGCCTCGCGCGCCGTCGGGGTGGTCGGAAGCCTGATCAACAAGCAGCAGGAGCAGGAATTTTCTGCCTCCATTCGGGCGGATTACGATCGCATCCGCCAGGCGCATCAGGATCGAGGCAGCAAGTCTCTCCGCACCCTGGAGTCCGCGCGGACACATCGGATGCCGACCGAGTGGGCTTCAGCCGACATACCCACGCCCTCGTTCACCGGACCGCGTCGGATCGATCGCATGCCGTTGCGCGAGTTGGTGCCCTTCATCGACTGGACGCCGTTCTTTCACACCTGGGAATTGCGCGGCCGGTATCCCGATATTCTCAACGATGCCACCGTCGGCCCGAAGGCCATGGAACTGCTGGCCGATGCCCAGGCGTTGCTGGAGGAGATTATCCGCGGCGAATTGCTGACAGCGCGTGGCGTCTACGGATTCTTCCGGGCCAATAGCGTCGGCGACGATATTGAATTGTATCGCAATGGCGATCGCCGGGATGTCCTCACCACCTTCCATACGCTCCGGCAACAAATGGAAAAACCGGCCGATCAGTTCAACCTGGCGTTGGCCGACTACGTTGCTCCCAAGGGTTCCGGCCGCGGCGACTATGTCGGGGCTTTTGTGGTGACCGCGGGTATCGGAGTGGAAGCGCTGTGTGCCAAATATGAGAAAGACCACGATGATTACAACTCCATCATGGTCAAGGCGCTGGCAGATCGATTGGCGGAAGCGTTCGCCGAATGGCTGCATAAGCGGGTTCGCCTCGAATGGGGGTATGGGAAAACCGAGACCCTCACCAACGAGGATATGATTCGCGAGCGGTATCGCGGCATTCGTCCGGCGCCGGGATATCCTGCTTGTCCCGATCATACGGAAAAGCGACTCCTGTTCGATCTGCTGCAGGCGGAATCGCAATCAGGTGTGACGTTGACCGAATCCTATGCCATGTTGCCGGCGGCAGCCGTCAGCGGCCTCTACTTTGCGCATCCGGAAGCGAAGTATTTTGCCGTGGGGAAAATCAACCGCGATCAGGTGGAAGACTATGCGGCACGCAAGAAGCTTCCTGTGGGCGAGGTGGAGCGGTGGTTGGCGCCGAATTTGAACTACGACGCGTAGTCACGAAGTACTGGCGGCGGATAGCACATCCAGCCTATGGCGGACAGCGGCTCGAGCAAGGCTCCGGCCGCCGTGCCATCAGCCATACGCGCTCAGCTTCCAATCAATTTTTGACGGCTTCGAGTGGCGCGGGCAAGGCAGAGGAGGCGGGTACGCCGGTTGAGAGGGTGGCAAGCGCAGCCTTGATCGAACGATACCGTTCTTCTGCCCAGGTATTGAACTCGTCTGAATTTTCAAACACCAGCTCCCAGGCCTTGGCGGCATCCAACAGCAGCAGATGATGCGGCTGATTGGGCCCCGGGAAATAGACCACCAGCACGGCCGATTTTCCGGTGAGGCTGACGTCCGTGAACACGTGGATCATGGCCCCCGCCGGAAGCGGCAGATCACGAGTGGCTGCCGCGACGAGCGGCTGGTACAACCGCTGGAGCAAGTGCGTCGTATCCTCATACGGGCAGCTGGTGCGCAAGAGCCTCGGGTTGGGTTTGTCTCCGAACAGATTGTCGGTCAGGTATGTCGCAGCTTCCCACGTCGGCATCAGGCCGGACGAGGCCAGGTTCTCGCACAAATAGGCGATCCAGTTTCGTGACCTGCGGGTCATACGGCCTCCCCTTGATCATGAGTGATGGCACGATGCCGAGAGGACGACAGCCAGGACGGGTTCGCAAACTGATCGAAGATCCGTTTGATGTCGGCCATGGAATCAAAGAAGATATCGAGCAGGTCGGGATCGAAATGTTTGCCCCGTTCCTTCAGCATCAGCTCCTTCGCGTGGTCGAAATCATATGCCGGCTTGTATACCCGCTGAGTCGTGAGGGCGTCGAAGTTATCCGCGATCGCCGTGATCCTGCCCTCCAGTGGAATTTCGTCACCCTTGATCCCGCGCGGATAACCCGTGCCGTCGTATCGCTCATGATGGGTCCACGCGATGAGCGCGGCGACTTTCAGCAGGTCTGAGTCGGAGCCGGCCAGAATCCGATACCCGATTTCCGTATGTTGCGTGATGACCTTAAATTCTTCGGGGGTGAATTTGCCGGGCTTGAGCAGCACATGGTCCGGGGTGCCGATCTTGCCGATATCGTGCATGGGGCTGGCGGTGCGAATGAGATCGCATCGGTCGGGCGATAATCCGTATCGGCGCGCCAGTAGCTCGCAGTAATGGCTCATCCGTTGGATGTGCTGCGCGGTCGAGCTGTCGCGATATTCAGCGGCGATGGCCAGTCGTTGAATGGTCTCCTCACGGGAAAGCCGCAGTTCTTTCTCGCTCCGTTCCAGCCATTCCAGAGCTTGCTGCAGGGCAATCGTCCTGGTGCGGACCACCTCTTCGAGATTCTCCCGATGCATGGCATTTTCGATTTCCAGCTTGCGCCGGCGCAACGCATTGGCCACGTTGATTAAGACTTCGTTCGCCTCGAACGGCTTGATGATGTACCCGAAGGCGCCCATATCCAGCGCGGCGTTGGCTAGGACGGGACTATCGAGCCCCGTGATCATGATGACGGCGGTGTTGGGATATTGGGTCAAAATGTGACGAACGAGATCCATACCCGATTCGCCGGGCATGTTTACATCGCACAACACCATCGCGTAGTACCCGCTCTCCATTCGTTGACGGGCTTCCCGAGACTCGCCGGCCAGGGTGACTTTGTAGCCATGTGGCTCGAGCAGGTACCCTAACAGGCGGCGAATAGGTTCTTCGTCGTCCACGATCAGGATATTGCGGTTTTCGAGAATGGATTGCTGGGTGGTGACTTCACTGACGCTCGGGATGCTCATACGGCTCGCTCGCGGGTTAAGTTCAAGGTGATGTGATGCTGAATCAGGGATAGAATCAGTATCGGTTCTTAGCAGCTCAGTCTGAAGCGATGGCGGCTGATTCCTGAGTTTTGCACCTTCTGTGCCAATACCACCCTCATGCCCTCGGCCCCTGTCCAGCCTGATGAATGCCCAACAATGCGCTGGACTGATTCAGATCCGGACAGAATCTTCGTCGGCGCTGATCGCTTGGCCGTCAAGTCTGACGCCGGTCAGGCTGCTGACATTGGACCTGTGTCGTGTTCGGACATTAAGTTAGCTCGTGTGCTGAATTATACAGGGGCACTTGCTGAACGCCAGTTGAAACGCAGTTTGAGAATCTCGGCTCCATTCGATCGCCAGGATTTGCTCTTTAAGGGGCCGTTCACTATAATCCGCTCCCTTAGATTGTTGTGCAGGAAGGAGCGCGACTGAATGACGAGCGGGGCAGGGTTGGGGCGAATTGATGGGCGGCGACGGGATCAAATCCGCCCCGTCAAAGTGACGCGCAATTTTACGAAACATGCCGAAGGTTCCGTCCTGATCGAAATGGGCGACACGAAGGTGATTTGCACCGCGTCGGTCGAAGAAAAAGTGCCGCCCTTTCTCAAAGGTAAGGGAACCGGGTGGGTCACGGCTGAATATGCCATGTTGCCACGGGCGACACACGATCGTTCGCCGCGGGAATCGGTCAAAGGGAAACAGGGCGGCCGCACGCTGGAAATTCAGCGCCTGGTCGGAAGGGCTCTCCGCGCCGTCATCGATACCGGCCGGTTGGGCGAACGGACCATCTGGATCGATTGCGATGTCATTCAAGCGGACGGCGGAACTCGCACGGCCTCCATCACCGGCGCCTTCATCGCCCTGGCTGATGCCATTACCGTCTTGAAAAAAAAAGAGCTGCTCAAGGTCAACCCGTTGACCGACTATCTGGCGGCCATCAGCATCGGAAAAGTGGGCGGGCAGGTGATGGTGGACTTGGCGTACGAAGAAGACTCACATGCCGAAGTCGATTTGAATCTCGTGATGACCGGGGCCGGCCAATACGTCGAAGTGCAGGGGACGGCCGAACGCACGCCCTTCAACAAAAAAGACATGGATGAGTTTCTCGATCTCGGATGGGGCGCCATCCGCGAGTTGGTGGATGTGCAGAAGTCGCTGATCGGCTCGTTGAGCTAACCATGCAGATTGTGCTGGCCACCAGGAATCAGCATAAAAAACAGGAACTGGTTGCGCTGTTGAGCGGGCTGGACATCACGATTCGGACCCTCGATGATTTTCCCGAGGCCCCGGAAGTGGTGGAAGATGGTGAGACCTGCGAAGCCAATGCGATGAAGAAAGCCGTGGAGATCGCCCGCTACACGGGATTACCGGCGGTGGCAGACGATACCGGCTTGGAAGTCGATGCGCTGGGCGGTCGACCGGGAGCGTTTGCCGCACGATACGCAGGGGAACAGGCGACCTACGAAGACAATTGCCGGAAGTTATTACAGGAGCTCAGCGGCATCCCCCCTGCGCAACGGGGGGCTCGGTTTGTGACCGTGGCCGCCATCGCGTTTCCTGGCGGCAAGACCCTGTCGGCTAGAGGCGTATTAGAAGGGGCCATTGCCGAGTCGATTGTGGGATCCAACGGGTTCGGATATGATCCGGTCTTTATTCTGCCGGAGTATCGTCAGACCTTGGGGCAATTGCCGCCGGAAGTAAAGAATCGAATTAGCCATCGGGCACGCGCCTTCGCGCAAGCGAGGACGTTGCTGCAACAAGCGATGGCGGAACATGCAGTCGGGGCGTAGCGCAGCTCGGTAGCGCGCCTGGTTTGGGACCAGGATGTCGGAGGTTCAAATCCTCTCGCCCCGACCAAACCCCTTCTTTCCAATCGGATCCTGGCCTTCTCTCAGCTTACGAACTTCATCAGCCTACGGTTGCCACCATCCGAATACGCGCCTGCCAGCCTTCGTCCTTAGCCAGCAAGCACTGACCGATGCCGCGGCTGAAGCGTCATGCGGATGCCGTTCTTCGGCCGCAACGTCACCATGACTTCAGGCTCGACGGTGTCCTGCGCGAGTTGCGGATCATAGCGTTGGCCGATGAGGGCCAGAAGCAAGGGGCCTTCCACTGTGGCGAAGTGCGTTCCGACGCACGCTCGGGGTCCCATGCCGAACGGAAGGTAGGCGCAGCGGACAGGCGGCCGTTCCCCGTCCAGCCAGCGTTCCGGCAGGAACGTGTCGGGGTCTGACCAAAATTCAGGGTGCCGGTGGAGGTTGTACAAGCCGACGAGGACGATGGCGTTGGCCGGGAGGGTGATGCCGCAGAGCGTCGTCGGCGACAGGGTTTTTCTTTGGATGGCCGGCACCGGGGGATAGAGGCGGAGCGATTCATCGAAGATGGCGCGCGTGTAGGGCAGGTGGTGCAGATCGTCCGCCGTGGGGGGCCGGCCGTGGAGAACCCCGTCCACCTCCCTGTGGAAACGCGTCTTCACTTCGGGATGGGTGGCGAGCAAATACCATGTCCAGGAGAGCGCATTGGCAGTGGTTTCATGGCCTGCCGCAAAGATCGTCAGGGCTTCATCCCGGAGCTCCTGATCGCTCAATCCCATGCCGGTCTCCTCATCCCGTGCTTGGAGCAGTAGATTGAGGAGGTCGTCATATTGCGCGCCGCTCTGCCGACGGGCCGCGACTAATTCGTAGATCAGCGTATCCATGAATTGCAGGGCGCGACCGAATTCCCGATTGCGAGCGGTCGGGACCCAGGCCGGCAGGTGCAGGGGGTTATGAAATGAGTCGAAGGCATATTTCAGACTCACGCGCAGTGAATGGCTGATCTGGTCCATATGCTGCGCCACGCTGGTGTGAAACATCGTTTGGGAGATGACTTCCAGCGTCAATTGCATCATTTCCGCAGCGATGTCCACGGGTCGTTCACCATGAGCCGCCCAACCGGCGAGCCGTTGTGCTCCTACCTCCACCATTCGATCGGCCATCGCGGCCATGCGAGAGCGATGGAACACCGGCTGGATGATGCGCCGGTGCCGCTTCCACACCTCGCCGGAACTGGTGACCAACCCGTTGCCCAGCACGAGCGCGAGCCCGGTAGGACGCTGCTGCTCGTACACCTTGCCAAAACGCTCGGCTTGCGACAGCAGCACATTCTCAGCCAGGGCCGGATGGCTGAACAGATGGACGGTCTTGGGACCCAGACGAAAACGCAGGGCATCGCCATACTGACGCCACCATTCCGACATCGCGCGCAACGGGCGATGCTTGAACGAGCGGAGGTGGCCAAGCCAGGGCAGGCCCCCGGGCACATCAGTGAGCGTGAACGATGAGCTCAATGCGACATCTTGCATGGGTGAGAGACGGCGCCGGTTAGGGGAGAGAGGGACGAAGAATCCTGCGCCTAGTTTTCCTTCACGCGGGGTCAGTGTTTATTGCAGTCACGCACACACAGGGCAACACATCAGCCATAGTACAAACTTCGTATAGAGAATGATAGGGCCGATGAGACCTGGACGACGGGAAAGTGGTCTTCGATCATCGCCGCTTCATGATCGTTATGCGTCGGACGACACCTCGTAACTCAGGAAGCCACGATTGATGTCGCTTATGGTACGACCGTTTCGACGAAAGACGCCCACGCCTTCGCGGTCGCCGGGGAGATTTGTGTTCCCTTCGATCGTGATCAACCGATCGTCGCGAAAGTCTTCCACGAGACCCATATGTCCGTGGCCTCCGCCGGTGCTGATCACAAAGACCAGTCCTGGTTTCAAAAGCGAGAGATCTTCCAGGATCTGCCCTGCCAGCAAACGGGTGATACCGGCCTTTCCGGCTTTGTTCCAATGATCCAACACGCCTGCCGTGCGAATGGCGGGATTGGCGGTTCCCAGCCGAGTTGCCGCCTGATTAAACGACCAATAAACGAATGCCGCGCACCAGGCGTAGCTCCCCGCCGAAGGATCGAGTCCCGCCGCCCTGAGATATTCATCCACTTTGGGCCCGCGGTTTGAACCGGGCGGGTCTTCCATCACCCCGACCTGTGACGAGGCGGCGCTGAGGGTGGCTTTCATCAACGCGGAGATCGGCCTGGTGGCGATCGAAGGCACCCGATGCGCTCCGAAGAGGGCGGCCCAGGTCAGTGGCCCGACCACGCCGTCGATTCTAAGCGATTGTCCCTGCCCATCGACTGAGCGCGCTTGCAGCAGCCGCACGGCTTCCTGCGTCCGGCGGTCAAAGAGGCTGCTTACGGGGATCGGCCCGCATCCGACCTGGTTTAATCGCTGTTGGACAGCTCGAATCGTCGATGGGGCGATAACTCCGGCTTTGAGGGCATACCCTGGATAGTCGAGCACAGAGTCCTTGGCTCGGGTTCGTCGAGTCGGGGAAACGGAACGCGTGTGTGGCGACATGGTGATCTCCTGGATGAAGGTCGAATGAGCGGCTGATCATGTCCACCAGTGTGAAGGTGGGACGATCATCTCCTGCGGGCTGGCATTATAGGGCACTTAGGGCGGTTTGGTGCGAATCCGACCGGATCCTCGGGCTGAAAATTGAATGGCCTCACTCGTGATACGGCGAGGGGTACTATCGTTTCACAACGGGCGGGCGGACAGAAGAGATGTACTCGGGGGAGGGGATTGGCCCCTTCTCGATGAGCACCGAACCATGAGTCCTGCGGCGACGGTTACGGTTCGCGTAAATACTGCCGCACTCGTTCCACAATGGCACGATCGTGGTCGACCATTTGCAAATCGTGCGTTTCGTCCGGGAGAAACCAGCCCATAGCCTGCCCCTCGCCTAATTCAAGCGGTTGGTCCTCGTATCGTTCAACGAAGACATATTTCGTATTCTCGTCCTCGCCCTCTCTAAACATTTGTGTCGTGAGAAGATACGGGTCTTGTACGTGATACGACAATTCTTCTATCACCTCGCGCTTGAGTGCGTCCGAGGGATGTTCTCCTGGCTCTATCCCGCCTCCAAAGAATGCCCAGTAATTCGGTAAACGAGGGGCGTCGGGGGTGCGGTGCTGGAGGAGGAGACGCCCCGACGAGGTATACAGAATGAAGAGAGCCACATTGCGCACGGCCATGCTGCACCATAGCTCATACGTCACGGTCAGGTGAAGCACATCTGCTATTCCTGTCGATTCACAGGCGCTTCCCTCAATTCGTGTGTTGCCCGCGCCACCTTGAGTCCCGCCGGACTGTTCTGAAAGCCTGGCCGCGCCCGTCGCCAGGCTCTAGGCGATTTGCCAGCTCCCGCTCGAGGGAACTGGCGGTATACACAGTGGTGAGACCACCATTGTGAGGAGGACGAGCATGAGCACCACGGCGGCCGTCAGACAGCAAGGACAGATCTGTGCCCATTACGGATGTGGATGCCGGGTGACGGACGAGACTTATTGCAGTCCTGAGTGTGAATCGGTGGCGAGCGGGCAGACCGGTTCGGCCATCTGCCCCTGCACCCATCCAAACTGCAAAAGCCCGCATTAGTAGCGTGCAGACGCATCCGTGCTCCGGGGACGGATTGCCCGGCTTGCGTGTGAATGCCATTGGCAACACAGACGATTGCGGGTTCAAAGTTGGAGACCGTCTCGAAATCCCAGTCTCCGACACTGAGACTGCGACTACGATTCAATAAGTGAGCAAAACCATTCACTGGGCAAGGTCATAACGAGGCGGAATGCATGCCTCTGTGATCGCTGGATGCTGACCAGCCGGCCCTCTCAACGACATGACGCATCATCGTTGAGAGGGCGCCACTCACAAGGACCGGCCCTTTCTAGAATCTGCACGCAGCGCGGTGAGGGTGTGATTCTTCGACTATTCCTACTCCTGCCGATGCCAGGCACCTTCGACGCACGATGCCAAATAGATTTTCTCGTGAGGTCCACCCACTCGCGGTCTTGCCGTTCAGCAGGGCTTCACGTATAAAGACCGACCACTTCAGCAGCCTGGTCGGTAAAGCCAGACCGCGCTGTTGGAGGAAGAGTACAGTCTATGTGACTCGGCATGGTCTCTTCTGCCGCCCAGAGAAGGGCGGCACGCCAGTGGCGACAGCGAGAAACGCGAATGAGCCATGAAACTTGACTCAGGCCGCCTCGACAATAGATAGATAACTCACCGTTGACACGGTGATGACTCTTGATGAATCCTCATCATTACAGTAAGAATACAAATCATTGACGCAACGCGCCCGTAGCTCAGTCGGATAGAGCATCAGCCTTCTAAGCTGAGGGTCGCTGGTTCGATTCCAGCCGGGCGCGCCATTTCATACTTGACGGCATCTAAATTTTTTAAGTACCTGAAGGGCAACGATAGTTCATCGTTTTTAGCGGTTCGAAATCCCTCTTTTCGGTGGTAGGCCAATTTCTTGGCGAAGACCAGTCTGAGGACCATTCTCTTATCTTCCAGGCGGTCAGAACTCCAATAATGACAGGGGTTCGCCAAGAACGTCATTGCGGTTCGAAAACAATCCTCGAAGGGTTCGAGCGGACGCCCGCACTTGTCAATTTTTTCCCTGAGAATGATCTTTTCTCCCTCTAGCCTGGCTATCTCGGTCTCATATTTCTGGATAGCTGTCTGGTTGTCGGTTTCGACGAGTCGAGTAAGATATTTCTCCATTCGTTGTTCCAGCACGGGAAGCTGGGCTTTCATGGCCTGGGCCGCATCATTCGCCAGGCGATTCCGGTCTTCCCACAGCTCTTTAAACATGGCGCTGGCCATATAGAACAAATTCGGGGTTGGACGGAGCTGGGTCAGCAAGACTTTAAAATCACCCTCCAGGGTTTCTTTTCTGATGGATTTTCTATAGTCGGGACAGCCTTTCGTAGAGCATAGGTAGTACGGATACTTGGCATTCCGGCCAGAGGACCAGCACGCGGTCATGGGCTTGTCGCACCCCGAGCACGTTACAAACGAGCGCAAAGGAAAATCGTCATGAAGGTCCTTGCGGGCAGGAGCCTTGGCGTTGCCCTGCAAGCGGTCTTGTATGGCCTGATACGTCTCAAAACTGATTAAGGGCTCGTGTTTCGCAGGATGCAGATGCAGATTCCACTCCGGGATATTCATGTACCCGGCATATAAAACCTTGCCCAGCAGGTTGGTCACCTTCTGAAAATGGACCGTGCCATTCCTGTTTTTAGGAAAGTGCGGCGAGCTCTCCAGAAACAACCGTACTTCGTTTTGGGTTTCAAACCGTCCTGAAGCATAACCCTCCAGGGCTTCCCGCACGACCCCCGCCACCGGATCATCTACGACCATCATTTTCCCGCTATGTCCGGGGACATGAGCAAATTTATAGCCAACAGGTGGATTGAAGGCATAGTACCCGTTCATCACCCGCGCCTTCATCCGGTTTTTCGTCTGTTCAGCGTTCTTTTGCCGTTGATGCTGGGAAACACTCGCTAGGAGGTTCTCGACAAGCATGCTGTCGGAATCTTCGCCAAATTCAATGGAAGGGGAAGCAAGCTTTGCCCCGATGCCGCTAATCAAAGTTCGTAGCTGAATATGGGCCTCTAAGCCACGCGCGAGACGGCTAATATCGTCGATCAAGATCACATACGGGCTTCCCTTTTGCGCTTTAAGGAATTTCAGCATCTCCTGCATGCCGGGACGGTCGATCATGCCTCCCGAGGCCCCTTCATCCCGAAACACCCTGACGACTTCGTACCCTTTGTTCTGGGCGAGCTGACGGCACCTTGTCTCCTGGGAGCCAAGCCCATCGCCTTTTTTGACCTGTGCGGCGCTGGAAACACGTGCATAAATGACTGCTTTGGAGCCCTGCTGCGGTTCCCATTCATTGCGCGATCTGGAATCGTTTTTCATACGGGGCCTCAATATTTCACGGGTCCAGTTTGGGGAAATGCATTTCATCCGAAGGGTAGTTGTGTTTCGATTCTAGGAGGTCAATCGGGTCCTGTAAATCGTTAAATTGCAGGTCCCGGCGGCAGTGCTGATGGGGATGCCGACGGTAGGCTTGATCGACGAAACTCTCTAACACCATCCAGACATTGCGTATCAGCTCCGCTTGTTCCTCAGGAGACAGATCAAACCCGGCAACGTAATGTCTATATTTCTCAATGTCTAAAGGCATCGTGTTTCACCAAGCAGTGGCTAACCAACTGAGCGTGAAAAACCATCGAGTATGTCTTTATCAGAGTCCCGGCGTCCCGCTGGGAAATTGGGGTGAGCAGGGTCTGTTATGGCAGCCCTCATCTATCGAAACGAGGTGCATACGCCCGTAGGCAGTTTCTATTTACAGAATACAACCATGGATTTAAGGAAGGGTTAAGAATGGCAGATTTCTGCGGGTTTCCCGTGAATGTTGGAGGATTCTGGCAGATCAGTCCACTGGACTACGGATCAAGGATGATAGCGGACTACGCGTCACGTACCCCAGCCGGGAGGCTCATATCGTGCTTAATGAACAAAGCGGCACCTAAATTGGTGGTACTGAATCTGATGGCTTCATTGCGCGGAGCTTTATAGCTGTGTGAACAGGGCAAAAGGAGGAGTAGGTTAAAGCCGCAGCTAGAGTCCGAGAGTGCGCATGAATGTTCCTGATATGCGATCCTTTCCGGTGGTCGGGTCTGTTTTTATGCGCGTTGCCACTTGGCAGAACCCACTCCGCTTTGCAGAGGCGATTGAACGTCCATTTCTTGGTTTGAGCGAAATCTCGCATAAGACAGCTGGTGCGCCGGTCTCCGTTGCATGCTTATAGAGAAAAGTTGCCAAAGAGGATATTGACCCCCGAGCCACCTGACTCCGCATCCTAGCTGCTTGTGCAAGATAGACACATTCCTGTTCACATCCCCAACCATTGAAGTATGCTAGAAGCGTCTGATCGTTCTCTGTGAAGTAATTGAACGATTGCATCTCTGCGAAGGTATACGCCATTGAATATGCAACAATTTGTCCAGCGTTTTCGGCCACCCAGAAATGATCTGATCGCTTAATGCGTTCTCCATAATGTTCAACAGCAAGCGGATAGAGTAGAAAACCTTCCCTCTCTAATTGACGTTCGGTGACCCCCTCCTGCACTCTTGTTGTCTTTGCCCAACTCGTGGCGATTGTACAAATCGCCAAAGCATCATCTGTCTTGGCTTTTCTAATCTCAATGCTCACTTTACTTACTCTGGCGTTCCAAGAACTGCTGGTAAGGAAGGTTTCGTCATCGCGGGTATGTCAGCCTCAGAGAGATTGTCTAACATGGCAGTATTCCATACCTTGCCAAATTGCTCAGAGAGGAATTTCCCGGTAGGGGAGAAGGCGTCCAGCAGAAAAAATGGGCCATCACCTATGGCGCTTTCTCGCCAGAAAGCCCCAACATAAATCGCGTCATCTATTTGTGCATAGGGCAGTGGTATCCATCCAGTAGTCCATTTAAGCGTAACTGTACCCAGTTTCGTGTCAGATTGTTGTTCAGCTTCGATCTCCGCTGCAGCAGTACTTACGATCTCTTTTATGGTTTTCCGATTATCAGCAAGAATAGATTTAATATCGTCAGGTCGTTCTTCAAGAAGATCATTTTTTTGGTGAGACAAGGAAATGGCCCGTTGCTCCACAAATGCGCTCTTCGGATGAGAAAAGACAAAGTCCATGGTAACAGCGCGTTTTAATGCAGCGATTAACCGCGGCTTCCATCTAATAAGCTCGACAAATCCAGTTAAACAGACTCGAATATGAGCACAAGCGGGAGAATCGATCCTCGCAGTAATATCGCTGGCCGGCACATGTGGAAATGTCGCTAGAACGTCAGACACTTGGTGGTATACATCTCTTCTCAAAAACACATCAATGTTAAACCCACGGTCAATCGCTATCTCAATGGAATCCGCATTTCCTTCAGCCTCTTCGTACTGAGTTCCTAGGTAATAATTTCTCAGCGCTAGGCGTACCTGCTTGCTGCGCTTACGCATGGAGGAATCTTGAGGGTCCATATTCGTCATGCTCAATCTTTTACGAACCTCCAAGTCATTCAGTTCTTCACCTTTCACCCATGCATTCACGAGCACAATAAGAAAGCGACGGTTACCTTCACTATTTTTAAGACGGGAAACTTCGTCTTTTGTTATGCGGATACTCTCACCCTTTTTCTGACGGGCTTCTTCAGCCTTGTTAAAGGTTTTTGAGGCGCAAATCCTTCTACACTGCTCAATAACTTGCTGATTTATAGATGGATTTGGGGAAAGGAGTGCTCTCGTTGGCATGGGGTGGACTATTTATCAGAATGTGCAGCACATTTTCAATTCCTCATCACATATGAATGAATCGGGAGGCTTTGTCCTGCGTTTTTATTTAGGCGAATATCCGGCCCATGATTGCAGGACCTCCACCTTATTTATTTCATTTCGACAGACGGGGCTGCCGAGGAGTTTTTAAGTTCTTCGGCCTCAAACATTTCATCGCTTGTCCAAGTAACATCCTGCAGATCAACATTCTTGAACTGCACACGATCCACCTGAGAATCCACAAAGGCAGCTCCTCGAAGCAAGATGCCAACGACAGTGGCAGCACGAAGATCGCTATCAAACCAGGTGGACATTCTCATATCGGCTTCATCCAGCTGCGCCCAGCGACAATCACAGGATTCGAAGATTGCTCCGATCAGTGTGGCCTGACGCAAATCGACGCCCCGCAAATCAAGCGCAGCAAACCGCTCCTTTTTTTCGGCCACAAACCTTTTGCCAGCTCGCCCCTGAGATGCCAACCAGCACTGATGCTCACGCAAACGTCTGAGCAGGTCGAGATCTGGCTTGATCCATCCTATTTCGTAGTCTATTTCGCAATCCATTACATAATCCTTTCACAAATGCGTGTATTACATAAAAGAGAGCGTCGTGCAAGCGATAAACACAAGGGAATAACCGCAGCGTTCAAGGGGAGGTGCCTGGCATGCGATTAACACCTCAGGACAAGGTCATATTCGTTGCTACGCCGGAGCAGCTTCTTTGCAAGTCGTGTTACCGCCACCTATGGTCTACAGCGGCTCCACTCACAGCTTTGAGAGGCTGCCGTGGGATTATCAGCATAGAGGAGCTGTTCCGTGATCTCGATATTCTGGGAATAGAAATTCGCAATCCAAACGGAACTCTCTATGAGATTCCATTCATCTTCGATGTCTTTGGCGAAGACCTAGAATCGGGACGGCGTTGGATGACGAACTTCCGCAAGGCTGCTCCAAATGGCATAGAGCCAGACTCTCACTGTGACTGCATTCCAAAGCTCCAATGTATCGATCTGCTCCTCCAGTGCACGGTTGCGAAGTATCGCAGAGGTCCGGAAACGCCACGGTGCTCATTTACCCATGTGCCGTTAGGTTGGTGAGCGGCGTTCTAGTGAAGCTGCTCTTTCCCGAAACGGTTCGGCGGGTGGGTTATTGTCGAGGCGCGGATTGATGGACGCTTCATTTCTTTCAAGGAGGCCTTGATGAAATTGAATAAGCCAGACGAGCCAGCAAAGGATGACGATGAAACGAAGATGGCAGCATTGCGTGCGTCCGGCGAAAGATTTGGTCGGATGTTGGGCGTTGAGTCCGACCCGAAAGAAGCGATCAAGCTCGTTGAGGAGCATGCGGGACACGATTGGGACAGAACATTCGGGCCGGAAGTGGAGGTGCTCCAAAGGGAGCTCCCACTGAGAGACGAGCGGGCAGCAGCGACACTGGAGGAATTGCGTGCGCTTGAAGAGAAGCGACGTGCCACCAAACCGTACCTGATTGTGCCAGCAAGCAAAGGACCCGGCGACAGGCCATGCACTTCTTTTCGGCAGTGGACCATGCAGGATCAAGTCACATTCTTTGCCTCGCTGATCTTCATGGCGATTGTGCTCAGTGCGGGCGCGGGGAACGTTTACAGTGCCATTCAGGCTGAAGCGATTCCCGTTTTTTTAGAAAATCCCATTCTCGCGGTACTTCTCTCCTGTTTACTGCCCTCGGGTTCGGTCGCCTTGCATTCGTTCGCAGAATTCTTGGAGACCGACCGCAGGCGGCACCAGTACAACAAACTCATCGCGACACTCGCATTTGTATTCTTGACGATCTGGGCCTTTGCCTTTGGACTCAATTTTCAAATTGGCGATGACACGCTCTACGCCGCCCCAATCAATGGGCCAAGCGATAAGGCAGCCGTGGTGTTCACCATCGTGCAGCTCATGGCTGAGTTGTTTAGCGGAACCTCTCTGGCATTGATCGCGACGCACCTCCACCGCCGTTACACCAAAGATAGCACGATCCCCAATCCCGAAGCGGAAACGCTTGATCGCCAGATCGCTCAGGCCAAGGCTCGGTACGAGCCCGTGCAGGTCCGGCAACGAGCATGGGGGCGGCTAGCGCAGCTCAAGGCCATGCGTGCGCTCCATATCGCGGAAATGAAGGCGTGGTTCATCGCATTTCGTCGGCGCTGCGAAGAACTGAAGAAGATGATTTCTTAACAAGGAGGCCTCCAATGAAGAAAGCGGCAATCGTTCTTTCATTACTTCTCGTATTGCTCGGCATGGCACGTCATGCATCAGCCCGCGATATGGCCATTGGGTTTTCTCCGTATCTGGAAACCGGCATTGCTGAGGCTCAATTAAATGCTGTCCTGAAATTCCTGGCGGAGACCCTTGAGCCGGGGGATCGCTGCATTCTCTTCGATGCATATCACGTTCAAACTCTCGGAACCTTTGTCGTGCCTGACAAAGCTGTCTATCGCCAGCCCAAAGCCAAGATTCAGGCCAATCGGCAGGCCGTGGGGGCGATGGTCCAATTTGCACGAACCGCGAAAAGACCACACGGCGAAAGCGACCCTTCCGTTGTCGGAGCGATCCGCCTGCCGCAAGCCTTGCGGTTTATCGGACAGGATTATCCGGTTATCCAGGACGCTGATGTGATCCTGCTGGGGAGCCCCATCTACGATGACCCGAAAGAGAAGTTGTTTACCATGCGTCTGAACCATGTTCCGGGCGACGGGCATTTAACCAAGGCCCGCAGCGTCACGCCCTACGGGATCAAAGGGCAGGAATCTTTGTTGGCGAAACGCCGTGTGCATCTTGCGTTTCTGGACGACTGGAAGCAGGACGATCACCATGCGTACTTCGTCCAGCGTTTCTGGACGCTGTTCGTCGAAGGCCAGGGCGGACAGCTCTCAAGCTTTACACACGATCTGCCTACATTGTTCCATCGC
>WBZN01000080.1_pt2 | contig 151608 bp, 132 predicted proteins | sample 5204281 | NCBI WGS metagenome assembly WBZN01 (sample SAMN12344347, study PRJNA552823) | activated sludge metagenome | biome: Activated sludge suspended growth; feature: Nitrification reactor; material: Wastewater; isolation source: activated sludge from nitrification reactor of wastewater...
GCCACGGCATCTACACGATGCTGGGGATCACGCCCGGATCCGCGAAGGTGAAGCGTTGGCAGAACGGGCTCGAGGGTCGGGTCACGAAGGTGTTGACCCGAGCGACGAGCTAGCGCTCTGGGCGACCGGCCTCGACTCGCACCGCGGCATGCTCCTCGGCCTGGCCGCTGGCCCAACCCGAAGGTCAGCCGATCGGGCGTCCCTGGCGTAGCGGTCTTCTACCGGGCCTTCTACCGGGTCTGGCAGTACGGCCGATGACGGAACGGGACGGATGCGAGGCCGAGATCTGCGAAACACCAGGTCAGCGTGATGATCTGGCACAGGAAGGGACGGCGCGGGGTGGGCCGGTCAGTTAGCTCGTCGGGCTCATAACCCGAAGGTCGTGGGTTCAAATCCCACCCCCGCCACCATCGCAGTTGAAGTGCCCCGGTCTCATCGACTGGGGCACTTCTCGCTGTACTCCGGACAGTGCGTCCGGGGCGATCCTTGCCGTGAGCCCGGCGTGACTCTTCGGGCGTCCCGGTTTGGCCATGTCGCTGCACTCTGGTGTCAGACGACGCGGACCAGGTCGCGGTAGGGCACGAGACGAGGATCGGAGGGTTCGAGCTCGGTGACGAGCACGTCGATCTCGTCCCATGCCAGCGCAGTCGCCAGCGCCCGACCGCCGAGCTTGCTGGCGTCGACCGCCAGGATCACCTCGTCGGCGCCGGCGGCGAGCGCACGCTTGACCTCGGCGTCGTCGAGCGTCGTCTCGGCGGCACCCGTCGTCGCGTCGAGTGCGGCTGCGGAGGTGATGAACCGGTCCACGGTCAGGAGCCCGGCGCTGCGGCAGGCAAGTGGACCGACGAGGCTGCCGGTGCTCGGATCGAGTCGGCCGCCCGTGAGGAGCGGCGTCACCCCGGCGATGCCCTGCAGTGAGGAGAACGTGTCCGGCCCGTTGGTCAGGACGGTCAGGTCGCGTGCGCCGGAGAGCGAAGCCGCGAGACGCATCACCGTCGACGACGCGTCGAACGCGACCGAACCGGCGTCGGGGACGAACTCCACGAGCTTGTTGGCGATGCGTGACTTCGCCCGTGTGCGCGTGCGATGTCGCTGCGCGAAGGGTTGCGGGCCGAGCGGTACGGCACCTCCGCGCACCCGCCGGACGACGCCACGTTCCTCGAGTTCCGCGAGGTCACGCCGGATCGTCATCTCACTCACCTGCAGCTCGCCGGCGGCGTCGGCGATGGCGATTGCGCCCGACGCTCGGAGCCGCTCGACCAGCCAGTGGAGCCGTGCTTCGGCGACGGAACTCTGAACCGCGGTCATGGCGAAGTTCCTACTTGACGGTGATGTGAAGTCATGCGAGAGTTCCCAACAGCTAACAACATAACGTTGTTAGGGTCAAGCGTTGCAGGCCGTGGAAGACCCGGCCGACGGGGGAAACGACGTGACCACCTTCTCCGACATCGCATCGGATCTCGATGGGCAGGCCATCGAACTGCCGTCGTGGGCGTTCGGCAATTCGGGCACCCGCTTCAAGGTGTTCGCCCAGCCGGGTGTGCCTCGGGATCCCTACGAGAAGATCAGCGACGCCGCCGAGGTCCACCGGTACACCGGCATCGCGCCGTCCGTCGCGTTGCACATCCCGTGGGACCGCGTCGACGACTTCGACCGGCTCCGCGCGCACGCCGCGGACGTCGGTGTCCGCCTCGGGACGATCAACACCAACACGTTTCAGGACGACGACTACAAGCTCGGCAGCCTGTGTCACGTCGACGAGCGGGTGCGGGCGAAGGCCGTCGCGCACATGCACGAGTGCGTCGACATCATGAGCGTCACCGGGAGCCGTGACCTCAAGATCTGGCTGCCCGACGGCCTGAACTACCCCGGCCAGGGTGACCTGCGCGGCCGGCAGGACCGTCTCGCGGACTCGCTGGCGCAGGTGTACGACCGGCTGTCCGGACAGCAGCGTCTCGTGCTCGAGTACAAGTTCTTCGAGCCGGCCTTCTACGCCACGGACGTGCCGGACTGGGGAACGGCCTACGCGCAGTGCGTCGCGCTGGGCGACCGTGCGGTCGTCTGTCTCGACACGGGTCATCACGCGCCCGGAACGAACATCGAGTTCATCGTCATGCAGCTCCTGCGACTCGGTCGACTCGGCGCGTTCGACTTCAACTCCCGCTTCTACGCGGACGACGACCTGATCGTCGGTGCTGCCGACCCGTTCCAGCTCTTCCGCATCCTCGTGGAGGTCGTGCGCGGCGGTGGCTACGGAGCGTCGAGCACGGTCACGTTCATGCTCGACCAGTGCCACAACATCGAGGCGAAGATCCCCGGTCAGATCCGTTCGGTGCTCAACGTCCAGGAGATGACGGCCCGCGCGCTGCTCGTCGACCGTGACGCGTTGGCCGAGGCCGAGCTCGCCGGTGACGTGCTGGCCGGCAACGAGATCCTGATGGACGCCTTCTACACAGACGTTCGCGGCGCGCTCGGGGAGTGGCGCGCGGAACGCGGGCTCCCGGCGGACCCGATGCGGGCGTACCTCGCGAGCGGCTACGGCGAGCGCATCGCGGCCGAGCGTGTCGGCGGGGACCAGGCGGGATGGGGCGCATGAACGACGTGGTGCGTGAGCTGCTCGAGCGTTCCCACCGGCTCGGCGCCGATCGACGGAACACGAACTACGCCGGCGGCAACACGTCGGCGAAGGGGACCGTGTACGACCCGGTCTCGGGTGAGGATGTCGAGCTGCTCTGGGTCAAGGGATCGGGCGGCGATCTCGGAACCCTCGCCGAGACCGGGCTGGCGGTGCTCCGGCTGGACCGGCTCCGGTCGCTCGTTTCCGTCTATCCCGGCGAAGCCCGCGAGGACGAGATGGTCCCGGCCTTCGAGTTCTGTTGTCACGGAACCGGCGGCGCGGCACCGTCCATCGACACCGCGATGCACGCGCTGGTGACGGCGCGCCACGTCGATCATTTGCACCCCGACAGCGGGATCGCGATCGCCACCGCGGCCGACGGCGAACGCCTCACGAAGCAGATCTACGGCGACCGGGTGGTCTGGGTGCCGTGGCGGCGACCCGGCTTCCAGCTCGGAATCGACATCGCCGCGGTCCACGATGCCAACCCGCAGGCCGTCGGCGTGATCCTCGGCGGTCACGGGATCACCGCATGGGGTGCGACGAGCGAAGAAGCCGAAGCCAACTCGCTCTGGATCATCGAGACCGCGCGCCGGCACCTCGCCGACCACGGCGACCCGCAACCCTTCGGGCCACCGGTGCCGGAGCGGGCCGCACTTCCCCCCGCCGAGCGACGGGACCGCGCCGCCGCGCTCGCCGCGCCGGTCCGCGCGGTGGCCTCGCACGACCAGCAGATGATCGGGCACTTCACCGACACGGCCGAGGTGCTCGAGTTCCTCGCCGGCGAGAAGCTCTTCACGCTCGCGGCGCTCGGGACGTCGTGTCCCGATCACTTCATCCGCACGAAGGTCCGTCCCCTCGTGCTGGACCTCCCGCCGAACGCGCCCGTCAGTGAGTGCGTCGAACGGCTCGCGCAGCTCCATCAGGAGTACCGCGCTGACTACGCGGCCTACTACGAGCGCCATCGAGACGCCGACACTCCTCCGATGCGCGGCGCCGACCCCGCCATCGTGCTCGTCCCCGGCGTCGGGATGTTCTCGTTCGGCCGCGACGCGCAGACGGCCCGGGTGGCGGGCGAGTTCTACGTGAACGCGATCAACGTCATGCGCGGCGCGGAGTCGGTGTCGACCTACGCGCCGATCGACGAGCGCGAGAAGTTCCGCATCGAGTACTGGGCGCTGGAAGAGGCGAAGCTGCGGAGGCTGCCGAAGCCGGCGCGGCTCGCCGGCCGCGTCGCGCTGGTCACGGGTGCCGCGAGTGGAATCGGTCGGGCCGTCGCGACGGAGCTCGCGTCGCAGGGCGCGTGCGTCGTGGTCGCGGATCTCGACGGTGCCAAGGCGGCCGAGGTCGCCGCATCGATCGGTACGAGCGACGTCGCGGTCGGCACGACGATCGACGTCACCGACGCGGCCGCGGTGCAGGCCGCGGTCGAGACGACCGTCCTGGCCTTCGGTGGTCTGGACCTCGTCGTGAACAACGCCGGGCTTTCGGTGTCCAAGTCGTTGCTCGAGACCAGTGACGACGACTGGGACCGCCAGCACGACGTCATGGCCAAGGGCAGCTTCCTGGTCGCCCGGGCCGCGGCGCGGGTGATGATCGACCAGGGTCTCGGCGGCGACATCGTGTACGTGGTCTCGAAGAACGGCGTCTTCGCCGGGCCCAACAACGTGGCGTACGGATCGGCGAAGGCCGACCAGGCGCACCAGGTCCGCCTGCTGGCCGCCGAGCTCGGAGAGCACAGGATCCGCGTCAACGGCGTGAACCCCGACGGCGTCGTGCAGGGCAGCGGGATCTTCGCCGGAGGGTGGGGTGCCGACCGGGCCGCCGTCTACGGAGTTCCCGAGTCAGAGCTCGGGAACTTCTACGCCCAGCGCACCTTGCTCAAGCGCGAGGTCCTGCCCGAGCACGTCGCCCGCGCCGTCGCCGCACTGGTGTCGGACGACTTCGCGCTCACGACCGGCCTGATCGTCCCCGTCGACGGCGGGGTGCCGGGAGCGTTCCTCCGGTGAGCCGAGCGGTGTTCGGCGCGGTCGACCTCGGCGCGTCCGGCGGAAGGGTCGCAGCCGGTTCCGTCGTCGACGGAGAGATCGCGCTCGACATCGTGCACCGATTCCCGAACCGGCCGGTCCTGAGCGACCGTCATCTGCGCTGGGACTTCGAGGACCTGCTCGACGAGGTGTACGCCGGGCTCCGCAAGCTCGCCGCTCAGTACCCGGACGTCGTGTCCATCGGCGTCGACACGTGGGGTGTCGACTACGGCCTGCTCGATCCGCACGGCGAGCTCCTCGCCGACCCGATCTCCTACCGCGACGACCGCACGGCCGCCGCCTCGGACTCGGTCCATGCCCGCATCGACCGTGGGCGGCTCTACGAGATCACCGGCATCCAGCAGCTGCCCTTCAACACGATCTACCAACTCGCGACCGAGGCCGAGGACGGACGGTGGTCCGACGCCGCGACGGTCGTGATGCTCCCGGATCTCGTCGCGTACCGCCTCACGGGTGAGCTCGCGACGGACGCGACCGTCGCCTCGACGACCGGGCTCGTCGATGTGCGTACCGGCACGTGGTCGGACGAGATCTTCGAGCGCCTCGGGCTCGATCCCGCGCGGTTCCCGCCGATCGTGGCCCCGGGCACCGTCCGCGGTCGCGTGTCGCCGGAGGTCACTGCCTCGCTCGGCCTTCCGGACACGGTCGTCGTGACCACCGTCGGCGGCCACGACACCGCCTCGGCGGTGGCCGCGGTCCCGCAACGCGCCGGTGAGCACGCCGCGTACATCTCGTGCGGCACGTGGTCGCTCGTCGGTGCCGAGGTCGACGCGCCGGTGTTGACCTCCGCCGCCCGTGATGCCGGCTTCACGAACGAGCTGGGCGTCGACGGTCGGATCCGGTTCCTGCGGAACGTCGCCGGCATGTGGCTGATCCAGGAGTGCCTGCGCACCTGGGCCGAGGCGGGGGAACGGCGGCCGCTGGCCGAGCTGCTCGCCGCGGCAGCCGACCGGGCACCGGACGGGCCTCGATTCGACGCCGATGCCCCGGAGTTCAACGCGCCGGGCGACATGCCGTCGCGCATCGCCGAGGCCGTGGGCGCGGCTCTCGACCCGGTCGCAACCGTCCGCTGCATCGTCGACTCACTGGCCGACGCGTACGGACGTGCACTCAGGGCGTTGAGCTCCGTGACCGGCGTGGCATTCACCGTCGTGCACCTGGTCGGTGGAGGATCGCGGAACGAGCTCCTCGCTCGTCGCACGGCGTCGGTGGCGGGTGTGCCCGTCGTCGCCGGCCCGGTCGAGGCCACGTTGCTCGGCAACGTGATCGTGCAGGCGCGCACTCACGGCGCGCTCGTCGGCTCGCTCGACGACGTCCGGTCGTCGCTCACCCGCACGCTCGCCGTGCGCACGTACGAACCCGAAGGAGTCGGAGTCCGAGGATGACGGCCGCGAATCGCCCCTGGGACCTGCGGGTCGAGCACCTCGACGAGCCGTTCGGCATCGACGTCGTGCGACCGAGAGTGTCCTGGAAGCTGCCGGTGACCGCGACGCGCCAGGTCGCCTACCGCGTGATCGCGGGCGCCTGGGACTCGGGCCGCGTGGAGAGCGATCAGAGCGTCCTCGTCGAGTACGACGGACCGCCACTGACGAGCCGGGCGCGCGTCGAATGGCAGGTTCAGGTCTGGACCGACCTCGGTCCGTCCGAGTGGTCGGCTCCCGTCACGTGCGAGCTGGGGCTGCTCGGAGCAGACGAGTGGTCCGCCCGTTGGATCGCGCCCGTGGGAACGGGGGAGGAAGCAGGCCTGCGGGGTGCGCCGCTGCTGCGCCGGAGGTTCACCCTCGCCGACCGCGGTGCCGTCACCCGGATCTACGCGACCGCCCACGGTGTCTACGAGCTCTTCCTGAACGGTGTCCGCGTCGGCGACCAGGAGCTGACCCCGGGGTTCACCAGCTACCGCTCGCGGCTCCAGGTGCAGACCTACGACGTCGGTCCGCTGCTGCGCGACGGAGAGAACGAGCTCCTGGCCGTCGTGTCGGACGGCTGGTGGCGCGGCTTCGTGGCCTTCACGCGCGAGCACGACGTCTTCGGGGAGGAACTCGGACTGCTCGCCCAGCTCGAGGCCGACGGTCGCGCGGTGGTCGTGACCGACGGGAGCTGGGAGACCACGTCGGGTCCGATCGTGGCGGCCGACCTCATCGAGGGGCAGCACACTGACCTGCGCGTCGCGACGGACGCGGCGTGGGGGCCGGCGCGCGAGCTCGACGCGGATCTCTCCAACCTGTGCGCACCGATCGCACCGCCGGTGCGTGGCGTCGAGCTGGTGCGCGCGACGTCGGTGACCGCCGTCAACGATCGCCAGGTCGTCGACCTCGGACAGAACATCAACGGTTGGATACGACTCCGTACGCAGATCCCGGACGGAGCGACGATCTCGCTCACGCACGGCGAGTCGCTCGACGACGACGGCGACGTGACGATGGAGCACCTCCGGCCGATTCACTGGAAGACGCAGGAGCCCATGAGCGCCGGTCAGGTGGATCGCATCACGGGTGCCGGCGACGTCGCGACCGTCGAAGCGCGCCACGCGACCAAGGGCTTCCGGTACGTCCGGGTCGAGGGTCTCGACCGACCGCTCGGCATCGACGACCTCGAAGGCGTCGTCGTGCACACCGACCTCCGCCGGACCGGGTGGTTCACGTGCAGCGACCCGCGCCTGAACCGGCTGCACGACGCGGCCGTCTGGAGCTTCCGGACGAACGCGTGCGACATCCCGACTGATTGTCCTCAGCGTGAACGGGCCGGCTGGACCGGGGACTGGCAGATCTTCGCACCGACCGCAGCCTTCCTCTACGACGTTGCCGGCTTCTCGACGAAGTGGCTCCGCGACCTCGCCGCCGACCAGCGCGCCGACGGATGCATCCGCAACTTCGCGCCGGATCCCGCCTACGAGGGTTCCGATGACCACCCGTTCAAGACGTTCCTCGAGGGGTCGAGTGGATGGGGTGACGCCGCCGTCCTCGTGCCGTGGACGATGTACCGGTGCTACGGGGACGAGCGCATCCTCGCCGAGCAGTGGGACAGCGCCACCGCGTGGGTCGCCTACCAGGAGCGGACCGCCGCTGAGCAGCGCCGTCCGGACCGGAGGCAGCGGGCACCCGAGGCGCTGTCACACGAGCGCTATCTGTGGGACACCGGCTGGCACTGGGGCGAGTGGTGCGAGCCCGACCGCTCGGTGGACGAGCACTTCGCGACCGGAGGCGGCGACCAGACGATCATCGCCACTGCGTACTTCGCCCATTCGGCTCGGACGCTCGCGCACATCGCACGGGTGCTCGGTCGCGACGCCGAAGTCGACCGCTACGACGCGCTCGCTGACGCCGTGGTCGACGCGTGGCGCACCGAGTTCGTCGACGACAACGGGAACGTGCGCAGCGACCGGCAGGCCGACCACGTGCGCGCGCTCGCCTTCGGTCTCGTGCCCGACGATCTCCGCAGTCGTACCGCGGCTCGCCTCGCGGAGCTGGTGCGGGCGCGCGACACCCACCTCGATACCGGGTTCCTCGCGACGCCGCTGCTGCTCCCGGTGCTCACCGAGGCCGGGTACGCCGACCTCGCGTACGAGCTGCTCTACCAGGACAGCGAACCGTCGTGGCTGCACATGATCGACGAGGGAGCGACGACCATCTGGGAGAGCTGGAACGGGGTGGAGGGCGGCGGAGTCGGATCGCTCAACCACTACTCGAAAGGCGCGGTCATCTCGTTCCTCCACGAGTACACCGCCGGAATCACGCTGCTCGATCCGGCGTACCGCCGTTTCCGCGTCGCGCCGGTTCCAGGTGGAGGGATCACCACCGCGAGCGCAGCGCACGAGTCGCCGTACGGGCGGGTCGAGTCGTCATGGACGCTCGACGCCGGGGTGCTCCGACTGACCGTCCGCGTGCCGCCGGGCGCCGAAGCCGAGATCGCACTCCCCGGCCAGGCCGCGCGCGTTGTGGGACCGGGGACCACGGTCCTCATCGGGGGCGCGGACCGGTGACCGATGTCGCGCCCAGCGCAGCCGATCTGACTCGCGCCGTTCTCGACGAAGAGGCCGTACGGCTCGCCGAACAGGCCGCCGCGGGGGAGTCGCGGGTGCTGGCGGACGACGAGCTCCCGGGTGTCGGCGCGGCCGAGATGACCCTGCCGCAGGCGCTCGGCATCGGGGGTGCGAGCCTGCTCGTCGTCCTCGCGCTGCTCAACGCGGTCGACCAGCTCGACGCCGGGGTCGTGAGCCTCCTCGCGCCGGACGTGAAGCGGTCGCTCCACACGAGCGACACCGTCATCGCGGTGAGCACGGTCGCCACGACGCTGTTCATGATCGTCGGCGGTCTGCTCCTCGGGCGCTGGGCCGACAACGGGCGGCGTCCGACCATCATCGGCATCGCCACGCTCGCCTGGGGCGGTCTCGTGCTCGTGACGGGCGCGGTGACGAATGCGCTGATGTACTTCGTCGCCCGGGCGGTCACCGGGATCGGCCGGGCGAACACCCAGGTCGTCCAGGGGCCGGTGCTCGCCGACGGCTATCCGATCGAGGCGCGGGCCCGGGTGTACGGCGCGCACGCGGTCGTCGGTCGGATCGGCGGACTGCTGGTCCCGCTCGGCGTCGGCGCGCTCGTCACGGCGATCGGTGGCCCCGCCGCCTGGCGGTGGGGGTTCGTCGCGGTGGGTATCCCGACGATCGTCATCGGCCTCATTGCCTTCCGCCTGCAGGATCCCCCGCGCGGCCAGTACGAGCAGCAGGCGACCATCGGCGAGGTGATCAGCACCGAGGGCGCGCCGCCCATCTCGCTCGGTGCCACCTACCAGCGGATCATGAAGATCCGCACCTACAAGAACGCGCTCGTCGCGTTCACCGCGCTCGGCTTCGGGCTCGTGTCCGTGCCGGTGTTCGTGAGCATCTACCTCGACGAGCAGTTCCACCTCAGCGCGTTCGACCGCTCGCTCGCCACCATGGCGCCGGGAATCCTCGGGCTCGTGGTGGTGCCGCTCGCCGCCAAGCGCTTCGATGCGCTGTACCGGCGGAGCCCGCCGCAGATGCTCGTGTTGATGGGTGCGCTGTTCATCCCTGTGGGTGTGCTCACGGCGGCGCAGATGCTGATGCCGAACCCCTGGCTCTTCGCCGTGTTGGCCGCACTCGGCGGCGTCATCCTCGGAACGCAGCTCGCGCTGATCCCGACGATCTTCGCGACCGCGGCGCCGTACTACCTCCGCGCGCAGGGCACCGCGATCGGAATCGCGCTGATTTTCGGGATCGGGGGGTTCGGCGGTGCGCTGCTCGGCGGCCTGCTCGCCGACGCAGCGAGCCCGCGCGTCGCCGTCATCGTCATCGCCTTGCCCGCGAACGTCATCGGAGGGCTGCTGATGATGAACGGCGCGCGGTTCCTGCGCAACGACATGTCGATGATCGTCGAGGAGATGCGGGAGCTCGAAGACGAGCAGACGCGCGTCCGGCAGCACCCCGATGACATCCCGGTGCTCCAGCTCCGGAACATCGACTTCTCCTACGGTCCTGTCCAGGTGCTGTTCGACGTCGACCTCGAGGTGCGACGCGGCGAGACGCTGGCACTGCTCGGGACGAACGGCGCCGGCAAGTCGACGGTGCTCAAGGTCGTCAGTGGACTGGCGGTTCCGAGTCGAGGCGTGGTCCGCCTGAACGGTCAGTCGGTGACCCTGTGCTCGCCCGAGACGCGCGTGCGATGGGGGATCCATCAGCTCGCCGGTGGCAACGCGATCTTCGCTCCGATGTCGGTACGCGAGAACCTCGAGATGGCGAGCTTCGTGTACCGCTCGGACCCGGCCGACCGTCTCCGTCGGACCGAGCGCGCACTCGACGTGTTCCCGGAGCTTCGCGACCGGCTCGGCGACAACGCGGGCGCACTCTCCGGTGGCCAGCAGCAGATGCTCGGTCTCGCCATGGCCCTCATGCACGACCCCGAGATCCTGCTCATCGACGAGCTCTCGCTCGGCCTCGCGCCGGTCATGGTGGAGTCGTTGCTCGGGGTTGTCGACCGCCTCCGCTCCGAGGGCCAGACGATGGTCATCGTCGAGCAGTCGCTCAACGTCGCGCTCGCCGTTTCGGACCGGGCCGTCTTCATGGAGAAGGGCCGCATCCAGTTCGAAGGCTCGGCCGCGGATCTGCTCCAGCGCGACGACCTCGCGCGCGCCGTGTTCCTCGGTCGGGACGGGGGCTGACGGTCGTGCTCGCACTCACGGTCACCCGTCAGGTGGTCTACGGAGGCCTGGTCGACGGTCTGTCGATCGGTCTCCTGGCGCTCGGCATCGTCCTGATCTATCGGTCGAACCGCGTCATCAACTTCGCCGTCGGTTCGATGGGGGCGTTCTCCGCGGCGCTGCTCGCACTGCTCGTCGTCAACTACCACTGGGGCTACTGGCCGGCCGTGATCGTCGCCGTCATTGCGGGCGGCGCGTTCGCCGCGGCCGTCGAGCTGACGGTCATCACTCGGCTCTTCCGATCACCGCGCGTCATCGCGCTCGTGGCCACGATCGGTATTGCCCAGCTCGCGCTCGCCGCGCAGACGGCGCTCCCCGAGATCGACGCCGGGATCGAGACCCCGTATCCGAGTGCGATCAACGGAACCTGGACGGTCGCCGGTATCCGGGTCAGGGGCCCCGAGCTCGCCGTGCTGATTGTCGTTCCACTGCTCGCCGCCGCGCTCACGTGGTTCCTCACGCGGACCGACATCGGCACGGCCGTCCGCGCGGCGGCCGCCAATCCGGACCGGGCCCGCCTGTCGGCGATCAACCCGAAGCTCCTGTCGACACTCGTCTGGACGATCGGCGGCGTGCTGTCGGCGGTGTCGATCATCCTGCTCGCCGGTACCTCGGGCAGCGTGACCGGACTCGCCACCATCGGCCCCAACACGCTGAGCCGGGTTCTCGTCGCCGCACTGGTCGCCGGGATGGTGTCGTTCCGACGCGCCCTCGCCGCCGGTGTCGTCATCGGGGTGGTCGAGTCCGTCGTGAAGTACAACGCTCCGAGACAGGGTGGCACCGTCGACGGGATTCTGTTCATCGTCGCCCTGGTGGCGAGCTGGCTGATCGCCAGGAACCAGGACCGCGACGAGGATGCCTCGTTCTCCTTCGCGCCGAGGAGCAAGCCGATCCCCGAGCGCCTCCGGTCGATCTGGTGGGTCCGGGCGCTGCCGCGCCTCGTGGGTGCGCTCGGTCTGGTTGCCGCCATCGCCCTCCCGATGCTCGTCACGCTGCCCTCGAGGCAGTTCCTCTACGCCCGGGTCATCGTCATCGCCCTGATCGCGTTGTCGCTCGTGGTGCTGACCGGCTGGTCGGGGCAGGTCTCGCTGGGCCAGGCCGCCTTCGCCGGCGTCGGCGGGTTCGGATACGCCGCGCTCGTGAACGGACATCCGCTCGGCATCGGATACGGCGCCGCGCACGTCACGCTCGACATCCCGAAGTTGGAGCCGCTCGTCGCACTCGTCATCGTCACGGCGATGACCGCATTGGTTGCGGCGCTCATCGGCGCCGGCGCGCTCCGCGTGCGGGGCCTCATGCTCGCCATCGTCACGTTCGTCTTCGCCGTCACCGCGCAGCAGTACCTCTGGCAACGACCGTTCCTCGCGGGGGACGGCGGCGGATCCGTCTTCATCGAGCGTCCGCTGTTCGGTCCGGTCGATCTCGCCAGCCAGCGCACCTACTACTACCTGGTCCTCGTCGCGCTGACGGTCGCGATGATCCTCGTGGCCCGTCTCCGTCGATCCGGGATCGGTCGCGGGATGATCGCCGTACGGGACAACGCCGACTCGGCGGCGGCCTACACGGTGAGCCCGGCCCGCACGAAGCTCCAGGCGTTCGCCTTCGCCGGCGGTCTGGCCGGATTCGCTGGCGCGCTGCTCGCCGGCCTGCTTTCGACCATCACCATCCGCGAGGCGTTCACCGTGGCCGACTCCCTCGAGATCGTGGCGGTCGCAGTGATCGGTGGGGTCGGATCCGTCGCCGGTCCGATCCTCGGCTCGCTGTGGGTCGTCGGGCTGCCGGCGTTCTGGCCGGACAGCGCGTTGGTCCCGCTGCTGAGCAGCAGCGTCGGTCTGTTGGTGCTGCTCATGTACTTCCCGGGCGGACTGGTCCAGATCGGCTACTCGATGCGGGATGCGTGGTTCGGCTGGTTGGAACGCCGGCTACCTGAGGAGACCGCGCCGCCGCGGCCCGTGGCGGTTCCCGCATCGGATCTCACGTCGCGTCGCGAGGTCACGGGCGACGCACTGGTGGCGGATGCGGTCTCGGTGCGGTTCGCCGGTCGGGTGGCGGTCGACGAGGCCTCGCTTCGTATCGGCCCACGCGAGGTTGTCGGTCTCATCGGCACCAACGGTGCCGGGAAGAGCACGCTGATGAACGCCATCGGCGGGTACGTCCCGATGACCGGGCGGATCACGCTCCTCGACCGGGACGTGACGGGACTCTCACCGGCCCGGCGCGCACGGGCGGGACTCGGCCGCACCTTCCAGGCAGCACGTCTGTTCGGTGATCTCTCGGTGCGCGAGACCCTGCAGGTCGCAGCCGAGGCGCGTCATCGCACGGGCTTCCTGTCGACCGCGCTGTTTCTGCCGCGCGGCTTCCGGGTCGATCGCGCGCAGCGGGCCGTCGCCGACGAGATCCTCGCCTTCCTCGGGCTCGGTCGTTACGCGGACCGGGCATGTGCCGAGCTCTCGACCGGGACCCGTCGCATCGTCGAGCTCGGCGCGCTGCTCGCGCTCGACGCGCGGGTCCTCTGCCTCGACGAGCCGACGGCGGGCGTTGCGCAGCGCGAGACCGAGGCATTCGGCCCGCTGCTCCTGCGCATCCGGGACGAGCTCGACGCGGCGCTGCTGGTGATCGAGCACGACATGCCGCTGATCATGTCGATCAGTGATCGCGTCTACTGCCTCGAGGCGGGACGAGTCATCGCCGAGGGACTCCCCGCCGCGGTTCGCGACGACCCCAAGGTCGTCGCCTCCTACCTCGGCACCGATCGCCGCGCCATCCAACGGAGCGGCTCGCTCACCTGACCGGGAGGTCCTCCGTGCGTACCCGTACGAACCGAATCGTCGCCGTCCTCGTCGTCACCCTCGCGGTGTTGGCCGGCTGTTCCACGTCGCGCAGCAGCTCCGCCAAGGACTCGGGCTCGTCCTCCGGCGGCGGTGGGACACCCGGACGCGGTGTCACCGCCTCGACGATCAAGGTCGGGTTCAGCTACATCGACCTCGAGACGCTGGCCAAGCAGGGTCTGATCAAGATCGACCACGGCCCGTACGAGGACATCATCAAGGCCATCGTCGACGACGTGAACGCCCATGGCGGAGTCAACGGCCGCAAGCTCGAGCTGTCGACCGCGAAGTACTCGCCGATCGGTACCACCGACCAGCTTGCTGCGTGCACGAAGCTCACCGAGGACGATCAGGTCTTCGTGGTGCTCAACGGCTTCCTCGGCGGTAACGACCTCTGCGTGGTCCAGCAGCACGAGACGGCGCTCGTCGGTGGTGACACGACCGCGTTGACGCCGGCGCACCTCGCCGCGGCGCGGGCTCCATGGGTCAGCGGCTCGGCCGCGAGCGAGCGGTCGATCAAGGCACTCGTGCAGCTCCTCGACCAGAGCGGCGCGCTCAAGGGGAAGACGATCGGCGTCTACGGCGCACAGGTCGGGAACCAGCCGCTCATCGACGCAGGGGTCAAGGCGTTGAAGCAGGCCGGATACTCGGTCGCAGAAACCGGATTCAACGACGCGCCGGAGAACGACACCCAGGCGGCCGCCGGCCAGGACAAGGTCATCGCGGAGCGGATGAAGAACGCCGGAGTGAATGTCGTCATCGACACCACCCAGTTCATCCCGGCTGCCGACTTCGACGCCGCCGACTTCCACCCGAGCCTCTACACGCTCGACACCGGCAACATCGCGGCGGCGGCATTCACCAACCCCTTTGCCAAGTTCCCGCTGGTCGCAGGTCTTTCGTCCGGCGCCGCGGCCGGAACCGAGATGAAGACGAAGGCGTTCGAGGACTGCGCTGCGGCGTACAAGAAGGCCACGGGTCGCGTGATCAAGGATCAATTGCAGGAGGACCTCGACGGCAAGTCGTCCGGCAACGTGGCGATGCAGATCGCCTGCACCGACCTCCAGATCTTCACGGAAGGTGCCAAGGCGGCCGGCAAGACCCTGAACAACGAGACGTTCCGCAAGGGTGTGGCGTCGCTCGGCTCCATGACCCTCGCCAACGGAGCGAAGGCCTTCTTCGGCCCTGCGTCGCTCGCCGGTCAGGTGTCGTTCCAGCTGCAGAAGTTCGACCCCGCGTGGCAACAGGGCTCCGGCAAGCCGCAGTTCGTGGCGACCGGGCCGACGATCACGGTCAAGGGCTGATTGCGCCTGCGGGGCGGGCCTGGTAGAACAACCGAACAACGTTATGATCTTCCCGTCTCAAATCCGGGAGTTGTGATGTCCGATTACCAGTCCCGCCTCGCGCAGGTGCTCACGCCGTGCGCCCCGCCACGCGTGATCGACGGCGTGTACGAGGAGGGCCAGTTCGAGCGGATGCTCGGCGTGGTGAAGCGGGAGGGTCCGTGGCCGACGATCGTGTCGCACCACTTCCAGTCGGTCGACGAGCTGATCGCCACTGTCACGGGTGTGGTCCCGGAGAACCACGGCCTCACCCTCGACGACCTGAGCGGACCGCATTTCCGCGGGTTCTTCGGGCAGAACGCGGTGTGCTTCTACCCCGAGCTGCACGACCTCTTCTACAACGACCGCTTCCTCGACATCGTCAAGGGCTACTGGGGCTGCGAGTACGCGAAGCCGACGATGATGCTCTTCAACATCTGCGGTCCGCACGAGTCGGGTCGCGATGCGCACCTCGACGCGGTGACGTTCCGCGGGGTGCGCTACGAGAACACTCCCGTCTGGTTCCAGAACGTGATGGCGAAGTCGGGTCTGTTCACCGAGTACGTCGTGAAGATGGCCCAGGTCATCACGTGGTGGTACCGCGGTGAGGAGGGCACCTTCACGTACTGGCCGGACGGCCCGCTCGCCCCGCCCGAGAAGCTCGAGCACCCGCTGTGGAACAAGGGCGTGGTGGTCCAGAACGAGATGATGTTCCACCGCGGCGACTCCGTCGGCCGGCCCGACGAGCGCGCGGTGGAAGGCGTCAAGTGCCGGTCGGTGATGCAGTTCAACGCCGCCGACGACGCGTGGGACGTGCTCACCGACGCCGAACGGGTGCACCGGTACCGGCCCGAGCAGATCCGGTTCCTGGCGCATTGGAACGCCGAGCTGTACCGCGACATGGACGAGTTGAAGCGCGTGATGGACCACACCGACGACATCACCCACCAAATGGCGGTCGACCGCCTGCTCGCGGACCTGCGGGACAAGGGTGTGAAGGTCGCGGAGCCGAGTGATCCCTTCCACGACGTGGAATGGATCCAGGCGCTGATCCACACGTACACGATCGCCCCGCAGACGGACTGGCTGGCGGCGTGAGCGAGGCGGCGGAGCCCCTGACCACACTCGACGGCCGGCAGCTCACGGCGAAGGGCTCGGCGACGCGCAACCGGATCATCGAGACCGCCACGGATCTCTTCGCGACCGAGGGGTACGCGAGCGTCACGATCCGCGAGGTCGCGACCCGGAGCGGCGTGACGACCGGAGCGATCTACGCGACCTTCCGTGGGAAGGCGGAGCTGCTCGTCGAGGCGGTGCGGGCGAGCATCGCCGTCGACCTGAACGAGATCCCGGACGAGCTCTGGCAGCGCCCACTCCCCGAGATCGACGCCCACCAGTTCACGACCGGCGACCAGCCGCGCCGTGAGCGCCTCCGGACGCTGCTGCTGGAGGCGGCGGTCGCGGCGCGTACGGACGACGGCGTACGCGAGCAGCTGCAGTGGCTGCTCACGGACCGACTCGACGAGTGGACCGGATCGCACCGGCAGTGGCAGGACGACGCCGGTGTCGACCCGGAGCTCGACATGCGCGCGCTCACCGCCCTGCTGATGTGCGTCGAGCTCGGAGTAGGCGTCCTGGCCGCGGTCGGCATCGAGGAACCGTCGCCGCAGCAGACCGCGGTGCTGGTCGAACGCATGCTGCAGTCGCTCGTGCCGTCCCGGCGCCGCCGCGCCCGGACCGAGGACCGGACATGACGACCGTCCGGATCGACCGCCCGCGCCCCGAAGTCGCCGTCGTCACCCTCGACCGGCCCGACTCGCTCAACGCCATGAACTTCGAGCTGGTGGACGACCTCCACGCAGCGCTGGACGAGCTCGACGCGGACAACTCCTGTCGCGTCATCGTGCTCACGGGGGCGGGCCGGGGATTCTGCGCCGGGCTCGACCTCAAGGGGATCGGCCCCTCCTCGCGTTCACTCGGACTGTCCTCCGGCGCCCGCGCCGGCATGCGCTCCCAGGAGCACATTGCCGCGCTCGTTCCGCACGTCCGTCGCATCCAGCAACCGGTGATCGCCGCCATCAACGGGCCCGCGTACGGCGGCGGCCTCGCCCTGGCCTGCGCGTGCGACATCCGGATCGCCGCCGACTCAGCGCGGATGTGCGTGCAGTTCATCAAGGTCGGTATCGGCGGATGCGACATCGGTATCAGCTACACGCTGCCGCGGCTGATCGGAGCGTCCCGCGCGTTCGATCTCATCCTGCGGGGCCGCACCATCGATGCCACCGAGGCCGAACGCATCGGACTGGTCGCCGAGGTGGTCCCCGACGGAACCGTCGTGGACGCTGCGCTCGAGATCGCCGACACGCTCTGCAGCTACAGCCCCTTCGGCGTCGCAATGACGAAGGAAGTGATGTGGGCCAACCTCGATGTCGGGGACCTCGACGCCGCTATTCACCTCGAGAACCGCACCCAGATCCTCGCCAGCACCACCGGCGATGTCATGGAAGCCGCCGCGGCGTTCGCCGAACGCCGCCCGCCCGTTTGGAGTGACCAGAGATGATCGAGCCCGCCGCGTTGCAGGACCTGATCGCCCGATGGTGGTTCAACTACGACGAGGGCAACTACGAGGCCCTGCCCCCGTTGTTGGCGGAGGACGTCCACTTCAGCGTCCGCACCGACACCGGTCGGGTCTCCTGGGCGGAGTTCGCCACGGGGGAGTCCCGCGGCCGCGACACGGTGATGAAGTGGCAGATCCAGCATCGCGACGCCAGCCCGTACCCGCTGCGACACCACGGCACCAACGTGCACGTCGTCGAGCAGCTCGGCGACGACGGCGCATCGTTCGCGAGCTACATCGCGGTCACCCACATCGTGGACGAGATGCCCGCGCCGATCCCCGGTGGCGTCGTCACCGGCCGGGTGCGCATGGAGGACGGACAGCTGCGCATCGCCGAGCTCCACGTGGTGCTGGACATCGAGGCGTCGCAGCCGTTCTCCGCGGTGAAGGGCTGAGCGTGGCCGAGACGGTCCCGGTCCGACGCATCGACTACGCCGGCAGCGTCCACGACGAGCGTGAGATCGAGGCCGTGGTCGCGGTGCTGCGCGGCGGACCACAGGCGCTCCGCATCGGTCGCAACGTGCGCGCCTTCGAACAGGCCGTCGCCGACCTGTTCGGCAAGCGCCGGGGGATCATGTGCAACTCCGGCTCCTCGGCGCTGTACCTGGCGATCGAGCTGCTCGGACTCGAGCCCGGAGACGAGATCGTGACGCCGGCGCTCACGTTCTCGACCGATCTCGCGCCGATGGTCCGCGCCGGTCTGGTCCCGGTCTTCGTCGACGTGGAGCCGGACACGTACAACATCGACGTCGAGGCGATCGAGGCGATGATCGGACCGCGCACCCGCGCGATCCTCGCTCCCAACCTGATCGGCAACGTCCCCGACTGGGACGCGATCCGCGCGATCGCGGACCGCCACGAGCTGAAGGTCATCGAGGACTCGTGCGACGCGCTGGGATCCACGCTCCGCGGGACCCCCACGGGCACGCGCTCGGACATCTCGGTGACCTCCTTCGCGCTGTCGCACATCATCACCGCCGCCGGAACGGGCGGGATGGTGTGCGTCGACGATCCGGACCTCGCCGATCGTTGTCTCCTGCTCCGACGGTGGGGAAGGCGCTCGGAGGTGCAGATCTACGGTTCGACGAAGGGCGTCGAGAAGCGGTTCTTCTCGGCGATCGACGGCGACCTCGAGTACGACAACCTCTTCATCTTCGACGAGGTCGGATGGAACTTCGAGCCGTCGGAGCTCTCCGCGGCGTTCGGCCTCGTCCAGGTGGAGAAGCTCCCGGCGAACCTGGCGGCCCGCCAGCGGAACTTCGCGCAGCTGTACCGGTTGTTCTCCCAACGGCCCGACGTGTTCGCACTGCCGCGCACCACTGCCGAGGTCGACACCGCTTGGCACATGTTCCCCGTCGTGATCCGTCCCGGATCGGACGTCGAGCGCGGTGCCTTCCAGGCCCACATGGAGTCGCACGGAGTCGACACCCGCATGGTGTGGACGGGGAACGCCCTCCGCCAGCCGGCGTTCCGGTCGATCGCCCACCGGGTTCCCGAGGCCGGTCTCCCGAACACCGACCGGGTCATGGAGCAGGGACTGATCCTCCCGTCGAACCACAGCCTCGACGCGGCGGACATCGACTACATCTGGTCGACCGCCGAGGCGTTCCTGTCGTGAGTGACCGGTTCGCGGGCCGGCGTGCGCTCGTCACCGGCGCGAGCCGGGGTATCGGCGCGGCGGTCGCCGAGCGCCTCGCCGCGGAGGGTGCCGACGTCGCAATCGTCGCACGCACGCTGGAGGCCCACGATCACCTCGCGGGTTCGCTTCGCGACACCGCGGCCCGGATCCAGGCGTACGGCCGGGTCCCGACGGTGGTCGTGGCCGACATGGCATCGCCCGCAGACCGTGAGCGGGTCGTTCCCGAGGCCGAAGCAGGCTTGGGCGGTCCCGTGGAGATCCTCGTGAACAACGCCGCAGCCGCCATGTACGCCCCCGTCGCGACGATGCCGTCGAAGCGCCGCCGCATCCTCTTCGAGGTCAACGCCCTCGCCCCCCTCGATCTCGCCCAGGCGGTGATCCCCGGGATGACCGAAGGTGGCGAGGGCTGGGTGGTCAACCTGACGTCCGCCACGGCCCGGCCGGGTGCCGGGAACCCGACGATGACGTTGTACGGGGCGTCGAAAGCGGCACTGAACCGGATCACCGACGGCCTCGCGCGCGAGTTGGCGGGTACGGGCATCCGGGTGAACGCGGTCGAACCACGCGCGGCGGTGCTGACCGAGGGCGCGGATGCACTCGTCGGAAGCTCGCTCACGCCGGAGCAGATCGAGTCGGTGGAGGCGATGACCGAGGCGGTCGTCGCCCTCTGTGACTGCCCGGCCGATCTGACCGGCCGGATCTGCGTGAGCCTCGATCTCATCGAGGAACTCGACCTCACCGTGTACGACCTCGCCGGCGCCCACCCTGCGCCGGTCCGACCCGAGAGGACTTCATGACCTCGCAGCTCTTCGACCTCACCGGCAAGGTCGCCATCGTCACCGGATCGACCAAGGGCATCGGCCGCGCGATGGTGCAGGGCCTCGCCGAGGCCGGTGCGTCGGTCGTCGTCAGCAGCCGCAAGCAGGAGCTCTGCGACGAGGTCGCCGCGGAGATCGCCGCCGGTACCGGGCGCGACACGCTCGGCCTGGCCTGCCACGTGGGCGACTGGGACGCGATCCCGGGCTTCGTCGACGCGGTCGTCGAGCGGTTCGGCCGCATCGACGTCCTCGTCAACAACGCCGGCATCACTCCGGCCCGCGAAGGTCCGGCCGAGATCGGTCGCGACATCTGGCGGAAGATCTTCTCGGTCAACCTCGAGGGCCCGTTGAGGATGGCGCAGTGCGTGCTGCCGCACATGCGGGAGCAGGGTGGCGGCAGCATCGTGAACATCGCGTCGATGGCCGGCTACTCCGGTGGTCCGCTCGTGTGCTGCTACGGCGCGTCGAAGGCGGCGCTGATCAACCTGACGAAGAGCCAGGCGCAGGAGTGGGCGCAGTGGAACGTGCGGGTCAACGTGCTCTCGCCCGGCCCGTTCCTGTCGGAGATGACCCAGGGTGCCGCAGGGTTCCAGCCCGGGTTCCTGGAGCTGATCGCGGGCGGCACGCTGCAGAAGCGCGTCGCCGAGCCGGCCGAGATCGTCGGCCCGGTGGTGTATCTCGCGAGCGACGCCTCGTCGTTCGTGACCGGTGACGACATCTCGGTGTCGGGAGGGATGGCCAAGTGAACGGGTCCAGGCACGTGGGAGGGAAGATGTCCGGGCGCACCGTCAGACGCGGAACCCGCTACCTCGCGGTCGGCGTGCTCGCCGTCACGGCGCTCACCGCGTGTGGCCGGAGTGGAAGCTCCGCGTCGAACTCCGGGAGTCAGGAGACGTCGACGACCTCCGGCGCCGTCGCGCGCACGACCAGTGCCAACTTCGGCGATCTCGAGAACGTGTGCCAGAAGGGCAGTGGAGGCGGAGCGACGGCGACCGGCGTGACCGGCGATTCGATCAAGATCGCCACGTTCTCCGACGCCGGCGCCACGATCCGGCCCGGGTTGAACCAGGAGCTGTTCGACTCCGCCGACGTCTTCGCGAAGTGGTGCAACGCGAACGGCGGTATCAACGGCCGCAAGATCGACGTCGTCAAGGAGGACGCCGCGCTGTTCAACTACCCGGCGAGGGTTGCCGACGCATGTGAGAAGAAGGCGTTCTACATCGTCGGCGGGGGCGCGGCGTTCGACGACACCGGTGAGAAGGCGCGGCTCCAGTGCATGATGCCGTCGGTCCCGGGATACGTGGCGACGCCCACGGCGCGGGCCGGTGAGCTCGTCACCCAGCCGGTGCCCAACCCGAACACGGGCATGGGGCGCGGCCAGTACGCGTACCTCGCCAAGAAGTACCCGGACGCCGTCGACCACATGGGCTACCTCGCGGCGGACATCCCGGTGACGAAGACGATCGGTGACCAGAGCCAGGAGGCTGCGAGCTCGGTCGGGTCCACGACCGTGTACGACGACGTCTACCCGGCGGCGGGTGTCGCGACCTGGGCGCCCTACGTCGCTGCGATGAAGGACAAGGGAGTCAAGGGCCTGAACTACAGCGGCGAGCCGGAGACGCTCGCCGCCATCGAACAGGCGATGAGCGATGCCGGCTGGCACCCCGACTTCATCACGGCCCAGGCGAACCTCTACGACGAGCGTCTCGTGAAGATCGGCGGGAACGCGATCCAGAACACCTACATCGTCTCGACGTTCACGCCGTTCGAGGACGCGGCCTCGAACCCGGCGCTGCAGCAGTACCTCGACCTGTACGACAAGTACCTCCCCGGCGGGAAGGCGAAGGCGCTCCTCGGCGTGCAGGGGTTCTCGGCGTGGCTCCTCTGGGCCCGCGCGGCCAAGGAGTGCGGCGCCGACCTGACGCGCACGTGCGTGTACGACAACCTCCGGAAGATCCACGACTGGACCGGTGGCGGGCTCCACGCCACCACCGACCCGGGCGCGGGGACGCCCAGTGACTGCTACGCGCTGATCGTGGCGTCGCCGTCCGGGTTCAAGCTCGCGAAGATCCAGGCGAACGACGGCATCTTCAACTGTCAGGCGTCGAACCGGTACACGTTCAAGAAGGACTACGGGAAGGGCGTGACCCTCCAGGACGTCGGCAAGACGATGAACGACCTGGGGTAGCCGGAGTCACGCCGGCGTCTGCTCCCGGAAGCCGACGCCCGCCAGAAGAGGAAGAGGCCTCCCCGTGCGGCAGGCCTCTTCATGTCGTACGGGCGTCCGAAGAAGCGCCTCGCGGTCCTCGGCTGCGTTCGCCACCGACACATCGTGGCCTTCCGGGTTTCGGGGTCGCGCCGGCAAGGAATCATCGAGTGGTCCGCCGAATCATCGAGGAGTGTGGCCAGCCGAGTGGGACGAGCGAGGCGAGCGCAGGCAGCGCGTACGAGGTTCAGGGCGTTCTACCCGGACGGATTCCAGGACCCGGATTTCGTCGACCTCGAGCGTCGGTACAAGGTCGACGCACACCGTGCCTGGCACCTACTCCTGCGGCGGGCCGAGTACGCACGTCGGCTCGAGGCCGGGGACCGTCACGCCATCGCCCAGGACGTCATTCGGGTCGAGAGCCGCACCAATCTGCTCTTCTCGTTCGAGAAGATCGCGCTGCGCGACGCGGTCAGACCGCCCGCCGGGGCAGAGCGCTTCGCCGAAGGACTCTTCGACTGGTTGCACGGCAGCGGCCGTCCCAGCACCCGATTCGCGCGGTGGTGCCGGACGGTGGCGGATCTGCCACGCGAACAGACGCGCGTGCTCACGTGGCCGGTGCTCACGACCTTCGGGTTCATCGCCCGCCCCAGGGTGCACATGATGCTCAAGCCGATGGTCACACGCCGAGCCGCACGGGAGTACGGATTCGACTTCCGATACTCGGCAACGCCGCAGTGGGGCACGTACGAGAGCCTGCTGCGGTTCAGCCGGGTCATCCGTGAGGACCTCACGGACTGGCGCCCACGGGACCAGATCGACATCCAGTCGTTCATCTGGGTGCTCGGGTCCGACGAGTACGACTGAGGCGCAGCGCTCCGGCGGCACGGATGTCACCGTGATCGTCGGACGGATGCTCGGAACCTCGATCGACTGCGCCGGGAGGCTCGAACCGGGTGCCGGTGGCGCGCGACCGGGAGGACGACGGGTGCCGACGGTCGCCGCGTAGGGTGCGCGCCATGCGCACACCTGCCACGGACCTGCTCGGCATCGACATGCCGATCTTCGCCTTCAGCCACTGCCGCGACGTCGTCGCCGCCGTCACCAACGCCGGCGGTTGCGGCGTGCTCGGCGCGGTCGCCCACTCGCCCGAGCAGCTCGATGTCGACCTCACCTGGATCGAGGCGGAGGTGAAGCGCAAGCCGTTCGGGGTCGACCTGCTCGTGCCCGAGAAGTTCGCCGGGAGCGAGGAGGGTGGGCTCGACCGTGACGCCCTGCGCGGGCTCGTGCCCGACGAGCACCGTCGGTACGTGGAGGAGCTGCTGTCGCAGTACGACGTGCCGCCGCTCCCGGACGACACCGACATCGGCCGCGCCGGGCTCGGCATGCGCGTCGACCCCAAGAGCATGGCGCCGCTGCTCGACGTGCTCTTCGCGCACGAGACCAAGCTCGTCGCCTCCGCGCTCGGCCCGCCGCCGCCGCACTTCATCGAGCGTGCGCACGGCGCGGGCATCCCGGTGGCCGCGCTCGCCGGCTCGGTCGAGCACGCCCGCCGGCACCTCGCCGCCGGCGCGGATCTCATCGTGGCCCAGGGCACCGAGGGCGGCGGCCACACCGGCCAGATCGCCACGATGGTCCTCGTGCCCGAGGTCGTCGACGCCGTCGCGCCCGTCCCGGTCCTCGCGGCGGGCGGGATCGCACGTGGTCGCCAGCTCGCGGCCGGCATGGCGCTCGGCGCGTCGGGCGTGTGGTGCGGCTCGGTGTGGCTCACCACCGAGGAGGCCGAGACGTCGCCCGCGGTCAAGGAGAAGTTCCTCCACGCCGGTCTCGGTGACACCGTCCGGTCGCGGTCGATCACCGGCAAGCCGGCGCGCATGCTCAAGACGCCGTGGACCGAGGCGTGGGAGGGCACCGACGGGCCGGGTCCGCTGCCCATGCCGTTGCAGCCGATGCTCGTCGGCGGGGCCCTCACGCGCATCAACCGGGTGGCCACCAAGGAGGGCTCGGGCGCGCAGGAGCTCGCGACGTACTTCGTCGGCCAGGTCGTCGGCAGCATGAACACGGTGAAGCCCACCCGCCAGGTCGTGCTCGAGATGGTCGAGGAGTTCATCGACGCGGTCGAGCGTCTCGACGCGTTCATCGCCGGCTGACCGTCCGCCCCGGTCCCGAGTCGGCCTCACGTCGCGCCGGATCCGCGCCGATACTCGACCGGATCGGGGGCAGGACCGCCCGACCGGAGGACGTCCCGATGCCCGACCTGCAACCCGTCGACATGGCGACCCACCCGTACCTGTCGGGTCGGTTCGCGCCCGTCACCGACGAGATCGAGGTGACCGGCCTCGAAGTCGAGGGCACGCTGCCCGACGGTCTCGTCGGCGCGTACCTCCGCAACGGGCCGAACGAGATGTTCCCCCCGCTCGGGAGCTACAGCTTCCCGATGGAGGGTGACGCCATGGTCCACGGCGTGTGGCTCGACGGCGAGGGCGGCGCCCGCTACAAGAACCGCTGGGTCCGCACCCGGGGCATGGCCGCGGACGTCGCCGCTGGTCGCGACGTGTTCGGTGGGCTCATGTCCCCGGCGTTCGTCGACCCGGCGCTCCTCGGTGACGACCCGGATCCGGGCTGGCCGTTCCGGCTCGACCCGTTTATCAACGTCGTGCGTCACGCCGGCCGCCACCTGACGTTCTCCGAGGGCCTGCCAGGCTACGAGATCACCTCCGAGCTCGAGACGGTGGGCCGGTTCGACTTCCGCGGGGCGCTGAAGGGGATGTGCGCGCACCCGCGCGTCGACCCCGTCACCGGCGAGATGCTGCTCTTCTCGTACGACGTGGAGGCGCCGTTCCTGATCTGGGCGACGGTTGGACCCGACGGGACCGTGACCAGCGGTCCGACCCCGGTGCCGACCGTGGACTCCGGCTTCATGATCCACGACTTCACGATCACGCCCACCTACCTCGTGCTGGTGCTCGGACCCGTCGTGTTCGACCTCGACGCGATGACGACCGGTGGCGACGTCCTGGCCTGGGAGCCGGAGCTCGGCACGCGCATCGCGCTCGTGCCGCGTGACGGGACCGACGTGCGGTGGATCGAGACCGATCCGTTCTTCGTCTGGCACTACGGCAACGCCTTCGACGACGGCGACGACGTGGTCGTGGACTTCTCCTGGTGGAGCGACTTCAGCCTGGCGCCGAGGCCGGGCCGTACGGGCGCGTTCACCCGCATGCGACTGTCACCGCGCGCCGGGACCGCGACGCTCGACCACCTCGACCACGCGATGACCGAGTTCGCGCGCATCGACGACCGGCTCTGCGGGCGACCCCATCGGTACGTGACCGTGTCGCAGAAGTCGGGACGGATCGACGACCTCCTGAGTGGTGAGTTCGACCGGCTCGTCCGCTACGACCTCGACACCGGTGGTTCGGTCCACTTCGACGGCGGACTCGTCTTCGGCGAGGTGGTGCACGCCGCCCGTGCGGGCGCGCCGATCGGACGCGGGGACGCAGAGCTCGACGGCTGGTACCTCACCTACGCGACCGACCGCGACGCCACGCGTTCGTGGCTCGTCGTCTGGGACGCGCCGGACTTTCCCTCCGAACCGGTCGCGAAGGTGCGGATGCCCCGCCGGGTGCCCAACGGCCTGCACGGCAACTGGATGCCCGCGCCCGCCTGATCGACTCCCCGGTAGGCCGCGGCGCGCGCTGGGTATGCCTCTCGGATGCCCGGCACCGAGCCGGGTCCGTCACTCCAGGAGGGACTCGCGATGAGCATCGACATCAGCGCCACCTTCGAGGTCACGGCGTGGGACGAGCACGCCTTCGACCGCCGGGCCGGCGCGGCCAAGCTGACCAGGGCCCGCGTGCGCAAGAGCTACCACGACGGGATCGACGGCGAGTCGGTGACCGAGTGGGTGATGGCGTACCAGGAGGACGGCAACGCGCGGTTCGTCGGCGTCGAGCGCATCGTCGGCTCCGTCGCCGGTCGGGAGGGGACGATCGTCGTCCAGCATGTCGGTACCTTCGCCGACGGCGTCGCCACCGCCGAGCTGACCGTGGTCGGCGGCGCCGGCTCCGGTGACCTCGCCGGCGTCGACGGTCGCGGCGACTTCCGGGCGGATCCTGCAGGGCACGTGAACCTGCAGCTCGACGTCCCGTCGTAGGCGGGGAGATCACCCGATGATGTGATGTGAGCTCACCAGCTCCATCCGTACGGTGAACCACGAGATCGGGGCGCGGATGCGCCCGCGAGGAAGGTGGTTCCCATGGATACGACCCACGACGTGGTGGTCGTCGGTGGCGGCGCCGCCGGGCTCAGCGCCGCACTGGTGCTCGGCCGGGCCCGGCGGCGGGTGGTCGTCTTCGATTCGGGCGCGCCACGCAACGCGCCGGCGGCGCACATGCAGGGCTATCTCTCGCGCGACGGTATGCCGCCCTCCGAACTGCTCGCCGCCGGGCGCGCGGAGATCACCGGGTACGGCGTCGCGCTCGTGGACGGCGTCGTGGAGACGATCGTGCCGCTCCCGGACACCGGACCCGACGATCCGGCGTTCGTCGTCCGGACGTCGACCGGCGCGGAGCTCGTCGCCCGGCGGCTGGTGGTGACGACCGGAGTGGTCGACGAGATCCCGGACGTACCCGGCGTCCGGGAGCGATGGGGTCGAGACCTGCTGCACTGCCCGTACTGCCACGGCTGGGAGGTCCGCGATCGGCCCCTCGGGGTCCTCGGATCCATTCCGGGCTCGGTCGACCACGCGCTGCTCGTCCGGCAGTGGTCCGACGACGTCGTGATCTTCGGCCACACCTACGAGCCCGACGACGAGGAGCGGGCGCAGCTCGCAGCACGCGGGGTGCGGATCGTGACCGGCGAGGTCGCACGCCTCGTGGTCGTCGACGACCACCTCACCGGCGTCGAGCTCGTCGACGGCACGTTCGTGGAACGCACCGCGGTGTTCGTCCGGCCGCGGATCCTCCCGCATCGGGACGGTCTCCTCGCCGGCCTCGGCTGCGATGTCGACGGGACCGGTTTCGTCATCACCGACGGGACCGGGCGCACGACGGTCCCGGGCGTGTGGGCGGCAGGGAACGTGGCCGATCCGCGTGCGCAGGTGATCACGGCGGCCGGCGCCGGGTCCGCCGCGGCCATCGCCGTCAACGCCGATCTGGTCCGCAGTGACGTCGCGCGGGCGCTGGCCGCGGTTGGCGGGAGCGACGCGGCGGGGTAGTGATGGGTCATGCGGATCCTCGTGCTGGCGGACACGCACGTCCGATCGGGGAGCAGCGGGCTCGAGGGCCTGCTCGACGCGCTCGCTGCGGAGCTGCGTCGAGCCGACGTGATCCTCCACGCCGGTGACGTCGTCGACGCCGGGTTGCTCGCCGCGCTCGAGCGGTCGGCGCCGGTGCTGGCGGTGCTCGGCAACAACGACGACGACCTCGCCGACGACCTGCCCGAGACGGTCGAGGTGGAGCTCGGCGGCGTGCCGGTCGCGATGGTCCACGAGAGCGGCGCCCGCGCCGGTCGTGAGGCGCGGATGAAGCGACGGTTCCCGGACGCACGCGTCGTCGTGTACGGCCACAGCCACCAGCCCGAGGACCGGCTCGGCGTCGACCGCCAACGACTCTTCAACCCTGGGTCCCCGACGCAACGGCGGCGGGCTCCCGCGCGCACCTACGGCGTCCTGCACCTCGCCGGCGGACGCATCACGGGTCATCGCATCGTGGAGCTGCCGTGAGAGCGCCCTGACGACGGGACCGTCAGGTGCGCTGGGCGCGTTCCTCGGCGGCGTGGCCAGGGTCGAGGTGCTCGACGGCGGAGAGCCGCAGGGCTGTGGCGTCCGGCGCGAGCTCCACCGCCTCCGCCTCGACGACGAAGCAGACGTGGTCGCAGCCGTCGTCCGAGAACGACACGCGCGGCCCGACGAGCCGGTTGCGGCAGTCGGCGAGCAGCGGCACCCCGTCCGGTCCTTCCTCAACCGCGCACCCGGCGAACTTGTCGACGTCGTCACCGCTCAGCTCGCCGAACCGGCGCGCGAGCTCGATGTCGCGAGGTTCCAGGTAATGGACGCCGAGATGGCTCGCCTGCAGCGCGACCCGCAACGTGTGGTTCGCCTTCGACACCCAGACCGCGACCCGGGGCGGGTCGATGCTGCACTGGGTGTGGAAGCCGGCGAGGCATCCGCCCCGCTCACCCCGGTAGGCGGCGGTCACGATGACCATCGCGCCGTCACCGACGCGGATGAGGTCGCCCAACTCGGTGTCCACGTGACCTCCCCCCGGCGGGCTGACGGGTGCGCGCCGGGCGCCCGATGGTGTAGCCCGCGCCGCCGTTCCGCAAACGCCTGGCGCCGTGACCGGATCACCCGCCCGGGAGGTCGTCGTTCTAGGGTCGGAGTCCGATCACGATCTCGGCCGAAAGCTCACCTGCACCCATGACCTCGAAGATCATCTACACCCTCACGGACGAGGCCCCGCTCCTCGCGACGTACTCGTTCCTCCCGATCGTCCAGGCCTTCTCGAAGGCGGCGGGGGTGGACGTCGAGACGCGCGACATCTCGCTCGCAGGACGGATCCTGGCGCAGTTCCCCGAGTTCCTCTCCGACGAGCAGCGTCACGGTGACGACCTCGCCGAACTCGGGCAGCTGGCGCTGACGCCCGCGGCGAACATCATCAAGCTCCCGAACATCTCGGCGTCGATGCCGCAGCTGGAGGCCGCCATCGCGGAGCTGCAGGAGAAGGGCTACGCGCTGCCGGACTACCCGAACGAGCCGGCCGACGAGCGTGAGCGTGACATCCGGGCGCGCTACGACCGGGTGAAGGGCTCGGCGGTCAACCCCGTACTGCGGGAGGGCAACTCCGACCGGCGCGCGCCGCTGTCGGTGAAGAACTACGCACGGTCGCACCCGCACTCGATGGGTGCCTGGTCGCCCGAGTCCCGCACGAACGTCGCGACGATGAGCTCGGGCGACTTCCGGCACAACGAGCAGTCGGTGACGGTCGCCGAGGCGGGCGCGGTGCGCATCGAGCACGTCGGGACCGGCGGCACGGTGACGGTCCTGAAGGAGCAGGTTCCGGTCCTCGCCGGTGAGGTGATCGACGGGACGTTCATGAGCCGGGACGCGCTCGTCGCGTTCCTCGCCGAGCAGGTACGGGCGGCCAAGGACCAGGGTGTGCTGCTGTCAGTGCACCTCAAGGCCACGATGATGAAGGTCTCCGACCCGATCATCTTCGGTCACGCCGTGAAGGTGTTCTTCGCCGACGTCTTCGCGAAGCACGCCGACGCGCTCGCGTCGGTCGGCGCCGACCCGAACAACGGACTCGGCGCGGTGCTGAGCGCCATCGAGGATCTGCCCCCCGAGCAGCAGGCGGCGATCTCGGCCGACATCGACGGCGCGTTCGCCGACGGGCCCGCGATCGCGATGGTCGACTCCGACCGCGGCATCACCAACCTGCACGTGCCGAGCGACGTGATCGTCGACGCCTCCATGCCGGCGATGATCCGCACGTCGGGCCACATGTGGAACGCCGAGGGGGACGAGCAGGACACGCTCGCGGTGATCCCGGACTCGTCCTACGCGGGGATCTACCAGGTGGTCATCGACGACTGCCGGGCGCACGGTGCGTTCGACCCCGCGACGATGGGCTCGGTGCCCAACGTCGGGCTCATGGCCCAGCAGGCCGAGGAGTACGGCTCGCACGACAAGACCTTCGAGATCGTGACCGCCGGCACCGTGCGGGTCACGGACGCCGCCGGCGCCGAGCTCATGTCCTTCGCGGTCGGCGCGGGCGACATCTGGCGGATGTGCCAGGTGAAGGACGTGCCGATCCGCGACTGGGTGAAGCTCGCGGTCACCCGCGCCCGGGCCACGGGTGCCCCCATCGTGTTCTGGCTCGACGAGGACCGCCCGCACGACGCCCAGCTGATCGCCAAGGTCCGGGCGTACCTCCCCGAGCACGACCTGAGCGGCGTGCAGGTGGAGATCATGGCGCCGACGGCGGCGACGGCCTTCTCGCTCGAGCGCATCCGCACGGGCCAGGACACCATCTCGTGCACCGGGAACGTCCTGCGGGACTACCTCACGGACCTCTTCCCGATCATGGAGCTCGGGACGAGCGCCAAGATGCTGTCCGTCGTGCCGCTCATCAACGGCGGGGGACTGTTCGAGACCGGTGCCGGCGGCTCGGCCCCGAAGCACGTGCAGCAGCTGCTCAAGGAGGACTATCTCCGGTGGGACTCCCTCGGCGAGTTCCTCGCGCTGGCGGCGTCGCTCGAGCACCTCGCGCACTTCGCCGACAACCCGCGCGCGCAGCTGCTCGCCGACGCGCTCGACGCCGCGACCGGCAAGCTGCTCGAGGAGAACAAGTCACCGGCGCGGCGCGTCGGTCAGATCGACAACCGCGGGAGCCACTTCTACCTCGCGATGTGGTGGGCGGAGGCGCTCGCGGAGCAGACCGGTGACGCCGAGATGCAGGCCCGCTTCGCCCCGCTCGCGGCGACGCTCGCGGCGGGCGAGGAGGCGATCGACGCCGAGCTGATCGGCGTCCAGGGCCGGCCCGCGGACATCGGTGGCTACTACCTCCCCGACCCGGTCAGGACCGCCGCGGTCATGCGCCCGTCCGCCACGCTCAACGCGGCGATCGACGGCTTCTGACGGGCCGCCCGGCGCCGGGCGGGAAAGCTGCGATTGGAACGGACGCTCCGGGGGAACACCCGCGGTTCCCGACCGAGAGGACGACCAGTGGACCGCGACGCCTTCGTCGAGCAGCTCAACGAGGACCTCGAGCTCGAGTACCAGTCGATCGTGCAGTACGTGCAGCACATCGCGTCCGTCAAGGGTGCGCAGTACCTGTCGACGCTCGACGAGCTGGGCGTCCACGTGCGCCAGGAGCTCGACCACGCCCTCACCCTCGCCCGCCAGATCGACTTCCTCGGAGGGGTGCCGAGCACCCGGGTCCCCGAGGTCCCGGTCCTGACCGACGCGCGTGAGGCGCTGCAGGCCGACCTCGAGCTCGAGGAAGGGCAGCTGGAGCGGTACCGCGAGCGGGTGGAGCAGGCGGAGTCGCTCTCGCTGCCGGACGTCGCCGAGACGCTGGCCCCGCTGCTCGAGCAGACCCAGGAGCACGCGCGCGACCTTCGTGCCGCGCTCGGCTGAGCGCCCACGGGTTCGGGTCGTCAGGTCGCGGCGCGCAACCGCGCCGACACGACCGTGTTGTCCACGTAGTGCCCGGTCGTGCGGTCGAACGCGCCGGAGCACGTGATCAGTCGGAGCTCCGGGTCCGCGGTGGGCGCATAGACCTGGGCGCCCGGGAACTGCGCCTTCGGGTACTGCCGGGTTCCGGTGACGACGAACGCGGCGGTGCGGCCGTCCTGACGGAGCACACGGATCTCGTCGCCCGGGCGCAGGCGGTCGAGACGGAAGAACACGGCGGGTCCCGATCGCGAGTCGACGTGACCGGCGATCACTGCGGGGCCCGGACTGCCCGGCGGCGGTCCCTCGGCGTACCAACCGGCGCGGCCGAACGACTCGGGCGCCCGGAGCGTCCCGTCGCCGTCGAGGTGCAGCAGCTCCAGATCGGAGTGCACACCGATCGCCGGGATGTCGATCGCCGCCGGTGGCGAAGGCGGGGCGAGCGGCGCGACCGCGTCGACGGGCACCGGCCGCGGTGACCGGGTCACCGGGCCGGCGTCGATCGGCGCCGTGGGCCGGGAGCGGCGCGGCGCGGTCGAATCCCTCCGGCCGCTCCCTCCGTCGGGGGCGGCGGCGCACCCGCCCGCGAGCGCCAGCGCGAGCGCGACCGCCCCGGCGGCCGCGCCCGGGCGGAGGGCACGGCGGGTCATCGGGCCGGCCGACCGCTCACGACGGGAGGCGCACCCGCCGGCGGAGCGCCACCGCGCCGGCCACGACGATGGCCAGCGCGCCGGCCAGGGCGGGCGCCTGGCCGTCGGACCCCCGGTCGGGGACGAAGGTGCGTGCGGTCCCGCCGCCCCCGGTCTGCACCCCGCCGACCGGACCCGTGGTGGGCAGCCCGGTGGCGGTCGTCCCGGCGATGCCCGTCGCGTCCACGACGCCGACGATCTGGGCCGCGCCCGGTCCGTTCAGCACCACGAGCGTGTTGACGGTGCCGGGCCGCACCGCGAAGGCCTGCTCGACCGGCTGGGGAGCCTTTCGAGCGTCGACGCGCACTCGCCACTCTCCACCGGGGACGGTCGAATACGCACTAGCGGAGCCGACCGCGAGGTTGCGGGCCAGCACCGGACCGTTCAAAGCGGTGACGTCCACCGGTCCGCGGCTGTCGGCCGTGTTGATGAGCCGGACCCGACCGCTCCCGGGCGCCGGAGTCTGGGCGTCGTCGACGAAGGCGCGCGTCTCGACGCGTGCGCCCCGCTTGAACGCGATGAAGGTGTACGACCGCTCGCCGGTGAAGTCGGCGAAGCCGGAGAGGAGCTTCGGCGCGGTGTTCGGGTTGCCGGCCCGTCGCATCGAGTATCCGTACCGCCCCGGCGGTACCGACATGTACTCGGAGACGTCGCCGTAGCGCAGTCCGTGCAGCACGAGGCGCTCGCCGCTCCCGGCCGAGGACAGGTAGACGTCGACGTCGGGGACGCCCGGGGCGAAGTGGCCGAGGCGCACCTGCGGGCCGGGTTCGGCGGCCCCCGCCGTCGATCCGAGCCCGGTGGCGGCGACGAGGAGGGCCACCGCCGCCACGGCGAGGCGGGCTGCGGTGGGTGGTCTGCGGATCATTGAGCGCCTCCCTGGTCCCGATGGATCCGATGCCGGCGATTCGACCGGTTCGCACCGATACCCGGCACCGGCCGATCCGCAAACGGCCCCGCTCGACGGGACGGGGCGCAGCGACGGCCCCACCGGTCGATCCGGTGGGGCCGTCGGCGATCGTCGACCGCCGTCCCGAGGGTCGGACGGCTCAGTGGTTGTCGCTGTCGTGGTCACCCGTGGCCGGGTGGTTCACGCCGAAGAACAGGAACAAGTTCGAGCGGATCGGTCCCACGACATTGGGGTTCTTCGCCCGGATGAGCTCCTTGATGTACGAGAACGATCCGTGCTGCTGGATCCGTGAGTACACCTTGGCGCTCGTGACGCCGACGACGCGGACGTCCCACCACTCGGGCCGGAACCGGTTGGTGTCGGTGATGAAGTGGTCGTGTCCCGGAACCGCGTAATTCTTCAGCGCGGCCGTCAGCTGCGCGTCGGTGAGCTGCGGGTACAGCGGCTTCAGCGCCGGCTCGAGCCGGCTCAGGTCGACCGTGCCGGGATGGTCGACGCACACCAGTGCGCTCGGGCACTGCTGCATGTCCATCGGCACGGAGAACCCGAGCGGCACCGTGATGTAGAGCGGGTCGAACTGCTGGGCGGGCGGGGTCGTGTACTTCTGGCCCACCTCGCAACCGCTCGACGCGCCGGCGGCGACCGACGTGTCGCAGAAGAACCCCTTGGTGTAGGTGAAGTCCAGCTTGTGACCCTTGAAGTACGCGTCGGTCAGACCGAACTCGTCGATGCCCCGACCGTTCGCGACGCTGTTGCTCGGGGGGCTCGAGGTGTCGGCGAGCGCCACGGTGGCGGCACCTCCGACGAGGGCGAGGGCGACGGCGAGACCCGCCACCCGGGTGCGTGTGCGTCCGAACATGCTCAACCTCCACCTGGTGCCCCTGGGGCGGGGGATCCCCCGCCACCGTGATACGGAGCCGATGCCTGCGGCGGATGCCGGCGGCTACGCCGCCTGCGACGGGCAGCGGTCCGGGTCGGGGAGGAGCGGGGTGCCGTCGACCGGGCAGGTCACGCGCCGGAGCGAGCGCCGGCCTCGGACGCGCGGCGCCAACCCGACGAGGCAGCCGAGCCCGGCGGTCGCGGCGAGGACCGCGGCGATCAGCAACGACGCGTGGACCGCGTCCGTCACCGCCGCGGCGCCGACCGCGTCGGACAGCCCGGCCGCGGTGGGAATCACGGCCAGTGCGGTCAGGCTCGCCGCACGCGCGATCGCGTTGTTGACGCCCGACGCGACGCTGACGTGCCGCTGGTCGGCCGACGCCATGACCGTCGCGGTGAGCGGGGCCACGAACGTCACGAGCCCCGCGCCGAACACCAGGGCGCCGGGCAGGACGTCGCGCAGCCATTCGGCGTCGGGCCCGATCCGGGTGAGGAGCACGAGCCCGGCGGCGGCGAGCAGCGGCCCGACGGTGAGTTGGACGCGCGGTCCGATCCGCTGCGCGAGCGCGCCGGACCACGCCGACAGGAGGAGCATCAGCACCGTCACGGGCAGCAGCGCGACTCCTGCGGCGAGGGCGGACCAGCCCGCCGCGACCTGGAGCTCGTACGCGACCAGGAAGAACGTCACGCCGAGTGCGCCGTAGAGGAGGAAGGTCGCACCGTTGGTGACCGTGAACGTGCGGTCGGCGAACAGCGACGGCGGGACGAGCGGGTTCCGGGCGCGGAGCATCCGGACGACGAAGCCCGCCGCGGCGGCGACGGCCACGAGTCCTGCGACGACCACCCCGGGATCGGACCAGCCGCGGGTGCCGCTCTCGGTGAGCGCCCAGGTGCTGCCGGCGAGCGCGACGACCGCGATCGACGCGCCGATCACGTCGAGGCGCGGTGCGTCGGGGTCGCGTGACTCGGGGATGGCCCGGATCGTGCACGCGACGACGAGCGCGGCGACGGGGACGTTGACCAGGAACGCCCAGCGCCACCCGGGCCCGTCGACGAGCACGCCACCGACGAACGGGCCGAGCGCGCCGGCGATGCCGCCGAGCCCGGACCACGCCCCGACGGCGGGCGCGCGGTCACGCTCGCGGAACGAGGCCTGGATGATGGCGAGGCTGCCCGGGGTCAGGAGCGCGCCGCCCACGCCCTGCAGCACCCGCGCCGCGATCAGGACCTCGATCCCGGGCGCGAGCCCGCACAGCAGCGATGCGGCCGCAAACCAGACGGTGCCGACGAGGAAGACGCGCCGCCGCCCGTAGCGGTCGCCCAGGGCACCGCCGAGCAGGATCAGCGAGGCGAGCGCGAGCAGGTAGCCCGTGAGCACCCACTGCAGGTCGGCGACGCCGACGCCGAAGTCCTCGCCGATGTGGGGGAGCGCGACGTTCACGACCGTCGCGTCGAGCATCGCCATCGCGCTCGCACCGATGGCCGCGGTCAGCGCGACGCGACCGGCCCCCGACCGCAGCGCGAGTCCCTCACCGGCGACGTCCGCCGCGACGACCTCGCTCACGTCGCCGCCGCGAGCAGCAGCTGCTGCAGGTCGGCCGCGTTGCGGACGCCGTAGTCGGCGTAGCAGTTGTTCATCAGTGCGTGGACCTCACGTGCCTGGGACGCGAGCTCGTCGATCTTCGGCACCCACGTCCGGAGCTGCCGCCGGGAGTAGTGGTACCTGAACCGCTCGGCGGCCGAGAGGTTGCGATCGCTCCACCGCTCGCTGTCGCGCCCGTGGAAGCGCACGACCGCGAGGTCGTCGGTGGTCGCAGTGAGCACCGTCCGGAGCTTCGAGGCCTTCGGCGCGTCGACGACCACGAGCGCGAGGCCCAGGTCGCGCAACAGCGCACACGTGGTGTCGGCGTCGTCGGGGGCGAGCCATCCCGGCGCTCGGAACTCGACGCACACCGGCAGGTCCTCCATGCGGCGACGCATGTCGGCCAGCGCCTCACGGTTCGAGCGCTTCGGTGTGAACCACTGCGGATACTGCATGAGCACCGCACCGAGCTTGCCCGCGTCCTGCAGCGGTCGGAGCGCGTGGACGAACCGCTTCCACGCCTCGTCAAGCGCGAACTCGTCGAGGTGGTGGAGGTACACGTTGCGCTTCGCGGCGATCTCCGCCGGGAGATCGTCACGGATGTCGCGCCACAGGGATGACGGCTTCGTGGGGTGGCCGGTCAGGAGGCTGTACGCCTTGACGTTCATCGTGAAGTCGGCGGGTGTCCGCTCCACCCAGCCCTTCGCCAGCTCCGGTCGCGGCGGGAAGTAGTAGGTGCTGTCGGCCTCGGCGATGGGATACCGCGCCGAGTAGAAGGCGAGGCGCTCCTCCGCCGACATCGTCCGCTTCGGGTACCAGTCACTGCCGTCGGTGAGCGTCTTGTCGGTCCAGGAGCAGGTGCCGACGAGCACCCTCGTGCCCACCCGGTCGATCACCGGTCCGAGCGCCGTCGGTTGCGCCATGGGTTCAGTGTTCCTCGGAGCGGTCGGGGTCAAAGGCGAGATTGGCACGGACGCGGGCGGCGTGCCGGGCGAGAGTCGCGCGTCACCGTTTCGGCTCCCTGGGCGGCGGGGTAGCCGACTGCGATGAACTACAACGACCTGATCCGCACCGTGGCCGGCTCGGCCGGTCTCACCCGCAAGCAGGCCGACGAGGCCGTCGTCACGGGCCTGACCGTGCTGTCCGAGGTCATCTCGGCGGGGGAGACCCGGGACCTGCTGGCCCAGTTGCCGAAGTCGTTCCGGGAGCGGGTGCCGGTCAGCGCCGAGGCCATGCCGATGCGGCCGATCGAGTTCGTCGCCCGGGTCGCGGACCTCACCGGGATCCCGCTCGAGGATGCCGAGCGCCACACCCGGGTGGTCTTCGACGTGCTCACGAGCGCCGTGAACGCCGGCGAGATCGCGGACATCGCCGCGGAGCTCGGCGCGGACTACGACGAGTGGCTCGGACGCGAGTCCCGCACCGGCGGGACCGGGGAACCGGTGAGCGCGCCCGCCCCCGAACCGGCCATCGCGTCGGTGTCACCGATCGCGCCACCGACTCCGGGCGCGCGGCCGGTGGTCGTGGAGATCCCCCGGGCTCGGATGGCGTCACCGCTGGCCGACGTCGCGATCGCAGTCGGTGAGCGCGTGCTCGGCGTCGTCACCTGGCCGCTGCGGGCGACCGTCCGCTCGGTCGGCCGACTGCTCCCGGGCCTCGGCTGAGCGCCGCGGTCACCGCGACCGTTCCCGCGCGCCTCAGCCGACGCGCTGCTTCGTCTGCTCGATGCGGGCCGCGAGCCCGTCGAGCTGCGCCGGCGTTGCGGCCTCGGCGAGCGCCGGCAGCAGCTCGGACTCCTCGTCGGCGACGTGATCCGAGACCGCGTCACGCAACGCGGACACGGTCCCGTCGAGGCTCGCACCCTCGACGCCGGTGAGGTGCTCGATCAGCTTCTTCACCCGGGAGTGCGCGCCGGCCAACCGCTCGACGAGCTCGGCGTCGCCGAGCACGGCGCCGGCGAGCGGGTAGAGGGCGGAGTGCTCGGCCTCGTCGTGCGCGCTGAGGGCGTCGACGATCTGACCGATCACGGTCGCGTCGCCGGTCTCGTCGTACGTGTCGAAGAGGCCCTCGACGCGTCGATGGTCGGCGAGGACGAGATCGATGCCGTTCATGTCAGACCTCCTGGCCGCGCGTCGGATGGGTCGCGGCCCGTTCCCAGTGGCGATGGCGGCCGAGGGCGACGAGGACGTCGTCCACGAGCTCCGTCGACGCGGCGTCGGCGGTCAGGACCCCCGGCTCGCCGGCGTCGATGCCGGCGGCGTCGAGCACGGCCCGCCCGTCGCCCCAGGCCGCGATGGTCTTGAAGTGGCGGTACGCCGACTGCAGGTAGGTGGTGACGGCGGGGTCGCCGGCGAGACCGCTCCCACCGGCGACGACGAACGCGTCGGCCTCGGCGGAGGACGCGGTGTGGAACGACCGGTCGACCGGGGCCTCCGAGTCGGGAGTGCTGCCGAAGATCGATCCCTTGTGCGGAGCGATCACGTGCGCGGCCGCGCCGGCGAGGGTCACCGCCTCCTTGACGAGCGCCACCCCTTCGGTGTCGGCCCCGTCGGCGGCGAGGATCTGCACGACCCGCCCGTCGGGCGGGAACACCTCCTCGGTCACCATCGCCAGGCTCGGCGACTCGTCGACGTCCGGCGTGGAGGCGACCTCGACCGGGATGCCGAGACCCCGGCCGACGCGGGTGGCGAGCTCGCCGGCGACCAGCGTGAGCCGGGTGAGCATGCGGTCGACGACGGCCGGGACGTCGACCTTGCTGAGCTCGAACGTGAACGCGTCGACGATGTGGTCCTGCTCCACCTCAGTCATGCTGCGCCAGAACATCGTCGCTTGCGCGTAGTCGTTGTCGGGGCCGCGGTCGCGCACCTTCTCGCCGGCGACCGGCCGGGGGACGTGCACGTACCCACCGTCGTCGACGTCGGCCAGGAACGGGCAGCCCCCGCCGACCGCGTTCGGCAGGTACGGCGTGCGGCCGTGGTGCACCGCCTGCTGGTGGAAGCCGTCACGGAGGTTGTCGTTGACCGGCGCGTGCGGGCGGTTGATGGGGATCTGCGCGAAGTTCGGTCCGCCGAGGCGCGTGATCTGCGTGTCGAGGTAGCTGAACAGGCGCGCCTGCAGCAGCGGGTCGTCGGTGACGTCGATCCCGGGAACGACGTGCCCGACGTGGAACGCGACCTGTTCGGTCTCGGCGAAGAAGTTGGTGGGATTCCGGTTGAGGGTCATCCGACCGATCGTCTCGACGGGAGCGAGCTCCTCGGGGACGAGCTTGGTGGCGTCGAGGAGGTCGATGCCCTCGAACGTCTGGTCCTCGGTGTCGGGGAGCACCTGGACGCCCAGCTCCCACTGGGGGAAGCAGCCCGCACCGATCGCGTTGTGGAGGTCGCGACGGTGGAAGTCGGGGTCGACCCCTGCGAGCGTCTGGGCCTCCTCCCACACCAGGCCGTGCACGCCGAGCACCGGCTTCCAGTGGAACTTCACGAGCGAGGTCTCGCCCGCGTCGTTCACCAGCCGGAACGTGTGGACGCCGAAGCCCTCCATCATCCGGTACGAGCGGGGGATCGCTCGGTCCGACATCGCCCACATCAGCATGTGCGGCGACTCGGGGATCATCGACACGAAGTCCCAGAAGGTCGTGTGCGCGGTCTGGGCCTGCGGGATCTCCCGGTCGGGCTCGGGCTTGGCGGCGTGGATGAGGTCGGGGAACTTGATGCCGTCCCGGATGAAGAAGACGGGGATGTTGTTCCCCACGAGATCGAAGACGCCCTCGGCGGTGTAGAACTTGACCGCGAAGCCCCGGACGTCCCGGACCGTGTCCGCCGATCCCCGTGAGCCCACCACCGTGGAGAAGCGCGTGAACACCGGTGTGACCCGACCCGGCTCCAGGAAGCCCGCGCTGGTGATGTCCGACGCGTTGCCGTAGGCCTCGAACACGCCGTGCACCCCGGCTCCACGCGCGTGCACCACGCGCTCGGGGATGCGCTCGTGGTCGAAGTGCATGATCTTCTCGCGCAGGTGGAAGTCCTCGAGGAGGGTGGGGCCACGCGAGCCCGCCTTCAGCGAGTCGTCGGTGTGCTCGAGCCGCACGCCCTGCGCGGTCGTGAGGTAGTCGCTGTCCTGCGCGGGAACCTTGCTCGTCCTCGGTGCGAGGATCGGCTGCGGTGCCGGCGGGCCGGTGAGCCTCCCGTGGGCGCCGCGCTGCCCGTCGTCCCGCTCGACGGGGCGGCGCGAGGACGCCGGATGCTCGTCGGGCGCCTCGACGGTGGGGTGGTCCGGCTCGGCGGCGGTCGTGGCGCGCGATGGGTTCGTCGACATCGTGTCTCCAAGGGGCGGTGGGGAGACGTTCGACTACCCCGGCGGAGCGGTCCGGGAAACCGGCTCGCGTGCATCTCGGACGGCGGTGACGAAACGCGCGCGGTCGGGCGCGCAGCGGCTTGCCTACCGGCAGGGCCCGGGTGCGACGTGCACGCGGACCGAGCCCGCGGTCGGCAGGTTCCGCAGCGTCAGCGTCGCCGAACACGGTGCGGAGGTGACCGACGCGCCGGTCACGGTGACGACGTAGCCGGTGGGGTACGCGCGGGTGGGCACCATGATCGCGGTGCCGTGCCGGTCGGACGCGTGCTGCCCGTCGGGCCGGCGCGTCGTGAACGCGAGGTCGAACGTGCGCGTCGTGCGGTCGTAGTGCAACGAGGTCGGGGTGCCGTCGACGACGCTCGGATACGGCCGGGTGAGCGCGTCGAGCACCGTCGGGTTGACGTTGGGCGGGACCAGGGGCTCGGTGCTCCTGGTCGTGACGTGTCCGTTGTAGGACCAGTAGATGTTCGGGAGCAGGCGGGCGTCGAACTGGTTCTGCGTGCGGTCGAGCTCGGTGGGGTCGTTCACCGCTCCCCATTCGGTCACCACGGCCGCCGTGCCGTCCCGCTCGGCGGCGGCCACCGTGGCGTCCATCGCACCGGCGTTCCCGGCGCCGGTGGCGTCGAGCCCGTACACGTGGGTGGCCAGGACCTCGCCCGTGCCGGCGCCGGGGAGCGAGGTCTGCGCCTGGCCGACGTTGAACAGCTGGAACGGCTCGACGAACACGGGATGGACCGGATCGACGGCGCGCACCGCGCGGGTCATGCGCGCGTCGAAGGGCCCGAGCAGGCGGTGCTCGAAGTCGGCGCAGCCGGTCACGCACGGGTTCCAGTCGGCGCCGGGCCACGGCTCGTTCATCGCCTCGTACCCGAGCACGTTCGGGCTGAGCACGAAGCGTCGGGCGACCGCCTGCATCGCCTCCGCGTAGTGCTGCTGGAGGGGGACGCCGTCGGGCCCGGGCCGGTTCGCCCAGAAGTTCTCGAACGCGCGCTGCATCGCCGGATCGGAGAAGTAGTAGAGCGGGAACGGCAGTTGCGGGTTCGGGAGGCCGTCGGTGAGCGTCGCCCACGCCGGCATGCCGTTGCCCCAGACCGCGGGTCCGTAGCCGTCCTGGTGGAAGTCGAGCAGGACGAACAGGCCGTGGCGGCGGAGGGTCCGGACGGTCCGGGCGATCGAGTCGACGTACCCGTCGTCGATCCGCCCCGGGTCGGGCATCACGAAGCCGAACACGACGCCGAGCCGCACCGTGTTGAACCCGCTCGACGCGATCAGCGCGGCGTCGTCGTCGTCGAACCCGTCCGCCTCCGGCGTGAACGGTGCCCACTTCTCGACGAAGTTGACGCCCCGCACCATGACGACTCTGCCGCTGCGGTCGGTGAACCACCGGCCCGAGTGGCCCAGCGGCACCCGGGGGGCGCCCGGGGACCGCAGGAAGGTGCACCCGCTCAGCACCAGTGCGAGCAGCACGCCGACGACGGACACGGTGCGCACTCCGGATCGAGCAGTCACGGAACCCTCCACCCCGACTCGCCGGCGACGGTGTCCGCGGCCGGCCCCCTCCGGCGAGCACCCTAGGTGACGCCGGCCTAGGTTCGTCCCGGCGAAGGAGGCCACCATGACGACCGACGACCTGCGCCGCCGGCGGCTCGCGGTGCTCGAAGAGCACTTCCGGTCGGAGATCGACCACGACTGGGACCGGTGCCTCGCGACGTTCGCCGACGTTCCGCGCTACGAGATCGTCGCGACCGGCCAGATCCACGATGGCGCGGACGCCGTCGTGGCGTACCACCGCAACCAGCGCACCGCGTTCCCGGATCAACGCCACGAGCACGTGCGCATGCACGTCGCCGACGACGACACGGTCGTCTCCGAGTTCGACCTGCTCGGCACGAACACGGGCGAGTTCATGGGTCTGGCGCCGACGGGTCGTTCGTTCCGGGTGCCGGTGGTCGCCGTGTTCAGCTTCGCCGGCGATCGCATCACGAACGAGCGCGTCTACCTCGACGGCGCCAGCCTCCTTCGTCAGATCGGGCGCGAGGAGCTGCTGCCCCTCGCCGGCACCGAGTCGTTCTCAGCCGCTGACATGCGGTGACCGGTCCCGGGACCGGATCCCGTCGCGGTGATCGCGTCACCCACGCGGGCGCGACTCGGCGTCGCCGCGTTTGCGCCGGGCCCGGGTCCGGGTAGTCGCGATGTCGTGGCTGCTCCTGCCGATCTGCACCGAACCGATGGGCGCGCGGATGGTGCTCCCACCCCCGCCGCTGCAGGGACATGAGTCCCTCGCGGATCCCGTCGGTCGGCGTCTTCCTCCCCACACTCGGAGATGCACGCGCCCCGATCGCCGACGTGGTCGCCGCCGCGATCCACGCGGAGTCGCTCGGCCTCGAGTCGGTCTGGGTGGTCGATCAGCTCGTCGCGGGGACGGGCGATGCGATCCTCGAGAGCACTCTCGTGCTCGCCGCAGCCGCGGCGGTGACCGATCGGGTGGGCCTGGGCCTCGGTGTGCTCATCGTGCCGCTGCGGGCACCCGCCTGGATCGCCAAGGCGGTGGCCACGCTCCAGCATCTCGGTGACGACCGCGTGATCCTCGGTGTCGGGATCGGTGGCGATCGCCACGCCCGGTCGTGGGACGCCGCGGGCGTCCCCCGCCGGGAACGGGGTCGCCGTCTCGACGACGCGCTGCGCGTCCTTCCGGGCCTCATCGCCGGGAAGGAGGAGGACGGAATCCGGCTCACTCCGGGAGCCACCGTGCCGCCGATCATCGTGGGCGGGGGATCGGATGCTGCGGTGCGGCGGGCCGAGGCGCACGACGGCTGGTTCCTCTTGCCTGCTCCACCGGAGGGGGTGCGGGAGGCCGCGGGCCGGGTCTCGGTCCCCGTCACTGCGAACCTCACACTCGCCGTGACCGGAGACACCGAGCTCCCCGGCCGGGACGAGGTGGTCCGCATGTTGGTCGATCCCGGCGGTCGCTACGCGCTGCCGGCGGAGGTCGCCGAGGAGTTCCTCTTCTACGGCGACGCCGCCGCCGTCCGGTCCCGTCTGGAGGCGTACGGCGCCGCAGGCGCCGACCGTGTCGTCGTCACCTTCGTGGCGGGTTCGTGGACGCGCCAGGTCGAGCTGCTCGCGAGTGTTCTGACTCCGACGGTCCCGTCGGGCACCCGGTCTGGGTAACGTCCCGACGCCGATTCACCGGCACCCGTTCGCCCGAGCAGAGAGAAGGACCGCCGATGTCGTCCGTGTGGGATGCCGCGTACGAGCCGAGCCCGTGGGAGCCGATCGCGGAGGAGGTCGAGCGCTACGAGCGGACGGACGGCGCGGAGCCGAGCGCACTCGTCGGGGAGCAGTGGATCGTGCTCTGGACGATCGGCGCGAAGTCCGGGAACGTGCGCAAGACCCCGCTGGTCCGCGTGACCGACGGTGAGGGCCGGTACGCGGTGGTCGGCTCGCAGGGCGGCGCGCCGACCAACCCGCAGTGGGTCCACAACGTGCGCAGGCAGCCGGTGGCCCGGCTCCAGGACGGCGCCGAGCTGCGGGACTACACGGTGCGCGAGGTCACCGGCGACGAGAAGGACGAGTGGTGGAGCCGGGCCACGGGACCGTGGCCCGCGTACGACGACTACCAGGCCGCGACCGACCGGGCGATCCCCGTCTTCGTGCTCGAACCGACCGGTTGAGTCGAGACGATCCCACCGACGGCACGGCCGGGCGTCACTCGACGGCGGCCGCCAGTCGCTCGAGCGTGCCGCTGATCGTCTGCCGGTTGCGGGCCGTGCGGTCGTCGACTCCCGAGGTCTGCTTGCTGTACTCGAGCGCCGATTCGGGCCGGAGGTCGTCGGTCCACTCGGTGACGCGACAGCCCGTGGCCGTCGGCTCGATGCGGTAGCCCCACGTCGAGAAGTGGAAGTCGAACATCGAGCACTCGAACGCGAACGCGCGTCCGGGGTCGGCCTCGATCACCTTCCCCTGCGTCACCCACTCGTGCTCGCCGTTGCGGTTGTGGCCGTCGAAGGTGGCGCCGACGACGGGCCCGTCGAATCCGTCGTGCCACTCGCAGCCGTGGCACTCCTCCGACCACTCGCCCATGCGGGTGACGTCGGAGACGGCGGCGTACACGGCCTCCGGGGACGCGGCGATGTCGCGCGAGATCTCGATCCGGGGGTTCATGCCGGGGATTCCAGCACATCGCCTCCCACCGGCCGGCGGCGGGGTGCCTACGTGCGCTCGGGCTGGGAGACCGAGCGCCGGAAGACCCGGCGCCGGCTGCGGGGGGACGCCCGTCGGGCCTCGGCCTCGCTGCGGTAGCGGGACTGGCGTTCCTGGGCGAGGGCACTGCTGATGTGGGGGCTCATCATGGTCGGGACCTCCGTTCCGTCGTCCAGGATCCTCCGCTCCCGGCGGTTCCGCCACCGGCAGGAACGACGGCGACCGCGAGAATCCCGCCATTGTCCGGATCCACGATGACCGTTAGGATCCGGCCATGGCTGCCCGACGACACCGGGTCGTGTCGGTCCTGATCGACGGCATGTCGGCGTTCGAGCCGTCGGTCGCCGACGAGTTCTTCGGCTACGACCGCTCCGACGAGATCGGCGTCCCGTGGTACACGTACGCGACGTGCACTCCGCACCCGCCGTCGGTGCAGCTCGGCGGCTTCCGGGTCCGGGAGGAGCGTGGGCTCGAGACCCTGCGGCGGGCCGACACCGTCGTGGTGGCGGGCGCCGGCGGGATCCACCGGCCGACCCCGCCGGCGCTCGTCGACGCGCTGCGGCGGGCGCACGCACGTGGCGCGCGCATGGTGTCGTTCTGCACCGGCGCCTTCCCGCTCGCCGAGGCCGGGTTGCTCGACGGTCGGCCGGCCACCACGCACTGGGCGCACGCAGACGAGTTCCGCGCGCGGTTCCCGGAGGTGCGGCTCGATCCGTCGGTGCTCTACGTCGACGACGACGACGTCCTCACGTCGGCGGGTTCGGCCGCGGGGATCGACCTCGCCGTGCACCTCGTCCAGCGCGACTTCGGCGCCGACGTCGCGACGCGCGTCGCGCGTGACCTCGTCGTGTCGCCGCACCGGCGCGGGGGTCAGGCGCAGTTCATCCAGGCGCCGGTCGGCCCGCCCGAGGAGTGTCCCGACGGTCTGGGCGAGGCGCTCGAGTGGGTGACCGCGCACCTCGACGAGGACATCAGCGTCGGCCGTCTCGCCGAGGTCGCGCTCATGAGCCCGCGCCACTTCGCGCGCCGGTTCCGTGCGGTCACCGGCTCGACGCCGCACCAGTGGATCCTCACGCAGCGGCTCGGTCTGGCCCGCCGGCTCCTCGAGACGACGGACGCGAGCGTGGAGCAGGTCGCGGCACGGAGCGGCTTCGGCGGCGCGGCCGCCCTGCGACTGCACTTCCAGCGGTCACTGGGCACCAGTCCCACTGCGTACCGGCGCACGTTCCGCGCCGAGGCCGCGGTCTGACGAGCCGCCGGCTCAGCCGGCCGGGTAGGGGCGCTCCTGCAGCAACCGGGCGAGGTGGACGCCGTTGGCCACCATCGTGTCGGCGGTCCGCAGCGTCTTCTCCGGCCGGGGGTCGAGGTCCTTGAAGTCTGTCTTCTGCATCGCCTCGCCGACCCAGTAGGTCATGCCGCCCGCGGGGATCGTGAACCCGACGTCGTCGAGGCCCTGGAACACCTCGGCGCCCACGTGGTGTGCGCCGTCCTCGTTGCCGACGACGCCGAGCAGCGCGACGCGGTCGTAGGAGATCATCCGACCGCGCTCGTCCTGCTCGCCGAGGAACGCGTCGAGCCGCTCGAGCACCATCTGGCAGACGCTCGCGGGGTGGCCCATCCAGATGGGTGTGGTCAGCACGAAGATGTCGGCGGCCAGGATCCGGCTCCGGATCGACGGCCACCCGTCGCCGTCACCCTCGTCGGACGTGACGCCGAACCGGATGTCGTGGTCGACGGCGCGGGCGGTCGTCCCGCTCACGCCCTGGAGCTCCAGCTGTCGTGCGATGTACTCGAGCAGCTCCACGCTGCTCGAGGCCGCCGGCGACCGCTTCAACGTGCAACTCAAACCGAAGTACGTGAGGTCCGTCATGGCACCCGCGGTACCCGGCGGCGGAGCCGGCGAACCGGGCACCGGGAACGCGCGCGCGTCGTAGGGTCGATCCGTGGAGACGGTCTGGGTCCTCGGCGATCAGCTCAACCGGGGGATCGGTGCGCTGCGCGACGCGGACCCGGCGACCCATCGGGTGCTGCTCGTCGAGAGCGCGGCGAAGATCGCGTCGAAGCCGTGGCACCGGCAGCGACTGCATCTGGTCCTGAGCGGGATGCGGCACCTCGCCGAGGAGCTGCGCGCCGAGGGCTTCGAGGTCGACGAGCGCCGCGCGCCGAGCCTGCGTGCAGGCCTCGACGCCCACCGCCGCGAGTTCGCGCCGGCGCGCGTGTGGGCGACCGAGCCGGCCTCCTTCGACGGGCTCGCACTGCTGCGCGCCCTCGACGTCGATCTCGTGCGGACCGACCAGTTCCTGTGCCATCCCGACGAGTTCGCCCGGTGGGCCGGGGACCGGCGGAGCCTGCGGATGGAGGACTTCTACCGCTGGCAGCGGCGCCGCCTCGGCTACCTGATGGACCGAGACGAGCCGGAAGGTGGGCGCTGGAACTACGACGAGGAGAACCGCGAGCCGCCACCGCGCGACGGCGGATCGTGGCCGGAGCCGCTGCGTTCCGAGCCCGACGCGATCGACCGGACCGTCGCGGCCGAGCTCCCCGACACCTGCTGGGGCGAACCGCCCTCGGGCTGGTGGGGGACGACGCGCACCGAGGCGCTGCGCCGCCTCGACCACTTCGTCGATCGCGTGCTGCCGGCGTTCGGGCCGCACGAGGACGCGATGCTGAGCGGCAGCTGGCACCTCGCGCACTCGCTGCTGAGTCCGTACCTCAACCTCGGGCTCCTGCTGCCCGGCGAGGTGTGCGACGCGGTGGAGGAGCGCTACCGCGCGGGTTCCGTGCCGCTCGCGTCCGCCGAGGGGTTCATCCGCCAGGTGATCGGCTGGCGGGAGTACGTGTGGGGCATCGCGTGGCTCTGGATGCCGGAGTACCGCGCGGAGAACGCGCTCGACGCGCACGCGCCGCTGCCACCCGCGTTCACCGGCGCGCCGACGCAGATGCGGTGCCTCGAGCACGTGATGCGGGACGTCGGCGCGTACGGGTGGACGCACCACATCCAGCGCCTGATCGTGCTCGGCAACCTCTCGCTGCTCGCAGGGGTCGAGCCGCAGGTGCTCGTCGACTGGATGTGGGCGGGATTCGTCGACGGCGCCGAGTGGGTGATGCTCCCGAACGTCGTGGGGATGGCGCTGTACGCGGACGGCGGACGGATGGCGACCAAGCCGTACGCCGCGGGCGGCGCGTACATCGACCGCATGAGCGACTACTGCACGCCGTGCCGCTACGACCGGAAGCGCCGCACCGGCGACGACGCCTGCCCGTTCACCACCCTGTACTGGGACTTCGTCGCCCGCCACGCCGAGCGGTTCGCGCACAACCCGCGGATGGTGCGGCAGGTCCGCGCGTCCGAGCGGCTCGACGACCTCGACGCCGTCCGCGCCCGGGCCACCGAGATGCTCGTGGAGCTGCAGGCCGGCACGTTGTAGGCGTACCGGTCACGCTCCTGGGTACCGTCCCGGCATGCGCTTCGGGATCAAGACCGCTCCTCAGCACACGACCTGGGCGGACATGCTCGACGTCTGGCGGGCCGCCGACGACATCGACGTGTTCGAGTCCGCGTGGAACTTCGACCACTTCTACCCGATCTTCTCGGACTCGACGGGCCCGTGCATGGAGGGGTGGACGTTGCTCGCGGCGATGGCGCAGGCGACCCGGCGACTCCGGCTCGGCTGCCAGGTGACCGGGATGGTCTACCGGCACCCCGCGGTCCTCGCGAACATGGCCGCCACGGTCGACATCGTCTCGGGCGGGCGCCTCGACATCGGTCTCGGTGCGGGCTGGAACGAGGAGGAGTGCACCGCGTACGGCATCGAGCTCCCGCCGCTGCGCGAGCGCTTCGACCGGTTCGACGAGGGCGTGGAGGCGATCGTGCTGCTGCTCACGCAGGAGACGACCGACTTCCCGGGCCGCTACGTGCAGCTGCAGCACGCGCGCTGCGAGCCCAAGCCGGTGCAGCGCCCGCATCCGCCGATCGTGATCGGCGGCAACGGGCCGAACCGCACGCTGCGCACCGTGGCGCGGTTCGCCCAGCAGTGGAACTCGCTCGCGAGCATCGACCAGTGGCCCGCGGTTCGCGACACGATGCACCAACGCTGCGCGGAGATCGGTCGCGACCCGGGCGGGATCGAGTGCTCGGTGAACCTCTGGTACGACCCCGAGGCCGGCCCGGGTCCCGTCGCCGAGCTCGCGGGGCGTTTCGCCGACGCGGGCGCGGATCTGGGGATCGTCTACCTGCCGGTCCCGCACCGGGCCGACGTGCTCGAGCCGATCGCCGAGGCGCTGCGTCCGCTCACGGTCTGACCCGGCGATCGTCGGTCCGGGACGACCGGAGTCGACGCGCCGGCGCCGGTGCGGCGTCCGGTACGGTCCGGGCCGAGCCCACCGACCGAGGGAGCCGGGTTGACCGATCAGATCGTCAACGTCGAGAACTTCGTACGCGCCGAGACCGACCGGATGTTCACGACGCTGTGCGCGGCCGCCGGCGGGGTGAACGCCTGGATGCACAACCGGACGCCCACGCCGCTCGAGCAGCAGCCCGTGATCCGCATGAACCGGGACACGCTGTACAGCGTCTCGATCGTGGACCTCTCGGAGGGCGCGACCGTGACCGTGCCCGACGGCGGGGACCGCTACGTGTCGGTGATGGTCGTGAACGAGGACCACTACATCAACGACGTGATCCACGCGCCGGGCGAGCACGAGCTGACGATGGCCGACCACGGCACTCCGTACGTCGCCGTCGCGGCGCGGATCCTCGTCGACCCGAACGACCCGGCCGACGTCGCCGAGGTCGCCGCGCTGCAGGACGGTCTCGCGGTGCGCGCGGGCGCGGCCCGACCGTTCGCGCCGCCGGCGTTCGACGCCGAGTCGCTCGACGCGACGCGGAAGGCACTGCTCGAGCTCGCACGCGGGGTCGGAGGCTTCTCCGGCGCGTTCGGCGCCGAGGCCGACGTCGACCCGGTGCTGCACCTCATCGGCACCGCCGCCGGCTGGGGTGGGCTGCCCGCGCGGGAGGCCGAGTACGTCAACGTGGAGCCCGGACTGCCGCCCGGCCGGTACCGCCTGACCGCGCGCGACGTGCCGGTCGACGGCTTCTGGTCGATCTCGATGTACGACCACGCGGGGTACTTCCCGGTGACCGACGCCGCGGTGAGCGTCAACGACGTGACCGCGACGCGCGCGGACGACGGCTCGATCACGGTGCACTTCGGCGACTGGGAGCCGGGGACACCGAACCTGCTGCCCACGCCGGACGGCTGGAACTACCTGGTCCGGCTGTACCGTCCGCGGCCGGAGGTGCTCGACGGCTCGTGGACGTTCCCGGCGGTCGAGCCCGCCTGAGCGCGGATCAGCGGCCCTCGCCGGTGACCCGCCACCGGTTCCACGGCCAGGCCCCCTCGATCTCCACCTCGAGCGAGAAGCTGAGCACGATCCGGATCACCACGATCAGGCCGAGCACCGCGACGCTCTCGATCGTCGGGTCGACGATGATCGTGCGCACGATATCGCCGATGATCAGCACCTCGAGGCCGAGCAGGATCACCCGACCGAGGCTCTGACGCAGCCGCGAGTAGGCGCCGGTCCGCGTGTCGGGGCGGGTGGACGCGATCGCGTACGCGAGCAGCACCCACAGGCCGCCGAGCACCAGGATCGCCGCGCCCGTCGCCTCGACGACCTTCACGACGTCGGAGATGAACTCCTCGTAGCTCACGGGCGGAGTCTCGCACCGGCAGCGGCGGGTCGCGTCGATCGGGTCGCAGTGTCTAAGGTCCCCGCCCATGAGCGAAGCATCCGAACGCGCCCACCAGAGCTACCTCGCCGACGTCGGCAACGACGAGGGGACGGGGGAGTGGTTCCAGGTCACCCAGGAGCAGATCGACCAGTTCGCCGACGTGACGCTGGACCACCAGTTCATCCACGTCGACCCCGAGGCGGCGAAGAGCACGCCGTTCGGCACGACGATCGCCCACGGGTTCCTCACGCTGTCCATGCTCACGCACCTCTCGAAGGGCACGAGCAGCGCGGCCCCCGACCCGGCGCGGTTCGAGGGGATGCTCATGGGCATCAACTACGGCTTCAACAAGGTGCGCTTCGTGAACCCGGTGAAGGTCGGGTCGCGCATCCGGGCGCGTGCGGTCACGACGGCGGTCGACCTGAAGGGCGACGCGATCGACGTCACCCGGGCCTTCACCGTCGAGATCGACGGCGAGGACAAGCCTGCGCTCGTCGCCGAGTGGGTCACGCGCGTCGTCTACGGCTGATGGGCCTCGTCGCCGCCGACCGCGACGAGTCGGTGGATCCCGGCGTCGACTTCTACCGCTACGCCAACGGCGGGTGGATCGACGCCAACCCGATCCCACCCGGCTACGGGGCGTGGGGCTCGTTCGAGACCGTCCAGGTCCGCAACGAGTCCCTCATCCAGGAGCTGCTCCGCCGCGCCGCGGTCGGACCGGTGAACGACCTGGACCGGATGCTCGGCGACTTCTTCACGTCGGGCATGGACGTCGACGCGGTCGAGGCCGCCGGTCTGGACCCGATCCGGCCGCTGCTCGAGGCCGTCGCCGGGATCTCGTCGGCCGCCGACGTGCTGACGGTCCTCCCGCAGCTGCACGGTGACGGGGTCGCCGCGTTCTTCGGATTCGAGGTGACGGTCGACCACGACGACTCGACCCGCCACCTGCTGTGGCTCGCCCAGGCAGGGCTCGGCCTGCCCGAGCGGGACTCGTACTTCTCGGATGCCGAGCCGGCCGTCGCGTTGCGCGCCGCGTACGTCGCCCACGTCGGTGCCCAGCTCACCCACGTCGGTGTCACCGAAGCCGGCGCGACCGGCGAGGCGGTCCTGGACCTCGAGACGCGGCTCGCCGAGCTGCACCTCAGCCCGGTGGAGGCGCGCGACCCCGGCCTCACGCTGAACCGGCACGACCTCGACGACCTCACCGCGCTGGCGCCGGGCCTCGACCTGCCGGGGTACCTGCGCGCCATCGGGGCCGGTGCCGCGACCTCGGTGAACGTCATGACCCCGGCGCTGTTCGCCGGCCTCTTCGACGTCATCTCGGCGACGGACGTCGCGGCGCTGCGCGCCTACCTCGCGTTCCACGTGGTGCGGACCTTCGCCGATGCGCTGCCGACGGCGATCGACGACGAGGCGTTCGGGTTCTACGGCCGCCGGCTCGGCGGCCAGCAGCAGCAGCACGAGCGCACCAAGCGGGTCATCGACGCGATCACCGCCGACGTCGGCGAGGCGCTGTCGCAGCGGTACGTGGCCGAGACGTTCTCGCCCGAGGCGAAGTCACGGGCACTGGCGATGGTCGACGCGATCCTGGTGGAGATGCGCTCCTCGCTCGAGACGCGGACCTGGATGACGGACGCGACGCGTGCGCAGGCCCTCGAGAAGCTCGACGCCGTCGTGGTGAAGATCGGGTACCCGGACCGCTGGCGCGACTGGACCGGCCTGGAGCTGCACCGGGACCGGTACGCGGAGAACCGGATCCGCGCCACCCGCTTCGAGGTGGCCCGCCAGCTCCGCCGGATCACCACGCCGGTCGACGAGTCCGAGTGGGAGATGCCGCCCCACGTCGTGAACGCCTACTACCACCCGCTGCGCAACGAGATCGTGTTCCCGGCGGGGATCCTCCAGCCACCGATGTTCGACGCCGCCGCCGACGACGCGTTGAACTTCGGTGGGATCGGCACCGTGATCGCCCACGAGATCACCCACGGCTTCGACGACCAGGGCCGGCGGTTCGACGCGACCGGCGCCTTTCGCGACTGGTGGACCCCCGAGGACGAGGCGCGGTACACCGAGCTGACCACCCGCCTCGTGGACCAGTTCGACGGGTACACGGTCCTGGGTGACCTCCACGTGAACGGGCGGCTGACGCTCGGCGAGAACATCGCCGATCTGGGCGGGTTGATGCTCGCGGAACGGGCGCACGCCCGGGTGAGCGAGGGGGCGCCGGACGTCGACGGCCTCACGCCGGCCCGGCGCTTCTACCTCGCGAACGCGTCGGTGTGGCGCGCGACGGTGAGCGACGAGCTGACCCGGACGCTGATCCAGGTCGACCCGCACAGCCCGCGCCACCTCCGGGTGCGTGGCCCGTTCTCGAACAGTCGCGGGTTCCAGACCGCCTTCGGGCTCGGTGACGACGCGCCCATGCTGCGGCCCCCGGCGGAGCGCATCGAGATCTGGTGACGGCGCGCCCGTCGGTGGCGCCGGCGAGTGGGTGAACGGAGGTGACCCGTGCGCCGGTTCGTTGCGATCCGGTCGCTCGGCGACCGATCTGCAACACACCCGTCGAGTGCAGAGGGTCGCCCGGGCGGTCCACCGCTGCGGTGGCGGGGAATTCCCGCGGGCGGGGTCAGCGGGCGACGGTGACGAGGTCGCTCGGGTCGTCCTCGTCCTCGGAGGTCGCGGCGGCGAGGGCGTGGCCCTCGACGTCGAGGTGGGGGAGGATCCGGTCGAGCCACTTCGGCAGCCACCAGTTCGCGTTGCCGAGCAGCTCCATGGACGACGGCACGATCACGAGCCGGACCAGCGTGGCGTCGATGAGGATCGCGACCGAGAAGCCGATGCCGAAGAGCTTGATGATCACGTTGTCGCCGAGCACGAACGACAGGAAGAACGTGCACATGATTGCGGCGGCGGCGGTGATCACCCGCGCGGTGGCGGACAGCCCGTCGGCCACCGCCGTGGCGTTGTCGCCCGAGCGCAGGTACTCCTCCCGGATGCGCGAGAGCAGGAACACCTCGTAGTCCATCGAGAGGCCGAAGAGGATGGCGAACATCATCATCGGCATGAAGGCCTGGATCGGCCCCTCCTTCGCGACGCCCACGAGGTCCTTGCCCCAGCCCCACTGGAAGATCGCGACGACGACGCCGTAGGCCGCGCCGACCGACAGCAAGTTCATGATCGCGGCCTTGAGCGGGACCAGCAGCGAGCGGAACACGACCATCAGCAGCAGGAAGCTGAGCAGGATGACCACGCCGATGAAGAGCGGCAACCGCTCGGCGAGCAGGGTCGCGAAGTCGTCGGCCGTCGCGGCGAAGCCGCCGACGAAGACACGCGCCCCGGTTCCCTCGATGGCGCGCGGGATCACGTCGTCGCGCAGGCGGCTCAGCAGGTCGCTCGTCGCCTCGTCCTGGGGTGCAGTCGTCGGATAGACGCGGATCACCGCGGTGGTACCGGAGGGACTGGTGATGGCGGGCGTGACGGTGGCGACGCCCGGTGTGTCGGCGACGGACGCCACGAGACCCGTCAGCACCGCGTCGTCGTTGCGGCCGGAAAGGTCGACGGCGAGCACGAACGGACCGTTGAAGCCCGGTCCGAAGCCCTCCGAGAGCAGGTCGTAGGCCTGGCGGCTCTGGGTGGACGTCGGGTTGTTGCCCGCGTCGCCGAAGCCGAGTCGCATGCTCAGCACCGGCGCCGACAACAGGAGCATCACGAGGAGGCCGACGAGGGCCAGCGGCCACGAGTGCCGCTGCACGAAGCGGCTCCACCGGTGCCACACGGTGACGCGTCCGGTGTCCTCGTGGTGGACCCACGGGAGGCTCAGCCGGTCGATGTTCGTGCCGACGAAGCCGAGGATCGCCGGCAGCAGCGTGATCGCGGCGAGCACGGTGACCGCCACGACCGCCGCGGCGCCCATCCCCAGCCCGCTGATGAACGCGAGCCCGATCGCGAGCATGCCGAGCAGGGCGATGATCACGGTGAGGCCGGCGAACACGACGGCCCGTCCCGACGTGTCGATCGCGGTGACGACCGCGGTCTCGGGATCGTGGCCCGCGTGCAGCGCCTGGCGATACCGCGTGACCACGAACAGCGCGTAGTCGATGCCGACCCCGATGCCGATCATGCTGGCGAGCGTCGTCGAGAAGCTCTGCAACGGGTAGACGTGCGTGAGCAGCCCGATGATGGGGAGACCGACCGCGATGCCCGCGAGCGCGACGGCGATGGGCACCACGGTCGCGAGGACGGACCCGAACGCGATCAACAGGATGACGACCGCGAGCACGATGCCGATCAGCTCACTCGCCGGCGGCTTCGGCCGCTCCGACTGTTGGATCAGCTGGCCGCCGAGATGCACCTGCAGCGCGCGGTCGGAGCTCTGTTCCGCGAGGTCGATCATCTGCTGACCGACGGAGTTCGGGATGTCGTGCGCCTCGGCGTCGAGCTGGGCGTTCGCGAGCGCGATGGTGTCGGTCTTCGAGATCGCTCCCGGCGTGGTGTAGGGATCGCTCACCGCCGTGACGTGCGGCACCTTCGCGAGGTCGGCGCGGAACGTGTCGACCTCTGTGCGCACGGCGGGGTCCTGCATGGTCGGCGTGCCGCGGAACACCACCTGGACGGTGTCGCCCGACTGCGCCTTGAACTGCGAGGTGAGCAGCTCGGTGGCCCGGCTGGACTCGGTGTCCGGCGCCGCGAAATTCGTCGAGAAGTTGGGTCCGATCGAGCTCGACAGGACGTTGACCGCCACGAGCGCGACGACCCACACGAGCAGGACGAGCCAGCGGCGCCGGTAGCAGAACCGGGCCAGCGCGAGGAACATGCAGATGCCTCCGGGGGGACGGAGCTCCGAGCATAAGCAGCGGGTGCGACGGCTCCCGATCCCGGAGCGACCCGAGCCGGGAGTGACCGACGCGGGTCGGTCCCGGCCGACCGCCCCGCACGTAGTCTCCCGGGCCGTGGGCAACGACACCTCCGGAGTGAAGGGCGCGGTCACGACCGTCACTGCGCAGGTTCAGCGGGCGCGGACCCGCTTCGAGCAGACCCTGCTCGGTGAGATCTGGGACCGCATGCTCGAGACCGAGTTCATCGACCGCAGCGTGGCGCTTGCGGGCAAGGCGTTCGTGTCGTTCTTCCCGCTGATCATCGTGGTGGCCGCGTTCCTGCCCGACGGCATGCGCGCCGACGTCTTCACCACGCTCACGCACCGCCTCGGCATCACCGGCTCCGCACTGCAGTCGGCGAAGACCGCGTTCGCGTCCGCGAAGGAGGTCCGGCGCGCGACGGGCGTGCTCGGACTCGTCCTCACCTTCTTCTACGTCAGCTCGTTCACGACCGCGCTCCAGCGGGTGTACCTGCGCGCCTGGCGGCGTCCCGCGGGTGGCGCGCTCGGTCCGTACGTGCGCGGCGCGATCTGGTTCGGCGCGGTGATCGGCTACATGGCGATCCTCGGCGCGGCGCGTGGCGTGCTCGCCGCCGACGCGCTCATGCCGATCTACCTCCTGGTCGCGGTCGCGGGCAGCACCGCGCTGTGGTGGTTCACGGCCTGGGCGATGCTCATGCGCCAGGTCCGTATGCGGGTGCTCTGGCCTGCGGGGCTCATCACCGGACTCGCCCTCGGGATCTACGGGCTGACGTCCTCGCTCTGGATGCCGGAGAACGTCACGAAGAACACGCACCAGTACGGCATCTTCGGTGTCGCGCTGGCGCTCGTGAGCTGGTTCTCGGGCGCGGCGATCTGCATCATGGTCGGTGCCTGTGCCGGACCGGTCCTCGCCCGGGACCCCGGGCCGGTGGGCCGGTTCATCCGCAAGGGTGAGGACGAGATCCTCGTGCCCGGCGCGCCGCCCGACCTCCCGCCGCCGAGCCGGCCGCTGAAGTTGAAGGACGCGTTCAAGCCGATCGAGGACGAGGCGGGTCCGGCCACCCCGGCCGACTGAATCCGCGCTCACCGTGTGACCGGGGCCACCTCGGGAACTCCGGGGAGGCGTGCGCCGTTGCAACGCAGTCCCGGGGCGGGGATGTGACCCCGGGGCTCCCGCGGCGAAAGGCCTTCACCCGTGTCCCTCATGCTCGACGAGCGCCCGTCGGTGGCGCCCACCGAACCCGCTCCGCACCCGCAGCCCCAGCCCGTCGTCGTACGCGTCGACCGCGGTCGCACGGGTCGGGGTCTGCGTCCCACCTCGGTCCTGGCCGTGGCCGTGCTCGGCCTCGTCGCGGTCGTCGGCGTCGCCGCGTGGCAGGGCTGGATGGGTCTGGGTGGTCTCTTCGGCGCACGCACGATCGACCGGTCCGCGCCGGTCCTCGTGCAGAAGCTCCGGGACCGCGCCGAGTACCGCGGCGCGTCGGGCACCTACAGCGAGGTGGTCGACCTCGAGCACAAGCCGGCCAGCTTCGTGCCGTCCTTCCTCGCCGGCAACCGCGTGATCTACAACGGCATCGGCGACGTCGACGCGACGGTGAGCATGAAGCACCTCGCGAAGTCGGCGGTGACGCTGCAGGGCGACACGCTCGTGGTGCGGCTCCCGCACGCGGAGCTCGGCCCGGCCCGACTCGATCCCGCCCACAGCCACGTGATGAGCCGCGACCGGGGCCTCGCGGACCGGCTGGGGAGCCCCTTCGTCGACGAGCCGACCTCGGAGCGTCAGGTCGAGCGGGTCGCGATCCAGCGCATCGAGCGGGCGGCCGCGAAGAGCGGTCTCGCGGCGAAGGCCGAGCGGAACACCGCCCGGATGATCACCGGTCTCGCCTCGGCCCTCGGGGTCGAGCACCCGGTCGAGGTCCGCTTCGTCTGACCGCCCGGGCCGGGTACCCCCACCGCGACGGAGGGGTGGGGGACCGGGCCCGTTTCGCGTACGGTGCCGGCATGACGATCGTCGTGTCCGGTGAGATCCGCATCCATCCCGACGACTTCGACGCCGCGTTCGCGCTCGTCGAGGCGCTGGTGGCCGCCACGCAGGCGGAACCGGGGTGCGTCGCCTACGACTTCTGGGTCGACCCGCGCGACCGGGGCCGGATCCGGGTGTTCGAGGAGTGGGCGTCGCCCGAGGCGCTCGCCGCGCACGGTGCGTCCGAGCACTACGCCGCGTTCAATGCGGCGATCGGCTCGGTCCGGATCGAGTCGGTGGCCCTGACCCGCTACGAGATCGCGTCCCAGGCGCCGCTGTAGCTCGGAGCGCCCCTGTCATCCGTTCCGGATGATGCAAACGGCGCGCGCTGCGGGCGATGCTCTGCGCCCCGGATCCGTCCGTCGCAGAGGAGCGCGCCATGGCGAAGCAGTGGAACGGCAAGGTCGCCGTCGACATCCGGGACGCCACCCCGGACTGGGAGCCCTTCCTCCCGCCGAAGGCGCCCGAGGGCGCGCCCAACGTCCTGTTCCTCGCGTGGGACGACCTCGGCTACGCCACCATGGACTTCTACGGTGGTCCGGTCGAGTGTCCCAACATGCGGCGCATCGCCGAGCGGGGCGTGAAGCTCGCGAACTTCCACACGACCGCGCTGTGCTCGCCGACTCGCGCCTCGCTGCTCACCGGCCGCAACGCGACCTCGAACGGCATGGCGACGATCGCGGAGTTCGCTTCCGGCTTCCCTGGCATCTCCACGCGGATCCCCTTCGAGAACGGCTTCATCTCCGAGGTCCTCGCCGAACACGGCTACAACACCTACTGCGTCGGCAAGTGGCACCTGACGCCGGGCGAGGAGTGCAACCTCGCCGCGTACAAGGGCCGGTGGCCGCTCGGCCGCGGCTTCGAGCGGTTCTACGGCTGGCTCGGCGGCGAGACCAACAACTGGTATCCGGACCTGGTCGAGGACAACCACCAGATCGACGCGCCGGGCCGGCCCGAGGACGGCTACCACGTGGCCGACGACCTCGCGGCGAAGGCGATCGAGTTCATCCGCGACGCCAAGGCGGTCGACCCCGACAAGCCGTTCTTCATGTACCTGGCGCCGCAGGCCGGTCACGCACCGCACCAGGCGCCGGTGGAGTGGATCGACCGGTACAAGGGGCGCTTCGACGAGGGCTACGAGGCGATCCGCGCCGGGATCCTGGCGAAGCAGATCGAGCTCGGCCTGCTGCCGCCCGACACGACGCTGTCGGAGATCAACCCCCACGGCGAGCCGACCCGCACCGGTCCCGAGGGTCAGCCCTGGCCCCAGCTCGACACCGTGCGGCCGTGGCACTCGCTGTCGGCCGACGAGCAGCGCCTGTTCGCCCGGATGGCGGAGGTGTTCGCCGGCTACATCTCGTACTGGGACGACCGCATGGGCCGGGTCCTCGACTACCTCGAGGAGTCGGGCCAGCTCGACAACACCCTGATCGTCGTCATCTCCGACAACGGGGCGAGCGGCGAGGGTGGTCCGAACGGCGAGTTCAACGAGTGGCGGTTCTTCAACGGGCTGCCGAGCGACGTCCAGGCGACACTCGAGCGGATCGACGAGCTGGGATCTCCGAAGTCGTACAACCACTACAACACCGGGTGGGCGTGGGCGCTCGACACCCCGTTCCCGTACTGGAAGCGCTGGGCGGGCGCCGAGGGCGGCGTCGCCGACATGGCGTTCATCTCGTGGCCGGCGAAGATCGCGGCCGACTCCACGCCGCGCCAGCAGTACGTGCACGCGGTCGACGTCGTCCCGACCGTCTACGAGCTGCTCGGGATCACGCCGCCGGAGACGATCAAGGGGTACCTGCAGAGCCCGGTCGAGGGCGAGAGCTTCGCGGCGGCGCTCGCCGACACCGACGCGCCGGGGAAGTCGACGCAGTTCTACGCCATGCTCGGACAGCGCTCGATCTACCACGACGGCTGGCTCGCGGCGACGGTGCACCCGCCGCTGTCGGGCTGGGGCAAGTTCGAGCACGACGAATGGGAACTGTTCCACCTCGAGACGGACCGCTCGCAGACGACGAACGTCGCCGCCGACCACCCGGACGTGATCGAGGAGCTGAAGAGCCTGTGGTTCTACTACGCAGGCATCTACAACGGGCTCCCGCTCGACGACCGCACCGCACTCGAGCAGGTGCTCTCGGAGCGACCGAAGGGTGGGCCCGACCGCACCCGGTACCAGTACTACCCGGACTGCGCCGACGTCCCCGAGTTCGCGGGGGTCGCGATCAACGGCCGGTCCTACACGATCGTCGCGGGCGTGGAGCTGGACTCGGCCGATGCCGAGGGCGTGGTCTTCGCGCACGGCGGGGTGGCCGGTGGGCACTCGCTCTACGTGAAGGACCACACGCTGAAGTACGCGTTCAACTGGGTCGGCACCCACGTGCAGACGATCGAGGCGACCGAGCCGATCACGCCGGGTCGACACGTGTTCGCGCTCGAGTTCGTGGTGTCGGGCCCGAGCACCGACCCGAACCAGCCCGGTTTCGCCGGGACCGCCACGCTCTACCTCGACCAGGAGCCGGTGGGTTCGGGTGACATCGTGACCCAGCCCGGCTACTTCTGCGCGGTCGGTGACGGCATCTGCGTCGGGCGCGACTCCGCGTCGCCGGTGACCCCGGACTACGCCGACCGGGGGACGTTCGCGTTCACCGGCGGCACGATCGACAAGGTCTTCGTCGACGTGACGGGCGAGCACTTCGTCGACCACGAGGCCCAGGTGCGCGCCTGGCTGCTGAAGGACTGACGTCGCGCGGACGCGGCCGCCGGGCCGCGTCCGCAGGATGACAGGCGGGCACGGGATCGGCCACCATCGGGGGATGGACGCGACCCCCGACCAGATCCACGCCTACCAGATGCACGGGCAGGACATCCCGACCCTGCTCGGCCACTGGGCGACGCACCGGCCCGACCACCCGGCCCTCGTGTGGGACCCCTTCGAGGGGGAGGGGCGCACGTGGACCTACGCGCAGCTGCGCGACGACGTGCACCGCCTCGCCGCCGGGCTCGCCGACCGCGGCATCGCGCTCGGCGACAAGGTGCTGATCCACTCCGAGAACTGCCCGGAGATGGTCCTCGCCTTCCTCGCCTGCGCCACGCTCGGCGCGGTCGCGGTGACCACCAACACGAAGTCGGTCACGAGCGAGATGGAGTTCTTCGCGACCAAGGCGCAGTGCGTGGCCGCGATCACCCAGCCGCAGTTCGCGGCGATGGTCGCCGAGGCGGCGCCGGGCCTGCGCTGGATCGCGGTCACGGAGTCCACCGAGGGCGACCAGGTGCCGTTCGAGGACCTCTTCGTCGCCGACGCGTCCGCGTGGGCAGGTCGCCCCGCCGAGCCGATGCTGCCGTTCGGGATCATGTTCACCTCCGGCACCACCAACCGGCCGAAGGCCGTGGTGCACACGCACGCGAACGCCGTGTGGGCGAGCCGGGTGGGGCCGCGCAACATCGATCTCACCGCCGACGACCGGTACCTGATCTACCTGCCGTTCTTCCATGTGAACGCGCAGAGCTGGTCGCTGTTCTCGGTGCTCGGCGCGGGCGCCACCGCCGTCCTCATGCCGAAGTGGTCGACGAGCCGCTTCTGGGAGATGATCACGAAGCACGGCATCACGCACATCTCGCTGATGCCGTTCGCCATCCCCACGATCATGGGGGAGAAGCCGGCGGAGCACACGCTGCGCATCGGCGTGTTCGGGCTGGTGATGCCCGAGCTCGACGCGCTGCTCGGCATCGAGGTCTACGCCGCGTTCGGCATGACCGAGACGGTGACCCACTCGGTCACCGGCAAGCCGGCGGAGCAGCTCCCGACGCGGTCCATGGGTCACGTGGCGCCGGGCTACGAGATGCTCGTGGTCGACAAGGACACCGGGAACGTGTGCGGCGTCGACGAGGCGGGCGAGCTGTGGCTGCGGGGCACGCGCGGCATCCAGCTGTTCCTCGAGTACTTCGACAACCCGGAGGCGAACGAGGCCGCGTTCGAGGACGGCTGGTTCAAGACCGGCGACATCGTGAAGCTCGGCGAGGCCGGCAACGTCTTCTACCAGGAGCGCGACAAGGACCTACTCAAGGTCGGCGGCGAGAACGTGTCGGCCCGAGAGGTCGAGGAGCTCGTCGGCACGGTGCCCGGCGTGGCGCAGGTCGCGGTGGTGGGCAAGCAGCACGACTTCCTCGACCAGGTGGTGGTCGCGTTCGTGATCACCAACCCCGACGCGCCGGAGCAGCAGGTGCTCGAGGAGGTGGTGATCGACACGTGCCGGCAGTCGCTCGCCGACTTCAAGGTGCCACGCGCCGTCTACGTGGTCGACGAGTTCCCGACCGGCACCCTCGACAAGCTGCTGAAGAACAAGCTGCGGGAGATGGCCGACGCCCATCCGCCCGTCGACTGACCCCGGAGACGACCGATGACCCTGCGGATCGGACTCACCAGCGTCTTCGTCGCCGACCAGGCCGCCGCGCTCGCGTTCTACACGGACACGCTCGGATTCATGCCGAAGCACGACATCCCGCTCGGCGGCACGGCGCGGTGGCTCACCGTCGTGTCGCCCGACGATCCCGACGGCACGGAACTGCTCCTCGAGCCGGACGCGCATCCGGCCGCCCGCACCTACGCCGCGGCGCTCCTGGCCGACGGCATCCCGGCCGCGTCCTTCGGGTGCGCCGACGTCGACGCCGAGCACGCCCGGCTCACCGCGCTCGGCGTCGAGTTCACGATGCCGCCGACCGACGCCGGCACCGTGCGCATGGCGCGTTTCGCCGACACCTGCGGCAATCTGCTGCAGATCACGTCGCCGCTCCGACGCGGCACAATGCGGCCATGACTTCGATGTTGGATCGCTCGGCCCGCCTGATCGACGGTGAGGAGGACTTCGCGGCGATCAGCCTCATGACCCCGGCCGCCGAGGCGGCGGAAGAGATCGCGCCCGGAGTGGCGCTGATCGAGGCGTTCTCGAACGTCGCCGCGTTCACCACCGACGACGGCCTGGTGCTCTTCGACGTGTCGCACCAGCTCTGGGCGGTGGGCGCGCTCGCCGCGCTGCGGAAGTGGTCGGACCAGCGGGTCGACACCGCCGTATACACGCACGGACACGTCGACCACGTGACCGGCGCGCAGGCCTTCGTCGCCGACGCCGACGCGCGCGGCGACCGGCCCATCCGGTTCGTCGGCCACGACGCGGTTCCGGCCCGCTTCGAGCGGTACGTGCTCACCAACGGGTACAACGGCTACATCAACATGCGGCAGTTCCGCCTGCCCGAGCCGGCGTTCCCGAGCGACTTCGTGTTCCCCGGCACCACGTTCCGGTCCGAGCTCGACCTCGACGTCGGCGACCGGCACTTCGCGCTCTTCCACGCGCGCGGCGAGACCGACGACCACGTCTGGGCGTGGGTGCCCGACTGTCGCGCGGTCGTGGTCGGCGACTTCTTCATCTGGCAGTTCCCGAACGCCGGCAACCCGCAGAAGGCGCAGCGCTACGCGTGGGACTGGGCCGTCGCGCTCCGCGCCATGGCGGCCCTGCGGCCCGAGCTCCTCGTGCCCGCGCACGGCATGGCGATCAGCGGCGAGGATCGGGTCCGCCGGGTGCTCACCGACACCGCGAGCGCGCTGGAGTCGCTCCACGAGCAGACGCTCGCCCTCATGAACGCCGGGGCCCGTCTCGACGACGTCATCCACACCGTGCGACTGCCGGCGGAGCTCGCCGACCTCCCGTACCTGCGGCCCACCTACGACGAGCCCGAGTTCGTGGTGCGCAACCTCTGGCGCCTGTACGGCGGCTGGTACGACGGCAACCCGGCGAACCTCAAGCCGGCGCGGGACCGCGACCTCGCGCTCGAGCTGGCGACGCTCGCCGGCGGTGCCGACGCGCTCGCGGCCCGGGCCGAGGCGCTCGCCGCCGACGGCGACCTGCGGGTCGCGTGCCACCTCGCGGAGCTGGCGATCCTGGCCGAGCCCGAGTCACCCCGGCTGCACGCGGTGCGCGCCGCGGTCTACGACGCCCGGCGCCACGCCGAGACGTCGCTCATGGCCACCGGCATCTACCGCACCGCGGCGATGGAGTCCCGCGCCCACCTCGACGGCAGCTGACCGCGCGGCTCAGCCGGCCGGAGGCGCGAAGTCGAGGTCGGCCGCGTCGACGACCGTCGCGGTGCGTCCGGGCGCCTCCTGGAAGCGCCAGTACAGGTTGGTGTGCGCGATCACGTCGTCGACCGGCGGCGCGCCCCACTCGGTGAGGTCCTCGGTGGTGTGTGCGTCGCTCACCAGCGTGACGTCGTAGCCCCGGACGAACGCGCCGTGCATCGTGGAGCGCACGCACGCATCGGTCTGCGCACCGGTCACCACCACGTGCCCGACGCCGCGCTCGCCGAGGAGCTCGGCGAGGTCGGTCGCCTCGAACGAATCCCCGTACTCCTTGTGCACGACCGGCTCGCCGTGTCCGATGGCCAGCTCGGTCACGTACTCCCACCCCTCCGATCCCTCGGTGAGGTTCTCGCTGCGGTGCTGCACCCAGATGACGGGCACGGCCTCGGCGCGGGCCCGGTCGACGAGGCCGGCGATCGTCGCGACGACCTCGTCGCGGTGGGGTGCCCCCGCGATGACGCCGTTCTGGACGTCGATCACGAGCAGCGCGGAGTTGGGACGATCGGGGAGCGTGGTCACGGCGGCCTCCGGAGCGCGTTCGCGGACAGGCGCCACCGTAGATCCGGTCCCTAGGGTGCATCCCATGACGCGGCCGAACGCCTTCGACGAGTACTTCGTGCACCAGATCCCGGAGCTGCTGCCCAACGTGGCGGTGCACCACCAGCACTGGCGCGAGAGCTACTTCTTCGACCTGCACGATCCGAGTGGCGTGGGCGACGTGATCTTCCTCACGTTCGCGACGTTCCCGGCGCGCGGCGAGGTCGACTCGTTGCAGCTCGGCCGCATCGGCGGGGAGCCGCTCATCGGCTACCTGCAGCGTCCGGCCGGCGACACCCCGCACGTGAGCGCGCTCGAGGGCGCGTCGATCGAGATCGTCGAGCCGTGGCAGGAGGTCCGGCTCCGGGTCGACCCGGCCGTGGCGGCCATCGGGCTCGACGCGACGTTCCGCGCCCGCACGCAGCCGTACGGGCTGCGGCGCGGCACGATGCGCGCGGGTGAGGACGTCGTGTGGGACCAGTGCCACACGTTGCAGTCGGGCACCTACGAGGGCTCGTACACCGTGAACGGGGTGGAGCACTCCGTCGACGGGTGGCTCGGACAGCGCGACCACTCGTGGGGCATCCGGGACCACGGGCGCTGTCCGCTCTGGCAGTGGTTCCAGATCCAGCTCGACGACGGCATGCTCGGCGTCTGGCACTGGGAGCTCGAGAACGGTGCGCGGATCTACACCGACGGGTGCTGGGCCGGGGCCGACGGCTCCGAGCCGGTGCCGCTGGTGGACTTCTCGACCGACGTGATCTGGACCGGTGCCGACGGCGGACCCGCGGTCTACGGCGAGCACGGCGACGACGTCACCGGCCTGCGCGGCACGAGCGTGTTCACCCTCGCCGACGGGCGCGTGATCACGGTGGAGGCCGACGGCGCCTTCGCGCGACCGTACGAGCCCTTCCAGCGCGGTGGTCTGAACCTCATGCGGGTGCACACCGACGACGGGCGCGAGGGCACCGCGATCTACGAGGTGACGGGCGCCCGCCACCATCGATGGTTCCCGGGCTGCGCCGTCCCGGGCCCGCTGCCGCGCTGAGTCGCCGCCGGTCCGGCGCCCGGCGATCAGGCGCCGAAGTCCCAGCCGATCCCGTGCGAGAACTGCGCGAGCACGTTCTTGGCGATGAGGATGCGGTGCACCTCGTCGGGCCCGTCGGCGAGCCGGAGCGTGCGCGCGCCCTGGTACATCGCGAACAGCGGCAGGTCGCCCGACACGCCGGCCGCGCCCCACACCTGGATCGCGCGGTCCACGACCCGCTCGTAGGCCGCGGGCACGAACACCTTGATCGCCGAGATGTCGGTGCGCGGGTCCATGTCGTTCGCCATCTTCTCGGCGCAGTGGATCGTCATCAGGCGCGCCGCCTGGATGTCCATGAACGAGTCGGCGATGAAGCCCTGCACGAACTGCTTGGTCTGGAGCAGCCCGCCGTGCACCTCGCGCACACGGGTCCGCTCGACCATGAGGTCGAACGCGCGCCACATCTGCCCGATCGAGTTCATGCAGTGGTACACCCGGCCGGCGCCGAGGCGGTCCTGGGCGGCGCGGTGCCCGCTGCCGCGTGCGCCGAGCTGGTTCTCGACCGGGACGCGCACGTCCTCGTAGACGATCTCGCAGTGGTCGCTCTCGACGCCCCACACGTTGATGCCCCGCAGGATGTTCACGCCGGGCGTGTCGCGCGGGACGATGATCTGGGTCATCCGACCGTTGGTGTCCTCGCCGCCCTCGGGGTCCTCGGTGCGGCACATGACGATGAAGAAGTCGGCCCGCTTGCCGTTCGACGTGAACCACTTGTGGCCGTTGATGACCCACTCGTCGCCGTCGCGACGGGCGGTGGTGCGCAGCGAGCGCGGGTCGGATCCCGCCGCGTCGGGCTCGGTCATGGAGAAGCCCGACTCGAGCCGACCCTCGACGAGCGGGACGAGCCACTTCGCCTTCTGCTCCTCGGTGCCGTAGCGCAGCAGCAGCGTCTGGTTGCCGCTGTTGGGGGCGACCACACCGAAGAGCGCGGCGCCGCCGACCGTGTAGGCGAGGACCTCGTTCATGTAGGCGAGCTCGAGGAAGTCGAGGCCGGCGCCGCCGTACTCGGGCGGCAGGTGCGGCGCCCACAGGCCGGCCTGGCGGACGACGTTGCGGATGTGGTCCCGCGCGTCGTGGGCAGCCTTCCGGTCCTCCTCGGTGACCGACGGGTTCATGCGCGAGGCCCAGAGGAGATTCTCGACCGGGAGGATCTCCTTGTTGACGATGTCGGCGGTCAGGCCGCGGATCTCGTTGATCCGCTCCGACACCGTCGGGATGGGCTGCACGTTCATGGCCATGGGGCGGCTCCTGATTCCCTGGTCCGGGGTCGCTGTCGTTCTGTACCCTAACGATATGGGTACCGAACGAACCGGTGCCCGCTCCGGAGGGGCCGGGGCGGGTGGCGGTGATGTCGGTGCGGACCTCCCCGACGACACGGTCCGCACCCTGGCGATCGCCTCGCGCGTGTTCGAACGCGCCCTCGACGGCATGACGTTGCCGCAGTTCCGGATCCTCGCCCTGGTGGCCCGGGCCCCGGAGCGGGCCAGCCGCCTCGCGGCCGAGGCCGCGGTGAGTCGCCCCTCGCTCACCGGCGTGCTCGACGGTCTGGAAGCGAAGGGCTGGGTCCGGCGGGGCGAGGTCGACGGCGACCGTCGGGGCGTGACGCTCGCGTTGACCGCAGCCGGCCGGCGCGCGCTCGCCGCCGCGAACGCCGCGGTCGCGGCGCGCCTCGACGAGGTGCTCGACCACGTGGACGCCCGCGAGCGCCAGCGCTGCCTCGACGGACTCGCGGTGCTGGGTGAGGCGATCCGGCGGGACGTCGAGGCGCGGCACCCGATGCGCCCGGCCGAGCGCTCATGACCGCTCCCGTGACCGCCCGGCCCGTGCCCGAGCCCGCGCCGCCCGGCTCCGGCGGCTGGATCCGCCGGCTGTGGCCGTTCCTCATGGCCCACCGGCGCAACGTGATCATCGCCTTCGGCATGGCGGTGCTCGGCCAGGGCGTCGCCGCGTTCACGCCGATCGTCGAGCGGGCGATCATCGACGACGGGATCGTGGCCAACACCCGCGCGGTGTGGCCGTTCCTGCTCCTCCTCGTGGTGTTCGCCGCGTTCTCGTTCTGGGCCGCGTACCTCCGCCGCTGGGTCGGTGGTCGCGTGAGCCTCGACGTCCAGTACGACCTGCGCATCGCGATCTTCGAGCGGTTGCAGCGACTGGACTTCGGCTCGCACGACGAGTTGCAGACCGGTCAGCTCGTCTCCCGGTCGTCGTCGGACCTGACGTTGATCCAGGGCGTGCTCGCGTTCCTGCCGATCATCGTCGGCAACGTCGTGATGCTGGTGCTGTCCGTGATCGTCATGGCGTTCCTGTCGCCGCCGCTCACGCTCGTGATGCTCCTCGCGATCCCGGCGATGCTCGTGCTCTCGATGAAGCTGCGCAGCGTCGTGTTCCCGGCGACGTGGCACGCGCAGCAGCGCGCCGGCGAGGTCGCGGGCGTCGTCGACGAGGCGGTCAGCGGCGTGCGCGTGGTGAAGGGCTTCGGCCAGGAGCAGCGCGAGCTCGACCACCTCACCGAGGCGTCGGAGCGGCTCTACGCCTCCCGGTCGCGCCTCGTCCGGCTCCAGGCGCGCTACTCCCCGGCGCTGCAGGCGGTTCCCGCGTACGGGCAGGTCGCGGTGCTCGCGCTCGGGGGCTGGCTCGCGATCCAGGGGAACATCACGCTCGGCACGTTCCTCGCCTTCTCCACGTACCTGGTGCAGCTCGTCGCGCCGGTGCGGATGTTCGCCGGCCTGTTCGCGATCGGTCAGCAGGCCCGGGCCGGGGCCGAGCGCATCCTCGACATCCTCGACGCCAACACGCGCGTCGAGGAGCGGCCCGACGCCGGCGAGATGCCGCCGGTGCGGGGCGACGTGCGCTTCGAGCACGTGCGCTTCGGCTACACCCGCAGCGCGCCCGTGCTCGACGACTTCGATCTGTCGGTTCCGGCCGGTGAGGTCGTGGCCCTCGTCGGCGCGAGCGGCTCGGGGAAGTCGACCGTCACCGGCCTGCTCCCGCGCTTCTACGACGTCGCCGACGGGCGGGTCACCGTCGACGGGATCGACGTGCGCGAGGTCACGCTCGACTCGCTGCGGCGCCAGGTGGGCGTCGTGTTCGAGGACGCCTTCCTCTTCTCCGACTCGGTGCGCGAGAACATCGCCTACGGCGTTCCCGACGCGACCGACGCCGACGTGCGCCGGGCGGCGGCCGCGGCGGGCGCGGTCGACTTCATCGAGGCGCTGCCCGAGGGCTTCGACACCGTCGTGGGGGAGCGGGGGCTCACGCTCTCCGGCGGGCAGCGTCAGCGGATCGCCCTCGCCCGGGCGATCCTCACCGACCCGCGCGTGCTGATCCTCGACGACGCGACCTCCGCGGTCGACGCCGCGACCGAAGAGGCGATCCACGCGACCCTGCGCGAGATCATGCGCGGCCGCACCACGCTGCTGGTCGCGCACCGGCGCTCGTCGCTCCGGCTCGCGCACCGGATCGCGCTCGTCGACCACGGCCGGGTCGTCGACCTCGGCACCCACGAGGAGCTGCTCGCCCGCAACGCCACCTACCGCCGCCTGCTCACGGGCCCCGAGGAGGACGACGCCACCGACTCGCTCGACGAGTCCTTCGACGAGGTTGACGAGGCGGCGACCGACGGCATCGCCCTCGCCGATCGCGGCGACACGGTCGGGACCGACGGCATCACGCCGAGCGCCTGGCGCGCGCCGGCGGACGCCGCTCCGGTGGCGACCGCGGCCGTCGCCAACGTGGCGCGTCCGGTGGGGGGCGGTGGAGGAGGGGGCGGCAACGCGGCGATGGGTCTGAGCCTCGCCGCCACGCCCGAGCTGCTCGCCAAGCTCGAGACCCTGCCCCCGGCCGACGACACCCCCGACCTCGATCCGGCCGAGTTCGCGACGGAGCCGGCCGGTCGCTTCCGGATCCTCGAGTACATCCGCCCGTGGCGGAGATGGCTGCTGCTCGGTCTCGGGCTCGTCGCGCTCGACAGCCTGCTCACGTTGCTCGGTCCGCTGCTCGTCCGGCGCGGCCTCGACTCCGGGGTGCAGGACGGCGACATGACCGTCGTGTGGGCCGTGAGCGCGGTGTTCTTCGCGGTCGTCACCATCGACTGGCTCGTGACGTGGGCCTACACGTGGATCATGGGCCGCACCGCGGAGCGCGCCCTCTGCGGCCTGCGCATCACGATCTTCGCCCACCTCGGGCGGATGTCGCTCGACTACTACGACCACGAGCTCGACGGCCGGATCATGACCCGCATGACCACCGACGTCGAGGCGCTGTCGCAGCTCGTGCAGACCGGACTCGTCACCGCGGTCGTCGCGGCGATCACGAGTGTCGGCGTGCTGGTGTTCCTGATCGTGCTCTCACCCGAGCTCGCGCTCGCGGCCGCGGTGGTGCTCCCACCGCTCGCGATCGCCACGTGGCAGTACCGCAAGCGGTCGTCGGTCGCGTACCGCAACGCGCGCGAGGCGATCGGCACCGTGAACGCGAACCTGCAGGAGAACCTGTCCGGGGTGCGCGTCGCCCAGGCGTACGTGCGCGAGGGCCAGAACGTCGACCGGTTCCGGGGCGTGAACGAGCAGTACCTGCGCCACCGGCTCGGCGCGCAACGGCTCATCGCCCTGTACTTCCCGTTCGTGCTGTTCCTCGCCGACATCGGCGCGGTGTGCGTCCTCGGCGCGGGCACGGTGCTCGTGCACGACCAGACCGTCACCTCCGGCGTCGTGATCGCGTTCCTGCTGTACCTCGACATGTTCTTCTCGCCGATCCAGCAGCTGTCCCAGACCCTCGACACGTGGCAGCAGGCCGGCGCGTCGCTGGAGAAGATCGAGGAGCTGCTCGAGACGCCGAGCGGGACGCCGGCGCCGGCGGAGCCGACCGACCCGGGCCGCCTGACGGGTGCGATCGCCTTCACCGACGTGACGTTCCGCTACCCGCGCGCCGCGGGCGGCGCGGCGATCGCGTCGCTCGACCTCGCGGTCGCGCCCGGCGAGACGGTGGCGCTCGTGGGCGAGACCGGGGCGGGCAAGTCGACGCTGGTGAAGCTCGCGGCCCGCTTCTACGACCCCGACGAGGGCTCGGTGTCCGTCGACGGCATCGACCTGCGTGACGTCGACCTCACCGCGTTCCGCCAGCAGCTCGGCGTCGTCCCCCAGGAGGCGTTCCTGTTCACCGGCACGGTGCGCGACAACATCGCCTACGGCCGGCCCACCGCGAGTGATGCCGAGGTCGAAGCCGCGGCGCGCGCCGTGGGTGCGCACGAGTTCGTGGCGTCACTGGCGCACGGGTATCTCGAACCGGTGAGCGAGCGGGGGCGGTCCCTCTCGGCGGGCCAGCGGCAGCTGCTCGCGCTCGCCCGGGCTCGGCTGGTGGACCCGGCGATCCTGCTGCTCGACGAGGCGACGAGTCAGCTCGACCTCGCGAGCGAGGCCCGCGTGCAGCGCGCCATGCAGGTGGCGGCGGAGAATCGCACGACGATCCTCGTCGCGCACCGGCTGCCCACCGCGGCCAAGGCCGACCGCATCGTCGTGATCGACGAGGGCCGGGTGGTGGAGTCGGGGTCGCACGCGGAGCTGCTCGCGCGTGACGGTGCGTACGCCCGGCTGTGGGCGGCGTTCAGCGCCACCGCCGAGGGGATGGTCACGGCCGCTCCGTGAGCCCGTCGTGATCGGGGTGTGAGGAGTGTGTGAGGTCGCCCGGTGAGGTGATGACACCCGGCCCGATCGTGCGTAGGTTCGCCGTCCCGTCACCGTGACCAGGAGGGACACCATGGTGCGTCGGTTCGGACTCGTGACCCTGGGCGTCGTCGTGGTGCTGCTCGCGACGGCCTGCGTCCCGAAGGCGCCGCCGGCGCCCGCCCGCTACCTCGACGCGGTCGAGCCCGCCACCGTCACCCCGAAGGCCGCCCCGGTGACCTGGGGCGCCGCGCCGCCGATCGACGCGGCCTACGGGGGAACGCTCTACGCCGGGACCGCGATCGAGCAGGCCGACCCGCGCCCCGCGCTCGACGGCGCCGGCAACGAGCCGTTGCGGATGTGGGTGGCGAACCCGTCCGACTCGCTCGCGTCGCGGCCCGCGATCGTCTGGGTGCACGGGGGCGGGTTCGCCGTCGGCATCGACGCCATGTACGGCCTCGCGAACGGGACCGGCAAGGAGTACGCCCAGCGGGGATACGTGAGCATCTCCGTCGAGTACCGCATCGACACGACGCTCATCGGCACCGGGACCTCCACGCAGCGACCGCCGTCGCTGTGCCAGTGGGTGCAGGACAACGAGAACCCCTCGGACCCGGTGTGGCAGCAGCGCTCCGAGCAGTGCCGCCGGAACATCCTCGCGGCCCAGCACGACGTGCAGGCGGCGGTGCGCTGGATCCGGGACCACGCGACGCAGTACCGGGTGGACCCCAACCGCATCGCGGTCGGCGGCTTCTCGGCCGGGGCCGTGACCGCGGCGAACCTCGCCTACCGCGGGGACGACGTCGGCACGTGGTCGTACTACCCGGGCGACCCGGTGAACGCGGGGCGCTCCCGCGTCTCCGCGGCGTTCGGAGCCTCGGGCTGTGCGTACGACCCGGCGGCGATCGGCGCCGGTGATGCGCCGACGTCGTGGATCCACGCGAAGGGCGACCGCGCCGTGCCGTACTCCTGTGCCACGGCCACCGCGGCCACGGCGCGCGCGGCGGGTCTGGTCGCCGAGCTCACGTCCTACTGCTCGTCGAGCCTCCACGCCGAGGCCCTGTACACGCCGAACCAGGCGGCCACCGACGCGCAGTGGACCACGTTCCTCGCCCGTCACCTGCTCCTGTACTCGGACATGCGACCACCGAGCGCGGACCCGTTCTGCCCGTAGCGGCGCGACGGCGCCCGGTCACATCCCGGGCATCGTCTCGGTCTCGGTGGGCGGCTCCGGCGAGGGCTTGCCGTCCTTGGTGACGTCGATGATCGCCATCATGCCGCCGTCCTCGTGGGCGAGGATGTGGCAGTGGAACACGTAGCGGCCGAGGAACTGCGTGAACCGCATGCGGATCACGATCTCGCCGCCGACCGGGAGCGGCTGCGTGTCGCGCAGGCTCTTCGCGGCGACGGGCTTGCCGTTGATCGACATCACCTGGAAGTCGTTCACGTGGATGTGGAACGGGTGCTCTTCCTTGGTGGTGTTCCTGATCGTCCACTCCTCGGTGGTGTCGATCTGCGGGTTGAACAGCGTGCGGTCGGCGCTGAACTCCTTGCCGTTGATGTAGAAGCCCTTGGCGTTCTCGCTGAACACGACGGTGCGCTTCTGCGCGATCGGGTCCTTCCCGAGGTCGGGCAGCTCGCCCATCGACGTCGGCATCGCGGGAGGCGTGGCCGCTCCATCGCGCGTCGGGCCGATCACGAACGTCGCGAGGGTGCGGGCCGGGTAGGTGTCGCCGGCTGGACCCGTCGAGTACTTCAGAGTCCGGAGCTTGAACGTGCCGGGCTGGTCCCAGCGCACGAGCACGTCGTAGCGCTTGCCCGGCGGCAGGAGCAGCTGGTCGCGGGTCTCGGTCTCGCCGAGCGGGTTGGCGTCCTCGGCGAGGACGGTGAATTTTGCCCCGTCGAGCCGCAGCCGGTACCAGATGTCGGCGCTCATGTCGCCGAGGCGCAACAGCATCGCCTGACCCGCGACCCCGTTGATCACCGGGTTCACCTGCCCGTTGATCGTGCGGGTGGTCGGCGCGTCCGAGTTGATGTTCTTCGTGATGATCGACCCGCCGTCGTCGAGCTGCAGGTCGCGCAGCGAGATGAGGTGCTGGGGCACGTTCTGGAGATCGGCGGGCAGCCGCTCGGTGAGGCCGTTCACGATCAGCGTGCCGGCGAGGCCGGAGAACACCTGCTCCTCGGTGAGGCCGTGCAGGTGCGCGTGGTACCAGTACGTGCCGGGTGCGACGTCGGTGGGCACCTCGATCGACACCTGGTTGCCCGAATCGGCCGGCATGACGCGCAGCACGTTGTCGGAGATGCCGATGGGTGACGTGTGCAGGCCGTGGGTGTGGAAGTTGGTCTCCTCGGCGAGGTTGTTCTTCAGCACGATCTCGATGCGGTCACCGGGTGACACGACGAGCGTCGGGCCGAGGATGCCGGGTCCGTAGGTCTTGCCCTGCACCTGCTGGCCCGCGACCTCGAACGTCGCCTGGTGCACGTCGAAGGTGGTCGAGAGCACGCCGTTCGTCGCGGTGAGGACCGGCGGCTCGGCGAACGGCTGGCCCTGCTTCGTGGGGAACGACGTCCGCACGACCGGCGCCGCCTCCGGCGTGGTGGTCGACTCGCCGAGGTGGCTCGGGTCGGCGACGGTCGTCGTGGTGGTGCTGCTCGACGAGCCGGACGCCTTCGATCCGCCGCTGCCCGAGCTGCAGCCGGCGGCGACGAGTGCGATCGCGGCGGCGATCACGAAGAGCGTGACGGCGCGCGCGTGCGGACGGTGGAACATGTCGGGCCCCCTCGACGGATTGCGAGCCACCAGGATCGCCCACCGGACCGCGACGATCGGGGACCTCGCGCCTCAGCCCTCCGTGTCCCGCACCGCCTCGTAGCGGCGGAGGGCCTCGTTGCGCTCGGCGCCGTGGTCGACCATGGGGCGGGGGTAGGCGTCGGGGTCGTCGAACAGGCCCGCCGGGGTGCCGGCGCCGTCCGTGCCGTACGGCTCGTGGACGTCGCCGTCGTGCTCCGCGAGCTCGGGGATCCAGCGGCGGACGTAGTCGCCGTCGGGGTCGAAGCGGCGGCCCTGCGTCACCGGGTTGAAGATGCGGAAGTACGGCGCCGCGTCGGTGCCGGTGCCCGCGGTCCACTGCCAGCCGTGCTGGTTCGACGCCATGTCGCCGTCGACGAGATGACGGAGGAAGAAGCGCGCGCCGCGCTGCCAGTCGAGATGGAGGTCCTTCACGAGGAAGCTGGCCGTGACCATGCGCACCCGGTTGTGCATCCAGCCCTCGCTGACCAGCTGGCGCATGCCCGCGTCCACGAACGGGAACCCGGTGCGGCCCTCGCACCACGCGGTGAAGCGCTCGTCGGTGTCGGCGCCGCGATCGATCTCCATCGCGTCCATCGCGGGATTGAGGTTCCACCAGGCGGAGCGCGGCTCGTGGAACAGCACGTCGGCGTAGAACTCGCGCCACGCGACCTCGGAGCGGAAGACCCACGCGCTCGACTTCGGCGCGGCGTCCCGCAGCGTCGGGAGCAGCTCGCGCGGATGGATCGTGCCGAAGCGCAGGTCGGGCGAGAGCCGGCTCGACCCGTCGACCCCGGGCAGGTTGCGGGCGGACGCGTACCCGTCGAGGAGCTCGAGGCGGAATCGCTCCCAGCGGTCGTGGGCCGCCGTCGTGCCGGCGGAGGGGAGATCGGCGGCCACACCGTCGGGCTCCTCGGGCAGGTCCTCGCCGCGGGTCGTGGTGTCCCAGTCGACTGCGGCCGGGTCGACGGGTGGGAGCGGCTCGAGGTCGCGCACCACGTCGAGCCAGGCGCGGTGGAACGGCGTGAACACGCGGTAGCCCGCACCGGCCTGGTTGCGCACGGTGCCCGGCGCCGCTGCGTAATGGCTCCCGACCGCGGTCAGCTCGCGTCCGTCGGCCGCGAGCGCGGCGGCCACGTCGGCGTCGCGGCGGGCGGCGTACGGGGTGGCCTCGCCGGTGACGAACACGGTCGGCGCGTCGGAGTCGGTGGCGACCTCGGGGACGACGACCGTCGGGTCGCCGGTCCGGACGACGAGCGGCACCCCGAGGTCGCGCAGCGCGGTGAGGCACCGGAGCAGGAACGCCACGCGGTTGGGACCGGTGGACGCGAGGAGGGTCGGGTCGAGGACGTACAGCGCGGTGACCGGCCGGCCCGCGTCGCGCGCCGCGTCGATCGCCGCCCGGAGCGCCGGGTGGTCCGTGACCCGCAGGTCACGCCGGAACCAGATGATCACCGGGCCATCATGGCCCGGGCCCCGGGTGCCCGATCCAGCCGTCGCCCGGGTTCAGTCGAGCCCGGGGAACTGCTCCGGATAGAGATACGACGCGAGCGAGACGAACAGCGCGGTCGCCGTGATCGAGCCGACGTTGTCCTGGTTCACGGCGACGACGATCGTCGCGTGCCGCGAGGGCAGGTAGTACATCGCCGTGCTGTAGCCCAGGATCCCGCCGTTGTGGCCGAGGAAGCCGTTGAGCCGGGAGATGCCGAGGCCGTACTCGATGTGCACCACGCCCGGGACGAGCGTCCGGAACATGCGTTGCTGGTGGCGCAGGCTCCGCGAGAGGAGGTGACCCTTGCCGAGCAGCTTGGCCCAGGCCTTCAGGTCGGCGACGTCGGAGATCATGGCGCCCGCACCGCCCGCGACGCCGGGGTTCTGGACCGTGACGTCGCGTGGCGCGCCGAGGGGCTGCACGAGGTAACCGTGCGAGTACGGCGTCGGCATCGCGGTGGTGGTCGGGTACGACGTGGAGTCCAGGCCGTTGGGGGCGAGGAGGTCGCGCTGGATCTGGCGCCCGAGCGATCGGCCCGTGACCTTCTCCACGATCAGCTCGAGCAGCACGTAGTTGCTGTCCGAGTAGTGGACCTCGGTGCCGGGTGCGAAGTCGGGCTGGTGCGCCCGCACGATGCGCAGCACGTCGTCGGACCCGAATGGCAGCGTGGGGTTGGCGAAGTAGTCGGTGATGAACTGCTCGTCCTCGGTGTAGCTGAAGACGCCGGCGGTCATGTTCAGCAGTTCCGCCACCGTGATCGTGTCGCCGTTCGGGATGTCGGGAACGAACTTCGACAGGTGATCGGAGAGCGAGAGCCGGCCGCGGTCGACGAGCCGCAGGACGGCCATGCCGGTGAAGGTCTTGCTGACCGACGCGATGCGGACCTTGTCGGTGGTCTGCATCGGCGAGTGGGTCGCGAGGTCGTCGGTGCCGAACGCCCGCAGGTAGCTGCCCCGCTCCGGGTCCCAGATGCCGACCACGATCCCCGGCGACTGCGAGGAACCCTGGGCGGACCGGACGATCGCGTTGATCGCCCGCACCGTCGGCGGATCCAACGGGTGCGAGCCGTCGCGTGCGGCGCCGGTGCCGGCGGTGAGGCCGACGAGCGCGAACCCGCTGACGAGGGCGGTGGCGGTGAGACGGCGTAGGCGCGACATGAGGATCCTTCCGGGACCGGCGAGGGCCGAACGGTACGAACTGCGCGGGCCGCGAGCAAGCGCCGGTATCCTGCGCCCCGGCGAACGGGGGCGTGATGCGGCGGATGCGGTGGATCGGCGTGGTGGTGGCGCTGGTGCTGGTGACGGCGGCGTGCTTCCCGCGGCCGCATCCCGGCGGCTTCCGGGGTGGCCGGTTCCGCGCGACGGGCTACTTCCGGACGCAGTTCGACGGGCGGCGCTGGTGGCTGGTCACGCCCGACGGGCGGCCCTTCTACTCGACCGGCATCAACCACGTCGGCGCCGGCGGCAACGACGTCGACCGCGTGTCCGGCCAGTGCCCGTACTGCGACGCGATCGCCGGGTACCCGAGTGTCGCGGCGTGGACCGGCACGACCGTCGACCGGCTCCGCGCCTGGGGCTTCAACACGCTCGGCTCGTGGTCCGACATCGACGCGTTCGGGACGCGGATGCCCTACACCGCGCTGCTGCACTTCGCGACGTCCGGGGACTGGTTCGCGCCCGAGTTCGCCGACCACGCCGTCGCGGTGGCGCGCGACAGCGTGGCGCCCCGCCGCGCCGACCCGAATCTCATCGGCTGGGTGACCGACAGTGAGCTCAAGTGGGGGCCCGACTGGCGCGGTGGTGGTCAGTTGCTCGACGAGTACCTCGCGCGACCGGTGGACTCGCCCGGCCACGCGGTCGCGGTCCGGCACGTCGGGGACCCGATGGGCTTCGTGAAGGAGCTGGCCACCCGCTACTTCCGGGTGACGAGCGATGCGATCCGCGCCGAGGACCCGCATCACCTCGTGCTCGGGGTGAAGCAGATCACCCAGCTCACGCCGCCCGAGCTGCTCGAGGCCGCCGCCCCGTACGTGGACGTCTTCTCCATCGACGACTACACGCTCGCCGGGAACCTCGACGCGCTGATCCACACCGCCTGGCCCTTCTACCTCCCGCACGATCCGACGCTGCAGAACGTGTACTCGGTCGTGAAGAAGCCGCTGCTCGTGATGGAGTACTCGTTCCGGGCCGCCGACGCCGGGGTGCCCAACAGCTGGCCCCCGATCTACCCGACGTACGCGGACCAGACTGCACGCACCACCGCCGCCGCCGCCTATCTCCATCGGCTGTACGCGATGCCGTGGATGGTCGGTGACCACTGGTTCGAGTACGTCGACGAGCCCGCGGGCGGTCGCTTCGACGGCGAGGACAGCAACTTCGGGCTCGTCAGCTCGGCCGACGTGCCGTGGACCACGCTCGTCGACCGGCTGACCGCGCTGCACCGGACCGAGCCCGACCGCCTCGCCGACTGGCGGCCGCCCTGCTGGTCGTGGGCCCGGGACGCCCGCGGCCGCGTGGGGTGTGCGGAGGGAACGCGGCGCTAGGTTCCGCCCCATGCCGGAACCGGGAATGCACTCAGGCCTGCCCAACGACGCCTCGCTCGACCTGCGGATGTCGGATGCCGTGGTCCCGCTCTACGAGCGGGTCAAGGAGTTCATCGCCACCGAGATCAATCCCGCCACCGAGCGCTTCTACAAGCTCGGCGCCGACCGGGCGGAGCACTGGGGCTACGGCGACGGCCAGCTCGAGCTGCTCGACGAGCTGAAGGGCAAGGCGCGCGCCGCCGGTCTCTGGAACCTCTTCCTCCCTGACGCGGAGACCGGCGAAGGGCTGTCGAACCTCGACTACGCGTACATCGCGTCCGAGCTCGGCAAGAACCCCATCGCGTCCGAGGTGCTCAACTGCTCCGCGCCCGACACCGGCAACATGGAGGTGCTCGAGCGGGTCGGTACGCCCGAGCAGAAGCAGCGGTGGCTCGAGCCGCTGCTGCGCGGTGAGATCCGCAGCGCCTACGCGATGACCGAGCCCGACGTGTCGTCGTCGGACGCCACCAACATCGCGTGCCGGGCCGAGCTCGACGGCGACGAGTGGGTCATCAACGGCGAGAAGTACTACATCTCCGGCGCCGGCGACCCCCGCTGCAAGATCATGATCGTCATGGTGGTCACGAGCCCGGACGGCCCGGCGCACCACCGGCAGTCGCAGATCCTGGTGCCGATGGACACGCCCGGCGTCGAGATCCTCGGCGGCATGGACGTGTTCGGCGAGGACGACGCGCCGCACGGGCACATGCACCTGCGCTTCGACAACGTGCGGGTCCCGAAGGAGAACGTGCTGCTCGGCGAGGGCCGGGGCTTCGAGATCAGCCAGGTGCGGCTCGGCCCCGGCCGCATCCACCACTGCATGCGCTCCCTCGGCGCGGCCGAGCGCGCGCTCGACCTGCTCGTGCGCCGCGGGCTGAACCGCGAGGCGTTCGGCAAGCCGCTCGCGCGGCTCGGCAAGAACCTCGAGGTGATCGCGCGGGCGCGCGTCGAGATCGAGTCGATGCGGCTCATGGTCCTGCGCGCCGCCAAGGCGATGGACACCATGGGCAACGCCGAGGCCCGGGTCTGGATCAGCGCGGTCAAGGCGCTCGTGCCGGAGCGGGTGTGCGCCATCATCGACGACGCGATCCAGATCCACGGCGCCACCGGCGTCTCCAACTGGACGCCGCTCGCGCGCCTCTACGCGGCGCAGCGCACCCTGCGGCTCGCCGACGGCCCGGACGAGGTCCACTGGATGGTCGTCGGCCGCTTCGAGCTGTCGCGGTACACGAGCGACAGCGACCCCGCCGTCGGCAAGACGCCGAGCCTCGGCTTCATGTTCACCGGTCCCTGACCTCACCCGGTCTCTCGCCGGGTTCGTTGCCGATCGGTCGCTGAGCGACCGGATCGCGACACACTGGGTGCAGCTGGTGACGATCGCGACCGGGAATTCGGCGGCGCACTCCCCGCCGGTCGGTCAGGATCGGGGGATGGCGCCCGACGACACGTACACCCACGGTCACCACGACACCGTGCTGCGCTCCCACCGGTGGCGCACGGTCGAGAACTCCGCCGCGTACCTGATGGACACGCTCGTGCCCGGTGCGTCGGTGCTCGACGTCGGGTGCGGCCCCGGCACGATCACGGCCGACCTCGCCGCGCGGGTCGCGCCCGGGCGCGTGGTGGCGGTCGACCGGTCGGCCGACGTGATCGCGGAGGCGGCGGCCACGTGCGCGGCGGCCGGGGTGACCGTCGACTGCCGGGTCGACGACGCGTACGCGCTCGACGTCCCCGACGCGACCTTCGACGTGGTGCACGCCCACCAGGTGCTCCAGCACCTGACCGACCCGGTCGCCGCGCTGCGGGAGTGGATGCGCGTCACGCGCCCCGGCGGGACCGTCGCGGCACGCGACAGTGACTACGCCGCGTTCCACTGGTATCCCGGGGACGCGCGCCTCGACCGGTGGCTGGAGCTGTACCGCGCCGCGGCGTACGCGAACGACGCCGAGCCGGACGCGGGTCGGCGCCTGCTCGCGTGGGCCCACGCGGCCGGGGCGACCGACGTGACCGCGACCGCGAGCGTGTGGCTTTTCGCCGACGAGGAGGACCGCGCCTACTGGGGTGGCATGTGGTCCGACCGGATCCTGGAGTCGGCGCTCACCGAGCAGCTGACCGCGAGTGGACTCGCGGACCGTGACGAGCTGCGCGGCATCAGCGACGCGTTCCGGGAGTGGTCCCAGGACCCCGACGGCTGGTTCCTGATCCCGCACGGCGAGATCCTGATCCGCGTGTGAACGCAGCCATCGTGGCCGCGTGGTACCAGTAGCGGATGGCCGACGCCGAAGCGCCCGATGCCGTGCCCGAGGATCCTGCGACCCGGGAGCGGCACGCCACCAACCTCGAACTGTTCCTCGACCTCGTCTTCGTCTTCGCGGTCACCCAGATCGCGCTCCTGATCGAGGACCATCTCACCGTCGCCGGCGTGCTGCGTGGCGTGCTGCTCGCATTCCTCGTCTGGTGGCAGTGGTCCCAGTTCACGTGGGCGGGAGCGGCGCGCGACCTGCAGGCGCACACCGTCAGCCGGTTGATGGTCCTGTGCATGGTCCCGGTGACCCTGCTCATGACCGTCTCGATCCCCGATGCGTTCGGCCGGTCGGGTCCGTGGTTCGGCTGGGCGTACTTCGGCGTACAGGTCCTCGTGATCTCGATGATGGGCGCGCTGACGGTCCACGGCTCGGCGCAGCGCCAGGCCTACGTGCGCTACGCGAGCCTCGCCCTGCTGAGTCCGACCGTGGTCCTGCTCGGTGGCTACCTGCGCGGTGACGCCCGCATCGCCGCGTGGTGCGTGGCCGCGGTGCTCGACATCGTCGCCGCGCTGCTCGGGGGAGGCGGCGAGTGGGCGCTCAACGCGACGCACTTCGCCGAGCGGCACGCGCTGTTCGTCATCATCGCCCTCGGCGAGGTCGTCGTCGCGGCCGGCGCGACCGCCTTCACCGAGAGTCAGGCCGACGGGCTGCGCGCACCGCTCGTCATCGCGCTCGGTGTCGTCGTCGGCGTGGCGTGCGTGCTCTGGTGGACGTACTTCGCGTACATCCCACAGGTGGGTGAGCACCTGCTCGGCGGGATGGACCCGGTCAACCGGGGCCGCTTCGCCCGCGACTTCTACACGTACGGCCATTTCCCGCTCGTGCTCGGCATCGTCCTCTACTCGGTCGTCGCGGGCCAGGTCGTCGCGCACCCCCACGCGACGTTGCCCGAGGCCTACCGGTGGGTCCTCGCGATCGCGGTGGTGCTCTACATCGGCGGTCTCGACGCGCTGCGGTACCGCGTGTGGCACGTGTGGTCGCCCGAGCGGATCGTCGCGATCGCGCTGTGCGCGCTCTTCTGCGCAGTGGGCGGCGCGGCGAGCGGCGTGCTGCTGGTCGGTGCGGTCGGAGTGGTCCTCGGCCTCGCCCAGATCGCGCGGTTGCGCCACTACCGACGGGACACCGCGCCGACCTGATCCGGGTCAGAGGTGCGGGCCGGACTCCGTACGGGGACCCATCTTCGCCACCACCGAGAGGTGCGAGGCGGTGTTGACCAGGCACACGTGGGTGAACGCCTGCGGGAAGTTGCCGAGCTGACGGTTGGCGGCCGGGTCGTACTCCTCGGCGAGCAGACCGACGTCGTTGCGCAGCGCGAGGAGCCGCTCGAGCAGCTCGCGGGCGTCGTGCTCGCGCCCGATGAGCGCGTAGTTGTCGGCCAGCCAGAACGAGCAGGGGAGGAACGTGCCCTCGCCCGGCGGCAGCCCGTCGACCGCGCCACGGGGGTCGGTCTGGTACCGGGCGACGAAGCCGTCGTGCATGAGATGGCGCTCGATCGCCTCGACGGTGCCCTTCACCCGCGGGTCGCTCCCGGGGAGGAACCCGGCGATGGGCATCATGAGCACCGCGGCGTCGAGCCGCTTCGACCCGTAGGCCTGGACGAACGAGTTGAGCTCGGTGTCGAACCCCTCGTCGCAGATCTGCGCGTGCACCTCGTCGCGCTGGGCGCGCCAGCGGTGGACCGGCCCGGGCAGGCCGAAGTCCTCCACGTTGCGCACGGCGCGATCGAATGCGAGCCAGGCCATGCCCTTGGAGTGGGTGAAGTGCTCGCGTGGGCCGCGCACCTCCCAGATGCCCTCGTCGGGGTGGCGCCACTTCTCTTCCAGGCAGTCCATCAGCGCCAGCTCGAGGGTCCACGAGTCGCGGTGCGCGCCCGGGTCCGGGATGAGCCTCCGGGTCCGGTAGAGGGTGGCCATCACCTCACCGAACACGTCGAGCTGGAACTGCTCGCTCGCGGCGTTCCCGATGCGGACGGGCGCGGAGTCCAGGTACCCGGGGAGCCAGTCGACCTCGAACTCGGTGAGCCGGCGCTCACCGGCGACGCCGTACATGATCTGGATGTCGGCGGGGTCGCCCGCGGCGGCGCGGATCAGCCAGTCGCGCCAGGCCAGTGCCTCCTCGGTGTACCCGCCGAACGTGAGCGCCAGGAGCGTGAGCGTGGTGTCGCGCAGCCAGCAGTAGCGGTAGTCCCAGTTGCGCACGCTGCCGATCCATTCCGGCAGCGACGTCGTGGGCGCGGCGACGATGCCCCCGGTGGGCGCGTACGTGAGCGCCTTCAGGGTGATGAGCGAGCGCACCACCGCGTCGCGCCACTCGCCGTCGTACTCGCACTGCTTGACCCAGTGCCGCCACCACCGGGCCGTGTCCGCCACGGCGCGGTGCCCGTCGAAGGTGCGCGGCACGGGGGTGTGCGACGCGTGGTGCGCGAGCGTGAAGGCGAGCCGGTCGCCGGCTTCGAGGACGAAGTCGGCCACGGTGGCCGGGCCGGCGCCGTGGGTCTCGACGGGGGAGTGCAGGAACAGCGCGTCGGGGCCCGCGATCGCCCGGAGACCGCCGTCGCTCCGACCCACCCACGGCACGATCGACCCGTAGTCGAAGCGGATGACCAGCTCCATGTGCATCGGCACGCGGCCCGAGAGGCACTCGACCTCGCGCACGATGTCGACGGTCCGGTTGCGGATCGGCATGCAGTCGGTGATCCGGACGTCACCGTCGTCGGTGCGGAAGGTCGTCTCCAGCACCAGCGTGTCGTCGCGGTACGTGCGCTCGATCGAGCGGATGCCCCCGGCCGGGGTGAGCAGCCAGCGGCCGTGGTCGGGATTCCCCAGCAGGGCGGCGAACACCGCGCCCGAGTCGAAGCGGGGTACGCACCACCAGTCGATCGAGCCGTCGCGCCCGACGAGCGCGGCCGTCTGGGTGTCGCCGATGAGGGCGTAGTCCTCGATCCGGGCGGGCACGACGGTGCGGTGCGCTACTCGGCCGCGACCGGCTCGAGCACGCGCATGCGCAGGCCCATCGACGCGAGCATCGCCCGGTCGGTGGCGTGGTCGGCGCACGGCGTCGTGTCCGTGAGCATCATGTTGCGCTCGCTGGTGAAGATCGAGTTCGCCCCGGCGAGGAAGCACACCGCCTGGTCGGACCAGCTCATGAGGTGCCGGCCGGCGGCGATGCGCACCATCGACGTGGGCATCAGGATCCGCGCGAGGGCGATCATGCGGATCGTCTCCGAGACGTCGACGTCGGGCGCGTCCTGCAGGGGCGTGCCGGGCACACGCGACAGCACGTTGATCGGGACCGACTCCGGGTGCGGATCGAGGATCGCGAGCTGGTGCAGGAACGACACCCGGTCGGCATCGGACTCGCCCAGGCCGATGATCCCGCCGCAGCAGACGTTGACGTCGGTGGTGCGGACCGCCGCGAGGGTGTCGAGCCGGTCCTGGTAGCTGCGGGTGGTGATGACCGAGTCGTAGTACTCGGGCGACGTGTCGAGATTGTGGTTGTAGGAGTGGAGCCCCGCGTCGGCGAGGCGCTGGGCCTGCGCCTCGTTCAACATCCCGAGGGTGACGCAGACCTCCATCCCGAGGTCGTTCACCTGGCGCACGATCTCGACCACCCGGTCGAACTGGGCGTTGTCCTTGACCTCGCGCCAGGCCGCCCCCATGCAGAACCGGGTGACGCCGGCGCGTTGCGCCCGCCGGGCGGTGCGGACGACCTCGTCCACGTCCATCAGCGGCTCCGGCTTCACGCCGGTGTCGTGGTGGGCCGACTGCGAGCAGTAGCCGCAGTCCTCGGGGCACGCACCGGTCTTGATCGACAGCAGCTGGTTGACCTGGATCTCGTCCGGGTCGTGGAACCGGCGGTGGACCTCACCCGCCTCCCGGACGAGTCCGAGCAGGGGCCGCTCGTAGAGCTCGGTGATCTCGGCGATCGTCCAGTCGTGACGCAGCGCGGTGCCCATGAGGTCCCTTCCGTCGTGCCGGCGACGTGAGCCGGCGCGGGGGAGGCTACCCGCCGTCTCGGGAGCTCCGGCCGCCGGTAGTGGCTCAGTTTGAGATTCCGGCATCAGCAGACCCGTCGTAGGATCGAGGGCGTGACGAAGCGCACGAAGATGCCGACCGACGTGAACCAACGGGCCAAGGCCATCGTGGACTTCGCGACCGGCACCGAGGACGTACCGGACCCGGACGAGGGCAAAGACCCGGCTGCGGTCGCGCTCGGCCGCAAGGGCGGGCAGAAGGGCGGGAAGGCCCGCGCCGAGAAGCTCAGCCCGGAGGAACGCAGCGCAGCGGCGAAGAAGGCGGCTGAGGCGCGCTGGTCGAAATAGCTCCTACTTCGGCTTCGGTCCAGCCACCTGCGTCGGATGTTCCTTGGTTGTCTGCATCCAGACGCGGTGCTCGTACGAGCCTGCTCCCAAGTCGGAGATCCAGTGGGAAATGTGCTTCGTCACGCGCAGGTGCTGTGCCGTGAGGCCCTTGATGTCTTTGCTGAACACAATGACTTCCGCACCGGCATCTGCCAGCACCTTGCCCTTGAGCCACTTGGTGCGGAAGTCATGATCGAGCGTCACCAGGACGCGCTGCTGCTCACCACACCACTGAGCAATCCGAGGGTCGGGCACATTGCAGTTCCCCTCCCTGGGATGGGTGTTCTCTGGGTGACCGACCACATGGACGATGTCGTATTCGACGGCCGCGAGCGCGTTCGCCACCTTGTAACTCAGGCAGGCGTCGAGACAAAACCGGACAACGTCACGCGGCGGCGTAGTACTTCCTGACGTCGTCCACCTGTTCAACGGTCAGCCCGTACCAGTCCGCGACCTCGGCGGGGGTCCCAGCCTCAAGATTCGCGAGAACCGTGCGCGCTGGTGTCCGCGTACCGCGCACGACCGGCGCGCCGAACTGGATGGCGGGATTGACCTCGACCCACTCGCTCAGCAACCACGACACAGCTTCATGCGTCTCGGGGTCGTATCGAATCTCGGAAGCGAATGACTGGATGGCCGGAGCCCACGCCAGGTGGCGGCGCTGACGACCAACCATCTCGGTCAAGAGTCCGTCGGGATCACCAGGATTCTCTGCAAGCCAGATGCTCATGCCGTCTGTGTAAAACACCTCATGAGCAAAGGGGCGCGCCATCGAGGGGTGTTCCTCTCGGAGTCCCTCGTCGAGCCGCCGGACGCGCTGCAACGACACGCCACGGCTGCGGAACCGTCGAACGATCTCAAGACTCACCAGATCCGCGAACGTGAGCGCGAATCCGTAATCGGTCCGCCCGGTGGCCGGCGTCAGACCAGTCTTAAGCCAGTAACGCAAGGTCGCAGGCTTCGCACCCTCACCGCGTCGGCCCAGGATTCGTGCTGCTTCGGGGAAGCTGTAGAGCCCTTCTCCAAGGCGAAATTCAGCCGTAGCCGTGTCCATCCATCTCCACCCGCCCGCTCTCCGCAGGAGGTTATGCCAACCGAACCCACCGATTTGAACACCGAGCTGCGACACTTGACTCTCCCTGACCGCTCAGGCATAATGTTCAGTGTGGCGAACCGGTTGAGCATCGAGCAGCGGGCCCAGGTCGTGGGGATGCTGGTGGAAGGCATGTCGATGCGGGCCATCAGCCGCACCACCGGCGTGGCCCGGAACACGATCGACAAGCTCCTCACCGATCTCGGCCAGGCCGTCACCGCATACATGGACGCAGCGTTCCGGAACCTCACCCCGGCCCGGATCGAGGCCGACGAGATCTGGGCGTTCTGCTACTCGAAGCAGAAGAACGTCCCCGAGGACTTCCGCGACACCCCCGGCTACGGCGACGTGTGGACCTGGGTCGCGATCGACGCCGACACCAAGCTCGTCCCGTCGTGGCTCGTCGGTGAGCGCACCACCCAGGACTGCTACGAGTTCCTCCGTGACCTGCGCGACCGGATGGTCCCTGGCAACCGCATCCAGTTGACCACTGACGGGTTCGGTTCATACCCGCCCGTCGTCGACGCCCTCTGGCGGGGGAACATCGACTACGCGCAGATCGTCAAGGAGTACGGCCAGGCCGACACGGACCACCGGTACTCGCCCGCGGTGTGCAAGTCGATCCAGAAGAACAAGGTCATGGGCAACCCCGACGAGGCGTTCGTCTCCACGTCCTACGTCGAGCGGCAGAACCTGACGATGCGGATGGGTATGCGTCGGTTCACGCGGCTCACCAACGGTTTCTCGAAGAAGATCGAGAACCACGCCCACGCGGTCAGCCTTCACTTCGCGCACTACAACCTGTGCCGTCCCCACCAGACCCTCTCCGGCAAGGGGAAGGGCAAGGTCACTCCCGCGATGGCGGCCGGGGTCGAGACCCACCCGTGGTCGATCACCCAGCTTTGCGAGTTGCTGGAAGACTGACCGGTGTGGCCCTCCAAGCTGGTGATCGCTTCCGAGTCGTCCGAGACATACAACTTGGTGGGATCGTCCAATGGCGCGCGCCGCTGACCACCGGGTTTGAGTGCATCGTGATGCCGCCGACCGTGCTTGTCGTCGCCGATGACCCAACGCCAGGTGCCCGGGCGGTGTACTGCCTCGGCGAAGACCCGTCGCTCGAGGCGACGATCGTCCCGGGATCGGATCGCCTGTCCGAGAAGTACAACGGTTACTGCCTCGTGGTCGACCTGGCTCTCTTCGGCGACGCGCTTCAGCCGCTTCCTTCAAACTGAGCCACTACCCGGCCGCCCGGGGGACGGGCGCAGCGGGTGCTCAGGCGGAGTTGCGGCGGCGCGACCGGCGCACGGCGAAGGTGCCGGCGCCGATGCTCGCGGCGCCGAGGGCCGCGATCTGTGCGACGTCGCCCCCGGTGAACGGGAGCGTGGAGGCCGACGCCGACTTGACCGCGCTCGCCGGCGCGACGCCGGTGTTGGTGGCCGTCTTCGGCAGCACCTCCGGGTTCCCGCCGTTGGGGTAGGGCGCGGCGCCGGCGTGGGCCGCGGGGGCCAGCACGCCGATGGTGCCGACGGCGGCGATGCCGACGAGACGAGTGATCGTGGCGACCTTCATGGCATTGCCTCCGCCTGGGGGGCTGGTGGCGGAACTCCGGACGGGGTTCCACCGGGTCGCCCCGAATGGTACGGAGTCGCCCGGTTCGGTTGGTGGATACCCGGAACGTCCGGAGCGCATTCCGGCGGGCGCGCCGGCTCAGCGCCGGGCCGCCACCGTGACGAGCAGGGACCGGTGCTGGGACCCGAACGACGGACCCGTCGAACGGTCGGTGGCGGCGAGGGCCGGACCCAGCAGGGCGTGGTCGATCGGGATGCGGATCACGAATGCGGCCGAGGGCCAGGTCGGCTGGAGCCCGAACCCCTGGAGCGAGTCGAACAGCTCGCCCTCGTGCGCGAGGCGGTGGAACTCCGGCGACCAGGGAGTCGCGTTGAAGTCGCCCTCGACGACGCGGCGGGCGCCCTGCGCGCGGCTCCAGCGCGCCGCGGCGCCGAGCACGACGTCACGGGAGTGCGCGCGCGCCGGCGTGGTGGGGGAGCTGGTGCCCAGCACGAGGAGGCGCACCGGCCCGTCGGCGGGGGACACCGTGAGCTCGACGGCCGACGGTCCGAGCGCCGGGTCGCGGGGGTGGTCGACCGCCGCGACCGGGATCCGGCTGAGCACCACGGTCCGCACGAAGGTCGTCGACTCGCCCGGGTGGGAGCCGGTGTGGGCGAGCCGGTACCCGGGCGCGGCCTGCGCCAGGCGCAGCACGTCGTCCTGCAGCGGGTCGAGGACCACGAACACGTCCGGGCGGGCCTGCGCGAGGTAGCGCCCGATCGCGACGGTGTCGATCTCGCGGGTCTGCGCGTTGAGGTGTCCCAGCACCAGGCGCGGGGCCGTGGCCTGCGCCGGACGCGGATCGGAGGTGAACAGCGGTGCCACGACCACGAGGTTCACGAGGAGCGCGACCACCGCGAGCCCGAACCCGACCCACGTGCGCACCAGCGCGGCGAGCCCGGTGACGAGCAGCGCGAGCGCGAGCAGCTGGACCGGGAAGTTGCTGAGCAGCTCGAACGGCCACGCGGTCCACCCCGTCCGGCCGACCAGGCTGACTGCGAGCACGAGACCGGCCGCGATCGCGACGGGAATGCGGATCAGGGCACGCGGTCCGATCCGGGCACGGTACCCGGTGGGCCGGCCGGGCCCGCGGGCGCCACCGGATGCACGATCGGCTCCCGGCCCCGTACCATCGGGCCGTGCCGCTCACCGTCAGCCCGCTCACCGCGCACATCGGCGCCGAGGTCGACGGGGTCGACCTCGCCGACCCGGTCCCGGACGACCTGATCGCCGAGCTGCGTGCGCTCCTCCTCGAGTGGAAGGTGCTCTTCTTCCGCGAGCAGCACCGCCTCGACCGCGACCGTCACATCGCCTTCGCGCAGCGGTTCGGTGAGCTCGAGATCCATCCGGTCACGCCCAAGGACCAGGAGCACCGGGAGATCTTCGTGATCCCTGCGGGCGGGAAGTTCAAGGCGCCCGGCGTGTGGCACAGCGACGTCACCTGGCGGCCCGAGCCGTCCCTGGGGTCGATCCTGCGGGCGGTCGAGCTGCCCCCGCTCGGCGGCGACACGCTCTGGGCCGACATGGGCCTTGCCTACGACCTGCTCGACGACCGCACCAAGGCGCAGATCGACGGGATGGTCGCGCTGCACGACTTCACCCGGGCGTTCGGCGCCGGGCGCCCGCCCGAGGAGCAGGCGCGGATGCGCGAGCGGTACCCGACGGTCGAGCACCCGGTCGTACGCACCCATCCCGAGACCGGCCGCCGGACGCTGTACGTGAACCCGTCGTTCACGACCACCATCAAGGACCTGGACGAGGGCGAGGCTTTCCTCCTGCTCGACCGGCTCGAGCGTCAGAGCACGGTCCCCGACGTCCAGGTGCGGTTCCGGTGGGAGCCCGGCAGCGTGGCGTTCTGGGACAACCGCGCCACCCAGCACGCGGTGAGCAACGATTTCCTGCCCCACCGGCGGGTCATGGAGCGCGTCACGATCGTCGGCGACCGGCCGTACTGACGTCCCGCCCGGTCGCCCGGCAGCGCACCGACCCGAACGAGAACCGCGTCACAGAACCAGAACGGGGTTCTCATTTCGGCCCGGACGGGCTACGGTGCCGCCGGCACGATCCCGACCCCAGCGTGCGTCACCGTCCCCCCGGGAGAACACCGTGACCACTGCGCAGCGAGCACTCCGGTTCGGCGTCATCGGCGCCGGCATGTCCGGGATCCTGAGCGTCATCAAGCTCCGCGAGGCCGGCTACGACGACATCACCGTCTTCGAGAAGGCCGATCGGATGGGCGGCACCTGGCGGGAGAACACCTATCCCGGCATCGCGTGCGACGTGCCCTCGCACCTGTACTCGTACTCGTTCGCCCCGAATCCGGGCTGGACGCACGTCTTCTCGAGCGGCGACGAGATCCTCGCCTACTTCGAGGGCGTGGCACGCGACCACGACGTCGAGCGGGTCATCCGCTTCGGTGACGAGGTGACGAGCTGCGACTATTCCGACGCGAAGTGGACGGTCCGCACCGCGTCGGGCTTCAGCGACACGTTCGACGTGGTCATCGCGGCGACCGGCGTGCTGCACCACCCGGCGTACCCGGACATCCCCGGGCTCGACTCGTTCTCGGGCGCGTGCTTCCACAGCGCGCGCTGGGACCACTCGGTGCCGCTCGACGATGCGCGCGTCGGCGTGATCGGCACCGGTTCGACCGCCGTGCAGATCACCGCCGCGCTCGGGCCCCGGGCCGAGCACCTCTCGCTGTTCCAGCGCACCGCGCAGTGGGTGCTGCCCCAGGCGAACCCCGAGTACACGGCCGCGGAGCGCGAGCACTTCGGCTCCGACCCCGAGCTGCTCATGACGTTGCACGACAACCTCGCCGAGGCGTTCGGCACGTTCGCCCGGGCCGTCATCGACGCCGACTCCGACGCGATCAAGATGATCCAGCAGGCGTGCCTCGACAACCTCGCCACGGTGAAGGACCCGGAGCTGCGCGCGCGGCTCACGCCGGACTACCGCGCGGGCTGCAAGCGCCTCGTGGTCTCGCCCGACTTCTACGACGCGGTGCAGCTCCCCACGGTGGAGCTGGTCACCGAGAAGATCCAGGGCGTCGAGCCGACCGGCGTCCGCACCGTCGACGGCGAGCTGCACGAGCTCGACGTCCTCGTTCTGGCCACGGGCTTCAACCCCGGCGCGTTCATGCGGCCGATGACGATCACCGGCAAGGACGGCGTCACCCTCGAGCAGGCGTGGACGCCGCGGCCGAACGCGTACCTGTCGATCTCGATGCCGGACTTCCCGAACCTGTTCATGCTGAACGGCCCGAACGGACCGGTCGGCAACTTCTCGCTCATCGAGGTGGCCGAGAAGCAGTTCGACTACATCCTCCAGCTGATCGCCCGGCTCCGCGACGGCGAGGCCAGCGCGATCGCGCCGAAGGTCGCGGCGATGGAGGCGCACGAGGCCGCCCGCGTCGAGGCCGCGCAGGGCTCGATCTGGGTCACTGGGTGCCGCAGCTGGTACCTCGACGACCGCGGTGTCCCGGCCACGTGGCCCTGGACCTTCGACCACTTCCGCGAGGTCATGGCCCACCCCGACCTCTCCGCCTACGACCTCACCTGACCCCACGACTGCATTTGTCGCCCGTTTCCGGGTCATAGGCCTGAGAATCGGCGAGAAATGGAGTGATCGTCAGGGTTCGGGGTGGTGGCGGTGGCGCATCTCCGACGGCGGGTCGAAGTCGTTGCGGAAGCGGGCCGCGTAGCGGCGGGCGTCGAGCGCCTTGAGCAACGGCAGGTTGCGCAGCTCGAGCGTCACGATGATCGCCGCCGTGGTGACCGCGCCGAGGAGCAGGTAGCCCGTCCCCACGATGATGCCGACGGCCGCGGTCGCGAAGATCGCGGCGGCCGTGGTGATGCCGCGGACGAACGCGTTCTCGTTCTGCAGGACCACGCCGGCACCGATGAAGCCGATACCGGTCAGCGCACCGGCCACCGCCTGCGGGGAGATGCGCCAGAGGATCGCGGTGATCCCCGCGATCGTGCCGCCCACGAGCGAGAACGTGCGGTCGCCGGCGGGCGCACCGCGCAGCTCGCGCTCGAAGCCGATCGCGAACGCGAGGCCGAAGCCGACCGCGATGCGGACGAGCAGATCCAGGTTCGACGGCACGACGCGTACGCGAGCACACCGGCCCGCCGCAGTGGCGGACCCCGGGGTCAGAGCCCGCGCCGGGCGGACCGCCTGGGCTCGGCGTCGCAGGTCACGGGTCGAACCGCTGGTCGAACCACCGTTGCTGGTCCCGTTCGATCTCGTCCCGCTCGCGCAGCAGCTCGTCCCACTCCTGCCGGTCGAACGGCTCGCCTCGGTGGCGCGCGCGGAGGTGTTCCTTGACGCGCAAGTTCAGCCGCCGGGAGCGTTCCCGGAGCTCGTCCAGGGCAGCCCAGTCCACGAGGCGAGGCTACGCCGAGCGGATGCCGCCGAACCGCGGATCGGCAGGACCGCGGGCTCGTCCTCCACGGTCAGCTGCCGACCCGCTGGTCCTCGTCGATGTCGATCGCCGCGGCCGCGAACTGGGCGTTGTACAGCCGGGCGTAGGCGCCGTCGGCCGCGAGCAGCGAGTGGTGGTCGCCCATCTCGACGATGTCGCCGTGCTCCATCACGAGGATGATGTCGGCGTCCCGGATCGTCGAGAGCCGGTGGGCGATCACGAAGCTCGTGCGGTTCGAGCGCAGCGCCGCCATGGCCTGCTGGATCAGCACCTCGGTGCGGGTGTCGACCGAGCTGGTCGCCTCGTCGAGGATCAGGATCGTCGGGTCCGAGAGGAACGCCCGCGCGATCGTGAGCAGCTGCTTCTCGCCGGCGCTCACCGTGCCGCCCTCCTCGTCGAGGACGGTGTCGTAGCCCTGGGGGAGCGAGTGCACGAAGCGGTCGACGTACGTGGCCTTCGCCGCCTCGACGATCTCGGCCTCGGTGGCGTCGGGCCGTCCGTAGGCGATGTTCTCGCGGATCGTGCCGCCGAAGAGCCACGTGTCCTGGAGGACCATGCCCATGTTCGAGCGCAGCTCGCGGCGGCTCATATGCGCGATGTCGTTCCCGTCGAGGCGGATCGCCCCGCCGTCGAGCTCGTAGAAGCGCATGAGCAGGTTGACCAGCGTCGTCTTGCCCGCGCCGGTGGGACCGACGATCGCGACGGTCTGGCCCGGCTCGGCGACGAGCGACAGGTCGGTGATGAGCGGTTTGCTCGGGTCGTACGCGAACTGCACGTGGTCGAACTCGACGCGGCCGCGTGCGCCGGGGTCGGTGAGGGGCTCGTCCGGGTCGGCCGACTCCTCCTCGGCGTCGAGCAGCTCGAAGACCCGCTCGGCCGAGGCGATGCCCGACTGCATCACGTTGATCATCGACGCGAGCTGCGTGAGCGGCTGCGTGAACTGGCGCGAGTACTGGATGAACGCCTGGATGTCACCGATCGACATCGAGCCGCTCGAGACCTTCAGCCCGCCGATGAGTGCGATCGCGACGTAGTTCAGGTTGCCGAAGAACATCATCATCGGCTGGATCGTCCCGGAGATGAACTGCGCCGAGTTGGCGGCCTCGAACAGCTCCTGGTTCTTCTCGTTGAACTGCGCCTCGACGTCGTGCTGGCGGCCGAACACCTTGACCAGCGCGTGACCGGTGAACGCCTCCTCCACCTGCGCGTTGAGCATGCCGGTGTGGCGCCACTGGTCGGTGAACTTCTTCTTCGACCGCTTGGTGATCATGCGGATCGTGAAGATCGAGACCGGCACGGTGATCGCGGTGATCAGCGCGAGCGTCCACGAGATCGTGAACATCATGATGAGCACGGCCACCATCGACAGCGTCGACGTGAGCAGCTGGCTCATCGTCTGCTGCAGGCTCTGCGACAGGTTGTCGATGTCGTTGGTGACGCGGCTCAGCATGTCGCCGCGCGGCTGACGGTCGACGTAACGCAGCGGGAGGCGGTGGAGCTTCTCCTCCACGTCGGCCCGCAGGTGGAACATCGCCCGCTGCACGACCCCGGCGATCAGGTACGCCTGGCAGTAGGAGAAGACCGCCGCGCCCACGTAGAGGCCGATCGCGCCGAGCAGCGTCAGGTGCAGCGCATCGAAGTCGATCCCCTTGCCCGAGATCACGCCGTCGACGATCAGGTTCGTGGCGTGGCCCAGCACCTTCGGGCCGAACGCCATCAACGTGACGCTCGCGACCGACAGCAGCAGGATCAGCGTGATGGCCGGCCACTCGGGCGCAAGGCGCGACACGAGGCGCCGGCTCGACGTCTTGAAGTCCTTCGAGCGCTCGAGCGGCATCCCGGCGGCGCCCCAGCGCCCGCCGAAGCCGCCGCGCGGCTCCTCGCTGGACGGCCGGACGACCTGCTCCTCGTCCTCGCCGCCGGTCGCGTCCGGCTTCACCGCAGTCACGCCGCCTCCTCCGCGCTGAGCTGGGACTCGACGATCTCCTGGTACGTCGGACACGACTCGAGGAGCTCGTCGTGCCGGCCGAGGCCGACGATCAGGCCGTCCTCGAGGACGATGATCCGGTCGGCGTGGCGGATCGTCGACACCCGCTGCGCCACGATCACCGTCACCGCCTGCCGTACCACCGGCACCAGCGCCGCGCGCAGCCGGGCGTCGGTGGCGAGGTCGAGCGCCGAGAACGAGTCGTCGAACAGGTAGATCCCGGGCCTGCGCACGAGCGCACGCGCGATGGCGAGTCGCTGGCGCTGGCCACCGGAGACGTTCGACCCGCCCTGCGCGATCCGGGCGTCGAGCCCGCCCGGCATCGCGGCCACGAAGTCCCGTGCCTGGGCCACCTCGAGCGCCGCCCACAGCTGCTCGTCGGTCGCGTCCGGGTCCGCGTGGCGGAGGTTGGAGGCGACGGTCCCCGAGAAGAGGAACGGCTTCTGCGGCACGAGCCCGATGCGACTCCACAGCACCTCGGGCTCGAGGTCGCGCACGTCGACCCCGTCGACGAGCACGGTGCCCTCGGTGGCGTCGAACAGGCGGGGCACCAGGTTGAGCAGCGTCGTCTTGCCCGAGCCGGTGCTGCCGATGATCGCGGTGGTCTCGCCCGCCTTGGCGGAGAACGAGATGTTGCACAGCACCGGGTGCTCGGCGCCGGGGTACTCGAACGCGACGTCGCGGAACTCGAGCGAGCTGCTCGGCGCCAGCTCGGTGACCGGCGCGCCCGGCGCGGCGATCGACGGGTCGGAACCGAGCACCTCCTGGATGCGGCCGGCACTGACCGACGCACGAGGACCCATGACCGCGACGAACGTCGCCATCATCACCGACATCAGGATCTGGATGAGGTAGCTGAGGAACGCGATGAGCGCGCCGATCTGCATCTCCTTCGCGTTGATCCGGTTGCCGCCGAGCCAGATCGCAGCGGCGCTCGAGCAGTTCAGGATCAGCATCACGGTCGGGAACATGAAGGCCATGAGGCGACCGGCCCGCAGCGACGTGAGCGTGAGCGCGTCGTTCGCCTCGGCGAAGCGCTCGGTCTCGTCGGGCTCCCGGACGAAGGCCCGTACGACCCGCAGGCCGGTGATCTGCTCGCGCAGGATCGCGTTGATGCGGTCGATGCGCTCCTGCATCCACTGGAACTGCGGGAGCATCCGCCAGATCACGAGCCCGACGCTGATGATGAGCAGCGGGACGCTCACGAGCAGCAGCAGCGAGAGGGTGCCGTCCTCGCGGACCGCCATGATCGTGCCGCCGATGATCGTGATCGGCGCGGCGACGAACAGCGTGCAGAGCATCACGACGAGCGTCTGCACCTGGGTGACGTCATTGGTGATGCGGGTGATGAGCGACGCCGAGCCGAAGCCGGCGACGTCCTGCGCGGAGAAGTCGGTGACCCGGTGGAACAGCGCGGCGCGCACGTCGCGCCCGAACGCGGCGGCGGCGCGGGCGCCGTAGTACACGGCGGCGATCGCGAACAGTGCCTGCACGAACGTGACCGCGAGCATCAGGCCACCGGTGCGCCAGATGTAGTCGGTGTCGCCGGTGATGACGCCCTTGTCGATGATGTCGGCGTTGAGCGTCGGCAGCCACAACGTGCCCATCACCTGCACGAACGTGAGGACCACCACGATGGTGAGGAGCTTGCGGTACTTCAGCAGGTAGGTGCGCAGCAGCTTGATCAGCATCAGCGGGAGAGGTCCTCGGTGTCGGGGAGAGGAGTGGTGGCGCGCACGCCGTCGAGCAGGAGCGAGACGATCTCGTCGGAGCCGAGCGGCGTGTCGCCGATGAGGCCGGCATGCGTGCAGGCGAACGTCATGCCGCGGAGCAGGTGCGCGCACTCGGCGGGGGAGCGGCGCAGGCGGTCGGCGTCGGGTGCGAAGACCTTCGCGATCTTCGACACGTCGGTCGACGGCCCGCCGGGCGCCGCGCCGACGATGGCCCGGAGCTGGAGCACCGTGAGCAGGCGGGCGCGGAGGAGGTCGACCGCGATCATGAGGCGCGCCTCGAGCGGGAGCGTCGGGTCGATCGCCTCGAGCGCGGCGTCGACACCGGTGGTGTCGAGCGCGGCCTCGACCACTGCGGCGACGAGCGACTCCTTGTCGGGGAAGACGCGGAAGATCGTCCCCTCGGCGATGCCGGCGGCTTCGGCGATCTGGCGGGTGGTGATCGTGGCGCCGTGCTCGAGCAGGAGCGGGAGGGTCGCCTCGATGATGTGGGCGCGCCGGGCCTCCGGCGGAAGCGCGGCGGCCCGGGCGCGGGCGCTCTCGGACGGTCGGGTGGCGGTCGGCCCGGGATTCACGGCCTCGACCGTACGTGAGTGAGCGCTCACTCATCCAGCTGAATCGGGCGAATGCGACGGACGTCACGCCGACGGAGCGCTCCATTTCTCCTTGGAATCAAGGGCCAGGGCCCCCAGAACCGGCGAGCAACGGAGTGTCGCGGAGGTGAGGTCAGGCGGCGGCTTCGGAGCCGGTGGGGATCTCGCCCCGCTCGGCGTGGCGGGCGTAGGCCCAGCCGGGACCCCGCAGCACGAAGTTCAGGCGCTCGCGCCAGCTGGTCGAGCGGGACACGTCGCGCAGCATCTCGGCGTGCTCGTGGAACATGACCGTCGCCCAGTTGAACGAGCGCAGGTTCTTGGTGAGGCCGTAGACCACCCGGTCGTCCTCGGGCTCGAACGTGCCGAACATCCGGTCCCAGAGGATCAGGATCGAGCCGTGGTTGCGATCGAGGTACTGACGGTTCGAGCCGTGGTGCACACGGTGGTGCGACGCGGTGTTGAACACCGACTCGATCGGTCCGAGCTTGGGAATCGTCTCGGTGTGGATCCAGTACTGGTAGACGAGGTTGACGCCGCGTGCGGTCTCGACCATGGCCGGCGGGATCCCGGCGAGGCACAGCGCGCCGTAGGGCACGAAGGTGCCGAGCGCATCGGCGACGGGCTGCCGGAGCGCAGTCGACAGGTTGTAGCGCTCGCTCGAGTGGTGCACCACGTGCACCGCCCACATGTACCGGCTCGTGTGCATGAACCGGTGGTTCCAGTAGTAGATGAAGTCCCATCCGAGGATCGCGGCGGTGAGCGCCTTCCAGCCCGACCGCGGCTCCTTCACGATCCGGTGCTCCCACAGCGAGCCGACGTTGACGAGCGACAGCCACGTCGTCGTGACCGCGACGCCGCCGGTCACGATCGCGACCGGACCCGTGACCGATGCGACCCTCCGCGCGCCGCGACCGATCCGCCGGCGGCGGCGGGTCCGCTCGGTGCCGTCGTCGGGTGCCTGCGCGTCCCGGGCGAGGCGGTCGGCGACCGTGGTGGCGACGACGGCGCCGAGCGCGGTGCCCACGAGCGCCCGGCCCCACCGGCCCTTGCCCGGCGTGATCGGCCCGAGCACCTTGGCCGCGACGTACGGCGCGACGAGGCTGAGCGTGCCCATCGCGAGGCTGGTGACGGTGTCCCGTCGCTCGTAGTCGGCCGGGCTCGGGCCCACGCGCGCGGCCCGCTGCTTGAGGTAGCGGTACTCGAGGCCCATGGTGGCGAAGTAGCCCGGGGTGGCGGCGGCGGCGAGATCCATCGGTGTGATCCTCGGGACGGCGGAGGGCTCATGTTGGCACCTCGACGGCTCCGGGCCCACTCCGCGGGCGCCCGAGCGCCGGATCCGCGAGGCTGGTCCCGTGACCGAGATCCCGAGCCGGGTGGGCGTGCTCGCCCCGATGCCCAGCGAGCTGCGTCCCGTCGTCAAGGTGATGGGCCTCCAACGGCCCGGGGGCGCGAGGTTCCACGCCGGGCGCGTGGGCCGCGTCGACGTCGTCGCGTCGCGCACCGGCATGGGCTTCGCGCTCGCAGCCGACGCCACCACGCGCCTGCTCGAGGCCGAGTCGGTCGACCACGTGCTCGTCGTCGGCATCGCCGGCGGCATCGGACCGAGCCGCATCGGTGACGTCCTCGTGCCGGCCACGGTCGTCGACCGCGCCACCGGTCGCTCGTACGCGGCGTCGCCGCTCGGGCGCGTGTCCTCCGGGTCGATCTCGTCGTCGGACGAGTTCCTCGTCGATCCGGAGCGGCTCGACGCGCTCGTGGCCGACGGCGTCCTCGCGCTCGACATGGAGACCGCCGCGGTGGCGGCGGTGTGCGAGGCGCGCGGTGTGGACTGGAGCGCGGTGCGGGTGGTGAGCGACCTGGCGAGCGACCATCCCGACGACGCGGTGCTCGCGCTCGCCGATCCCGACGGGACGCCGCGGGTCACCGACGGTCTGAAGTTCATGGCCCGCAACCCCCGCCGGATCCCGCTGCTGATGAAGATCGCGCGTGACTCGACACGCGCGGCGAAGGCGGCGGCGGTCGAGGCCGCCGAACAGCTGCGCGCGCTCGGCTGACCCGGTCCGGCGGGGCGGTGATCCGCCGGACGACGTACGGCGAACCCCTTCCGAACGCCGTACCGAGATGGGGGAGTCCCGTGACCGAGCTCGAGCTGTTGCAGCAGGTGGTGGACGCGACGACGACGGTCGTCGCCGGAGTGGAGCCCGACCAGTGGACGGCACCCTCGCCGTGCGAGGGCTGGACCGTGCGCGACGTCGTCAACCACATCGTGGGGGGCGCCACGATGTTCGCGATCAGCGTCGAGGAGGGGCGGTGCCCGACGACGAGCTGGCGCGCCTCGTCGGCGGCGACCAACTCGGCGCCGACCCGCTCGGCGCCTGGCGGACCGCGGCGGCGCGGGCGCTCGCGGCCTTCGAGCGCCCGGGCGCGCTCGAGCGCGACGTCGCGCTCCCGTTCGGCGAGATGCCCGGCGCCGCCGCGCTCGGCATCGCGGTGTTCGACGTGCTGACCCACGCCGTCGACATCGCGTCGGCGACGGGTCAGCACGTGACCGACACGTCACTGATCGAGACCGCGCTCGGGATGGGTGAGCGGATGGTGGGCCCGGAGTTGCGGGTGCCGGGCGTGTTCGAGCCGGCGCAGCCCGTGGCGGCCGACGCGCCGGCCGAGACGCGTCTCCTGGCCTTCGCGGGTCGCGCCGTCTGACGTCGGCGCCGGCCCGGCCGGACCCGTCGTCAGCCGGCGAGGAACTCGGCGGCGAACTGCTCGACCTGGGCTCGCCCACCGGCGGGCCAGCCGCAGACGAGGTAGCCGAAGCCCGCCTCGCGCCACGCGTCCACGTGGCGCCGGATCGTGTCGAGGTCGTCCTCGAGCGACAGCGACGCCGCCCGGAGGACCGACGACGGGTCGCGGCCCGCGGCCTCGGCGTGCGCCGAGATCCGCGCCGACTTCTCCGCGAGCACCTTCGGCGGGCCGAAGCAGTGCCACACGTCGGCGTACCGGCCGGCGATCGGCATCATGCGCTGCTCGCCCGACGCGCCGATCCAGATCGGCGGGTGCGGCGCCTGCACCGGACGCGGCCGGACCGTGGCGTCCACCGTCGAGAAGTGCTTCCCCTCGAAGGTGAAGTGGTCGGTGGTCAGCAGCCCGCGGACGATCTGGACCGCCTCCTCGAACGCGTCGATCCGGTCCTTCAACACCGGGAACGGGATCCCGAGCGCGCGGTGCTCGTCCTCGAACCACGCCGCGCCGTAGGTGAGCTCGAGCCGGCCGTTCGACGCGTGGTCGATCGTCATCGCCTCGGTCGCGAACACCGCGGGGTGGCGGTAGGTCATGCCGGTGACGAGCAGGCCGAGACGCACGCGCTCGGTGATGCCGCTCCACGCCGCGAGGGTGGTCATCCCCTCGAAGCACTCACCGGGGCCCTCGCCGTACATCGGCTGGAAGTGGTCGAAGCCCCAGATGCCGTCGAAGCCGAGGCCCTCCGCGAACCGGGCCCGGTCCGCGTTCTCGGACCAGGGCATGCGTTGCTGGGCGATGTCGAGACCGAAGCGCATCCGACCCTTGTAGCACTCCCGGCCGACGGCCGCTTCGGTGGGATGCGTGTCCTTGCCGCCCCGGCCGGCGTGCCCGAGGATGACCGGCATGCAGATCGCCCTCGCCCTCTATCCCGGCTTCACCGCGCTCGACATTGTCGGGCCGTTCCAGACGTTCGCCGACGTGCCCGGCTTCGACTGCGTCTTCGTTGCGGCCGAGGCCGGCCCCGTGACCGACCACACCGGCCGCCTGCAGATGGTCGCCGCTGAGTCGTTCGCCGACGTCACCGCCCCGGAGGTCGTGGTGGTCCCCGGCGGGATGGTGCTGCCGACGGGCGACGACGACCCGGTCGTGCGGTGGCTGCGGGCAGTGCACCCGACCACGACGTGGACCACGAGCGTGTGCACGGGGTCGCTGTTCCTCGGCGCCGCGGGCCTCCTCGCCGGACTCGACGCCACGAGCCACTGGACCGCGTACGAGATCCTCGAGGGCTACGGCGCGCACGCCACGGGGACACGGGTCGTCGAGCAGGGCAAGGTCATCACCGCGGCCGGCGTGTCGGCGGGCATCGACATGGGCCTCACGCTCGTGGCCAAGGTCGCCGGTGACGATCTCGCCCGCGCGATCCAGCTCGCGATCGAGTACGACCCGCAGCCGCCGTTCGACGCCGGCTCACCCGAGAAGGCCGGTCCCGACCTCACCGAGCTGATGCGTCAGATGATGGCCGCCGGTCTCCGCTAGGCGGTGATCCCGAACCGACGCGCAGGACCGGGACTCCGGTCGTGGCACTGCGCACCGATTCGGTTCAGGGGGCGAGGAAGCCGTCGCAGGTGCCGGAGGCGAGCAGGCTGACCGCGCTGACCGCGCCGCTGAGCACGTTGGTGATGTCGGTCTGGTCGAACTGACCGGGGCCGTCGCTCACCACGGTGTGCAACAGCGTCTGGAACGCGAGCAGCTGGGTCTGCTGGCTGGGCGTGAACCGCCCGAGGTCGGCGGTCGCGCTGTCGACGACGGCCTGCAGCTGCACCGCGTCGGCGTAGGTCGCGAGCGGGTTGTTGGCGACGAACGTCGGTCGCGCGCCGGTCACGAGATCCTCGGTGAGCGCCGTCGCGATGTCGACTTGCTTGCCGAGCTTGCCCCAGTCGACGATCGCGAGCTCGTCGTCGACGGTGTGGTAGCAGGGGCCGGTCGAGTCGCTGAAGAAGACGTTCGGCACCCCCACCGCGGTGAAGTTGACGTAGTCGCTCCGGCCCTGGCCGAAGATCGAGCTCACGATCCGCTCGTCGAGCCGGCCCGAGGCCGCCGTGGCGACCGCGTCGGTGAGGCGACTGCCGCCGGTCTCGGCGCCGACCGCGAACGTGGTCGAGCGCAGGCTCGGCAGGAGGTTGGAGCCCTGGATGTCGAAGTTGACGTAGGCGGCGATGTCGGCGTTCGGCACGATCGGGTGCTGCGTGTAGTAGCGGGATCCGAGGAGGCCGTCCTCCTCGCGGTCCCACAGGGCGATGATCACCGAGCGGTGGAGCCCGCCGGGCAGGGCGGCGAGCCGCCGTCCGACCTCGAGCGCGGCGGCGGAGCCCGCGGCGTTGTCGGTGGCTCCGTTGCAGATGTCGTCGGTGGCACCCGACCCGTGACAGGTCCGCCCGAGGTGGTCGTAGTGCGCGCCGACCATCACGTACTCGTTCGGCAGGTCGGTCCCGCGCAGCACGCCGATCACGTTGGTCCCGTCGGTGAACGGCTGGCGGAACGCGTCGGCCCCGGTCTTGGTGCCGTCGAGCCCGACGGCACCAAAGGCCTGCAGGCGCCCGATCAGGTAGTTCTGCGCGGCCACCGAGTCGGGGGTGGCGTTCTGACGCCCGTGGAGCGCGTCGCTCGCGAGCACCCCGGTATCGGTGCGGACGTTGGTGCAGCCGGCCGCGAACAGCGCGACGGCCGCGATGGTGACGAGCACACGACGACGACGGAACATCAGGCCTCCCCCCGGAACCGGGCGAATGGTACTGCCCCCGGCTCCGGGCGGGAACCGGAGGGTGGGGACCTAGCCTCCGGTTCCATGACCTCCGCGACCGTGACCACGACCGACGGCGCCCGGATCGCCTACGACGACCGGGGCGCCGGCCGACCCCTCGTGCTGGTCCACGGCATCACCGAGGCCCGCGGGACCTGGGATCCGGTCACCGACCTGCTCGCCGAGCAGTGGCGCGTCGTGCGCGTCGACCTCCGCGGTCACGGGGCCTCGGCGCGGCAGGCGCCCTACGACCTCGCGACGATGGCGGCCGACGTCGCGACGGTCGTCGAGGCGCTGGGCCTCGAGCGGCCCCTCGTGGTCGGTCATTCGCTCGGTGGGGTGGTGGTCACCGCGTATGCGGCCGCGGGGTCGCCCACGCGAGGCGCGGTGAACGTCGACCAGCCGTTGCAGCTGGCCGAGTTCCAGGGGGTGCTCGAGCCGATCGTGCCGATGCTGCGCGGCGACGAGGCGTCGTTCCGGGCGGCCGTCGACACGATGTTCTCGGTGCTCGAGGGTCCGCTCCCCGCCGCCGAGCACGACCGCATCCGCGCGCTCTCGAGTCCGGAGCAGGACGTGGTCCTCGGCGTGTGGGATCCGGTGCTCGACTCGCCCCCGGAGGCCCTGGACGCGCTCGCGGGCGAGATCCTCGCCGGGGTGCGCGTGCCGTACCTCGCGATCCACGGCTCCGATCCCGGCGTGGGTTACGTGCAGTGGCTGATCGCCCAGGTCGGCACCGGCAACGCGCGGGTGGAGGTGTGGCCGGAGCACGGGCACTATCCGCACCTGATCGACCCGGCGCGCTTCTTCGAGCGTCTCGACCAGTTCGACGGCGGCCTCTGACCCGCGCTCAGTCGACGGTCATGCCGCCGTCGACCGCGATCGCCTGACCGGTCACGAACGACGACTGGTCCGACCACAGCCACAGCACGGTGTCGGCGACCTCGCGGGCCTCGCCGAGTCGTCCGATGGGCTCCTGCGCGCGCAGGGCGTCGAGCTGCGCCGGGTCGTCCCGGGTGAAGCGCGTGATCATGTCGGTCGCGATCACGCCCGGGCAGACGGCGTTGACGCGGATCCCGGCCGTGGCGTACTCGAGCGCGGTGGCGCGGGTGAGGCCGACCAGGCCGTGCTTGGACGCGACGTACGCCGGCACCCCGGGGAACCCGACGAGCCCCGCCGCCGACGAGGTGTTCACGATCGATCCACCGCCGGTCGCCAACATCACGGGGATCTCGTGCTTCATGCACAGGAACGCGCCGGTGAGGTTCACCGCCAGGGTGCGGACGAAGTTCGCCTCGGTGCAGTCCGCGGTCGGCGCGGGCTCCGACTCGATGCCCGCGTTGTTGAACGCGGCGTCGAGCCGCCCGAACTCGGCGACCGTGCGCTCGACCATGGCCGCCACCGCGTCGCCGTCCGCCACGTCGACCGCGAGCCCGAGCGTGGCCACGCCCGGGGCGGCGACCTCACCGGCCACGGCGACGGCCGCCTCACCGTCGAGGTCCGCCACCAGGATTCCGGCGGCCCCCGCCTCCGCCGCGGCCCGGGCGGTCGCCTGGCCGATTCCGTGCGCCGCGCCCGTGATCAGGACGACGCGTCCGTCGAGTGCTCCCATGGGTCACCTCCCGGTGTCGGACTCCGCACTGCTGATCCCGGCGACGGTCGCGTCCGTGGTGATGCGGCGCCTCGCCTCGGCGTCCCCGTTCAGGTACGCACGGAAGAAGTCGACGCTGGATGCCGCGACCATCGCGTCGGCCGGGTCGGGGTCGTTCTCGTAGGGCTGCGCGTGCACGAACTCGTCGATGCTGACGAAGTACTTCGGCGCGGGCAACGTCGCGTACGCCGCCCGCGCGGATGCGTAGCTGAGCGAGTAGTCGCGGGTCGCGTGGTACACGATCACCGGGATGCGGACCGGGGCCGCGTCGGGGCCGTCGAATCCGAACTGGTTGCCGTCCATGATCGCCGCGGCCTTGAAGCGCCGGTCGACACAGCACCGGTCCGAGATCAGTCCCCAGGTGGTGCCCCCGCCGAGCGAGAGTCCGGCCACCCCGATGCGGCCCCGGTCGACGCGGTCGGCGTACCGGCCCTTCAGGAGCTGGTCGAGCACGAACGACATGTCGTGCGGCTGCTCCTTGACGTCGCCGGCCCGGGCGAGGGGAACGCTCGCCGGATCCGTGAACGTGACGGGGAAGCGCGGGGCGAGCACCGCGAACCCGGCGTCGGACCAGTGCCCGAACAGCTGGGAGAACTTGGCCGGATCGCCGTTGTAGCCGTGGGCGAAGACGACGAGTGGATGGGGTCCCGAGCCCGCCGGCAGGTACAGCTCGGTGACCAGGGTGCGCTGAGGTGCGCTGCGGGTCCCGGCCGGGTCGACGGCGGGGCGGCTGCGGTCGACGTACGTCAGCTGCACGTGCTCGGCGGCCCGGGGCGGGGCCGGGCTCCCGCGCCGCGGTGTCGCGGCGGAGCCCGACGAGCCTCCGCACGCGGTGAGCAGCACGAGCGGTGCCACGAGCAGCCCGGCCAGGAGTGTGCGACGCATTCCTGGATGGTCCCACGTCCGCACGGGACCGCGCGCTCAGGACGAGGGGGACGCGGAGCGGGTCTCGATGTGGTGCGCCAGCCGGGCGAGGAACTCCCGGATCGCCCGCTCGGCGATCCGCCGGGCCGCCTGCTCCTGGGGACGGCGCCCGGGCGGTTCGACCCGGATGTCGCAGGACCCGACGAGGCTCAGGTGCGTCGACCCCGGGTCCAGCTCCGCGGTCTGGAGGTCGCCGCGGAGGTCGGAGAAGCGACCCTCGCCCGAGCCCGGCCACGTGAACGGGACGACCAGGACGTCGGCGCGCGTGCGCGGGGCGCCGAGCATCGGCATCGGGTCGGACGGCGAGATGGCGGCGAGACGCGCCAGTTCGTGGCCGTGTGAGATCAACCAGGCGTTGGCGATCACCACGTTGCGGCGGACTTCGACGAAGTCGTCGACGAACACGGCTCGATCGTGGATCGATCCCCGCCGCCGGGGGCAGGGCCGAAGGTCCCGAAGGTCCGCGCGCCGTCCGCCCCGCTCAGGGGATCGGCACGCTCCACTCGAGCACGGTGGAGTCGTCGGTCGCCGGCAGCGCCCGCAGGTGGCCGTGCAGGAGCTCGGCCCGGTTGGTGAGGTTCGCCAGTCCGCGCCCGCCCGCCGCGAGCGCGGCGTCGAAGTCGTGGATGCCGCAGCCGTTGTCGGACACCCGCACCGTGCACGAGCCGTCGACGCGGACGAGCACGTCGATGATGGTGGCGCCGCCGTGCTTGCTCGCGTTGGTGACCAGCTCGCGGACGACGGCGGGGACGTGCTCGGCGATCTCACGCGGCAGACCCGCGTCGACGGTGCCCTCGCAGTGCACGCGCGTGCGGGTGCCCAGCCGGGCGTCGATCTCCCCGGCGAGCGCCCGCAGCTGGGTCTCGAGCCCGACGTCGGGGTGCTGGAGGGCGAAGATCGTGTTGCGGATCTCGCGGATCGTCGCGTCGAGGTCGTCGACGGACTGGCCGATGCGGCCGGCGATCTGCTCGTCGTCGACCATCCGCTCGGTGGCCTGGAGCGACATCCCCGTGGCGAACAGCTGCTGGATGACGCGGTCGTGCAGGTCGCGTGCGATGCGCTCGCGGTCCTCGAGCACGATGAACTCCTGCAGCCGCTCGTGCAGCCGCGCGTTCTCGACCGCGACGGCGGCCGCGGCCGCGAGCGCCACGGCCAGCGACTCGTCCTCGGCGGTGAAACCCGGCGCACCCTGCTTCTCGCAGAGGTAGAGGTTGCCGAAGACCGCGCCGCGCACGCGGATCGGCACTCCCAGGAAGCTGTGCATCTGGGGATGACCGGGCGGGAAGCCGGCGGCGTCGGGATGGCCGGTCAGGTCGTCGAGGCGCAGCGGCTCGGGCACGTGGATCAACCGACCGAGGATGCCGCGGCCCTCGGGCAGGTCGCCGATCTCGGCGATCTCACCCTCGGTGAGCCCGGTGTTCACGAACTCGGCGAGGTGGCCGTCCGGGCCGATGACCCCGAGGGCTCCGTACTTCGCGCCCACGAGCGTGGTGGCGGACTCGACGATGTTCCGCAGCACCACCGGCAGCGAGAGCTCCGAGGCCACCGAGTACATCGCGGAGAGCAGGCGCGGGTCGACGCCGGATTGCGTGGGAGACTCCACGTCGGTCATTGTCGCGGTCCCGACCCGAGGAGGTCCATCCATGGCGGACTCCGGTAGCGAGGCAGGTCGTATCCGGGTCTTTCTCCTGGACGATCACGAGATCGTGCGGCGGGGCGTCCGTGATCTGCTCGAGGAATCCGGGCGGATCGAGGTCGTCGGCGAGGCGGGCACCGCCGCCGAGGCCCTCAGTCGCATCCCACCCACCCGGCCGCAGGTGGCGGTGCTCGACGTCCGGCTGCCCGACGGCAACGGCGTCGAGGTGTGCCGGGACATCCGGTCGCGCCACCCCGAGATCCAGTGTCTGATGCTGACGTCGTTCAACGACGACGAGGCGCTGTTCCAGGCGATCATGGCCGGCGCCGCGGGGTTCCTCCTCAAGCAGATCAAGGGCCCCGACATCGTCGACGCGATCGAGCGGGTCGCGAGCGGCCAGTCGCTCCTCGACCCGGCGGTGACCGCACGGGTGCTCGAGCGGCTGCGCACGCCGCCCGAGGAGGACGAGCGGCTCGCGTCGCTCACCGGCCAGGAGCGCAAGGTGCTCGAGCTCATCGCCGAGGGCCTCACGAATCGTCAGATCGGCGAGCGGATCCACCTCGCGGAGAAGACGGTGAAGAACTACGTGAGCAACCTGCTCGCGAAGCTCGGCATGGAGCGGCGCACGCAGGCCGCGGTCTACGCCGCCGGGCTCAAGGAGCACACCGAGCCCGAGAGCTGACGCGGTCGGCGCGACCGCCGGCCCCGCTCACGCCGTCGGGCGGCTGACCAGTCGCTCGATGTCCTCGAGGCGCAGGACGCCGATCACCTCGTCGTGCTCGAGGACGACCACCTCGTGCTCCGGCGCGCGGGCGACGTCGGCGACGAGGTCGTCGGTGAGCAGGTCGTCGGGTCCGACGGTCACGTCGCGGCCTGCCGGGACACCGGTGCGCTCGAGGTCGACCCGCATGACCTCGAACACCTGGTGTCCCCGCAGCCGCGTGTGGATGATCGTGGCCCGCTCCTCGGCGCTCGCGCCGAAGTGGACGAACAGGCCGATGAACACGAGCCACGGGTCGGCGAGCAGGCCGACCACGACGAACGTCGCTGCGAGCACGTGCCCGACGCGCGTGGCGACCCGGGTGGCCGAGAGGAGGTCGAGGCGCCGTTCGAGCAGGGCGCGGAAGACCCGGCCGCCGTCGAGGGGGAACGCGGGGAGCAGGTTGAACGCCGCGAGCAGGACGTTCGCCCACGCGATCCGGGCGAGCCAGGGACCCCGGATCAGGTCCGGCGGGAGGAGTGGACGCCCGGACGCGATCGCGAGGAGCGCGGCGCCGATCGCGAGGCCGAGCGAGCACAGCGGGCCGGCGATCGCGATCGCGAACTCGTCGGCCGGCGCCTCGGGCAGGTGCTCGAGCTTCGACACCCCGCCGAGCGGGAAGAGCAGGATCTCGTGCACCTCGCCGCCGCGCCGCCGGGCGACGATCGAATGCGCGAACTCGTGGGCGACGACGCACGCGAACAGGACCAGGACCCAGGCCACCGCCGCGCCGGCACTCCCGAACCCCGAGGCCGGGCCCGCCCACGCGAACAGCGCGAGCAGCAGCAGGAACGTCCAGTGCACCCGGACCTCGATGCCCGAGACGCGCGCGACCGGGAACGAGGTGCGGTGCCCCGGTGGTCGGGTGGGCCTGACGGTCTCGGCGGGCACGGCGGTCGGCCTCGCTCCGGCCCCGCTCAGCTGCACCCGGCGAAGGGTGCGGCGGTGGCGGCGAGATGGCGCTCGAACCACTCCGCGGCGAGGCGGGCGACCTGCTCGAGCGCCCCGGGCTCCTCGAAGAGGTGGGTCGCGCCGGGAACGACCTCGATCCGGTAGGGGGCGAGCAGGTCACGCGCGGCACCGAGGTTCACGCGCAGCGTCGGCTCGTCGTCGCCGCCGACCACCAGGAGCACGGGCGACCGGACGGCGCGGAGCGCGCCGTCGGCGAGGTCGGGCCGACCGCCCCGGAGCACGAGCGCGTCGATCGGCACGTCGCTCTGCGCGGCGGCGACGAGCGCGGCGGCGGCGCCGGTCGAGGCGCCGAAGTAGCCGACGGGCAGCCCCCGCAGCTCGGGGCGGCGTACCGCCCACTCGGTGGAGGTGTGGAGGCGCCGGGCGAGCAGCCCGATGTCGAACACGTTGGCCCGGTTCCGCGTCTCGTCGTCGGTGAGCAGGTCGAACAGCAACGTCGCGAAGCCGCGCCGGTTGAGCGCCGCGCTCACCGCCTGGTTGCGCGGGCTCAGGCGGCCGGACCCGCTGCCGTGCACGAACACGACGAGCCCCCGCGCCCGGCGCGGGACGTCGAGGAATCCCTTCAGCTCGGCGCCCTCGACCGGGATCACGACCGCGCTGCGGGCCGCCGCCGCGGCGTCGGCTCCGAGCGACGTCCGCCGGGGCGACAAGGCGGCGATGACCTCGGCGTCGCTCGTGGCGGTGAAGTCGTCGTACCAGAGGCCCACGGCCCGGAAGTCGTGCGGCACCGTGACCGCCACCACGGCGTCGGCCTCGTTGCGCAGCGCGAGCTCGGAGTCGGAGGCGGCGACCGGGACCGCGAGGACCACGCGCCGCGCGCCGCGTGCGCGGGCGACCCGGATCGCCGCGCGCGCGGTCACGCCGGTGGCGAGACCGTCGTCGACGACGACCGCGGTCCGGCCGGTCAGCGGCACCGGCGGGCGACCGCCGCGGTACAGGCCGGCCCGGCGGTCGAGCTCGACCCGCTCGCGTCGTGCGACGGGTTCGAGGTCGGCCTCGCTCACGTCGGCGTAGGCCATGAGCGTGTGGTCGAGCACGACGATCCCGCCCTCACCGAGCGCGCCGAGACCGAACTCGGGGTTGGTCGGGTGGCCCAGCTTGCGCACGCAGATGATGTCGAGCGGCGCCCCGAGCGCGGTCGCGACCTCGGCGGCCACGGGCACACCGCCGCGAGGCAGGCCGAGCACCACGACGTCGTCCCCGTCGACGTGGTCGACGAGCGCCCGGGCGAGGGCCCGCCCGGCGGCGGTGCGGTCCGGGAACCTCATTGCTTCACCACCACCACCGGGCAGGGGGCGCGATGGACGAGGCGCATCGCGACGCTGCCCAGCGCGAAGCGGGCCGCCCCCGTGCGGCCGTGCGAACCCGCCACGATCAGGCTCGCGGGGAGATCGGCCGCGAAGTGCGCGATCGCGTCGGCCGGCTCCACGGCGTCGAGCGCCTTGCTCTCGGTCCCGTGGGCGCGCCGCGCGAGCAGGGCGACGGCGCGTTGCAGGCCGTCGGCCTCCTCCCGCTCGGTCGCCGGGATCCGGGCGTCGGGCGTGAACGGGTACGGCGCGGGCGCGATGGCCTGCACGGTCCAGAGGTGGAGGCGCAGCCGGTCGGCGAGGTCGACCGCCGGCGGAACGAGCAGCTCCGCGGTCGCCGGATCGTCGACCGCGATGAGCAGGTTGTGGGCCCCGGCCCGGGCGCGGTCGTGGGTGGCGTGCGGACCGACGAGTACGACCGGACGGTCGCTGCCCCGGACGACGGCCTCCGCGGTGCTTCCGAGCACGGCGCGGCCGAGGGCGCTGCGTCCGTGGGCCGACATGCAGACGATCGCGTCGGGATGCTCGGCGGCGACGTCGAGGATGGCCTGGGAGGGCCGGACCTCGACGAGCACCCGGGTCTGGGCGTCGTCGCCGGCGAGGGCGAGCGCGCGGTCCTCGAAGTAGCGCCGTGGAGCGACGGGCTCCCCGTGCCAGACGCTGGTGAGCAGCAGGACGCGGCCGTCGGGTCCGGCGAGGCCCCGGGCGTGGGGGAGCGCCGACTCGGCCTCGGTGGATCCGTCGAGCGGGACGATCACGGTGCGCATGTCCCTCAATGTGCCCACTCGGGCGCCGCGTCCACCAGGGACCTACGTCATGGGCCGCTAGCGTCGGATGGAGTGTCCGAGGACCTGACCCTCACCCTCGACGGGCACGAGCTCACGGTCACGCACCCCGACAAGCTGCTGTTCTCCACCCGGGGCGAGACCAAGCTCGACCTGATCCGGTACTACGAGGCCGTGCGCGGGCCGTTGCTCGCGACGACGGCCGACCGGCCCGTGATGCTCCAGCGGTACCCGTCCGGGGCCGAGGGGTCCTCGTTCTTCCAGAAGCGGGTGCCGAAGAACGCGCCGAAGTGGCTGCACACCACGACGGTGTCGACGCCCAACGGGACCGAGTCGAACGCGATGGTCGTCCACGACGTCGCCCACATCGCCTGGGCGGTGAACCTCGGATGCCTCGGGTTCCACGTCTGGCCGTCGCACGCGCCCGACGTCGAGCTCACGGACGAGCTGCGCATCGATCTCGACCCGTCGCCCGGCGTGACGTTCGCCATGGTCCAGGAGGCCGCGGCCGAGGTCCGGACGCTGCTCGCCGAGCTCGGCATCGCGTCGTTCCCGAAGACGACGGGCAGCCGCGGCATCCACGTCTACGTGCGGCTCCGGCCCGAACAGGACTCGTACGTCGTGCGGGCGGCCGCGGTCGCGGTGGCGCGTGAGCTCGAGCGGCGCCGGCCCGAGCTGATCACCGCGGCCTGGTGGAAGGAGGAGCGCGGCGAGCGGGTCTTCGTCGACTTCAACCAGAACGCTCCGCACAAGACGGTGTTCGGGGCCTGGGCGGTGCGTGCGTATCCCGAGGCGCCGGTGTCGATGCCGTTCCGCTGGGACGAGCTCGAGACCGTCGAGCCGCGGCGGTGGACCATCGCCGACGCGCCCGCCCGGCTCGCCGAGGTCGGCGACCCGTGGGCGGAGATGTACGACGACCCGCAGTCGCTCGCGCCCCTGACCGAGATGTCGGACCGCGACCTGGCCGCGGGGCTGATGGACGCGCCGTGGCCGCCCGTCTACCCCAAGCAGCCCAACGAGCCCCCGCGCGTCGCCCCGTCCCGCGCGAAGAAGCCCAAGGACTGACCGCGCGCCGGCGTGGGCGGAGGGGTTGGGGGTGGGGACCGTCGGGCCCGCCCCGGGCCGCCGGCCGCACGGTCGGCGGTCGTGACTCCTGCTCCCGCCCGTTCGTTGCCGATCGGTCGCTGAGCGACCGGATCGCAACGAACTGGCGGAGGGGGTGGCGGAGGGAGGCGGGGACCGTCGGGCCGCCCCGGGCCGGGTCGCCCGCGGCGGGCCCGCTCTGGTAATCCATGCGGCATGGCAAACATGTGCGAGGGAAGAGTCGTGATCGTCACCGGCGCGGGCCGGGGCATCGGCCGGGAACACGCCCTGATGATGGCGTCCGAGGGTGCGAAGGTCGTCGTCAACGACGTCGGCGGGTCGCGCGACGGGGCGGGTCACGACGAGGGTCCGGCGCACGAGGTCGTCCGTGAGATCGAGGGGATGGGCGGCCAGGCGGCCGCCAACGGCGACGACATCTCCTCCTGGGAGGGCGCCGGCAACCTCGTGAAGCAGGCCATCGACACCTTCGGCGGCCTCGACGTCGTCGTGAACAACGCCGGCATCCTGCGGGACCGCATGCTCGTCAACATGACCGAGGAGGAGTGGGACGCGGTCATCAAGGTGCACCTGAAGGGCACCTTCGCCGTCTCCCGCTTCGCCGCCGGCTACTGGCGCGAGCGGTCGAAGAACGGCGAGACGAACGACGCCCGCATCATCAACACCACGTCGCCGTCGGGCATCTACGGCAACGCCGGCCAGACGAACTACGGCGCGGCCAAGGCCGGCATCGCCGCGTTCACGATCATCGCGGGCATGGAGCTCGAGCGGTACGGCATCACCGTCAACGCGATCGCGCCGACGGCGCTCACCCGCATGACCGAGGACCTCGGGCTGGGCGGCGCGTCCGAGGAGCAGAAGGCGGCGATGGACCCGCGCTGGATCGCGCCGCTCTGCACGTGGCTCGCGTCGCCGCAGTCGGCCGGGGTCACCGGTCAGGTCTTCGAGGTCTCCGGTGGCTGGCTCGCCGTCGCCGAGGGCTGGCACCGCGGCCCGAGCACGCAGCCGGTCGACGACCCGAACGAGTTCGACGCCGCGATCCGTCCGCTGCTCGCGCAGTGCCGGCCGGGTTCGGACATGTTCGGCAACGAGAGCCGGCCGGTCCTCAAGGGCTGAGCCGTCCTATCGGGCGCTCCGCCTCGGAACGCACTGCCACGTTCCCGGACGCGGGATCGCGCCGGGACGGCTCCGCGCCTGCTCGCCTCCGCTGCGCTCCGGCTCGGGTTTGTCACGGACCCGGGTCGGGGCGTCAGCCGCGCGATGCGACGACGTCCGCCGCAGCGAGGAGCAGCGGGTCGGTCCACGGCCGGCCCACGAGCTGGACCGCGAGCGGCAGGCCGGTCGCGTCGTCGGTCCCCGCCGGGACCGAGATCGCCGGTGAGCCGGTGAGGCTCGCGGGCAGGGTGAAGACGAAGTCGTCGGTGTGGACCGGCATGCCGTCGGCGCGGGCGCGGCCCTCGACGTCGGCGACCCACGGAGCGACGTCGGCGACGGTCGGACCGACGAGCACGTCGACGCCCGTCGCGAGGTAGCGACGGCGGAACCGGTCCCAGTCCCAGAGCTGCTGTGCCGCGTCGGCGCCCGTGAGCAGGGTGCGGCGCCAGTAGCGCCCGGTGACGTCGAGCGACTCACCGAGCCAGGGCCACGTCCACTCCGTGCGGCTCATGCCGGCCGCGACCAGCCGGTCGACGGTCGCGGTCACCGCCGCGGCGACCGCCGGCGCCGTCGGCCAGGCGGGGTCGGCGGGCAGCGCGGCGACCGTCAGGCCCGCGAGCGAGGCCGGTCGCGCCGGGAGGCGCACGGGCGGCACGCCGGCGTCGAGGCCGTCGGGCCCGGCGCACGTCCGCAGCGCGACCTCGATCAGGTCGAGGTGCGGGGAGAGGAACCCGATGGTGGTCCGGCCGTCGGACCACGCAGCGACCCGCGGGAAGTGGCCCGTGCCCGGCAGCAGACCGGTGGTGGGCTTGAGCCCGTACACGCCGCACCAGGCCGCGGGCAGGCGCACGCTCCCGCCCGAGTCGCTGCCGACGCCGAGCCGGACGGCGCCGGCCGCGGTCACGATCGCGTCGCCGCTGCTCGATCCGCCCGGCCAGCGGTCCGGGTCGAGCGGGTGGCGGACCTTCGTCTCGGTCGGGGTCACGCTGTTCCACGGGCTGGCCTTGGCGCACACGACCGCACCCGCCCCCCGGAGGCGGGCGACGACGGTCGCGTCCTCGGCGGGCCGGCGGTCGAGGTGCCGGGCCGAGCCGCCCGCGCACGGGAAGCCCTCGACGTCGATCCAGTCCTTGACCGTGATGGGCAGGCCGCGCAGCGGTCCGGGCGGGAACGCGCCGCCGGCCGCGTCGACCGCGGCGGCGTCGGCGAGCGCGCGGTCGTCGGCGAACCACTGGACCGCACCGGTGCGCTCGTGCACCTCGTGGAGCGCGTGCAGCGCGCCGGCGACGGTCGCGGTCGTGGCGGCGGGCCCGGGGTCCGGCGGGATGGCTCAGCCCTTGGCGAGCGAGGAGAACGCCTGGTCGAAGAAGCCGTCCTCCTGCTCACCGGAACGGCGCTCGACGACCTTGCCGTCGGCACCGACCATGACGATGAACGGGTAGGCGCTGAGCCCGAACGCGGCGGCCGCGGTCTGCTGCTTGTCGTCGACGAGGGTGTTGAGCGAGCTCAGGCCCATCTGCACGACCCACTGCGACGGCGGCCAGTTCGGCGCCTGCGCGTTCGAGCCGGTCGGCACGATCGTCAGGCCGACGTTCGCGGGCGGGGCGCCGTTGTGGTCCTTCAGGTACGCAGCCAGCCGCGGCGCCTCGCGGTTGCAGTGGGGGCACCAGTGCGCGAGGAACACGATCATCTGCGCCTTGCCGGACGTCGGTGTGATCTCGGTCGGGTCGCCGGCGAAGTTCTCGCCCTTGACCGTCGGGATCGTCTTGCCGACGGCCGGGTCGTTGCTGCTGTCGACGTAGCGCGGCAGCGCCGTGCCGGTGACGCTCACCGTCCCGTACTCGTGGTCGCCCCCCGAGCCGCCGGAGCTGGTGCTGGTCGCGCTCGAGCCGCCCGAGCTGCCACACGCCGCGAGGGCCACGACGAGCGCGATCGCGATCAGCGCGAGTGCCGACGTCCGGAGCCGGGTCGCGGTGGAGGGGGTGCGGTTCATGGGGTCTGCCTCTCGTCGACGCGGGTGCGACCGGCCAGCAACAGTACGGCCGCGACGAACAGGAACGCCGATCCCGCCATGGTGGGGATCGAGATGTAGCCGAGGTAGCGCGGCACCGGGAGCGCCGAGCACGGGTTGAGCGGATCGCACGACGACGAGCTCTCGAGCCCGGGGTTCCACTCGATCAGCACGTGCCAGACCGAGACGAGCAGGCCGATCGTCGCGAGCGTCACGGCGTAGGGCCGGATGCGCCAGTCGCGCCGGAACGCCGCGATCACCAGGATGATCGCGAGCGGGTACATCATCGAGCGCTGGTACCAGCAGAGGCGGCACGGCACGAGGTGCCCGCCCTCGGAGAGGTAGAGCGAACCGGCCGTCGCCACGGCGGCGACCAGCGCGGCCCACGCGAGCCCCCAGCGCCCGAGGAACGCCCGCACCCTCGCCCACATCGACCGCCCGGCGCGGGTGAGGCCGACGAGCGCGAGGACCGCCAGGAGGACGAGGGTGATCTCGACCGCGATCGCCAGCCAGGCGAAGATGCGGTACCAGTCGGTGACCGTCACGGAGGGTCAGTCTGCCCGCCGGCCCACCCGGTTCCCGCGCACCCGCGTCCGGCGCGCCGGGCCGGCGCTCAGCGGGTGCCGACCGGGACCCGCACGGACGACGGGACCGGCAGGGGCTCCGAGCCGACGTGCCGGCTCACCACGATCACCTCGTCGGCCGGGTGCACGTGCAGGGCCGTGCGCTTGGCGGGGTTCACGGAGGGGTTCGTCCCGGGTTGCGGCGGCCGCGTGGGCCACCCGGTTACGGTGCGGCGCCATGGCGACCCGGGACCCGTTGTTGAAGCAGCTGCGCCGGCACGAGGTGCCGGCCTGGTGGCGTGACGCCAAGCTCGGCATCTTCGTGCACTGGACGCCGGCGTCGGTCCCGGCGTTCGCGCCGGTCGACGACGACGTGACCTCCATGCTGCAGTCGGGCGACCGGCGGGCGATGGGTTGGTCGCCGTACACCGAGTGGTACGAGAACTCGCTGCGGTTCCCGGACAGTCCCGTCGCGCGCCATCACCGCGAGGTCTACGGCGACCGCCCCTACCGGGACTTCGCCGGGGACTGGGAGGCCGGGCTGGCGCAGTGGGATCCCGACGACTGGGCCCGCACCTTCGCCGCCGCCGGCGCGCGCTACGTCGTCCTGGTCACCAAGCACCACGACGGCTTCTGCCTCTGGCCCAGCGAGGTCCCCAATCCGCGGCTCCCCGGATGGCACTGCGACCGCGACGTCGTCGGCGAGCTGGCCGAGGCGGTCCGCGCGCAGGGCATGCGCTTCGGCGTGTACTACTCGGGCGGCCTCGACTGGACCTTCAGCGACCACCCGATCGGCTCGATGTCCGACATGATCCGCGCGATCCCGCGCGGTGACTTCCCGGCGTACGCGGACGCGCACGTGCGCGAGCTCGTCGCGCGCTACCGCCCGAGCGTGGTGTGGAACGACATCGCCTGGCCGTCGGAGGGGAAGCACCTCTGGCCGCTCCTGCGCGACTACTACGCGGCGGTCCCCGACGGCGTCGTCAACGACCGCTGGATGCCCTGGAACCCGCTGGCGAAGGTGCTCGAGCTCGAGCCGGCGCGGCGGATGGTCGACTCCGCCACCACGAAGCAGGCGAAGAAGGACCGGGGCCTCATCCCGCCGGAGCCGCCGTACTACGACGTGCGGACCCCGGAGTACGTGTCGTTCCCGGACATCCAGCGCCGTCCGTGGGAGTGCGTGCGCGGCATGGACCATTCCTTCGGGTACAACGCGCAATCGCGCGAGGAGCACTTCCTCACCCGGCGCGACCTGTTGTGGTCCTTCGCCGACATGGTGAGCAAGAACGGCAACCTCCTCCTCAACGTCGGTCCGCGCGGCGTCGACGCGCAGATCCCCGACGAGCAGCGGCAGCGGTTGGCGTGGCTCGGGGAGTGGATGGACGCGAACGGGGCGGCGGTGCGCGCGACCCGTCCCTGGGTCCGGGCCGGCGACACGACCGCGGAGGGCGCGGGCGTGCGGTTCACTGCGCGCGACGAGGACGTGTTCGCCGTCGTCGAGGCCGGGGGCGGCGCCACGGTGACCCTGACCGACCTCGCGCCGACCCGCACGACCGAGGTCACCGACGTCGACGGCGTCCCGCTGCCCTGGCGGACCGAAGGTGCAGGGCTGCAGGTCGATCTCGGCACGGTGGCGGCGGGTGCGCCGGACGTGCCGGTCGTCGTGCGGTTGCGGAGGGTCAGCCCGACCTGAGGCCCCGGGAACCTGACGCCGGTGTCAGGTAACCTCGGCGCATGACCGCCACCGAGGAACGGGAGGTCGTCACGACCTCCGAGCGGGTTCTGCCCAAGATCGTCAGCGTCGACGACCACGTCGTCGAGCCGCCCCACGTGTGGCAGACCTGGCTGCCCGAGAAGTACCGCGAGCGCGGTCCCCGGGTGGAGCGCAAGCGGTGGGGCCCCTTCAAGCACCTCCCCGGCGCGCGCTACGAGATGTCCGAGGATCCCGAGGGTCTGTGGGGCGACGCCTGGTACTTCGACGGCAAGCTCATCTACGTGCACAAGCGGTTCGTCGCGATCCCGCTCGAGGCCACCCCGGACGGCGACCTGTCGAGGTTCGACCGTTCGAAGATGGTGATGTCGGCGGTCACCTACGACGAGATGCGACCCGGTTGCTACGAGCGGGACGCGCGCATCGCCGACTTCGAGCGCAACTGGGTCGACGGCTCACTGCCGTTCCCCACGTTCCCGCGCTTCTGCGGTCAGACGTTCTACGAGCACCCCGACCGCGACCTCGGGCTCGCGTGCGTGCGTGCGTACAACGACTGGATGGTCGAGGAGTGGTGCGCGCCGTCGGGCGGCATGAACATCCCGCTCTGCATCATGCCGTTGTGGGACGTGCAGCTCGCGGCCGAGGAGATCCGCCGCAACGCCGAGCGCGGCGTGCGCGCGTTCTGCTTCAGCGAGCTGCCCCATCACCTGAAGCTGCCGACGATCCACAGTGGCGAGTGGGACCCGGTCTTCGAGGTGTGCAACGACACCGGCGTCACGCTGTGCATGCACATCGGATCGTCGTCGACCAACCCGTCGGCGTCGCCCGACGCGCCCAAGGGCGTGGGTGGGACGCTCGCGTTCAACAACTCGATGGCGTCGCTCGCCGACTGGCTGTACAGCGGCAAGCTCATCCAGTTCCCGAAGTTGAAGCTCTCGTACAGCGAGGGTCAGATCGGCTGGATCCCGTACGTGCTCGAGCGCGCCGACACCGTGTGGGAGCACCACGACTCGTGGCAGCACTCGAAGGAGCTCATCCCGGAGCCGCCGTCGACGTACTACTACGGCCGCATCTTCGGGTGCTTCACCGCGGACCGTCACGGCCTGCGCTCGCTCGCCGAGGTCGGTGAGGACAACGTGTGCTTCGAGACCGACTACCCGCACACCGACACGACGTGGCCGGACACGCACGCGTACGTGCAGGAGATGCTGGCGCCGTACTCGGACGACGTCGCGTACAAGGTCCTCCGCGGCAACGCCATCCGCATGCTCGAGCTCGATCGCGTCTGAGGCGATCGCGGCCCTGTGACGGGGGTCGCACATTCACCACATGTGGGGATGCGATTCCGCGCCCTCGGGATAAAGCTCCGCGTTGCGGATGGGAGCCCGAGACAACGGAGAACCCACATGACGGCACTGACGGGACCCCGGACCCACACCCGGCGGGCGCACCTCCGACTGGTCACGTCGGACGACCTCCCCGTGCGCACCACGGTCGCGGTGGCGATCGATCCCGAGCCCGGTCCGAAGGACGCGACCGAGCTGGTCGGCCGCTTCGCCCGGCTCCTCCCCGGCGACGAGGTCGGCGACGGCGTCTTCTCCCTCGGCTCCCTCTAGGCACCGGTGACGGTCCACGTGCGTAGGGTGTCGGGGGTGCCAACGGAGTCACCCCTGCCCCTGCGCATGCTGCGCCGCCTGGCGCTGCCCGCCGTGGCCGTGGTCCTGGTGACGGGCTGCGGCGCGAACGCCCCGTCGCGACCGGACGCCCACCGTCCGCCGAAGACCACGACCACCACGTCGACCACCACGTCGACGACGACCACGACCACCACGACGCTGCCGCCGGTCCCGGTGCCGGGTCCGGTGAAGCTCGGCGCGAAGTGCACCGTCGTGAACGGGACGAGCACCGACGCCGCCGGCCAGGTCCTCTACTGCTCGCCGCGCAAGGCGGCCGACGCGAAGCCCTTCGCCGGCGGGGTGATGCGCTGGGAGCCCTAGCGGCTCAGACCCAACCGCCGGCGTACCCGACGAACTGGCCGGTGGTGAACCGGCTGGACCCGTCGAGGAACGCCGCGCAGAATGCCGCGCACTCCTCGACCGTGCCGAGCCGGCGCATCGGCACCCGCGCCTCGATCTTGGCCCGCACCTCCGGGTCGTCGGCGCCGTTGGCGCGTCGGAACTCGGGGAAGTCCATGAAGTTGGTGCCGACCGCGTTGACCTGCACGCCGGTGCGGGCGATCTCGCCCGCCACGTTCTTCATCAGCATGTTGGCCGCGGCACGCGCCGAGCTGTAGAGCGGTGCACCCGGTGTCGGACGCGCACCGGCCGCGCTCGTGAGGAGCAGAACCTGACCGGAGCCGGCCTCGACCATCGGCTTCGTGACCGCCTTGAGGAAGTGGTACGGCGCCTCGAGGCAGCCGCGCTCGACCCGGCGGAGGTCGTCGAGCGTCGAGTCCATGAAGCGGCCGATCACGATCTGCCCGCTGAACGCGCACGCGGCGTCGACGCGGCCGTAGGCGTCGAGCGTGCCCGCGACGAGCGCAGGCGCGACGTCCGGGTCGGCGAGGTCGCGGCCGGCGTCGATCACCGCGACCTTCGCACCGGCGGCCTCGAGCTCGGCGACGAGCCCCTCCTCGGGGTTCGACACGGCGAGGTCGTGACCGCGGGCGGCGAGGACGCGGCACAGGGCGGGGCCGACGAAGAACGAGGCGTCGGCGACGAGGGCGACGCGGCGGGCGTCGGAGTCGTTGGTCATGGCGCCGGAAGGTAGACGGCCCAGCCGGGTGCGCGCCTACGCTCCGCGGACCCCGCGTCCCGAGGAGACCCATGCGCGCCGCCGTCCTGGAAGCCCCGCAGACCCCCGTCGCCGTCAGCGACATCGAGATCCGCGGACCGCGCGCCGGTGAGGTTCTGGTGCGGGTCGCGGCGTGCGGGGTCTGCCACTCGGACCTCTCGGCCGTCGACGGGTCGTTCCCGACCCCGGTCCCGGTCGTGCTCGGGCACGAGGCGGCCGGTGTGGTCGAGGAGGTCGGACCCGGCGTGACGGCGGTCGCACCCGGCGACCACGTGGTGCTCACGCCGCTGCCGGCGTGCGGCCAGTGCTACTTCTGCACCCGCAACCAGCCGACGCTGTGCCAGGTGTACAGCACGTCGCTGTTCACCAACCTGCTGCCCGACGGCACCAGCCCGCTGTCGCGCGGCGACGAGGTCGTGTACCGCGGGCTCGCCACCGCGGCGTGGGCCGAGCGGGCGATCATGCCCGAGCTCGGTGTGGTGAAGATCGACTCCGGGATCCCGCTCGACGTCGCCTGCGTGATCGGCTGCGCGGTCCAGACCGGCGTGGGCGCGGTGCTCAACACCGCGCGGGTCGAGGAGGGCGCGACCGTCCTCGTGCTCGGCGCGGGTGGCATCGGGATCGCGGTCACGCAGGGCGCGCGGCTCGCGGGTGCGTCGCGCATCATCGTCGTCGACCCCGTCTCGGAGCGGCGCGACGCCGCGGAGCGGTTCGGGGCCACCGACGTGGTCGACCCGACCGTCGACGACGTCTTCTCCCGGGCGTTCGCGCTCACGAACGGCATCGGCGTCGACTATGCGTTCGAGGCCGCGGGTCAGGCCGCGTTGATCGAGCAGGGGATCACGGCCGTCCGTCCGGGCGGCACGATCTGCTGCGTGGGGGCGCCCCCGATCGAGCAGGGGATCTTGCTCCCCGGGGTGGTCGGCTTCACCGCGATGGAGAAGAAGCTGATCGGCTGCCTGCTGGGCTCGGTGCACGCGCAGCGTGACATCCCTCGGCTGCTCGCGTTGTGGCGCGCCGGCCGGCTCGACCTCGAGGGGATGATCACGCACCGCATGGACCTCGACCACACCGAGGACGCGTTGCAGCTCATGCGCGACCGGCAGGGACTTCGCACCGTCCTCAACGTCTCGTGAGCCGGTTGCTCGGCGCCCGCGGTTCGTCGTCCGTCGACCCGGGCCGACAGAGGTCAACGGACAACGGTCGAGGGGTGGAGCGATGAGCGACGAGAGCTTCTTCGACGCCTCGTCGGCCGCCAGTGACGACGGGACGTTCCTCGAGGAGTCGCGCGTCCGCGCCGCGCACGCCCTGCGCGACATCGTCCACTCGTTCGTGCGCGCCCAGCCCGACGAGAGCGCCTACGCCGAGATCCGCGCGATGGCCGAGCAGCTGGTCGCGCGGCTCGACGCGACCCCCCGGCGCGACCGCATGGCGCTGATGCAGGCGGCTCGGGAGAACCACGGCGGGACGTTCCCGGTCGGGGTCGGCGCAGGCGGCTTCAACGACCGGGCCGTGGCCGGCCTGGCCAACCCGGCCGGGGTCGACATCGAGGTCGAGCCGGGCACCGGCGACGTGCTCGCGAAGGTGCTGTTCCGCAAGGGATTCGAGGGTCCGCCGGGCCGGGCGCACGGCGGGATGATCGCCGCCGCGTTCGACGACGTCACCGGCTTCATCATCGGCCGCATCGGTCAGCCCGCGTTCACGGGCGAGCTGACCGTCCGCTACGTCGGGCCGACGCCGATCGAGACGCCGCTCGTCATGACCGCGCAGCTCGACGGCCAGGAGCGCCGCAAGCTCTTCATCAGCGGCGAGCTGCGCACCGAGGACGGGACGCTGACCGCGACATGCAAGGCGATCTACATCACCATCGACCCGAGCATCTTCGCGGCCAGCCCCGACCCGAGGTAGCTCCGTCGGTCAGTCCCTCTTGCGACTCTGGCGAGCAAGGCGACCCCCTGAGGTCCACTTCCTCGCCAAAGTCGGCCGCGGTCGTGACCCGGCGCCGGGCGGGCAGACTTGGCGGGTGCGGTTCGGCAGGATGCTGTTCGCAGCGGCACTGGTGCTCGCCGTCGCGGCCTGCGGGAGCGACGGCGGCATCGCGTCACCGAAGTCGGCTCCGCTCGAGTTCCACGACGGCTTCGCCAAGCTGGAGGTCCCGTTGAGTCCGCGGTACGTCGAACCGGCGGTCGGTGGGCACTGGATCTTCGAGTTCGGGGGAACGCGGACCGACCGTGGTGGTCACGCCTTCGAGGACGGGGCGATCTACGACGTCGAGACACGGCAGTGGGCACCGCTTCCCGAGGCACCGTTCGAGGAGCCGCTCTGGAGCCCGCGCTCGGTCTGGACCGGTACCGAGTTCGTCGTGCTCGGCCAGCCGTGCGCGGATCCGAAGGTCAGTGAGGAGAGCGTCGACTGGGTGATGTGCGGCGAGGACCCGATGGCCGCGGCCGCCTTCGATCCGGCCTCGGCCCGATGGCGGACGGTCGAGGCATCGAACGCGATCGACCCGGCGATCACGGATGCCGTCATCGACGTGGTCCCGATCGGTGCGTACCGGGGACGCGCCGTGTTCCTGCTCTCGCCGACCGACACGAGTGTGGCCTCGAAGCTCGTCGCCGTCGCGCCGGGCGTCGCGCCCGAGGAGATCCCGCCGTTGCCGGCGGCGCAGCACCGGTGCGCGCTCGGCGACCGGCTGTTCGCGATTGGCTCCGGCGACACCGGGCGCGTGCCGGCGCCCGCCGGGGCCGCCCAGCCCACGCAGACGTGGGAGTACCGCGACGGGACGTGGGTCGAGGGCGGCGGACTCGGTGCATCGACGACCGTCACCTACGGGTCGATCGGCGGTCAGGTGAGCTGTGAGCCGTCCGCGATCGGATACGTGGGCCTGGCCGGCGCCGGGAAGGAGGGCGGGCGCGGCGGCGAGGTCGACTGGTTGGATCCGACCACCGGTTGGCACCGGCTCCCGGATCTCCAGCCCGTCGCCGGGGCGACCGACGCACTCGTCGCCGAGACCGACGCCACCCCGCTCGTGTGGATCGGCGACCGCGTCACGCTGCTGCACAACGGGACCTGGGGCGCGCGGTCGACCGCGGGATACGAGCAGCTGTTCCCTGCATCGCGCCCGAAGACGCTGGCGGCTGCCGGCCGGTACCTCGTCGGACGACCGCTCGTGGACACGCCCGACCATCCGCTGCTCGTGTTCGTCGACCCGGACGCGCTCGTACCCGCTACCTGAAACGCTCTCGACGCGACTTTGGCGAGCAACGTGACCCCCTGAGGTCCACTTCCTCGCCAAAGTCGGGGATCCTGGGCGCGGGCGTCCAACTGCCGCCCGCGCGCTAGGGCAGGGCTTCGTCGGGGACGGCGAAGTAGTCCTGGTAGCGGCGGGCGCGCTCGCGCCACTCGCCGGCGTCGAGGCCGGTGGCGTCCCAGGTGTACCGGTGACCGACCTCGCTCGGGTGTTCGACCAGGAAGTCGCGCATGCGCTGCTCGGTCTCGGGTGTCAGCTCGAGGTCGAGCCGCTCGTAGATCGAGCGGACGACGACGAACGGGTCGCGCATGAAGTCGGCGAACTGCGTGTCGACGACCCGGTGGGGGTCGACGGTCCCGTTCTCCCGTGCGTCGACCGAGCGGTCGAGTCCGTCGACGATGTACTCGGCGAACTCGGCCGCGGCCTCGGGGATCGTCGGGTCGTCGCAGCCGATGCTGCGCAGCATCGCGACGAGCGACGCGAGCGACGCGATGATCCGGAGCGGGTCGCGGTGGGTCTGCACGAGCAGCGCGTCCGGGTACTCGGCGAGCAGCGCGTCGAGGCACCAGATGTGCCCGGGCGACTTGAGCACCCACTGCGAGGTCGGGTGGCGCGACTGCAGGTGCTCGAGGAACGCGCGGTGCCAGCGGTAGGCCGGCGCCATGTCGGCGTCGTGCAGCAGCCAGTGGCCGTAGTCCGGCACGTGGTACTGCGTCGGGAAGATCATCGATCGGAAATCGGAGCCCGTGATCCGTACGCACTCCTGCGCGAGCCGGGCGCCCATCGGGTGCATGGTCCGGAACTCCGGCAGCACGAGGTCGACCATCGCCAGCTGCGCGTCGACCGCCTCGATGCGCGGGTCGGTGGCGAAGGTCGCGGTCTCGGGCGGCGGCAGCGGCTGGTCGACCTCCCAGGTGACCGGGACGCGTGTGTTCGGGTCCTGGGCGAGGAGGTCGTAGAGGATCGTCGTCCCGGTGCGGCCCTGCCCGACGATCACGATCGGCGGCACGATCGGGACGCCGACGATCTCCGGGTGCGCGGCGCGGTGGGCGACGATCCCGAGGCGGTCCTTCAGGTATCCCGTCAGCTCACCGGGGACCATCACCCGACCGATGTCGTTGAGCCGGCCCTCGCGATCGAGCGCGTCGACGAGGCGATCGAAGGCGTCGCGCCACGTCGGGTCGCCGAAGTCGGAGAGGCCCGTCTCCGCGACGGCCTGCTCCACCAGTTCGTCGGGGTTCATGGTGGCGCACCGTACCGGTCTGGTAGACGAGGCGTCCGCGACCGAGGGGGATGACGGTGGAGGACTGCGAGAGCAAGGCCGCGTTCGTCGACCTGCTCGCGACGATCGGCGAGGTCGCCGACCGCTACGCCGGCGAGGAGTGGATGATCTCCGGCCCCGAGGACACCGCGGGCGCGCTCCGGGCGCTCGCCCACCTGATCGAGGGCGGGTTCGTCGGCCACTTCGAGGGCACCCCCGAGGCGCCGGTCTGGCGGCCGATCGTCACGTCGACGCGCAAGTCGATGGGCGACAACGCCGACGCCCTCTACTACGACACCCCGGTGTCCGGTGCCCACACCTACCGCGTCACGGGCAACCTCGACGGTGCGGTCTACACGTCGTTCACGATCGAGGAGGGGCGCGGCGACGGTGGCTTCCCCGACCGGACCGGCGGCGTGTTCAACGACGCGGACTTCGACGTCGCGCCCGACGGCAGCTACGAGATCTTCCTCGGCGGCGAGCCGCGCGACCGCAACTGGATGCCGCTCACGGAGACGGCGATGCGCATCACCACCCGGCACTACTGGGAGGAGCTGTGGCGCCCCGGCGCCATGCCGGTACGCGACCCGAAGCTCACCATCGAGGCGCTCGACGTGACCGAGCCACCGGCCCGACCCGGCGACGCGTCGGTTGCGGCGGGCTTCCGGCGCGTCGCCAACTACGTGCGCTCGCGCACGCTCGAGATCGGTCGACCGATGACGGGGGAGCAGCCGGCGTTCGTCAGCCGCGAGCCGAACCGGTTCCCCGCACCGGTCCCGCCCGGCGACCATGCCCTCGCCGCGCGGGACGCGTCGTACTCGATGGCGCCGTACGTGCTCGGCCCCGACGAGGCGCTCGTGATGACCGCGCGCTGGCCCGAGTGCCGCTGCGCGAACGTCAACCTCTGGAACCGGCACATGCAGACCTTCGACTACGAACACCGCGCCGTCGCGCTGAACCGCGCGCAGACGGTCTTCGACGCCGACGGGTCGTTCCGCGCCGTCATCGCCCACCGGGACCCGGGCGTGCCCAACTGGCTCGACACCGAGGGCCGGCCGTTCGGGCTCGTGTTCTGGCGCTACTTCCTGCCGACCGGCCCGATCGAGACGCCCCGGGCCGAGGTGGTGCCCGTCGACTCGTTGCGCTGAAGAGCGAACCGACGCGCGGAATCGGCACTCCTGTCTTCCTATCGGGTGCCAAGTCGGGGAATGGCCGCGGGGTCACTCCTCGGTGATGCCGTAGTGGGCGACGTAGCGGGCGAAGGTCGCCCGCACGTGGTCCTCGTCGAGGCCGACCTCGGCGTACGAGTACCGGTGCTCGCCGTGCTTCCCCTTGGGCTTGTGGGCGAGGTAGTCGCGGATGCGCACGTCGTGGCCCGCGGGCCACGCCAGTCCGAGCCGGTCGTAGAGGCCGTGCAGCTGCGCGACCGGGTCGGCCATGAGGTCGAGGAAGTGCGAGTCGACGATCCGGTCGGTCGGGACCTCGCCGGAGTCGCGCACCGCGATCGCCCCCTCCAGGAACATCTGGTACGTCATCTCCATGATCGGCCCCAGCGCAGCGGCGTCGACGCCGTCGGCGCGCATCGACCGCAGCACGCCGAGCAGGCTGACGAGCGAGGCGATGAACCTGCGCGGGTCGCGGTGCGTGTGGATGACGAGCGCGTCGGGGTACTCGGCGAAGAGCTGCGGCAGCGTCGAGACGTGCGCGGGCGACTTGAGCAACCAGCGCCGCGGCGGGTCGCCGTGCTGGAACGTCTGGAGCATGCGCCGGTGCAGCCGGTACACGCGCGCCAGTGCGTCGAGGTGCTCGAGCTGCCAGCCGGTGAAGCTCGGCGTGTCGTAGTGCATCGCCCAGTACGGGCCGGCGAAGTCGTAGGCGAGGAAGTGCACGCACTCGCACGGCAGGTCGCTCGCGAGCTCGTGCATGGTCATGAACGTCGGGTCGATGTCGGCCCAGAGCTCCTGCTCCGACTCCGCGAGGCGGAGCCGCTCGGCCCGGTCGGTCGCGGGGTCGTCGGGCACCCGGGGGAGCGGCTGCACCGCCTCCCACGCGATCGGCGCCCGCAGCGCCGGATCGAGCGCGAGCAGCTCCAGCAGGATCGTCGTGCCGGTGCGGGGCGGGCCGACGACGAACAGCGGCGCGTCGACCGGTTCGGCCGCGATCGCCGGAGTGGTGGCCCAGAGCGCCTGGAGCCGCAGCCAGGTCTGGAGCATCCGCAGGACCTCGCCCCGGGTCAGCACCCGCCCGAGCAGGGTGAGGCGCGCCTCGGTGTCCACCGACGCGACGAAGGCCCGGAACCCGTCCTCCCAGCCCGGCCAGTCGGCCGCACCGAGGTCGGTGAGGCCCGTGCTCGCCCGCGCCGCGTTGAGCAGCTCGTCGGCGTCGAGGCCGACCAGCAGGGCGGGATCGCCGACCGCCTCGCCCAGCCCGTTCAGCCTGCGCACCCAATCCGGATGTCCGCTCACGACTCCCCCGATCCCGCCGGTACGGAACTTCTCGAACTTCTCCGGCAATCGGTCAAGTTTCGGACAGCGATCCGTCGAAAGGATCACAGGCCCACCGACGACCGTCAGGAGGTTGGAGCCCTGAGCAACGCACCCGACTCCGCCACCCCCCGGAAGACCCTCGACGAGATCGCCGCGAGTCGCACCTCGTCGAAGCTACCGGCTGCCCCCGTCTTCAAGCGGGAGGTCGTGAGCGTCGCCCCGGGGTCCGCCAAGGGCCGCAAGGCCGCGGCCGAGCTCGAGGCGGCCGTGACCGCGAACGCCGAGGCCGCGGAGGAGGCCCGACGGGTCGCGCTGGCCCAGCGCCGCGCGCTCGAGGAGGTCGCGGCCGAGCGGACCGCCACCGAGAAGCAGCTCGCGACGTTGCGGCGCGAGCTCGCGGAGGAGCGTTCGGAGCACGAGCGGCTGGTCGCGCAGGCGCGGTTCCGGGCGCAGCAGGAGGAGCGCCGCCGGTTGAACGCACCGGTCGACGCCGACGCGCCCGACCCGTCGGCCGATCCGACCGGGACGATGTCCGGAGCGGGACCGCGCCTCGCGCCGGAGATGCGGACGCTGCAGACCGAGATCGCCGAGCGCGAGCAGCTCGGGGAGGCGCACCGTCAGCGCCTGCTCGAGGCGCTGCGCGAGCGGGACGCGTCGCGACTCGAGCTGCAACGGGTGAGCGACGCGCGGATGCACGCCGAGCGACGGCTCGAGAAGATCACCGAGGTCCTCCACCGGGCGACGAGCGGCAGCGGTCCGCGACCCGCCGGTGGCGACGGCGTCGACGAGCCGGAGGTCCGCGAGCTCCGCGACGAGCTCGCGATCGCGATCGCCCGGGCGAAGTCGGCCGAGGCGCGCACGAACGAGCTGCGCGACGAGATCGAGGCGGTCCGGACGCAGCGCACCGCCGTGACCGAGACGCTCGACGCGACCCGGCGCGACCTCGACGAAGCGCGCGACGAGCTCTCGGCGCTGCACGCCCGGGTGCTCGGACTCGAGGCCGACGACCGGGGTGGCGACCTGACCGACGCGATCGCCGCCGCCGAGGCGCGGGCCCGGGAGATCGAGCGGGAGTCGCTCGCCGTCCGCAGCCGGGCCCTCGCCGCCGAGCAGCAGGCCGCCGATCTGCAGGCCCGTCTCGACGGCGCCGAGTCCCGCCGGCTCGAGGCCGAGGCGGAGCAGGCCCGCCTGCGGGTCGAGCTCGCGAACGTCGCGGCCGAGCACGAGCTGCACGCCGTCGACCTCCAGGCGACCCACGCCGCGACCGCCGCCGAGCTCACCTCCGCCTCGGCGCGCGCCGAGCACCTGGCCGAGGAGCTGGCCCGGGCCGAGGCGCGCGCCGGTGAGCTCGCGGACGAGGTGGCGTCGGCGACGGCCCGGGCGAGCGCGCTCGAGGCGAGGGTGTCCGACGCCGACGGCCGGGTCGCGGACCGGACCGCGGAGCTGGCCGAGGCCACGGCCGAGCTGCACGCGCTCCGGCAGGAGCTCGCCGCCGCAGAGTCCTCGGCCGACGAGCGGGTGGTGGATCTCACCGACCGGATCGAGTCGCTCACGGCCGACGGCGCGGCGGCGGCCGACCGCGCCGCGGAGCTCGCGGACCGGCTCGCCACGGCGGAGGCCGAGGCCGACGTGCGTGCCGCCGAGCTGGCCGGGCGCCTCGCGGAGCAGACCGCGGCGGGCGAAGCCCGCGAGACGGAGCTCGCCGATCGGGTCGAGTCGCTCGTCGCCGAGGCCGCTGCGGCGCAGGCCCGGGCGTCCGAGCTCGCCGACCGGGTCACGTCGCTCACGGCCGACGCCGAGGCACGCGACGCGCAGCTCGCCGCCGCGACCTCGCGGGCCGACTCCCTGGCGGACGACGTCGTCGCCGCGACCGACCGGGTCGCCGACCTGACCGGCGCGCTGGAGACCTCCGAGGCGCGGATCGGCGAGCTCGTCGACGCCGTGGCCACGGCCGAGGCCCGGATCGAGGAGCTCACCGCGCAACTCGCGACGGAGGGCTCACAGCACGCGTCGGCGACGGACGAGCGCGATGTCGCACAGCGCCGGATCGTGGACCTCGAGGCGGACCTCGACCTGCGGGACGAGGCCATCGCGCTGACCCGCGCCGAGCGGGACGTCGCGGTCGCCAAGGCCGACTCACTGGTGCTCGAGACCGAGCAGCTCGCCGACGAGGTCGCCCGGTTGACGGCCGAGCGCGAGACGCTGGTGAGCGCGCACGACCATCTCGGCGCGGACCGCGACACCCTCGCCGGCGAGTACGACGCCCTCCGGGCGGAGCGCGACCGGGCCCGCGAGGACCGCGACGAGATGGAGGTCCGCTTCGAGGCGACCCTCCGCCGCGTCGAGGAGCTCGAGGCCACGCGCACCGACGACCGTAAGGTCGCCGAGCAGGCCCTCGCCGCGCTCAAGGCGAAGGCGGAGGAGGCCGGCGGCACCGTCACCCTCCTGCAGGAGGAGCTCGCCGCGCTGCACACGAAGCACGTCGCCGACCTCGAGCGCATGGCCGCGGAGCTCGAGGTCGCCCGGGGCCGCGCCGATGCCGTCGAGGTCGGCCGTCAGGACCATCTCGACCGGACCGACGCGTTGCACGAGGCCCTGGCCGTGGCCGAGACCCGGGCGTTCGAAGCCGAGGGTCGCCTGCGCGAGCTGGAGATCCGCGCCGGCGACGCGGAGGCGCGGGCCGTGGCGGCGGAGGCTCGTGCCGCCGCTGCGGCGGAACCCGTGCCGTCGGCTCCGGTCGCCGCGGCCGCCGCCGCCCGGGTCCCGTCCACGGAGCGTTCGGGCCCGCCGGAGGCGCCGTCCGACCTGCGCCGGGCCGTGTTCGCCAGCCTCACCGAGCTCACCGCGATGGCCGGCGACGGCTGACGGTCACATCCGGGACCTCCCGGACCCCCGCCCGTCCCGACTTCGGTGAGAACGGTGCTGCCAGGGCGACACCTTCCTCACCCAAGTCGCGTGGGGGAGGGGAAGGGAGGGGAAGGGTTCGGACCGTCCGGTTTCAGGCGGGGTCGATGACGGCGTCGCGCAACGCGGGGAAGACCTTGGCGACCTTCCCGAGCAGGTACTCGCCGTAGGTGCCCGCGAACGTGTGGACGCTGGTCTCGTCCCACCGGCGCGTCGCGTCGTCGGGCGGGGGGTCGCCCGGGAGCGGCAACGCGTCGACGACGGCGTCCCAGTCCGGGTCGAAGAAGAACGGGATCGAGATCCGGTCCCCGCCGGTCGGTGGCCGCACCCGGTGCGCGGTCGAGCGGTAGCGACCGGCCGTGAGCCGGTCGAGCATGTCGCCGAGGTTGCAGACGAACGCGTCCGGATCGGGTGGGATCTCGATCCACCCGTCGTCGGTCCGGACCTCGAGGCCCCCCGAGCCGTCCTGCCACAGCAGCGTGAGGAAGCCGTAGTCGGTGTGCTCGCCGACGCCCTTCTCCGGGTCGGTGGGCCCGGCCGGGGGATAGCGGAAGAGGCGCAGCAGGATCACCGGGTCGCGGAACCAGCGCCGGGTGAGCGCGTCGGCGTCGAGGCCGAGCGCGAGCGAGACCGCGCGCGTGAGTCGCTGCCCGAGCGTCTCGAGCGCGTCGAGGTACTCGAGCACCGTCGGACCGAGCTCCGCAGGCACGGCCGGGAAGCGGTTCGGGCCGTGCAGCGGGAGCCGGGCCGCGACGCGCGGGTCGGTGGCCGGCAGCTCGCGCCCGAAGTAGTAGCCCTCCTTGTGGTCCGGGGTGCCCGACGTCAGCTCGCCGTGGAGCGGGAACCAACCCCGCCACGCCGCGCCGCCGTGGGTCATCGCGACCGACTCCTTCTCCGCCTCCGGGCGAGCGAAGAACTCGCGCGCGAGGCGGTCGAGCCGGGCGCACAGTGCCGGATCGACGCCGTGGTGCACCACCGAGAAGAAGCCGACCTCGCGACACGCCCGGTCGATCGCGTCCGCCGCGGCGCGCTCGTCGGCGCCGCCCAGGTCGACGACCGGGATCGCGCTCACCTGCGGCTCAGCTGATCATCCCGTCGAGGAGCGTCCGGAACATGATGAGATCGTCCGGGTCGGCCGGCGCCTCCATCTGTCCGTACGCGATTCCCCGCGTGCTCGTGCGCACCGAGACGATCGCGAAGCGCAGCGCACCGAACACCTCGTACCAGTGCAGGTCCTGGGACTCGTACCCGGTGAGCTCGCGGTAGGTGTCGGTCACCAGCCCGGGCGCCAAGAAGTCCGGGATGCCGGGGAGCTCGAAGCGCACGGCGAGGTCCTGGAAGAACCGGTGCAGGTAGACCATCCACGCCAGGTCCACCTCGCGCGGGCCGACGGTCGCCATCTCCCAGTCGAGCACGGCGACGGGCTCGAGGCCGCGGTACAGCATGTTGCCGATGCGGCTGTCGCCCCAGTTGAGGACCGCGGGCGGCTCCTCGGGCCGCTGCGCGTCGAGCCACGCGAAGGTCCGCTCGATGAGCGGGTAGCTCACGCCCTCTCGCGCCCACTCGTAGTAGTGGCGCTGCGCGTCGAGCTGCGCGGTCATGGGCGACGGGTGCGCGGCGGGCCGCTCGCCGCGGTAGTCGGAGATGAACGAGAGGTCGGCGTTCGTCGGGTCGATCGAGTGCACCTCGGCGAGCACGCGCACCGAGTTGCGCACGAGCGTCTCGCGCTCCTCGGCGGTCGCGTCCATCACCCACCCGCCGAACACGTACGGGGGTACGTCGGCCGGCGCCTCGCCTTCGATCCGGTCCATGACGAGGAACGGCGTGCCGAGGAACGCGACGTCGGTCTCGAGGAACCGGCAGACGGGCGCGGGCGCCGCGGTGCGCTCCCGCACGAGCTCCATGCAGCGTTGCTGCATGGCGAGGTCGTACGCCGGGAACACGGGGAACACGTCCGGGAGCGGCGCGAGCCGGGCGACCAGTCGCTCCTCCCGACCGTCCGGGTGGACCGCGGTGAAGAGGGCGGTCTCGCTCGACATGCCGTTCCCGGGCTCGCCGACGTCGGTGACCCGCACGTCGGGCGCGATGCGAGCCTCGGCCCAGCGCTGGAGGGCCGGCGCCGTCTCGGACGGGTCGCGCCGCCAGGGCGTGGTCATCGTCTCGGGCGAGGGTTCGGCCATGGCGGCAGATTGCCCGGCCTCGCGACGAGCGGTCAACATCGCCCGTCGTGGTGCTCGCGACCGTTCTCGCCCTGGTCGCGGCACTGCTCCACGCTGCGTGGAACCTCCTCATCAAGACCGCGGAGGACCGCGACCTCGCCGCCTGGGGCCAGTTCCTGTTCGGCGGGGTGGTCCTGCTCCCCGTGCTGCTGCTCATCGGGACGCCGTCGTCGGCCGCGGTGCCGTTCCTCGTCGCGTCCTCGATCGTCCACGTGTTCTACGTCATGGGTCTCGTCGCGGCGTACGAGCACGGTGACTTCTCGCTCGCGTACCCGTTGGCGCGGGGTGGCGGCGCGCTGTGCGCCGCGATCATCGGGTACGTGGCGCTCGGCGACTCGCTCGTCTTCCTCGCCTGGATCGCCCTGCTCGTGGTCACGCTGGGCCTGGCGTCGTTCGTGCGGCCCGGGACCCCGTTCATCGAGATCCGCTACGCGCTGCTCACCGCGGTCGTGATCGGCGTGTACACGGTCATCGACGCCGACGGGTCCCGGCATTCGACGAACGGCTTCGCCTACGGCATCGTCCTCACCTTCACCGCGGGACTGGCGCTCACGGCCGTCAACGTCGGCCGCGGGCGCGGTCGCGCGTTCGCCGCGTCGGTCCGTCGCTCCTGGCTGCGGTACCTCGTGTCGGGAGTGTTCCTCGCGCTGGCCTACTCGCTGGTGCTCGTCGCGGTCCGGTACGCGCCGGTCGGCTACGTGGCGACGTTGCGGGAGTCGTCGGTGGTCCTCGGCGCCGCCCTCGGCTGGCTCGTGCTCCACGAGCGGCTCGGGCGCCCCCGCCTCGTCTCGGCCGCCGTCGTGACCGTGGGGTTGATCGGGCTCGTGATCGCGCAGGCCTGATCAGTGGGTACCGAGGCGGACCGGCAGGTGCTTCAGCGCGTTGTTGAGGTTCGACCGCTGGCGTCGTGGCTCACCCGTCAGCTCGATGGTGGGGAAGCGGTCGAGCAGCTCCTCGAAGAAGATCCGACCCTCGAGCCGCGCGAGGTGGATGCCGAGGCAGAAGTGCTCGCCGGTGCCGAAGGAGAGGTGGGGGTTCGGGTCGCGGTGGATGTCGAAGTCCTGCGGTCGCACGAAGACCGCCTCGTCCCGGTTCGCCGACGTGTAGATCATCGCCACCTTGTCGCCGGCCCGGATGGCCGCGCCTCCGAGCTCGGTGTCGCACGTCGCGGTGCGCCGGAAGTAGTGGAGCGGGTTCGCCCAGCGCAGGATCTCCTCGACCGCGCCCGGGATCATCGACCGGTCCGCCCGTAGCTCGGCGAGCTGCTCGGGGTGCTGGAGCAGCGCGAGGAGGCCGGAGGACAGCATCGTGCGGGTCGTGTCGTTGCCCGCCGTGACGAGCTGCACGAAGAAGCTGCCGAACTTGACGTCGGTCATCGGCTCGCCGTCGACCTCCACCGAGAGCATCAGGGTCGTCAGGTCCTCGGCCGGCTCGGCGCGGCGCCGGCCCGCGAGTTCGATCGCGTACATCGCCATCGCGATCGTGCCGCCCATCGCGTCGGCCCCGTAGCCCGACTCCTGGTTGTCCGGGTCCTGGCCGCCGGAGTTCATCTCCGACCACCGGTGGATCTGGTCCCAGTCCTCGCGCGGGATGCCCATGAGCTCGCCGACGACCTGGGCCGGCAGCTTGGCGCAGACGTCGTGCACGAAGTCGAGGTCACGGTCGCCGGCGTCGGCCATGATCGACCGGCAGATCTCCCGGATCCGGTCCTCGAGCCGGCCCATGACCTTCGGCGTGAACTCGGGTGAGACGTTGCGGCGATAGGTGAGGTGCCGCGGCGGATCCATCGCCAGCAGCATGTCCTGCATCATCGCCAGCGACTCGGGCGCCAGGTTCTCGAGCACGACCCCACCGGTGGCGGCCGAGAAGGTCTGCGGGTCGCGCGCGACGCGTGTGACGTCCGCGTGGCGCAGCACCATCCAGTAGCCGGGCTCGTCGGGCATGTCCTGCCACGCGACGGGCTGCTCGCGCCGGAGCCGGGTGAGGAGCTCGTGCGGCGGTCCGGCGACGTAGCCGTCCGGGTCGTAGAGGTCGTAGGCCAGGGACATGCCCGCTCCTTCGCCGGTGGGTCCGCGCACGCTACCGGTCCCGTGGCGGAGCCGTCGTCCAGCGCCAGGACACCGAGACGCGTGGACCGGACCGGGCGGTCTTGGGCACCGAGTGCTCCCAGTCGCGCTGGCACGCGCCGCCCATCACGAGCAGATCGCCCGACGCGGGTGCCAGGTCGACGCTGGGGCCCCCGCCCTTCGGCCGGACGAGGAACGGTCGCCGCGTCCCGAGCGTGGCGATCGCGACGAGCGTGTCGTCGAGCCGGCGCAGCTCGCGGTCGGAGTGCCAGGCGACGCTGTCCCGACCGTCCCGGTAGTAGTTGAGCCCGGGAGGGTGGAGCCGGCGCCCGTAGTGACGCTCGAGCGCGCGGCGCATGGCTGCGAGCTCCGGGCGATCGGCGACGTCCCGGCCCCAGTACGACAGCCGCGGATCGTCGAGCACCCGGTCCCACATCCTCCGGCGTCCGCGCCGCCAGGGGACCTCGGCGACGAGCTGGTCGAGGAGCGTGTCGGCCCCCGTCCACCAGTCGCGCGCGACGTCGACCCAGGAGGTGGCGTCGAGCCGGACGCGCGACCACGCCGCGAGCGGACCGGGTGTCGGCGCGAGCGCCCCGAGCAGCGTGGGTTGGTGGACGGGCATGCCCCGGGACGCTACCCGAACAGGTGTTCCCATCCAACCGGGATCCGGGCGGCGGGTGTGGGAGAGTCGGTCGCATGGAACCCCGGATCTCCCTCATCACGCTCGGCGTGTCCGACATCGAGCGCGCCCACACCTTCTACGAGGCCATCGGCTGGAAGGGCGGCTCGCCCGACGGCGAGGTGTGGTTCTTCCAGGCCAACGGACTCGTCCTCGGGCTCTGGGACCGCTCGAAGCTCGAGGCCGACACCGGCACCGCCGACAGCGGCGGCTGGGGCGGCGTCACGCTCGCCTACAACGTGAGCACCGAGGCGGCGGTGGACGCGGTGCTGACCGAGGCCGAGCGGGCCGGGGCCCGGATCTCGCGCCCGGCGGCCCGCAACTCCTGGGGTGGTTACTCCGGTGTGTTCGTCGACCCGGACGGACACCCCTGGGAGGTCGCGCTGAACCCGCACTGGACGCTCGACGCGGCGGGCAACGTCTCGCTGCCCTGACCGCCGGCCGTCACGCAGGCAGGAACCGCCACGCGGCTCCGTCGGTGACCACGCGCCCGGCCGGACGACCGGCGAAGTGCGTGCCGAGGAACAACGCGCCCGATTCGGCCGCGACGCGCAGCATGCGGTGGCGGGTCTCGCGCGCGAGCGCCTCGTCGGCGTCACCGATCTCGGCCCAGTCGGGCTCCGCGCACTGCACCGGATGGTGGAGGAAGTCGCCGCTGACCAGGGCACGCTCGCCCGCGGACTCGACCCACAGCGAGACGTGCCCGGGCGTGTGACCGGGAGAGGGCTCGAGCCGCAGCCCGTCGCCCAGGTCGGCGTCGTCGGCGACCACGTCGGCGAGGCCGGCGTCGAACACCGGCCGCACCGACTCGGTCTCGACCGCGTCGCCTTCCATCGCGTTCGAGAAGTCGAGCTCACCCTGGGTGTAGAGGTAGCGCGCCGCGGTGAACGTCGGCACCCAGGCGTCGTCCTCACGGTGGGTGTCCCAGCCGACGTGGTCGGCATGGAGATGCGTGTGCACGACGGTGTCGATCCGCTCGGGCGCGAACCCCGCGGCCGTGAACCGGTCCATGAACGGCCAGTGCTGGTCGTTCCAGAACGGCAGGGCGAGGGTCTTGCCGTTGCCCACGCACGGGTCGACGAGCACGGTCCGGGCGCCGGTCTCGATCACGAGCGCCTGAACGCGCAGGGTGATGTTCCCGTCCCCGTCCGTCCAGTCACCCGTCTCGACCACCCAGGGGTGCGCCGCCACCCCGGCGGCGGAGCCGGCGGGGAAGAAGAACTCGGGCGGGATGTGCGCGGTCTCCTCCTCGACGACGCTCGTGATGCGGGCGTCACCGACGCTCCAGGTCTGGGTCTCCGTGCTCATGACCGGACCGTAGCCAGTCGATCGGTCACAATGCCCGGCCGTGCCGCCCACCGTGTCCGCTCGCGGACGTCGGCTCGGGGTCGCAGGGATGCTCGTCCTGATCCTCGTCGCGCTCGTCGTCGTCCCCGGACCGGGCCGTGCGCGCGCCGCGACGGGCGACCCCCGCCCCAACATCCTCTTCGTCCTCACCGACGACATGACCCGAGCCGACCTGCACTCGATGCCCGGGGTGCGGCGGGCGATCACCGACCACGGGCTGCAGTTCACCCACGCGATGGTGAGCGTCTCGCTGTGCTGCCCGTCCCGGACCACGATCCTGCGCGGCCAGTACGCGCACAACACGAAGGTGCTCACCAACGGCGGGTCGAACGGCGGCTTCGAGACCGCGTACCGGTACGGCGACGAGCGCTCGACGCTCGCGACGTGGCTCCGGCGGCGCGGGTACGACACCGCGCTGATCGGGAAGTACCTGAACGGCTTCCCGAACACCGCGGGGCTGCACTACGTGCCGCCCGGATGGACCGACTTCGTCTCGCCGGTCGCCGGGCAGCCGTACACGCAGTTCGACTACACGCTCTCGGTCAACGGCCACCTCGAGCGGCACGGGCACCGGCCCGCCGACTACGGCACCGACGTGTACCTGCGCCACGCGGAGCGGTTCATCGACACCGCCCACCGCGCCGGTCGACCCTTCTTCCTCGACCTCTCGGTCTACGCGCCGCACCGTCCCGCGATCCCGGCGCCCCGTGACGCCCACACCCTCGACGGTCTGGCCCTGCCGCGGACGCCCGCGTTCGACCCGCCGCGCAGTCCGACCGAGCCGCGCTGGCTGCAGCGGATCCCGCCGCTCACACCCCGGGAGATCGCCCGGACCACGGCCCTGTTCGAACGGCGGCGGGAGTCGCTGCGCGCGGTCGACCGGGCGGTGGTCGCGCTCGTGGACCGGCTGCGGGCGTTGCACGAGCTCGACCGGACCTACGTGGTCTTCACCAGCGACAACGGCTTCCACCAGGGCCAGTACCGGCTCCCGGCGGGCAAGCAGACCGCGTTCGACACCGACCTGCGCGTGCCGCTGGTGGCGCGGGGCCCCGAGGTGCCGGTGCGGCGGACCACCGGCGCGCTCGTCGGCAACGTCGACCTCGCGCCGACGTTCGCGCAGCTGGCGGGCGCGACCGCACCCCGCTTCGTCGACGGCCGCTCGTTCGCCGGGGTGCTCACGGGCCGGGTGCGCCCGTACCCGCGGAAGGGTTTCCTCATCGAGCACTGGCCCGAGCAGGGCGTCACACCGCGCGGGCCGCGCCTGCCGCTCGAGCCGGAGGACCGCGACCAGCAGGACACGCCGCTCCAGCCGTCGCGGTCGGGCCCGGACCACCGGCGGCACCACCGGCACCACCGCGACGGCCAGGGGATCATCGATCCGGACACGATCCCCGAGTACCACGGCCTGCGGACCGCCACCTACACCTACGTCGAGTATCCCGACGGCGAGCGCGAGCTGTACGACCTCCGGCGCGATCCGTTCGAGCTGCACAACGTCTACGGGCGCGTGACGCGTGAGACCCAGATCCACCTGGCCCAGGAGCTGGCGCCGCTGCTCGACTGCCGCGCCTCCGAGTGTCGTGACGCGGACGAGCGACCGACCGTCACGATCCGCTATCAGGGTCGGCCGCCACGTACGCCCCGCCCCGCAGCTCGGTCCGCACGGTGAAGCCGATGCGCTCGTAGACCCGACGCGCGCCGTCGTTGTCGGCGCGGACGTGGAGGAAGGGCGTCCGCCCGGACCCGGCGATCCGCTGCGCCATCAGCGTCGTGACCGACGCGGCGAAACCCCGGCCGCGCCAGGCCGGGTCCGTGCACACCGCGCTGATCTCGACCGCGTCGGGGAGCTGCATGCGCTGGCCCGCCGTCGCGACGAGCGCGCCGTCCCGGACGACGCCGACGAACGCGCCGAGCTCCACGGTGCGGCGCAGCCAGGGTCCCGGCTCGGTACGGATGACCAGCTCGGTCAGGGCGGCGCGGTGCGTCGCGTCGAGATCGACCGGTCCGTCCGGCCCGCCGGCGGGCTCGGCGGCGAGCCCGGGCTGGGTCCAGGTCATCTGCAACACGGGGAAGGTCCCGAGCTCGATCCACGAGTCGGGTCGTCCGGCGGCATGGAGCATCACGTGGGCGCCGGTCGGGGCGGACAGCGTCCGCAGGTCGTCCCAGTCCGGAGCCCGGGCGTGGTCGGGCACGGCGGCGAAGACGGCGTAGTCGGGGTCGTAGCGGCGGGCGCCGCCGTGACCCTCGGCTACCGTGGCCTGCGGTCCGACGAGCGCGTGCCAGACCGGGTTGTCGAGCGGGTGCACGGACCGATCCTCGCAGGTCCCCGAAACGAGGTCGTCCCATCCCCTCCGCCGTGCCGTCGGCCGCGCCGCCCGCCGGGGAGCGCGCCCGGCGCGACCGCATCGTGCGCCGCCTCGTCGTCGCCGCCGTCGTGTGCGCCGCCGTGCTCGTGGTCCTCACGGTGGTGTTCGTGTGGACCCGGTCGGGCCAGCGGCTCGACGACGCCGCGCTCTCCGGTCAGCGGGTGGTGCAACGGGCGCGGACCGCGGCGCGGTCCAACGAGCTGCTGCACACGATCTCGGTGGGATCGCTCGCGGTCTTCGGCGCCTCCCTGGTCGCCGTGGCGCTCGTGCGCGGCCGCTGGCATCTCGGCCTGGGCGTCGCGGCGCTGATCGTGGGCGCCAACGTGACGACCCAGGTCGTGAAGTGGATCGTGCAGCGTCCCGATCTGCTCCACAACCACGTGATCAACTTCAACACGTTGCCGAGTGGCCACAGCACGGTGGCGGCGTCGCTCGCCGCCGCGCTCGTCGTCGTGGTCCCGGTACGGCTCCGGCCGCTCGCCGCCACCCTCGGCGCGCTCTACGCCGCGGGCATCGCGACGATGACCCTCGCGGCGGGCTGGCACCGGCCGAGCGACGCGATCAGCGCGTTCGCGGTCGTGGGGATCTGGACCTTCGGCGTGTGCGCCGTCCTGGTCCACGCGCGCGGCACCGGCTCACCCCGGGTGCACGAGGGACTGCCCGTGCTCGTGACCGGCGCGATCCTGGTGCTGCTGCTCGGCTTCACCGTCGTGCTCGCGACGACCACGATCGACCGGGCCGACGGGCTGCACATCGTGCGGATCGGCGTCGCCTACCTGCTCGCCGCGCTCACCATCGTGGTGGTGGGCGTGGGCTTCGTCGTGACCGAGGTCCTGCTGCTGCGCGGTGTCAGTCTCGACGCGCCGTCGCGGCGGCCCGTCGACGAGTGGACCTGAGGCCGCTCAGCCGGCCGCCGGCTTGGTGGCCTGCATCTTGTACACGATGCGCCGGGTCACGAAGCGGGGGGAGAACCGCACCGACCCGGCCATGACCTTGTTCATGACACCGGGGATCGCGACCGCGTCGCCCCGCTCCATCGCCTTCACCCCGAAGGCCGCGACCTCGGCGCTCGTGGGGAGCTTGCGGTTCGCGACCAGCGGCGACAGCTCCATGTCGGCCGCGGCCTGGAACCCCGATGCGGTCGGCCCGGGGCAGAGCGCGGTGACGGTCACTCCGGTGCCGCGCGTCTCCTCCGTCAGCGCCTCCGAGAAGGACAGCACGTACGCCTTCGTCGCGTAGTACACGGCCATCAGCGGTCCGGGTTGGAACGACGCGGTCGACGCGACGTTGAGGATCCGGCCGTGCCGGCGCGCCAGCATCCCGGGCAGGAAGTGCCGCGTGAGGGCGGTGAGCGAGGTGACGTTGAGCTGGATCATCCGATCGGTCCGGCCGGGATCGGCCTCGGCGAAGGGCCCGAAGTCCCCGATGCCCGCGTTGTTGACGAGCACGTCCGCGTCGGCCAGCGCGTCGGTCACCGCCCGGACGCCGGCGGCCGTCGCCAGGTCCGCGGTCACCACCCGCGCGCCACCGAGCTCGTCGGCGATCCGCTGCAGCGTCTCGGCCGAGCGGGCCACGAGGACCAGGTCGTGGTCCGCCGCGAGCACGCGGGCGATCTCCAACCCGATCCCGCTCGACGCCCCGGTCACGATCGCGGTACTCATCGCTTCGGTTCCTCCGGCTCGGGGGCGGGCACCGGCACCTCGCCGGCGACGGTGGTGCGGTGCATCGCGCGTCGGCGGCCGCGCACGTCGCCCATCGCCATGTGCTGCACGACGCGGTTGTCCCAGAAGGCGACGTCGCCGACGGCCCAGCGCCACCGGCACGTGAACGCGTCCTGCGTGGAGTGCGCGGAGAGGAAGTCGAGGAGCGCGCGCTGCTCGGCGGGGAACCAGTCGGCGAGCCCGACGGTGTACTGCTGGTTCACGTAGAGCGCGTCCCGCCCCGTCTCGGGGTTGCGGCGGACGACCGGGTGGTGCTGGGTGCGGTTCGCCGACTCGTCGGTCCGCACCGTCATGCCGCGGAACAGGTCGTGCACCGCCTGCATCTTCGGCGAGTACGCGTCACGCGCGCTGTGGACGCCGGTGAGCCCGCGGAGCGTGCGCTGCAGGCCGCGCGACAGCGTCTCGTAGGCGAGATACTGGTTGGCCCACAGGGTGTCGCCGCCGAACGGCGGGACCTCGAGGGCGTGCAGGATCGATCCCATCGGCGGCTCGGGCAGGATCGAGAAGTCGGAGTGCCAGATGCCGCCGAACGCGAAGCCCTGCGTCTCGCTGGCCTCGCGCACGACGGCGATGACCTCGGGGTGATCGGCGATCGGCTCGATGAACGGCACCGGGCTGTACGGGCCGAAGCGGCGCGAGACCGCGGCCTGGGTGTCCGCGTCGAGCGCCTGGTCACGGAAGAAGATCACGAGGTGGTCGAGCAGCGCCCGGCGGATCTCCCCGACGGTCTCGTCGTCGGGTCCCGCGGCCAGGTCGACCCCCGAGATCACCGCGCCGCACGCACCCGACCACGGGTCGACCGTGATGCGCCGGTAGACGTGGCCCGCCGGCGCCGCGGGGACGGGGACGAGCGGGATCTCGGTCACCGACATGGTCGGCGACTCTATGCCCGCGCGGCGTCAGTCGCTCCCGGACCCTCCGTGCCCGCCGCCGTGGCCGTTCCCGTCGTGGCCGGGGCATTCGCCGTCGTGGTCGTGCGCGGCGGCCGACACGGGCGCCGTGACCGGGTCCGGGCGGGGTCTCGTGCGCGACCTCCGACACGCGATCCCGTGCTGCATGAACCGGACCTCCTGGGGTTCTCGGACGGGTATCGACCGTTTGTGGGGTCGATCGTGAAGCCGGGCGGGCGCGACCGTGATCCGGGCGGGATTGCGCCCTCGACGCGGCGCACGCCAACGTGGCGCCGCCCGCGCCCGGCGGGTCGACGACGAGGAGCGACGGATGAAGGTCCACGTGATGACCGGGGCCCAGCGGCTCGACCGGTTCGCCGATCTGGCCCGCGCCGCGGAGTCCGCCGGCTTCGCCGGGCTGGTGGTGACCGAATCGGGCCGGACCCCGTACCTGGCGACCGCGGTCGCCGCGACCGCCGGGCTCGACCTCGACTACGCCACGGGCGTCGCCGTCGCGTTCCCGCGGAGCCCGATGGTCACCGCGTCGACGGCCTGGGAGCTCGCCGAGGCGACGAACGGCCGGTTCCGGCTGGGCCTGGGCACGCAGGTGCGCGCGCACATCGAGCGGCGCTACGGCTCGGCGTTCGAGCACCCCGGACCGCGGCTGCGCGACTACGTCCTCGCGGTGAAGGCGTGCTTCGCCGGCTTTCGCGGGGAGAAGCTCGACCACCACGGCGACTTCTACGACCTCTCGCTGCTGCCCGCGATGTGGTCACCCGGACCGATCGCCGCCGCGGACCCGCCCGTCGACCTGGCGGCGGTCAACCCGTGGATGCTGCGCATGACCGGGGAGGTCGCCGACGGCGTCCACGTGCACCCGCTCAACTCACCGACGTACCACGACCGCACGCTCCTGCCCAACCTGCGCGCGGGCCGCTCCGTCGGTGCCGGCTCGGACTCGCTCGACGGCTTCACCGCCTTCGTCCCGGTGTTCACCGCCGCGGGCGACACGGACGAGGAGCGGGCGCAGTGGCGTGAGACCACGCGCACGATGGTCGGCTTCTACGGATCGACGCCGAACTACGCGTTCGTCTTCGAGCAGATCGGACGACCGGGGACCACCGAGGCCCTGCGCGCGGCGCAGAAGTCCGGCGACCCGGCGAGGATGAACGCCGTGATCGACGACGAGATCCTCGGGCACTTCATGGTCGAGGGCACGTGGGCGGAGATGCCCGAGCGGATCGCGCAGCGGATGCAGCCGCTGCGCGCCGCCGGGCTCGACGTCCAGCCGGTCCTGTACCACGCGGGGCTGACGTACCGCTCCGATCGCGAGACCTTCGACCGCTTCGGCGCCCTCGCCGCCGCTCTGCGCGACGCCTGACCCGCGCCGCGGGCAGCGTTCGGGATCCCACCGTCGATTTCCGGGGGTCAGCGCCCGGACGCGGCCCGTCGACGGGACGGCAGCGCCCGCGTCCGGGATCCCACCGTCGATTCCCGGGGGTCAGCGCCCGGACGCCGGCCGAACCGACGGGCTACTGCTCGGCCATCACCGCGGCGAGATGCGCCTCGGGGTCGACGGGCGCGGCGGCGGTCAGGACCTCCACCTCCACGCGATCGAGGCGCGCGGTGCACTCGAACGGGGCGGCGTAGCCGGGACCGACCGGCGGCCCCTGCTCCCAGCCGCAGGTGATCCCGCCCCCCGCGATCGAGTGGCGGACGGGAGTGGTGCGGGCGACCTCGCCGGTGCCGACCTCCCGGCCGTCGATCAGCAGGTGCACGGTGCCCGACAGGTCGGGCCGGGCGTCGAAGCGCATCGTCACCACGTGGGCCCCGGAGGTGACCGCCTCGTCGGCTGCCACCACGTACACGTCACGGCCGACGTAGTTGGACACGTACCGCGGCCGGCCGTCGAGCAGTTGGAACGACCAGCCACCGAGCACGGTCCCCATCGCGAGCAGCACCCCGTCGGGCGCGCCGCCCTCGAGGTCGACGGTCAGGTGTGCGCGCAGCTCGTGCGTCCGCCCGCGCACGTTGATCGCGTTCTCCTCGGGGATCCACTGGTCCGACGGCCGGTAGATCGCGGACGGTCGGTCCTGGAACGGCCGCCGGGGGTTCAGCAGCGCGGCGACGGGCCGGTTGTCGAGCGGGAGCACCTGGTACTTCCGGGCCTCGGTCCACCAGAGCTCGATCATGCGCGCGAGTCGCTCGGGCTCCTCCGCTGCGAGGTCGCGGGTCTCGGTGGGGTCGACGCGGACGTCGTAGAGCTCCCACGCGTCGTCGGCGAACGGCGCGTCGGGGTCGAGGCCGTCGTCGTACATCGCGCCGAGCGGCTTGAACGTCACCGCCTTCCACCCCTCGTGGTAGATCCCGCGCGACCCCAGCATCTCGAAGTACTGCGTGGTGTGGCGCTCGGGGGCGTCGGCCGCGTCGAGCAGGTAGGCGAAGCTGGTGCCCTCGATCGGCGATTGCGGTACGCCGGCGAGCTCGGTCGGCGCCTCCACGCCGACGAGCTCGAGGAGCGTCGGCAGGACGTCGATGGCGTGCGCGAACTGCGAGCGCAGCTCGCCGCGGGCCGCGATCCCGCGCGGCCAGTGCACGATGCACGGGTCCGCGATCCCGCCCTCGTGGACCTCGCGCTTCCAGCGACGGAACGGCGTGTTGCCCGCCATCGTCCAGCCCCACGGGTAGTTGTTGTGCGCGGTCTCGGTGCCGATCTCGTCGATGCGGCGGCGCAGCTCGTTCGGGCCCGCGGGCACGCCGTTCCACATGCGGGCGTCGTTGATCGATCCGAGCATGCCGCCCTCGGACGACGCCCCGTTGTCGGAGACGAGCACGACGATCGTGTTCTCGAGCTCGCCGAGCGCCTCGATCGCGTCGAGCACGCGGCCGATCTGCTCGTCGGTGTGGGTGAGGAACGCGGCGAAGCACTCCATGAAGCGGGCCGCGACCGCGCGGTCCTCGGGCTCGAGGTCGGCCCAGGCCGGGACCCAGTGCGGGCGGGGGGAGAGGACCGTCTCCGCGGGCAGGAGGCCGAGCTCCTGCTGCCGGGCGAACGTGCGCTCGCGCCACACGTCCCACCCCTCGTCGAAGTGGCCGTGGTAGCGCTGCCGGTACTCCTCGGGGGCGTGGTGCGGGGAGTGGCACGCGCCGGTCGCGAAGTGGAGGTAGAAGGGGGCGTCGGGCTCGGCGGACCGGAGCGCGTGCAGCATCCCGATCGCCTGGTCGGCCAGATCCTCGGTGAGGTGGTAGCCGTCGGCCGGCGTGGCCGGCGGCCGGATCGCGGTGTGGTCGCGGAACAGGCTCGGGACGAACTGGTGCGTCTCGCCGCCGTGGAACCCGTACCAGTGGCGGAACCCGCGCCCGCAGGGCCACGAGTCGCGCGGCGCCGCGAAGTGGATCTCGTCCTGCGGGGTGAGGTGCCACTTGCCGACGGCCAGCGGGACGTACCCGTGCGTGGCCAGGATCTCGGAGAGGAATCCGTTCTCGCGCGGGATGATCCCGTTGTAGCCGGGGAAGCCGACCGCGAGGTCCGCGACGCGCGCCATGCCGTTGGAGTGGTGGTTGCGGCCGGTGAGCAGGCACGCACGCGTCGGCGAGCACAGCGCGGTCGTGTGGAACCGGGTCAGTCGGACGCCCTGGTCCGCCAGTCCGTCGATGACCGGGGTCGCGATGTCGGAGCCGTAGCAGCCGAGCTGCGCGTACCCGACGTCGTCGAGGACGACCAGCACGACGTTCGGCGCGCCCTCCGGCGGCTCGGGATCGGGGGGCCACCAGGCCGTCGACTCCCGCCAGCTGTCACCGATCACGCCCCCGAACTCGCTCATGGCGGCGGAGGTTACGGCGACCGCGCACCTTGCGTTCCGGACGCCCCTCCAGCGGGCGGTCCGGAACACAAGATGCGGATCTCGGGGCGGCTCAGGAGGTGTGGGTGTCCTCCCGACGCCTGCGGGAGGTGGCGACGACGAACCAGCCGGCGAGGACGAGGAGCAGGCCGACGAGGGCGTAGCGCTCGGCCTCGGCGCCCGTGAACGCGAACCCGCCGGTCGGCGCCGGGAGCGCAGCGGCCGACTCGACGGCCTTGCCCCCGACGTCCATCGCCGCCGTGTTGGTGATCGAGCCGGAGCCGGTCACCCGGGTCACGATCGTGACGCTCGCCGCACCGCCCACGGGGAGGGCGTCGGCGTGCGTGCAGCTCACCGTGCTCGTGCCGGTGCAGGCCCACCCGTCGCCACTGGCGGAGTCGAAGGCGAGACCGTCGGGCAGCGGGTCGGTCACGGTGAACGGACCCGGGTACGGCCCGGTCCCGGTGTTGGTCACGGTGATGACCCAGGTGGCGACGCCGTCGGTGTTGCTCGCCAGCTTCTTGGAGAGGTCGACGTCCGCGCTGGTGACCGTCGGGACGATCGCGGTCGACGCGTTGGACGCGGGGTGACCGTTGATGCTGTCCCCGGAGACGGTCGCGGTGTTGTCGATGCGGCCGGCGCTCACGTCGGCGGCGGTCACGGTGTAGGTGGCCGTGCAGGTCATCGACGCGCCGGGCGCGAGGCTCGCACCCTGCGCCGGCGTGCAGGCGAGCGCCGACAGGCCGGGCATCGGGTCGGCGATCCGCACGTTGTCGACGGTGACCGTGCCCGTGTTGCGCGTCGTCATGGTGTACGTGATGACCTGTCCGGCCTTCACGCCCGAGCTGGGTGCGGCGGTCTTCGTGAAGGACAGCGCCGTCACCTGGTTGACGGTGACCGTGGCGCTCGCCGAGTCCGAGACCGGGTTGTTCGCCGGGTCGAGCCCACTCGTGGTCGCGGTGTTCACGATCGAGCCGGCGTCGACGTCCTGTTGCGTGACGACGTAGGTCGCCGAGCAGGTCATCGAGGCGGCGGGGGCGAGCGTCGCCGGTGCGGCGGGCGAGCAGGTGATCGCCGACAGGCCCGGCATCGGGTCGGTGACGACGACGTCGTGCGCCGACACCGTGCCGGTGTTGGTCACGAGGAACGAGTACGTGATCGTGTCGCCGGCGCCGACGTTCGCCGCCGGGCTGGCCGTCTTCACGATCGCGAGGCTCGCGGTCTGGCCGACGAGCACGGTGCGGCTCGCGCTGTCGTTCACCGGGACGTTCTGCGGGTCGAGCCCGGCGACCGTCGCGGTGTTGGTGATGCTGCCGGCATCGACGTCGGCCTGCGTGACCGTGTGGGTCGCGGTGCAGGTCATCGTGGCGCCCGCACCCAGCGTGGCCGGCAAGGCCGGGGTGCAGGTGATCGCCGACAGGCCCGGCATCGGGTCGGTCACGGCGACGTCGTGGAGCGACACCGAGCCGGTGTTGGTCGCGGTCATGGTGTAGGTGACGACGTCACCGAGGCCGACGTGCGAGGTCGGCGTCGCCGACTTGCTCAGCGAGACGCTCGCGGTCGCGTCGGTCGTGACCGTGGCGCCGGCGGTGTTCGTCACCGTGCCGTTGGTCGGGTCGAGCCCGCTGATGGTCGCGGTGTTCACGATCGAGCCGGTGTCGACGTCGGCCTGGGTGACCGTGTGGGTGGCGTGGCAGGTGATCGTCGCGTTCGGGGCGAGCGTCGCCGGAACTGCGGGCGTGCAGGTGACCGCGGAGAGGCCCGGCATCGGGTCGGTGACGGTCACGCCGTGGACCGACACCGAGCCGGTGTTGGTGCCGGTGAAGGTGTAGGTGACGACGTCGCCCACCGTGACGCCCGAGCTCGGCGCCGCGGTCTTGGTGAAGGCGAGACCGGCGTTCGCGTTCGTGGTGACCGTGGCGGTCGCCGTACGGGTGAACGGGCTGCCCTGTGTCGGGGACGCGTGGACGGTTGCGGTGTTGGTGATCGAGCGGGCGTCGACGTCGGCCTGGGTCACGGTGCGGTGCGCCGTGCAGGTCTGGCCGGCACCCGGCGCGAGGGTCGCCGGCGCGGCCGGCGTGCAGGTGATCGCCGACAGGCCGGGCATCGGGTCGGTCACGGACACCGAGCCGAGCGTGGTCGGACCGGTGTTCGTGGTGGTGAAGGTGTAGGTGACGACGTCACCGGCCACGACGCCCGAGGTCGGGGACGCGGTCTTCGTGAACGTCAGGTCGCTGCTGGTGTCGGCGGTGACCGTCGCGGTGGCCGTCGCGTGCACCGGGTTCGACGACGGGTCGAGGCCGGTGACGGCGGCGGTGTTGGCGATGCTGCCGGTGTCGACGTCGGCCTGGGTGACCGTGTAGTCGCCGGTGCAGGTGATCGAGTCGCCGGGCGCGAGGCTCGAGCCGTTGGCCGGGGTGCACGCGAGCGGCGACATGCCGGTCAGGCCGTCCGTGATGGTCACCGGGTCGAGGGTGGTCGCCCCCGTGTTGGTGGCGGTCATCGTGTAGGTGACGGTGTCACCGGCGACCACGCCACCGGCCGGCGACGCGCTCTTGGTGAGCGACAGGCTCGACGCGTGCGACGGTGTCACCGTGGACGACGCGGTCTTGGTGACCGGGACGTTCGTGGGCGTGAGCCCGCTCAGCGTCGCGGTGTTCTGGATCGTGCCGGCGTCGACGTCGGCCTGCGTGACCGGGTAGGTCGCGGTGCAGTCGATCGACGCGCCGGGCGCGAGGTGCGCCGGCGTCGCCGGGGTGCAGGCGACGGCGGAGAGGCCGCTCATCGGATCGGTCACGGTGACGCCGTGCAGGGTCACCGCGCCGGTGTTCGTGCCGTGGAAGGAGTACGTGATCACGTCGCCCGCGACCACGCCGGAGGCCGGCGTCGCCGTCTTGGCGAACGTGAGCCCGGTGCTCGAGGCGGTGGTGACGGTCGCACTCGCCGTGTCACCGACGGGGTCGCCGTTCGGGGCGTGGCCGTCGACGGCCGCGCGGTTGACGATGCTGCCGGCGTCGACGTCGGCCTGCGTCACGGTGTACGTGGCGGTGCAGGTCATGCTGCCGCCGGGGACGAGGGACGCGCCGGCGGTCGGCGAGCACGCCAGGGTGGAGAGTCCGGGCATCGGGTCGGTGATCGCCACCGCCTGGGCCGTGACCGTGCCGGTGTTCGTGGCGGTGAACGTGTAGGTGACGACGTCGCCCGCGATCACCCCGCTCGTCGGCGAGGCCGTCTTGCTCAGGCCGAGCGACTCCACCTGCAGGGCGGAGACGGTCGCGTCGGCGCCCTGGGTCACCGTGGCGCCGGACGGGTCGAGGCCGGTGATGTCGGCGTGGTTGGTGAGACCACCGGCGTCGACGTCGGCCTGGGTGACCGTGTACGTGGCGGTGCAGTCGACGGTGGCGCCCGGAGCGAGGCTCGTGGGCAGCGGGGGGCTGCAGCTCAGCGGCGAGATGCCGGCGAGCGGGTCGTCGACGTCCACTCCGTGGAGCGTGACCCTGCCGGTGTTCTCACCGTGGAAGGAGAAGGTCACCACGTCGCCGGCCACCACGCCGGTGTCCGGCGCGGCGGTCTTGGTGAGCGACAGCGACGCCGCCTGGTCGGCGTTCACGGTGGCGGCCGCGTCCTGGCTGACGGGGCTGTTGCCCGGGGTCAGCCCGGCGACGGTCGCGGTGTTGCTGATCGAGCCGGCGTCGACGTCGGCCTGGGTGACCGTGTACGTGGCGGTGCAGTCGACGGTCGCGTTCGGCGCGAGCGTCGCGGGCGTACCGGGTGTGCAGGAGATGGGCGACAGGCCGCTCATCGGGTCGGTGACGGTCACGCCGTGGAGTGTCACGACGCCGGTGTTGGTGCCGTGGAACGAGTAGGTGACGACGTCACCGGCGACGACGCCGCTGTCCGGCGTCGCCGACTTGGTGAAGGCCAGGCCGGCCGACTGGTCGGCGGTGACCGTGGCCGACGCGGTCTGCGTCGTCACCGTGTCGTGCGGGTCGAGCCCGGTCACGGTCGCGGTGTTGTGGATCGTGCCGGCGTCGACGTCGGCCTGGGTGACCGTGTAGGTCGCGGTGCAGTCGATGGTGGCGCCGGGGGCGAGCGTCGCCGGGGCGACCGGGGTGCAGGTGATGGCGGAGAGGCCGCTCATCGGGTCGGTCACGGTGACGCCGTGGAGCGTCACGGTGCCGGTGTTGGTGCCGTGGAACGAGTAGGTGACCACGTCACCGGCCACGACGCCGTCGGGCGTGCCCGACTTGGTGAAGCCGAAGCTCGCCGTCTGCTTGGTGGTGACGGTCTCGGTCGCAGTCGAGCTCACCGGGGCGTTCGAGGGCATCAGGCCGCTCACCGTCGCGGTGTTGTGGATGGAGCCGGCGTCGACGTCGGCCTGGGTGACCGTGTAGGTCGCGGTGCAGTCGATCGTGGCGCCGGGGGCGAGGGTCGCGGGTGCGGCCGGGGTGCAGGTGATGGCCGAGAGACCGCTCATCGGGTCGGTGACGGCCACGTTGTGCAGGGTGACGGTGCCGGTGTTGGTGGCGTGGAACGCGTAGGTGACCACGTCACCGGCGACCACGTTGCTGTTCGGCGATGCGTGCTTGGTGAAGCCCAGCGTGCCGGTCTGCAGCGCGGTGACCGTCTTCGAGGCGCTCTGGTTCACCGCGGCGTTGGTGGGTGAGAGGCCGGTGATGGTGGCGGTGTTGACGAAGCTGCCGGTGTCGACCTCGGCCTGGGTCACCACGTGCGTGCCGGTGCAGGTGATCGTGGCCGTCGGCGCGAGCGAGACCGGCGGCACCGGCGCGCAGGTCAGGCTACCGACGAACGGGTCGCTCACGGTCACGTTGTGGAGCGTGACCGTGCCGGTGTTGGTGCCGGTCACCGTGTAGGTCACGGTGTCGCCGGCGACGACGCCGGTGGCGGGCGCGGCGGTCTTGGTGAGACCGAGCGCCGCGGTCTGGTCGGCGCCGACCGTGGCCGAGGCCGTCGCGTTCACCAGCACGTTGGCCGGGGTCTGGCCCGAGATCGTCGCGGTGTTGTGGATCGAGCCGGCGTCGACGTCGGCCTGGGTGACCGTGTAGGTCGCGGTGCAGGCGATGGTCGCGTTCGGCGCGAGGGTCGCCGGCGCGCCGGGCGTGCAGACGACCGCCGAGAGGCCGCTCATCGGGTCGGCCACGCCGACGTTGTGCAGCGTCACGTCACCGGTGTTGCGGCCGGCGAACGAGTAGGTGACCACGGTACCGGCCACCACGTTGGCGTTCGGCGACGCGGTCTTGGTGAGGCTGAGCGACGAGATCTGACGCGGCGTCACGGTGGCGCCCGCGGACCTGCTCACCGGCGCGTTCGCCGGGTCGAGGCCGCTGATCGTGCCGGTGTTGACGATGCTGCCGGCGTCGACGTCGGCCTGGGTGACCGTGTAGGTCGCGGTGCAGGTGATCGTGGCACCGGGCGCGAGCGTGGCCGGCGCGGCCGGGAGGCAGCCGATGGCCGAGAGGCCCGAGTGCGGGTCGGTCACGGCCACGTTGTGGAGGGTGACGGTCCCGGTGTTCGAGCCGCTGTACGTGTACGTGACCGTGGCGCCGGCGACCACGTTGGTGCTCGGCGACGCGCTCTTCGTGAGTCCGAGGCTCGCGGTCCGGGTGGCCGTGACCGTCGCGGTGGCGGTCTTGGTGACCGGCGCGTTGGTGGGGGTGAGGCCGTTGATGGTGGCGGTGTTGACGAAGCTGCCGGCGTCGACCTCGGCCTGGGTCACCACGTGGGTGCCGGTGCAGCTGATGGTCGCGTTGGGGGCGAGGGTGGCGGGGGTGCTCGGCGTGCAGGAGAGGGTGCCGACGAGCGGGTCGCCCACGGTCACGTTGTGCAGCGTCACCGCACCGGTGTTGCGGCCGTTGATCGTGTAGCTGACGCTGTCACCGGCGACGACGCCCGACGTGGGGGTCGCCGACTTCGAGAGCGAGAACGACGACGCGGTGCTCGCGGTGACGGTCGCCGACGCGGTCTTCGAGACCGGCGCGTTGGTCGGGGTGAGGCCGTTGATGGTGGCGGTGTTGACGAAGCTGCCGACGTCGACCTCGGCCTGGGTCACGACGTGGGTGCCGGTGCAGCTGATGGTCGCGTTGGGGGCGAGGGTGGCGGGGGTGCTCGGCGTGCAGGAGAGGGTGCCGACGAGCGGGTCGCTCACGGTCACGTTGTGGAGCGTGACCGCGCCGGTGTTGCGGCCGTTGATCGTGTAGCTGACGCTGTCACCGGCGACGACGCCCGACGTGGGGGTCGCCGACTTCGAGAGCGAGAACGACGAGGCGGTGCTCGCGGTGACGGTCGCCGACGCGGTCTTCGAGACCGGCGTGTTCGACGGCGAGAGCCCGCTGATGGTGGCGGTGTTGACGAAGCTGCCGGCGTCGACCTCGGACTGGGTCACCACGTGGGTGCCGGTGCAGCCGATGGTCGCCGCCGGGGCGAGGGTGGCCGGGGTGCCCGGCGTGCAGGAGAGGGCGCCGACGAGCGGGTCGCTCACGCTGACGTTGTGGAGCGTGACCGTGCCGTTGTTGCTCCCGGAGATCGTGTAGGTGACCGTGTCACCGGCGACGACGCCGGTGCTCGGGCTCGCCGACTTGCTCAACGCGAACGACGCGCTCTGCGCGGCCGTGACCGTCGCGCCCGCGGTCTTCGTGACCGTGTTGTTCGACGGGTCCTTGCCGGTCACCGTGCCGGTGTTGACGATCGAGCCGGCGTCGACGTCGGTCTGCGTGACCGTGTAGGTCGCCGTGCAGCTCATCGTGGCGCCGACCGCGAGGGACGAGCCCTGCGCCGGCGTGCAGCCGATGGCCGACAGGCCCGTGTGCGGGTCGGTGACGGTCACGTTCGTCAGCGGCAGGGTGCCGGTGTTCGTGACGCCGTAGGTGTACGTGACCACCGTGCCGACGCCCACGCCACTCGAGGGCGACGCGCTCTTCGTCAGACCGAGCGATGCGGTGCCCGCCGCGTTGGTGATCGTGCAGGAGATCCGGTCGCCGTTCGCCGGCGTGACGGTCCACGACGTTCCGCTCCCGCCCGGGAGGGTGGTCGGCGAGCCGCCGGTCGCGTTGGTGCAGGAGATCGCGCTGGCGTACTGGCCGATCGTCGACGCCGATCCGCCGGCCATCGCGTCGGTGAGGGTGTAGGTGGTGCCCGCGCTCAGGTTGGTCGAGCCGGTCGTCGCGCTCGTCCCCGACCCACTGGTCGTCGCGGAGCCGACGGCCGTCGCACCGTTCTTGATCGCGACGGTGAACTGGTCCGACGCGTTGGCGCGCGAGGTCACCGACTTCGCCAGCGTCAGGTGCGGCCGTGCCGTGTTGGTCAGGGTGCAGGAGATGTTGTCGCCGTTCGCGGGCGTCACCGTGAAGCTGGTGCCGCTGCCGCTCGGCAGGGTGGTCGGGGAGCCCGACGCGGTGTTGGTGCAGCTGATCGAGCTGACGTAGTCGGCCAGCGCCGAGCTCGAGCCCCCGGCCATCGCCTCCGACAGGGTGTAGGTGGTGCCCGCGGTCAGCGCGGTCGAGCCCGTCGTCGCGGTCGTGCCGCTGCCGCTCGTCGACGCGGTGGCGTCGGTCGTCGCGGCGTGGGTGACGCTGACGGTGAACTGGTCGGTGGGGTCGACGCGGGACGCGATCGACTTGCCGAAGGTCAGGTGCGGCTTCGCCGTGTTGGTGATCGTGCAGGTGATGACATCGCCGGCAGCCGGGGTGACCGAGAAGCTGGTGCCGCTGCCGCTGGGTAGGGTCGTCGACGAGCCCGACGCGCTGTTGGAGCAGCTGATCGAGCCCAGGTAGTCGGACAGCGTCGAGGTCGATCCGGCCGCCATCGCGTCGGTCAGCGTGTACGTGGTGCCGGCGGTCAGCGCGGTCGAGCCGGTGGTGGCGCTGGTGCCGCTCCCTGTGGTGGTGCCGGAGCTCACGGTGGTGGCGCCGTTCTTCACCGCGACGGTGAACTGGTCCGCCGCGACGACGCGGGAGCCGACGCTCTTCAGGAGCGTGAGGTGCGGTCCGGGCGTGTTCGTGATGGTGCAGGAGATCGTGTCGCCCGCGGCCGGGGTGATCGAGAAGCTGGTCCCGCTGCCGCTCGGCAACGTGGTCCCGGTGCCGCTCGTGCCGTTGGTGCACGCGATCGATCCGGTGTAGTCCGCCAGCGTGGAGCTCGAGCCGGCGGCCATGACCTCGTTGAGGGTGTAGGTGGTGCCGGCCGCCAGGGTCGTGGCCGGCGTGGTGGCGCTCGTGCCGGTGCCGGAGGTGGTGGCCGAATTGAGGGTCGTGGCGCCGTTCTTGATCGCCACCGTGAACTGGTCGGCCGCGTTCCACCGGCCGCCCACCGACTTCGCCAGCGTCAGCGTCGGCGCGGTCGGGGAGTTCGAGTAGGTGCAGGTGATGACGTCACCCGCCTGCGGCGTCACGCTGAAGCTGGCGCCGGCGCCGCTCGGCAGGACCGTGGCCGAGCCGCCGGTGCTGTTCGAGCAGCTGATCGACTTCGAGTACTGGCCGATGACCGACGTCGAGCCGGCGGCCATCGCGTCGGTGAGGGTGTAGGTGGTGCCCGAGGCGAGGGTCGTCGCGCCGTTCTTGATCGCCACGG